>Ga0307486_1000726_pt1 | contig 28113 bp, 27 predicted proteins | sample CBIW02metaG_FD_203663 | JGI IMG/M metagenome (GOLD analysis project Ga0307486, IMG submission 203663) | Sea-ice brine microbial communities from Beaufort Sea near Barrow, Alaska, United States - CBIW 0.2 | ecosystem: Environmental > Aquatic > Marine > Coastal | place: USA: Alaska | collected... | reverse complement strand
GCGTGGTCTCGGACATTCCGTTGGCGGCGCTGTCCGGAGTGCTGATGGTGACCGCAGCTCGCATGATCTCCCCCACGATCATTCGCCAGGTACTGCGCTCCACCCGTTCCGACGCGATCGTCTTTATTGTGACGGGCATCATCACGGTGAGCTTCGACCTCATCATCGCGGTGGGTATTGGGCTCGCGGTCGCGGCCTTCTTCGCGCTTCGCTCGCTCAGCAAGGCCAGTGGCGTGCACCGCGAGGAACTCCCCGGGCCGGCTGTCACGGGAGACTCTCAGATCGCACTGTTCCGCATCGACGGATCCCTCTTCTTTGGTGCCGCCGAACGCATCCTCGACCGCATCAGCGCGCACCAAGGCATCGAAGTGGTGATTCTGCGCCTGTCGCAGCTCCAGCTGATCGACGCGACGGGGGCGCACACTCTGACAGAACTCGTGACCGCTCTGGAGCGGCGCGGCATCACGGTCCTGATCAAGGGCATCCGTCCCGAGCACATCCAGTTGCTCGAGCGCCTAGGCGTCATTGACGCACTGAGGGACCCCGAGCACTTGTTTGCAGAGCTGGAGCCGGCCATCGTCCACGCCCGCTCACACGTCGACAGAATCGTCAGCGCCAAGGACTAGCGGTCCGGTACTACCCATGCGGCCTGCGCGGGGATGCTCACCGTCGCGGCGTCTCCTGGCGATGCGCGCAGCGTGCCCGGAACCTCGACTCGGATGTGGGTCACTCGCAACGATGTTCCAAAGCGTACCGTGGTGGATCAGATAGCAGTGTGCCGGCGATGCCGTTCGTGGTTCTCCATCACGCATAGAGCGCAAGTTGGGACGTATGGTCGGAATATGACACCTAATACTCCTGACTTCTCAGACCTCACTGCCGTGTACGTCAATTGCACCCTCAAGAAGTCCCCCGAGCTCAGCCATACTCAGGGGCTGATGGATCGCAGCATCGGCCTCATGCGCAAACTTGGCGTCAGTGTTGACGCCTTGCGGCTCATCGACCATCCCGTTGCCACGGGCGTCTACCCGGACATGCGCCAGCACGGCTGGCCAGAGGACGCCTGGCCCGACGACATCTGGCCGCGCATACTGAAAGCTGACGTGCTGGTGATTGGTGGACCCATTTGGTTGGGAGATAACTCTTCAGTGACACGTCAGTTCATTGAGCGTCTCTACGCGATGAGTGGGATGTTCAACGATCGCGGGCAGTACGTCTTCTACGGAAAGACCGCTGGCGTACTCATCACCGGCAACGAGGACGGGGTGAAACACAGCGCGATGTCGCTACTCTATAGCCTGCAGCACATTGGGTACGTGATCCCGCCCGGCGCCGATGCCGGCTGGATAGGCGAGGTAGGACCCGGACCCAGCTATCTGGATGAAGGCTCTGGTGGACCTGAGAACGACTTCACCAACCGCAACACCACGTTCATGACGTGGAACTTGCTACATATGGCCAGAATGCTCAGGGACGCGGGAGGTTTCCCTGCGCTGGGAAACCTGCGCGAGGAGTGGAACGACGGAGAGCGGTTTGGGTTCGATGCCAACCCCGAGTATCGGTAAGAACCTCTCACGGCCACTTACCCGCGCTTGACTGAGCTCAAGCGTGGTGGGCGGCGACGCACACCGCGGCCATTCTTGAGCCCGGCGCCGTATGCGGCGAGAGGGCTAGTGCGGTGTCGCAGATCTTCCGCCCCGTAGGTCTGGACGAGGCAACGTTCGCCGTCGCGTCGATAGACTGCAGTGAGGGTCTCGTCAATGAAGTCGCACCTTAAGCGAGTGACTGTGGCTCGAAACGAAAGGGAGCGTCGTGCGTGCACTGCTGAAGGCGACATCGGGGCCAGGGCTGGAGTTCACCGAGGTGCCTGAGCCCGTAGCCGGCGACGCTGACGTCACGATCCGCGTGCTCCGCACCGGCATCTGCGGCACTGACCTCCATATTGAGTCATGGGATTCGTGGGCGTCATCGACCATCAGTCCCCCGCTCGTCCCCGGGCACGAATTCAGCGGTGAGGTGGTCGCCATCGGCCGCTCCGTGCGTGATGTTCACGTGGGCGCGATCGTCTCGGGCGAGGGGCACGTCGTGTGCGGCACATGCCGCAATTGCCGCGCGGGGAGACGCCAGATGTGCAATCGCACGTCTGGCCTTGGGGTCAATAGGAACGGCGCCTTCGCCCAGTACGTGGTGCTCCCCGAGTCGAACGTGTGGGTGCACCCCCACGGCATGAACCTTGATCACGCGGCAATCTTTGACCCGTTGGGCAACGCGGTGCACACGGCCCTCAAATTTCCCCTTGTCGGCGAGGACGTGTTGATTACGGGCGCTGGCCCCATCGGCCTGATGGCGGCCGCCGTCGTCCGCCACATCGGTGCACGTTTTATTGTCGTCACGGACGTGTCGGAGCCCCGGCTGGAGCTCGCCCGACGCGTAGGCGCAGACCTCGCCCTGAACGTGGGAACGCAACGCGTCGCCGATGCCCAACGAAAGTTGGGAATGAAAGAGGGGTTCGACGTGGGTCTGGAAATGTGCGGAAATCCAACGGCACTGCCGGAGATGATCGACAACCTCACGCACGGCGGGCGCGTGGCGATGCTCGGGCTACCGTCCGGGCCCATCGACGTGGACTGGGCCAAGGTGGTCACCCACATGCTCACGATTACCGGCATCTACGGTCGTGAGATGTTCGAGACCTGGAATGCCATGAGCGCGATGTTGCAGAGCAGTGCGGAGCTACGCGTCGCGCTCGACACCGTGATCACGCATCGCCTGCCGGCAAGCGATTGGGAGCGGGGCTTCGCTATCGCTCGCACGGCTACCGCGGGCAAGGTAGTGCTCGACTGGACCGAGGCACCGGTGTAACGCCGGGCCGGATAAGGAGTATCCATGTACGGAACGATGCAGGCACAGCTGACGCAATCCCTCGCGGAGATACGCGCCGCCGGCACACTTAAGGGAGAACGACCCTTGGCTGGTCCGCAGTCGTCGGTGGTTTCCGCCGGTGGCGCCGACGTGCTGAACTTCTGTGCCAACAACTACCTGGGGCTGGCAAATGACCCGCGCATTATCGAGGCCGCCAAGTCCGGCATGGACATGTGGGGCTTCGGCCTTGCAAGCGTGCGGTTCATTTGCGGCACCCAAGAACTTCACCTCGAACTCGAGACCCGAATCTCAGCGTTCCTTAAGACCGAGGACACCATCCTGTTCTCGTCGTGTTTCGACGCGAACGGCGGCGTGTTTGAGTCACTCTTCGGTCCGCAGGACGCGATCATTTCGGACGAACTCAACCATGCCTCACTCATCGACGGCATACGACTATGCAAGGCGCGGAGACTGCGCTACCGCAACCGCGACCTCGGTGACTTGGAGGAACAACTGAAGGCGGCATCAGACGCACGCCAGCGCATCATCGTGACGGACGGCGTCTTCTCGATGGACGGCTACCTCGCCCCCCTGCCCGGAATCTGCGATCTCGCCGAGCAGTACGGCGCGCTCGTACTCGTCGACGACTCACACGCCGTGGGCTTCATGGGCGAACATGGGCGCGGCACGCCTGAGCTGATGGGCGTGCAAGACCGTGTCGATATCTACACGGGAACCTTCGGGAAGGCGCTCGGCGGGGCATCGGGCGGCTACGTTTCGGGCCACAAGGAAGTCGTGGCGATCCTACGGCAGCGTGCGCGCCCCTACCTTTTCTCCAATACCGTGGCACCCGCCGTCGTGGCGGCAACACTGGTCGCGCTAGACCTGATCGAGGACAGCGGTCAGCTACGCCGCCGGCTGGTGGACAACGCCGCGCTTTTCCGAACCCTCATGGCTGACGAGGGGTTCGAGATGCTCGACGGTGAACACGCAATCGTGCCCGTCATGTTCGGTGACGCTACACATGCGGCTCGGGTTGCGGAGCGGATGCTCTCGCACGGGGTCTACGTGGTCGCCTTTTCGTACCCGGTGGTTCCCCTGGACAAGGCGCGGATCCGGGTACAACTCTCGGCGGCCCACTCCGACTCAGAGATTCGGCGCTGCGTCGCGGCGTTCGTCGCGTCTCGAGACGAGAGCGCGGGCTCACTCCAGATCTGAGGTGGCTCCTGCCACCGCGCCGTGAGGGGGTGGCGCAAAGATGTCCAGCTCCAGGTCGCGAGACAACTGTTGTGCGACAAGTTGTCCGTTGACGCTGTTACCGGCAGGATCCAGGCGAGGCGCGTAGCTGCCGAGCCCCAGTTTGCCCGGCGCAACAGTGAAGATGCCACCTCCGATGCCGCTCTTCGCTGGGAGCCCGACATCCATGAGCCAATCGCCGGTCGTCTCGTACAAGCCTGCGGTAGCCATCACGGCAACACTCGCCCTAGCAACCTCCGCGTCGACCACGGGCACTCCGGTGACGGGGTTGACTCCGCGGTTGGCGAGGGTCGCCCCCATGACGGACAGATCGCGCGCAGTTACCTCGAGGCAGCTCACGCGGGTGTAGAGCTCAGTTGCCTGATCGGGGTCACCCGCTAGCGCGCCCCTATCGAAAAGGAGGTTGGCGAGTGCGCGGTTGCGATGGTTGGATTTTGACACTGAGGCGTACATCAGGTCGTCAATGTCGAGCCTCCTCCCGGCGAACCCGGACAGCACGCCGGTGATGCGAGTCCATTGCTCGTCGACAGAGGCCCCCAGAACCATGCCGATGGCCACAAGCGCTCCCGCATTGACCATCGGGTTGGTGCGCGAGTATGGATCACGTTCAACGGCGGACGCAGAATTGAACGGAAGTCCCGTCGCGTTCACCCCGACAGTCTCCCGTACCTGCTGCAGCCCGGTGTCTTGGCATACCAGGGCAAAGACGAACGGCTTTGCGCAACTCATGAGGGCGAATGGAACCCGGGCGTCACCCACCTCCGTCACTTGGCCCCCCACCTCGGCCACCGCAATGCCAAAGAGCCCGGGATCAACCGCGCCGAGTGCCGGGTAGACGGTAGATACGGTCCCCGAAGTTGAGTTGCCGTGATCGCGTCGCGCGCCATTCAACATCTGTTGCATGCGCGATGGATGTCCGTTGTTCACTCAATACCCCTCGTGGTTCGTCAGAAGTACTTCCGTTGCGAACCGCGCACGTCATTGTTGTTGGCCCCAGTCATTTTCCGGTTTGAAAGCCCTTTTCTGGCCTGCACAAACTCGTCCTGTGCCTGGACATTGAGCATGGTCGCTTCAGTTTCCGACTCATGGTGGTGCCGCTTGTTGGTGTTCCGGTACTTGAAGTAGATCGCAGCGTAAAAAATGAACCCCGATGCCAGGAACGCCAGCCCGATGAATCCCCCGCCGTCGTCAGAGGATCCGGATGAGGCGAGTATCTGGCTGTTCGCGGTGGCAAATGCGGCAAAAATAAGCATCAGATTCCTAACGCGAGTAGCACGATGCCCACCACGGTCCCGACCACCTGAACGGCTGCCGACACCAATAGCAGTTTGCTCTGGTGGATGGGAACGCTACCCATGGTCTCGCCGGTTCTGGCGTTCACCGCGACGTAGTGCAAGAAGGTCTTGCCGCTGGATTTGCGCTGCTGGTAGCTATAGAGCCATACCGGCAAGTAGGCGGACACCCAACGCTGTCCACGCACTTCCACATCCTCTTGCGTCCAGCGCACCCCGCGGTCGTAAAACCTGATCGTGTCATTAACCCGGTGACGCGCCACATCCTCGGTCTGAGTGATCGCCACTGGCGACAGGTCATCAAGGTTGCTGTCTCGGCGCTCCGACGTAAACCCCGCGAGGTAGTTGGAGTCGTACCGCACAGAGTTCTCGACGTCGAACGGCATGATCGTATTTATGATGTTGTTCGAATTCTGTGAAGTGTTCTGGTTGCGGCGCTCGCTCGAGGATTCCACTGTCAAGTCATTCACGTGAATGTCGAACTCACGCGCCACGTTGAAGAGGTCGGCGTCATATTTGGTCTGCTGGCTGTCCCCTCTCTTCACCGTGTAAGAGCGTGTCTGGTGTTCGCCCTGCCCGCTGAGCTTGGCGTGAGCGTTAATGTCAACAACCATGTACGGCAGATACACCCCCATCACGTTTTCGACGTTGAATTCCGCACGGAACCTGGGGTGAGCGAAGAAACGCCGCTTCTTAACGAACGCATTGATACTCGCGACAGCTGTTTCTTTCAACACCCTGAACGGAAGAATCATGTCTGGGACGGCACCGTTGGGAACTTGCTGGTTCATTGACAACGTGTTGCGGCACCAGTGACAGCGGGCCTGGGTGCTGTGGTTGGTGTCGATGACGACCTCTGCGCCACAAGCACCACACTTGAAAGTGACTACCTCGTCCGTCGAGGGGACGATGTCGCTAGAGCCGGAACCCACCACGAGACCGCTAAGGGCGCCGATGTCCGCATTGAGGCTGAATGCTTCCACCGCGTTGTCTGCCGACCACTCGAACCGGCAGTAGCCACATCTCAGATTGCCGGTTGCGACGTTGAGCGAGATCTCAGTTGCGCCGCAGCGGGCGCACTTGGCCAGTCCGTCCTTGGCCCCCGCGTCGGTCTGGATCACACGCTGCGGTTCGCTTGCATTCTGTAATGGGTCGAGCGATGCCTGGCTGGGAGCGTCTGTTTGCCCTGGGATCTGTTGCCCCACCCCAGCAGCAGGAGCGACTCCCTCCGGCGGCGGAGGCGGAGGGCTCGGATTGTCCATCGGCGAGCGACCTAGAGACCGAGAACTTTGGCCTTGGCGGCCTCAAAGTCCGCTTCGGTGATGAGGCCCTGGTCGAGCATCTCCTTGTATTGGCGAAGCTTCGCCATCGGGTCTTCGGGCGCCGCGGTGGCCTCGGCCGCTGACGCGGCCTGCTGCTGGGGAGGCGCGTTGTTGGGTTGCTGGAAGCCTCCCGCCGCTCCGCCTGCGGCGTTCATCCCCATGCCGAGGAACGCCATGCCTGCGCCACCGCCACCACCGCCCTCGTTTGAGCCTGCAGCCTCAAAACCTCGAGCCGCCGCCTGCTGCATGAAGGAATTGCCTCGGGCGCCACCCAAAGCATCGGCCTTCTTGACGTCGCTCAGCAGAGCGCGAGTGTCCTCGTCGTACTCGATTGACTGCAATGCGACCTTGGCAATCGTGAGCCCACGGTCTGTCGTCCACTGGTAGCCGTCTTCCACGGCCGCGCTCAATGACTGAGCAAACCCAATCGCGTCACCCTGAATCTTGGCAATACGGTTGCCCTTGCTCGGATCGTTGGTGTAATAGGAGAACGCTGCGGCGAGCGAGCCAACAACCTCATTGAAGAGCTGGCTGGCCGCGTCATTATTAAGATCAGAGAAATCAAATACCTTGGCGTCGTAACTGAGGTAAGCCAGAGGGATGAAGTTTTTGACCATCAGAATTGGGTCAACGATGCGGAGCGAGTAGCTTCCGCGGGTCACGGCACCGACCTGAGTACCTAGGTAGGCATCGTCCCAATAGATTTCGGACTGTGTTCCAAAACGGTTGTGAGGAATCTCTTTGAGGTTCACATAGAAGGCAAGCTGCTGTGAGGCTGGCTGACCGCCAAACTTGAATCGCTCCCAAGACGTCGTGATGGTGGAGCTGATGAGGCCATCGCCTGCGAAGATAGATTTGGCGTTCTGATCTTCGCTGGTGAAGATGAAGCCCCCCGGTTCCGCGATAAAACCAGTGAGTTGGCCGTCTTGGAAGGTCACGAGGCCGTAGCCCTCCGGCACGACAATTCTGCTGCCATTGGTGATGATGTGCTCAGAGCCCTTGACGTTAGCGCCACGCCCCGCATTTTGTCCCTGAGTCACTGCCGGGAAGATCGCTGCGGTCGGAGCTAGCCCGGGAGGCGGAATCAGAAAGTCTTTCCACTGGTCTGCAAAAGTTCCGCCAATTGCACCGGTGAATGCCTTGATGAATCCCATTCGATTACCCCATCGACTCGCTGTTTGGGCCACCACTTGAGGAGTTGCCAGACGCGCAAAAACCCTGACAAGCCTTCGATACCTGCACGTCTTTGCGGGCGGCGATAATCAACCCTAGCATCGGGTCCCTCTGCCGGGGAGGCGGGCCGCACAGTCCGCAAAAATACGCCCACTGGGCCCTTGTTTGGGCGCGCCATCGCCGTGGCACGCCGTTGAGGACTAGCCTGGCAGCACCGTCCATTTACCTCCCGACTCAGCGCTGAAGTTACGCGCGTGGGTCAATGGGGAAAGTTCGGTAGCTTTTTCCCGCAGTTGAGCGATCAAAGAATCTGGCCGGGAGGCACCATTGGATGTGACAAACCATCGTGGCCTATCGGCGCACCTGAACGTCGCTCCCGGATCCTTCTTGGGCCGCACCGTCGGGGGCCTACCCGGACCCGTGTGGTCAATGATCGCTTGGTATCTACTCATCGCCGGCCTCATGCTGACCCGGATCGTGTACTCCGCTTTCGCGCCAGATGCATCGGAGCCCCCCGGTTTGGCCACGTTCCGCTTCGCCTATTGCGCAGTGGGAGTGGTGGCCCTTATTTGGATGGGCGCGCGAACTCCCGGATGGCTACTGTTCCTGCTTGTGGACCTTCATATTGTGGTCACGAGCGTTGCGGCTGGAACACAGGAGTCTCTGCTTACCGCTGCCTTACCTATAGCCACCCTGATTGTCGCTGCACTCTATGCGGCGACGTGGTTCGGACAACGGGAAATGCTTGCTCATCTTTCGTTGCTGACATTGATTTCCGGCACGGTCGGCCTCCGCGGAGGCGACGGCACCCAGTTACGCGCACTGTGGATCGCAATTGTGGTGCTGTGCTGGGGCCTGGGCCTCTTTGTGAATGGGCTCATCCGCGACCTCAACCGGCAAGTGATGTCAGACTCTCTCACCGAATTACTGAACCGCACCGGACTAGATCTGGTCGTCGGCCCTATTTCAGGCGACCGGCCCCAATTACTGCCGCGATCTGTGGCGTTCCTTGACCTTGAGCATTTCAAAGCCTTCAATGATCGAGACGGACATCACGCTGGCGACGCGGTGCTCAGACAGGTGGGGCATGTGCTCAGATCCCGGCTACGCGCCAACGACATTCCTGCCCGCAATGGTGGCGATGAATTCATCGTAGTGCTGCCGTTCACAGCGGTTGCTGAGGCGCAGGTAGTTCTTGAGCGCGTCATCGATTCCCTGCCCATTAAATGCTCGTTTGGCGTCGCCGACTGGCCTGCGGGCGGCACTTTTGAGGATGCAGTACGAGCCGCAGACCGTGAGATGTATAGCCACAAGCGCCGCGATGTCCCCTCCGGCTCAACCGAACCCACAACTACCTAGAGCCTTTTTGCTAAGCCCCGGTCACTACTGCGCGTCTATTCGTAGGGGTGGGAATCAGCGGTCTCGAGCACGTCCCTGGAATCCGCGGCGCCAGCTCCGCGCAGGGGCATACCAGTGCGTCGTGACTTACCAGGACATATGAGAACACCGAGCAGGGACTCGCACAGAAGAAACGGCCTGGCAATCACGCTGATTGCTGTGGACCTTGTCACACGGAGGCGGGGTTCACCGCGAGTTGGCTTCTATCATGAGGTTATGCAACTGCGCGAGGGAGCACCGTTGGTAGTGGGCAGTCAGCTCCGCGCCCACGCGACACCAACAATGGGACTCTTATGAGCGCCGTTAGCTATCCGCGGATTCGTCTGCGTAAAACGTTGCTCGCAGCATTCGCTGTCGCAACAATCATGACGGTATTCGCCATAGACATGACAGGGCCGGGAAGTCACAACGTGGCAGACCTCTACGTCTTGGTCATCCTTGTTTCGGGGTTCTCGCTGTCAGTCGTGATGGTGGTGTTGACAACGCTAGGCACCGTGGCCCTGACTTGGGCTGCATTCTTGTTGCAAGCAGACGGCGATAGTCCCCTCCCCGGTACGGAACACCTGGTTGGGCGAGGCGTGTCAACGCTGGTCATTGGTCTGTCAGCGCTCGTAGTGACACTGGTGGTGGCTCGCGAAGTGGAGAACGCCAGGTTGGGTCAGGCCCTTCAAGGCGCCAAGCGCTCCAGAGCATCTGACAAGCGGATGCTTGCTGCGGCTAGCGCGGTGGCTGAGATCGGCACGTGGGCGATCGACATCGACAAGGATCGCATGACCATGTCCGACAACTCGGCGCAGATGCACGGCTTCCCGCCTGGTATTCATCCACTTCGCAGCCAAGTCCTGGATCACATGAGCCCCGCAGACGCCCAGATGCTGCGTGAGAGCGTGAGGGCGGCATGGGAACACGAAGTCCCGTTCCGGCATGAGGTTCGCATATCGGTGCCCGGGCTCCACGATCTGTGGGTAGTGACCATGGGTGAGAAGACTCACGCCGAAGAGGATTCAACGCCCCAGATCCGCGGCACCATCCAAGACATCACGACCTGGAAACAGGCGGAACTCGCCGCCACCAATCAACATCACCGTTTCGCGCAACTAACTAATACGTTGCCCATCATCGTCTGGACGGCCACTCCCGAGGGCATGGTCGACTACTTCAACAACGCGATGGCGGAGTACACAGGACGTGACATCAGCGATCTGCTTGCTACCGGATGGGCCCAAGTTGTACAGGCGGAAGACTTGGATAACGCGTTGAAACGTTGGGCGGAGGCTCTCACTACCGGCGAGCCGTACGAGGTCGAGTTCCGAATGCAATCCTCGAATGGCGACTACCTGTGGCACCACATCTCTGCGCAGGCCGAGTACGGCCACGGTGGAGTCGTAGTCGGCTGGTGGGGAAGCGCCATAAATATTGACGCTGCGCGCAGCATGGAGGCCCGTATGGATGAGCTAGCAGTGGAACGCAAGATCATCCTGGAAAGTATGAATGATGGCGTATATACGCTAGACGAGCAGTACCGCATTGCCTATATGAATGCCAGCGCCGAAGCGATTTTGGACCGCAAACAAGAAGACCTCTTGGGGCATTTTGTTTGGGACGTGGATCCAGGGGCCGAGGGTAGGCCCGCGAATGACGTGGTCATGGCGGCAATGGAGAAGGGCGTATCCGGCCGCATTACCTACAAGAGCACCGTGCTTGATAAGTGGCTGGATCTTTCGGTCACCAGAAACGCGGTGGGGGTAACGGTGTTCCTGCGTGATGTCACCGAATTGAAGTCGTTGTCCGAACAGCTATCCCAATCACAACGGCTCGAGGCGATAGGCCAGCTGACGGGCGGAATCGCACACGACTTCAATAACCTGTTGACGGTGGTGCTTGGGGGCGCAGATACGCTCGTCGAGGATGACTCGGTGCGGGGCGAGGCACACGAGATGGCAGAGATGATTGGCGTCGCAGCCGAACGTGGCGCCGAGCTTACGCACCGACTCCTTGCGTTTGCACGGTTGCAGCCTTTGGAGCCGCAAGCTGTCGACTTAGTCAAACGCTTACACAGCCTCGAGCCATTGCTCGCAAACGCACTTGGCGAGCACATCTCACTAGTGATGGGTGCGTCGACTCACGATGCCGCAGCCCTGGTAGACCCCGGCCAGTACGATAACGCAGTGCTTAATCTCGCAATCAACGCCCGTGACGCGATGCCTCGCGGCGGGCAACTTGAGATCGAGGTCGAGGCGGCCACCTTTGATGATTCCTACGTCACCTCACACGTTGAAGTCAGGCCAGGAAGCTACGTAGTGACGACGATTACTGACTCGGGAGAGGGAATCCCTGAAGAAACCTTGAGTCATCTGTTCGACCCGTTCTTTACCACCAAGGAAACGGGCAAGGGGTCAGGCCTAGGGCTGGCGATGGTGTGGGGCTTCGTCAAGCAAAGTGGGGGCCACATCACGGTCTATAGCGAGCCCGGTTTAGGGGCGTCTTTTAAGATGTACCTACCAAGCGCGGACACTGAGCCGGAACCAGAGCGTCCAAGCAGCGACGAGATCTCTACTCAGCCGGCCACCGGCACCATTCTGATTGCGGAGGATGACTACCTTGTCCGTCGCTTCGCGTCGGACCGACTCAGGGCCCGGGGATATCACGTGGTCCAGGCAGGATCTGGACCCGAAGCACTTGAGGCCCTTCAAACAATGGATAGGCTGGACCTGTTGTTCACCGACGTGATCATGCCCGGTGGGTTGACCGGCCGGGATCTCGCGGATGCCGTCCTTGAGTTGCGGCCGGGAACACCGGTGTTGTTCGCATCGGGCTATACGGAAAATGTCATTATCCATAATGGGCAGTTGGACCACGGAGTCAAGCTGCTCGCTAAGCCGTACTCGACTAAGCAATTGCTGCACCGGGTAAGCGAATTGGTGTTGCCCACTGAAAAGGAGGACTTGTGATGAAGTCGCCGGAGCGTGGGAGAGTTCTCATCATTGACGACGATCCGCTGGTGATCCGAATGCTCGCCTCACACGTGCGCGCCTCGGGTTACAAAGCCAAAGTAACTGATGACCCTGAGGAGTTCTACGCGCTCGCGGACTCGTGGAACCCCACGTTTGTCGTCGTTGACCTCGTCATGGGTGACGTAGATGGCCTCACCGTGCTTAAGGGTCTGTCCACGATGCAGTCCCGGGCGGTGGTTGTCATCGCAAGTGGCATGGGGAGCAAGATCCTCGACTCAGCTAGGCAGTTCGCCGCGGCGAGTGGCCTGGCGTATGGGGGGGTGCTTCACAAGCCGTTCCGCAGGGCCGATGTGACTGCAGTGCTCAATGCCGGCGCGTACGTCGCTGACACGGCAGAGCTTGAACTCGACGCCCTCGAGTCATGGAACGCTCCCATGTTTAAGGATGAGCTACAGGCTGCGTGCGCGCACCACGATCTGGTGGTGGTGTTTCAACCCAAGGTGTCGTGCGCTGACGGCAGTGTCGCAGGCTTCGAGGCGCTGGTGCGGTGGCAACACCCTCAACTGGGTCTTATCAACCCGACGGCATTCATTCCGCGCGCCGAGAGCGTGGGACTCATTGGCCTCATTACGGATGCGGTGACGGCCGCCGCATTGGCATGGTTCGGTCGTTCCCGATCTCACACCAGGGAGCATCTCGCCATCAACATCTCCGCCACAGAATTGATCGGAACGCCGACGGGGCTTTGCGTCCGGCTCATGAAAGCGTGCACGGCTGCGGGAATACCGCCGGAGCGCGTAGTGCTAGAGGTGACCGAGACGAGCGCCATCGCGGATCAAGCTGTTTCACTCGAGGTGCTCACTCGCCTGCGCCTCGACGGCTTCCAATTGTCAATCGACGACTTTGGCACCGGCTACTCGTCCATGACTCAGTTGGCAAACATGCCCTTCAGTGAGATCAAGATCGATCGTTCCTTTGTGCAGAATCTTGGCAAGTCGATGTCTGGTGACGTCATGGTCAGGTCGATGCTGCAACTAGCGCAGGGCCTGGGACTGCGGTCCACGGCGGAAGGCGTAGAAACTGCGGCTGAGTTGAGTTCCGTTACTGAGATGGGTTGTGACTTTGCCCAGGGGTACCACATCGCGTATCCAATGAACGAAGAAGAGATCGAAGCTTGGCTTGCTGACAGGCCCACCACGAGTGAGTCAGACTCTACTTACCGAGGATGACACCGTGCCGTCCGGCGGTACTCACAGAACTGGTGATCACGGTCAAGTAGTGAATATCTAAGCGCAACCTTGTCGGCTCTGCCAAGGGAATACCGGCCCTGAAGAACCGTTGACTTAAGGTACACAGGCACGTCGAGCAACGTAGGCGTGGCGCCGATGCCGCGCATGACAGGAGCGAATGGTGAGCACGAGTGACGACATTGTCCAGTTCTCCATGAGCGCACCGCTCGGCACTGAAGATGCGTTACGTGCCGCGCCCAAACCAGATGGCTCCTACCCACGGGTGTTGGTGTTGGGCGCCACCGGCTACATAGGCGGACGGCTAGTCCCCCGCCTGCTCGCTGGCGGTTATCAGGTGCGTGTCCTCTCGCGATCGAGCGGACGCATCGAGGCACTCCCCTGGGCCAACGACGTCGAGGTAGTCGAGGGCGACGCCGCAGACCCTGATGCCATGGGCGTGTCCGTCAGCGACGTCGACATCATCTACTTCCTAGTCCACTCAATGACCAGCGGTCACGACTACGGCAGATTAGACCGTGCCATCGCCATTAACGTGGCGCTTCAGGCCTCCGCACACCACGTGGGTCGCATCGTCTACCTTGGCGGACTACATCCCGACGGCGTCGAGTTGTCTGCCCACCTGGCTTCGCGCAAAGAGGTGGGCGACATTCTGCTCGCCTCGGCTATCCCCACCATCGTCCTGCAGGCCGGAGTGGTGATCGGCGCCGGCTCCGCATCGTTCGAAATGATCCGTCACCTCACCGAGGTCCTCCCCTACATGCCCGCGCCCAAGTGGGTACGCAACTTCATTCAACCCATCGCTGTGCGCGACGTCATCTATTACCTCCTTGGTGCAGCGCGAGCCAAAGACGGGGTGAACAGCACGTTCGACATCGGCGGGCCTGACGTCTTTCGCTATTCCAAGATGATGAACGGCTACGCCCATGTCGCGGGCTTGCCCCAGCGGCACATTGCGGCTCTACCCGTTTTGACCCCCGGTCTCGCCTCGCACTGGGTGGGCCTGGTCACGCCTGTGCCCCGCCAGATCGCACGGCCACTGGTCGAGTCCCTACTCCACACCTGCGTGGTGAAGGACGACGCGATAGACGGCTTGATTCCCCCGCCTCCCGGCGGGCTGACAGGCTACGCCGAGGCGGTTCGCTGGGCGCTGGGCCGTATCGAAATCGATCAGGTAGAGACCAGCTGGGTTGATGCCCGCGTCGCGGATGCTCCCAGCGACCCGATGCCGAGCGACCCCGATTGGGCCGGGCGTACCGTGTTCCAGGATGAACGCAAGCGTGCCACGAGTGCAGAACCCGATGCCGTGTGGAAGGTGATCTCCCAGATTGGCGGAGCCACCGGCTGGTATTCCGCGTCGGTACTGTGGGCCTCGCGCGGGCTCATCGACCGCGTGTCTGGAGGCATCGGCTCACAACGCGGCCGCCGCAGCTTGTCGCAACTTACAGTGGGCGACGCGATCGATGTGTGGCGCGTCGAACTCGTGGAACCCGGGCGGCTGCTGCGCCTGCGCGCGGAGATGCGCGTGCCCGGCAGCGCCTGGCTTGAACTCGGTGTGTATCCGACCGCCGAGGGCTCGGAGTATCGTCAGCGCGCGGTGTTCTTCCCCCGCGGTCTGACGGGACGGCTGTACTGGTTGTCGATGCTGCCATTTCACGGGTTGATCTTCAGCGGGATGGTGAATCGAATCGTCGCCGAGGCCGAGACGGATAGCGACTAAGCAGGGTGCAACGTCTGCGACGAGGCCTCAAGTCTGGATAGAGCCGTGAGCTCCGCGATGTCCCCGTGCACTTCGAGTCCGGCGGCCTCGCCCGTGTCCTCGTAGACCGTCCGCCCGGCAGGATTGACAAGTGCGACATGCACGCGGCCGTCCAATGTTTCCTCGACCCGACGGTGCATCGCGGTGCGCGTGGGCGCGTGCAACAACCCTCCCCGGCGGCGTTCCGCGCGGATACGCAACTCCGCGCCCAGATTGCTCCGCAGCGTCCACGTGACTATCTCGTCGTCCACGCTCAATGCAGTGGTCCTTGCCCCCGAGTACGTGGCGAACCGGTGCAAGATTGGGGTCCCGTCCCGGCCCGGCATCCTTAGCCCCACGATGAAGCCACGGAATTGACTACGGCCCCACGGAATGAGCGCGATGGACGCTGAGAGACTCACGCCGGGCATCTGGAAGTGATTGGTATGCATCCACACGTAGCCGGAGGGAAACGCCCGCCCCCAGTCCTTCTCGATATACCCACGACCGCCCTCGAAGGATTGCTCAACGCCGTCGAGAGTGAGCGAGCCTGCGAGGTCATGCCCGAACGATACGAGGCCGTGATAGCACTCCATCACCGGAACCCACGCGTAACGCCCCATGATGCCGGGCGACGCCGCGGTGACCGGCCACGGATCCATCGGCGTGGTGAAACGCACGTACCCGCGCAGCCCGGACAGCGGGAGGTCGACGTTCACACCCGCGTCGCTAAACGTATTGCCCGCCACCTTCACGTCGAAAGACTTGGTGGCTCCTTGAAAATCCAACGCGTCGTAGGTCTCGTACCACGAACGACCAGTGACGCCGTCGAGTACCTGGACAAAGGCCTCGGCCGATGCGCCCAGGAATACGCCCGGAATCAGTGCGATACGGGAGCTCTTATCTGCGGAGATGAGCTTGACGTACCAACCTTCAAAGAACTGGCTGCCGCGCTGATAACTCCCGTGGTAGCCCTCGGGATGTCCAGTCGCCATAAGCGTGCGCAGCGTGCGGGGTACCACGTGAGCCGCTGAGCGGAGTGTCATTTCTTCAGCGTAGCCCCGCCCGCAAAGATCCACCTGGCTAAGGTCGTCTTGGCTTTGCGTGACCAGGCACCTAGCCTTGAAATTCGAGACATGCAGTCTCGATAACAGGAAGGCAAAGACATGACCCTTGCAGAAGAAATTCAAGCGCAGGCAGTGCGTTCCGCCGCCGCCGCCACCCCGGAGGTTAACGCGATCCGTCAGGCGTCTCTCGCCGCCGTTGCCGATCTTCCTCGCGAGGACGCGCCGAAGCTCGGTGATGTGGCACCAGACTTCGAACTCCCGGATGCTACCGGTGGCCGCGTACGGCTGGCCGATCTCGTCTCGGCAGGCCCCGTCGTCGTCTCCTTTTACCGAGGGGGCTGGTGCCCCTATTGCAACATTGAGTTGCGCGCTTTGCAGCAGGCCCTGCCTGCCATCACTGCCGCAGGCGGCACACTCGTGGCGATTTCGCCAGACGCGCCGGACTCCTCGCTTTCCACGGCACAGAAGGACGATCTGGACTTCGCGGTACTCTCCGACACCACCGCCGCGACGATCACCGCCTACGGCTTGAACTTCACCATCGACAGTGCGACGCGCGCGGTAGTCAGCGACAGCGAAGTGGAACGTGCGCATGCGGAGGGAATCGAAACTGAAGTGCTCCCCATTCCCGCCACCTACGTCATCGACAGCGAACGTCGCGTCACCTACGCCTTCGCTGACCCCAATCACACTCACCGAGCTGTCCCTGAAGAGATCGTGGCTGCGGTACAGGCCCTGAGCAACCAGCACTCCTAACCCGGCTTAGAGGGCGCACTGCGGTCAGCGGGCGATTGCAGCGAAGTACGCTTCCCATCGTTATCGGAGTTTGATCAGCCCGGCGTTGGTTGGCACGAAGCCGCACGCGTCGAAGTAGAAACTCTTTAAGCGGTCGTCGAAATCGACATGGAACCATTCGCATCCCGCCGCGGCGGTGTGCTCACGCGCCACGTGGATCAGACGGGCGCCGACGCCTTGCCGCCGGGCACGCTCCGCGACGATGGTGTCCTCAACAAAGCAATGAACGAGTCCGTCCCAGATGATGTTGACGAAGCCGACTAGGCCCTGGTCGTCGCGCGCAGTGACCCAGCCGAGGCTGAGGCGATCGAGTTGGTTCTTCCAGTCATGATCGGGGACACCGTGCCCAAACGACTCACCGTGCAGCGCATTGACCTCTTGGTTGGTAAATGAACCTCGCCATTCAAAGCGGACGGCATCGGGATCGGCAATAGGCGACATAGGTGACTCCTCAGAGGGGAGGCCACTTCCATGTGGCCTGTGGTGAGTGCGGAGGGGACGACAAGGCACATTCATCTGTTGCTCGCCCGGCTCGTCACAAAGAGCGTGCCTCCGTCGAGATGACACCGCTCGCACCCAGCGGGCGCGCTAAGGCTCGCGGCGTCCGGTTCAGCGGTCGACGGCCCGGTGCTGGGCCACTGACGGGGCGCAGCGGTGGCGGACGTAGTGTGGACAGTAGGGACGCCACTTGTTCAGTCTGAGCACGCCGAACCTCCTTTCGGAGGTGCAGCGCACGGTACCCCTGGAGGTTGCCATGCAGGTCATCATCAACACCGACAAGAACATCCCGCTGGGCGAGAGCACTATCGAAGAACTCGAGTCACTCGTCGCTTCGGCGCTGGAGTACGTCTCTTCTCGCCTGACCCGCGTCGAGGTCCACCTCTCCGATGGCAGCGCCGGTCGTAGCACCGGGGACGACATCCGCTGCGGGATTGAGGCGCGCCCGGCCGGCCGCAAGCCAGAATTCGTGACCGACCACGCCGCGACTGTCGATCAGGCGCTCGGCGGGGCCCTTGACAAGATGAAGCAGGTGCTCGGCACCACGTTTGGCCGCCTGGATGAACACAAGGGCGCCACCTCGATGGGTGGGGCCGAAGTCGCGGACTCCTGAACTGTGCAGTGAGGCTTGGCGCAAGACACCGCACCGCCCGTCGGCGGCTATCCGCTGAAGGGCGGTGCGGGTGTTGCCAGGGGCGCCGTCTCGCCTCGGCCAGGCGATTGACCACGATGACCAGGAGGCAAACTGGCGCGTGGACGCTGACGGCGCCCGGTCCAGCGGTCGACGCGTGCTCCGCCGCCGCCTGCGAGTTTGAGGACTTCGGCGGTGGTGACCATGGTGGTGTCGCCGGGGGTGGTCATGGCGAGGGCGCCGTGGGCGGCTCCGTATTCCAGTGCGGTCGCGAGGGGTTGTTGGTCGAGGAGTCCGTAGATGAGGCCGGAGGCGAAGGAGTCGCCGCCGCCTACGCGGTCCATGATTTCGAGGCGTTCGCGGTGGGTGGATTGGACCAGGCCGGTGTCGGGTGACCAGGCCAGGGCACCCCAGTCGTTGATGGTCGCGGAGTGCACGGTGCGTAGCGTGGTCGCGATCACTTGGAAGTTGGGGAAAGCGTCAGCTGCGGTGTGGATCATCTGCGCGAATCCGTCTATCGCGAGGGTGGAGAGGTGTTCGTCCACGCCCTCGACGGCGAACCCGAGGCTTGCGGTGAAGTCTTCTTCGTTGCCGATCATGACGTCCACGTGGGGGGCGATGGCACGGTTGACCTCTTGGGCTTTGGCTTGACCGCCGATGGACTTCCACAGGGAGGGCCGGTAGTTGAGGTCGTACGAGACCACAGAAGATGCGCCCGATGCTGGCAGCTACACCTCCGACGATGTCGGCAGCGCGACTCTTCACGTCGATGGGGTGGAGTTCCCCGACTTTGTAGGTGACTGCGAGATCAGTCGCCAGAACGGCAAGGAAGACGTGGGAGACCTGAACGATGGCGACATCGTCACGATCATCGCCATAGATAACGTCGCGGCGCATGAGGAAAGTTCGATGAACTACGTGGCGCTCAACGAAGAAAGCTTCACCTTCCGCGATCCCCTGGGGGCAGCGGGCGTAGGCGGGCCCTCCGCGAAGGGCGAGATCATCGCCATGACGGAATTAGGCCCGCGCTCCGCAGACGGTAGCCTCGACATCGTTCAGGTGCGTTTCGCCGGGGCCCTCGAAGACGGAACGACTGTTGACGCGGACATCGTCTGCGAACTTCAGAACGCCTTCTAATCCCCCATCTTCCCAGTGCCCTCTCAGGGGACATCCTGAGTCAGTAGCGCCAGAGCCTGGCGCAACTGCGCCGCTTCGTGCCACACCGGCAGTCGAATCATGGTGCGTTGACCGTCGTATGTTGAGAAGCTTGGCCCCGCCAGGAGCTTCACGCCCACTCTCTTGGCCCGCGCAACCAAGGCACTCGTGTCTTCACAGGTGTCAATCCATAGGCCGGAGCCGCCATCGATCCGACCCCAGCGCCAAGACGGCACCATCTCGTCAAAAATCGCCTCGGCCTGCTCCACATGAGTGACGAGCATGTCGCGTCGTTCAGCACGGGCCTCTGCCGTGTGGCCGATAAGTCTCGCCGCGTACAACTGGTCCGGAACTGAGCAAGCGAGTTGGGTGCTCTTGAGAAGCTCGGTCAAGGCCTCGATCCGCTTCGGTGACGAACGGACCCAACCGACTCTCAGCCCTCCCCAAAACAGCTTCGAGAACGTACCGATCGTGATCAACAGGTCGGGCGACACGAGCCCCGCCAGGCCCTTCGCCACAGGGGGGCCGCTCAGCAGAAGGTCAGACCAGCAGCGGTCTTCAACGGTGAGCAGTCCATGCTCGTTGATCACTTTGGCAAGTTCCCCTCGCGCCGTGGGGTGCATGGTCGTTCCGGTTGGATTGTGAATCCCTGTTTGGCAGTACAGGAGACGGGGCTCAGCCTTCAACGCCGCCCTCACCATGGGAACCGATATCCCGCCGTCAACCAGTGGGATGCCGCGTACACGAGCATCGTGCTCACGAAGAATCTCGAGGGCACCCCTGTAGGAAGGTTCCTCGACGAGCACTTGGTCACCTGCGGTTACGAGCGCACGGATCACCAGCCAGGTGGCCTGCTGCGCTCCCGCAGTGACAAGAATCTCTTCCGATGACGTCGGCACGCCATCGTCCGTAAGTTGGCTGGCGATAGCTCGCCGCAGTACCGGCAAACCCGCCGGAAAATACCCGTCAGTGGTGAGGTAGTCCGCGAGGGGTGCCTGGATCCCGCGCAAAAGCACCTCTTGGGCGACTTTTGACGCGGGGAGCGCGCCGGTAGACATGTCGATGACGTCTCCTGGCTGCGAGCTGAATGAAAACAGTCGGCCCTGCGGTCGGGTGCGCAACGAGGTGCGCTTTGAACGGATCTGCGACCCAGACCCCCGCCGTGACAACATGTACCCGTGACGCTCAAGAGTCGCGTAAGCCGCCATCACCGTTCCCCGCGAAACGCCGATGGCGGGCGCGAGAGCACGCTGAGCTGGCATAGTGATGCCCGCCGGAAGCACCCCCGCCTCGATGAGCTCAATGAGCGCCTCGGAGAGGTCATCGACAAGCGTTCCCCGCCCGCTTGCCCAGTGTCCGAGCGTTGTATTGAGCTCTTCGGCAGAAAGCGTCGTCAGCATGGCAAGAGCCTACGCGCAGTCAGGACACGCGAAGTTGCTATCCATGTGCCAATCCGCGCTGATTGGCACAGCAGGCACTGCATATGGAGATTTACGGTGAGTATCAACCGACACAAAGGAGTGAAAATGACCACGGTAGCCCTACTGGGAACTCTCGACACCAAGGGTGATGACTACGCTTGGCTCGCTGAAAAACTGCATGCGCTGGGAACAGATGTGCTGGTCATCGATACTGGTTCTTTCTCAAAAAGTCCGATGGCGACGGTAGATTCGGACGCTGTCATTAAGGCCGCTGGCGCAGACGCCACGGGACTGAGGGAACGGAGTGACCGTGGCGAGATGATGACGGTCATGGGACGCGGCGCGGCAGTGATCGTGCGCAAACTCGCAGATGCGGGAAAGATTCAAGGAGTGCTTGCTATTGGTGGGTCAGGTGGCTCATCCGTTGCCGCCCCCGCAATGCAAGCCCTTCCCGTTGGCTTCCCCAAAGTATTGGTCTCGACTATGGCCTCGGGAGACGTCAGCCCCTATGTAGGTGAAGTTGACATGACGCTCATGTACTCAGTCGTTGATGTCGCCGGGATCAATTCCGTCTCCTCGCAGGTGCTGGGTAACGCGGTTGCCGCGATCAGCGCCATGGCACAGGCGTACCAGACGCGCCTTGAAAAGGCGTCCGGCGATCACAAGCCCCTCGTAGCGATCACCATGTTCGGAGTGACGACCCCTGCGGCGGACGAGGCGCGGGCGCGCTTCGTGGACCTCGGCTACGAGGTCCTGGTCTTCCATGCCACCGGATCAGGTGGCCGCGCGATGGAAAAGCTTGTCGAGTCGGGGTTATTGGCAGGAGTCTGCGACCTCACGACCACCGAACTTGCCGACGATCTCGTGGGCGGAGTGCTTTCTGCAGGCCCCCACCGGCTAGAAATGGCGGGCTCTGTTGGATTGCCTCAGGTGGTGAGCCTTGGCGCTCTCGACATGGTTAACTTCGGTCCGCAGGACACTGTTCCGGAAAAGTTCGCTGGGCGAAACCTGTTGGTCCACAACCCGACCGTGACCCTCATGCGGACCACCGGGGAGGAAATGCATCAACTGGGGCTCAGCATCGGCCGCAAACTCGCGTCGGCAACCGGCCCCACTGAAGTCTTCATTCCGCTTGCCGGGGTCTCGGCCGTGGACGTGGAGGGAGCGCCCTTCCGTGACGCAGAGGCCGATTCCCTGTTGTTTGCCGCCTTGCGCGGAGAACTCGAGGGCTCGAACGTGACCATTCATGAGCTCGACATGGCCATCAATGAAAACGGCTTCGGCGAAGCAATGGCCGATGCTCTGCACGCGGCTATCGTCGCGCGCTAATCAACCTAACCAAAAGGAGAACCTGATATGTCCACACGTACCGAAATTCTAGAACGCTTTCGCGCTCAGGTCGCCAATGGCAACCCCATCATCGGTGGAGGTGCCGGCACAGGTATTTCTGCCAAGTCCGCCGAAGCAGGAGGTATCGACCTGCTCGTCATCTACAACTCGGGGCGCTACCGTATGGCGGGGCGCGGCTCACTTGCCGGGTTGCTCGCTTACGGCGATGCCAACGCCATCGTGATGGATATGGCCAACGAAGTGCTGCCTGTGGTGAAGCACACGCCCGTCATCGCGGGAGTCAACGGCACTGACCCGTTCAAGAACATGCCTTACTTCCTCAAGCAGGTGAAGGACATCGGATTTGCCGGCGTCCAGAACTTCCCCACCGTGGGGCTTATCGACGGCGTGTTCCGCGCCAACCTTGAAGAAACCGGCATGGGATTCGGTCTCGAAGTTGACATGGTCGCCATGGCACACGAGATGGACCTCCTCACGACCCCGTATGCCTTCGATGAGGAGCAGGCGGTCGCCCTCGCCGAGGCAGGAGCAGACATCTTGGTTCCCCACATGGGACTCACCACATCCGGCAGCATCGGTGCCACCACGGCGCTGACACTTGATGAAGCTGTCATCAAGGTTCAGTCGCTCGCAGACGCCGCCAAGTCGGTAAGGCCCGACATCATGGTCTTGTGCCACGGCGGACCTATCGCAATGCCTGAGGACGCTCAGTACGTCCTCAATCACACGGAGGGCGTGGTCGGTTTCTACGGCGCATCGTCCATCGAGCGGTTCCCGACAGAAGTCGGTATCCGCGAACAGGCCGAGAAGTTCAAGGCCCTTTCCTTCTGACTTGTGCGCTCGCGACGAGTCGCCCCAACCTTCAGAGCCGGGCGACCCGTCGCGAGACAGAGGTCTCTACGACATCAAAGCAAAGGAGCATCGCATGTCTGAAACCACCACTCAAGAGTACCGAGAAACTATCCCGCTATGGTTAGCGGTTGGCATCACCGTTGTTGTCACCGTGCCCTTCACCCTCTGGCTAGGGGGTTGGAACATGGCCGTCTGGGTGTCATTCATTGTGTGGGCAGAGTACTTTGCCCTCGGGGCCAAGCCGTCCGCAGTCAAGACCATCATTCCCGCGTTCAGCTACTCCGCCATACTGACGGGGCTATCGCTGGCCGCCATCCAATTCCTGGACTTTTTGCCGTCCATCCGGGCCGACGGGGACCTCGCAACCGCCGTGGCATTGTTCGTCGGCGTGTCATTCATGGTGTATTCCATGAAGTGGTTCCCGGTCCTCCAGGAAGGTTCACTTCCGTTCTTCAACGGCATCTCGATGGTCCTTGCGGTGTACTTCACCGCTAGCTACCCTTCGATCACTGACACGGGGTGGCTCATGCCTCTGTGGGCAGCCGTTTGGGTCGCCATCTTGGGTGTGTTCGGAGCATTCCTCGGCGTCTTCAACGTCTGGCTGACTTTCCCCAAGCCGGTGATTGCGGCTACCGCCAAGTAATTCCCGCACGCAGGCTGGGTAGCGGTGTCGAATCTGACATCGTTACCCAGCCTTTGCGCCTCCGGCAGGCCGCGGAGAGGAAGAGATAGACAACGCGCGCGTCTCCCCGACCTTCGTTCGCCCCGGTGTTACCTACCGCTGGAGATGTTGAGCTCGAGCAGGTCCTGACCGACCACCACGCGACCATCGAATCCACTCACGGCCCGCTCCCAGCGCTCGGTCGGAATCGAAGCTGGGACAAGGTGAGTGAGGACGAGCGTGCTGACACCGGCGGCTTGTGCGACAGCCCCAATCTGGTCGGTCGAGGTGTGCTTACCCATCACCGTCGCTACCGCACGTTCCTGTGCGGCGTCCAACGGGCCCGGTCCGAACTGCCACGTGGCATAGTCGGCGTCAATCACCTCGTGAACCAGGACGTCAGCACCGCGACTCAGCCGCACAAGATTCTCTGATGGCACGGTGTCGCCAGAGAAGACCACCGAGCCATCGGCGGTGTCAAAGCGATACGCAAGGCACGGGTACATTGCTCCGTGCTCAACGAGGGTCGCCGTTACTCGAACGGTGTCATCCTCCATGACTAGCCAAGGCTCCACGGTCGGGCTAGTCCCCTGTGAGAGGTCCACCTCTACTGGTGGCAGCAAGTCGTGCGCGTTAAGCAAAGTGAATGGGTTACGCCGGTGGGCCGTGATGATTCGGTCGTTGAAGTCCGTGGCGTAGGCCTCAAGCAGATGCCGCATCAACGCGCTCGTCCCGGGGGTTGAACCTGACGGACTGTTGACAACCGGGTTCCCCTCTTCCGGAACCCCGGGCAGGGCACCCCTTGAACCGGGGCCCCACACGTCGACGGGCGCGTCCTTTGGCCATCCCTGGATAGACCCGCAATGCACCAGATTAGCCAAGTCCATGGTGTGGTCGGAGTGCAGATGGCTTAGATAGATACTACGCAACCGGCTGAGCGCCTGGGTGGGCCCTCCCCCACCGATGTCAGCGAATGTCAACTGCCTGGCCACTCCCATACCTGCGTCGACCAGGTGGATTCGCCCATCAACGACCAATGCGGAGGCGATACCTTGGCGCGCGGTGCCCGGCATCCCGTCGACCGGGTAGGTCGCGGCTCCACCTGCCGTCCCTAGCAAGACTAGTTTGGTGCCGTTCATCGGTCTCACGTCCCTTTCGTTGCCCAGCAATCCACGACTGGCGTGTTGAATACCTCGTGACAACGCCTCGGTGTTTAGGAAAGCACTCGCAGTCGCACAGTGGCCTCCATACTCGACAGCGCCTCGGTGGCTTCAGCGGGCATGCCGTCGGAAATGTCTGTGACGACGTAGCCAAGTTCGCCTCTGGTGGCCAATAGTTGACCGTCGATGTTGACCCCATGCTCTGCGAACTGGCGGTTAACTTCAGCCAGGACTCCCGGAACGTTTTCGTGGAGGTGCACCACCCGGTGGGATCCCTGTGCGCGTTCGAGCGACAACTTGGGCAGATTCGCGGAGAGCGACGTCGAGCCGTTGAACACATAGTCGCGCAGCCGAGAGGCCACAAAAATACCGATGTTGCGCTGCCCCTCTTCTGTCGACCCCCCGATGTGCGGGGTGAGGATCACGTTTGGGAGGTCCCTAAGCGGTGAGGAGAACGGCTCTCCCTTGGCCTTTGGCTCGACGGGATAAACGTCGATGGCTGCACCCGCGATGCGCCCCGATTCGAGGCCATCCTTGAGCGCTTCAATATCGACAATGAAGCCACGAGAAAGGTTGAGGAACAAGGCGCCAGGCTTCATCGCGTCGAACTGCTTGCGGCCAAAGAACCCTGAATTGCCGGGCCGGCCGTCCAAGTGGGTCGAAACTATGTCAGCCTCATTCAGGAGTGACTCAAGCGATGGCATCTTAGTGGCGTTGCCGAGCGCGAGCTTTTCGGCACTGTCAAAGAAGATGACGTTCATCCCGAGCGCTTCGGCGATCACGGACAATTGAGATCCGATGTTGCCATAGCCCACGATGCCGAGCGTGCGGCCCCTGATTTCGTGAGCGCCATTGGCACTCTTGGACCACACGCCGGCGTGCATCTGACGGTTGTGCTCAGGCAGGCGCCGTGTCAGCGAAATCATCTCGGACACTGCCATCTCCACGACCGAGCGGGTATTGGAGAACGGCGCGTTGAACACGACAACCCCACGTTTGGCGGCGGCATCCAAGTCGATCTGGTTAGTGCCGACTGAGAAGGCGCCGATAGCGATGAGATCGGGGGCAGCAGCAAGAACCCGCTCGGTGATCTGAGTCTTGGAGCGGATTCCGAGCAGCTGCACGCCATCAAGCGCGGCGATGAGTTCGTCGTCGTCGAAAGCGCCACCACGGTTCTCTACTGTGATGCCCGCGGCATTCAGGATATCGGTGGACTCGGGGTGCAGTGTTTCAAGGAAGAGAGCTCGCATACCTGCAATTATCTCTTACTCAGAAGTCGCTTAAGAATGCTCGCTTCCAATCCTCGATGCGGGCCGCGTCACGCGATTCGCATGGCGCGAAGGTTCACGCTCAGGACTCAACTAGCAAGTGGGACGGGAGGTGGACCGTTAGCCTTCATAGATGACAACCAATGATTCGGTCAATGATTTTCGCGTCGAGGGAGAGGTCATTCGCCTCGGGCAGTTCCTCAAGTTAGCTGGTCTACTCGACTCCGGAGCCAACGCCAAGGAAGCCATCGTTGACGGCGCCGTGCACGTCAACGGTGCGGTGGAGCGTCGGCGTGGATGCCAGCTCAAGGAAGGCGACCTCGTCACGTTCCAAAAGCGTTCGGTTCGCGTCCGCTACTGATCCCACAGCGGTCGCGGTGATTCCACTTTTCACAACCCCTCCTCAAGGAGTGAGAGCAGCAATGAAGACGCGCCCTTTCGGCACCACCGGCAACGGCGTCAGCGAGATCGGACTCGGGTCATGGCAACTGGGTCGTCGCGCGGGCTGACCGGGCGGCTGTATCGGCTCTCCATGCTGCCGTTCCACGGGCTTATCTTTAGCGGTATGGCGAACAGCATGGTGGCTATGGCGGAGAGCGACCACACGCGTGCTTGAGCTGCTTGGGGGTTCGCTTGGCACCGTCCTGCTGATGGCGCTGGCTGCGGTGGTCATCGGGTTCTCCAAGACTGCTCTAGGCGGGCTCGCAGTGATCTCCGTCGCCATCTTCGCGACGATTCTCCCCGCCAAGGAGTCCACCGCCGCGATCCTGGTGCTCCTCATCGTGGGCGACCTAGTTGCCGTGTGGCATTACCGCCGCGACGCTGACTGGTCGCTGATCAAGCGGCTGCTCCCTGCCGTGCTGCCAGGGCTCGTGCTCGGATCGGTCTTTCTTCAGATCGTGTCCGACGGGGTCCTACGGCGCGGCATCGGAGTCGTGCTGCTCGCACTCCTCGCGCTTCAGCTCTTTCTTAAATGGCGCAGCAGTGTTCCCGCGTCGAACGCACACGAACGACGTGCGATGGCCTGGACTGCGGGCGCCGCGGTGGGGTTCACCACCATGACGGCCAACGCAGCCGGTGCCGTCATGACGCTCTACCTCTCCGCATCGGGCATCGAGAAGCGGCGCTTCATCGGTACCAACGCGTGGTTCTTTCTCATCGTGAACCTGGTCAAGGTGCCCTTCTCAGTCGGGCTCGGGCTGATGCATTGGGGCGACCTCGGGCGCGCGGGCCTTCTCGCCCCTATGATCCTTCTCGGGGGCGTCGTCGGATACGCCACCGCGCGCCGCATCAGTCAGCGTCGCTTCGACGTCGCGGTGCTTCTGGCCTCGGCAGTCGCGGCTACCGCGCTGCTGGTGTGATCGTCGCCTCACTCCCGCTCAACCAGGCGCTCAAATGAGCTCTACCGGCTCGATTCGATCGGCAGGCTCGAACCCGAGCACCTTCCCGTAGAACCACAGCTCTGCCTCGATGGAACGCACGATGTTCTCGGCGCGCCGGAACCCGTGGCCCTCGCCTTCGAACTCGATGTAGCCCACGGGGAGCCCCTTGGCCCGCATGGCGTCCACGATCATCTTGGAATGCGCGGGCGGCACCACAGGGTCGATCGAACCCTGCAAGACCAGTAGCGGCGACGAGATCTCAAGCACGTGATTGATCGGAGAACGCTCGGCGTAGATCTCTGCCCCCTCCGGCCACGGAGCCACGAGCGATACCGAGTACTGCGCTTCGAACTTGTGATCGTCTGACATCAGGGCCACCAGATCGGCGACGCCGAACATGTTCGTGCCGGCAGTGAAGACGTCGTGCAGGGCGAGCGCGAGTAGCGTCGTCGTGCCGCCCGCGCTTCCGCCGCGGATCAGCAGGCGGTCGCCGTCCACGTCGCCGCGCTGCGCCAGGAACTGCGCAGCAGCCACCGCGTCGTCGACGTCCACGCGACACCAGTTCCCGCGTAGGAGGTTCCGGTATTTCCGTCCGTACCCGGTACTCCCGCGATAGTCGACATCGACGAC
>Ga0307486_1000725_pt1 | contig 28170 bp, 26 predicted proteins | sample CBIW02metaG_FD_203663 | JGI IMG/M metagenome (GOLD analysis project Ga0307486, IMG submission 203663) | Sea-ice brine microbial communities from Beaufort Sea near Barrow, Alaska, United States - CBIW 0.2 | ecosystem: Environmental > Aquatic > Marine > Coastal | place: USA: Alaska | collected... | reverse complement strand
TCGAGCTGCTGTTGAGCCGCATCTCGAAGCGAGTCGAGTCGACGGTAGAGGCCGTGAACGTAGTCCCGTTCCCGTGCTAGCTCACTCGATGACATCCGGCATCCTCTCCAAATTGCGACCTCCAATCATACGCCGTTTTTGACTATAGATTTGCCGCTTAGCTCTTGCGCTCCCGCAGACACAGTGGCAATCTAAAAGAAGACCAACTCATCGCCCACCAGAGTCGCAGGCAGTGCCGCACCGGTGAGCGATGAGTTTCGTTAAGGCCCAGGTTCAGAGGCTGAAGACTTGCGCCGCGACTCGTGCAAGCACCATCTGTCGTTGCCCCTAACGAGACATTTTCTGCGTGCCCATAAGGGCGTGGCGCGCGTCGACTACGCCCCCCAACAGGACCGCCTCGTCTGCCGTGGCACCGATACGGTCACGACCGGTGATAATGCGCTGGCGGGCGAACGCAAGTCTCGTGGATTCGAGGATGTACGTTTTCATTGCGATGCGCCTGTTGTTCTTCGCTGCCCAAGTGAGCGCTTGCTTGCGGCCGCGCGAGGTCGCGAGCACGGCGACTTCATCGGAGTTGAACCAGCCAACGCTCGCATACTCCGCAAGGCGATCGAAGGTGAGCCTCTCCTCTTGCTTGCGGAGATACACGACGACCGCAATGGCGATAACAAATAGTGGCAACTGCACGATCGCGTAGTAGCCGAAAAAGTCATTGACAAAGTAGAGCGCGCCGTTCCACAGCGCGTGCAGCGCGATCGCGAGCGCGAACCCGATTGCGAAGATCCCTACCCCGCTAGCGCTCCGTGTCGCCCGGGCAGCAAAGCCAAGGGCTATTCCAGTACACGCAGTAAACATCACGTGGGCGAATGGCGACATCAGGCCACGCACGAGGAACATTTGCAGGATGCCGCTTCCGCCGCCGTCGAGACTCGCGAGCTCTGATCCGAAGTAGAGAATGTTTTCGGTGAAGGCGAAACCTCCCGCGGTCCAGGCGGCATACACGAGGCCATCGATGGGGCCGTCAAAGTGGCGGCGGGCAACCCAAAAGATCACAAGAATCCCCAGCGCTTTTCCAGCCTCTTCAACGACGGGCGCCTGAACTACCGCCGAGAAGAATTCGTAGGCCGGTCCCGGACCTCCGAGAGCCGCAATCACATTGTCGATTTCAGCTCCAACAATCAGCGAAAGCAGAACAGCGACACCTGCACCCCCAGAGGAACGCGAAAACGACCGCGAGGCGCGGCTCCGGTTCCCATCGGTCGATCCATCGAACGGTAAAAAAGACGACGGCGAGCGGCACTACGGCCAAGACTCCACCGAGAGCAAAGGCATCAGTGCCGATCCCCGAGATCACATAGACGACAACGAAAAGCAGAACAAATGAGACGGCAATGACACCCAAGATTCCGAGTACCAGCAACCCAGAACCGCGACGCTGGGGTGCCCCGAGCGGCAACCGGTGTCGCTGAGCGTCACTTGCCACTTCACCTGGGACTGCGGTCGGCCGCTGAGTGGAAACACCTGCGGACGCCGTGTAATCGGGAGTAGCTGAAGGCGAGTCGCGAGCGGTCATGCCACTGACCCTAGCGTGCGAGAGAAATCGGTTTCGGTCACGCTATTGGGATGCTTGCTGTTCCCGCAGGATGCTCAGCGCCCTGGCGACGCGATCTCCAAGACCGGCAACACGTTTCTTTGATGACCGTTCCGCCTCGATGATGAGGCCGACCAGTTCACCTCGATACACGTCCTGAGTTGAGCGAACAGCGGCGCGCAGAGCCAGCGAGGCGCGCGCGGCGGCGATGGCGAACAGCACACTGATGACGAAGGTCAGCAGAGCAGGAACGAGGACCCAGGAGTGCGAGGAATCGTTCACCAGTTCGACGATCGCCGCAATTGTGGCGGCGAGCGAGACTGCTGGAGCGATCAACCAGTGCGGGGTTCGCACGATCAGTTTGATGGTCTCGGGGGTCGTCGCGGCATCCAGCATCCTGCGATCCTTCGACGCGTCATCGATCGCAGACACTCGGGCATGAAATTCATCGACCTGGTCTTGGTGCATGCGCACTCCAGACAACTCGATGAGCTCGTCACGCATCAACCGATAGCTGTCGGCAGGAGGGCGAACGACGACGACCGCGATGACGGCGACAATGGCGACGATCAGCACGACAGTGCTGAGGGCAACAAGTGATGCTGCAGGAATCTGTGTCGGATCGGCGAAAAACAGGCGCGTGCTCCAGTCAACGCCCACCGCAGTGATGACGAGCGCTAGTGAGGCGACCGGCACAACCCAGGCAACCGGGTGCAGCCGCACCCTCGTGCGCACTCCGCGCGCGAGCCGAAGATGATCGAAACGGGCTGTCGCGAAGTCGGCCAATTGCGCTGAGAACGCGATAAGCCCCACTGCTACCAGGAAGGTCAGTACTGTCCACGAAGATTCCACGGTGCGACTGTAGTCGCTTCATGCCGCGCTAGCCGCCTTCACCAGCGATTAACTGTTGGTTTACCTCTACGCTGATGTCTGATTTCCGCTGGTCAACGCGAGCCAGGGGTGGCACCCTTGAGTTATGTCCGCCACCACGCTGAGCTTTGATGAGCAATACCGGGCGCTCTGCTCTCGAGATGCCCGCTTCGACGGGCAGTTCATCGCCGGCGTGCACTCCACCGGGATTTATTGCCGCCCCAGTTGCCCCGCCGTGGCTCCTCATCCGCGCAACGTCCACTTCTACCGCACCGCTGCTGCGGCCCACGAAGCCGGCTTGCGCGCCTGTAAACGGTGCCAGCCTGACGCAGTGCCCGGTTCCCCCGACTGGAACCTGAACGACGATCTCGCCTCCAGAGCTATGCGGCTGATCGGTGATGGAGTCGTCGAACGTGAAGGAGTTTCTGGGCTGTCCTCGCGCCTCGGCTACACAAGCCGTCACCTCACCAGGGTGCTCTCCGCGGAGCTTGGCGCCGGACCTCTCGCGCTTGCTCGCGCACACCGTGCACAATCTGCACGAACACTCCTCAGCGCCACAGAGCTCAGCATCTCGGACGTCGCATTCGCTGCCGGCTTCTCCAGCATCCGACAATTCAACGACACCATCCAGGCTGTATACGAAACCACCCCAACTCAACTACGCACTCTCGCGCGACGCGGCCGCTCGGCACACCCGCGGCGCGCTGAGGAACGGCCGTCGACTCTGACCCTGAGATTGCCAACACGCGCTCCATTCGACGGAGCAGGACTCATGACTTTTTTCGCGAATCATGCGGTTGAGGGCATTGAGACAGCGACAGACAACACACTCGAGAGAGCAATCCGGCTGCCAGGCGGGGTCGCGACGGTACTCCTGCAATTGAGCGGTCATGGCATCATTTGCACGGCGCAGCTTGCCAAAATTTCGGATGTTGCACCGCTCGTTGCCCGTGTGCGGCGGCTCTTTGACCTCGACGCAGACTCGCACGCCATCGACCTCGCATTGGCCAGCGACCCGGCGCTGGCAGGATCCGTCGCCCGCGTGCCCGGGATGCGCCTGCCGGGAAGCGTTGACACGGAAGAGACCCTGTTCCGCACTCTCATCGGTCAACAGATTTCGGTTGCCGCCGCACGCACAGTGCACGCCAGAGTAGCCCGCGAGCTGGGCAGTGACGGGTTGTTCCCTACCGCCGCCGTGCTTGCCGAGTCTGGGGCTGGAGTGCTCCGCGGCCCCAAGAGTCGAATCGCAAGCATCTTGGGCGTTGCCGAAGCCATCGCCTCTGGCGATCTCGAACTCAGCGTGTCGACTCCTGTCGAGGAATTCACAGCAAACCTTGTGGCCATGCCCGGAATTGGCCCGTGGACCGCTGGCTACATGGCCATGCGCGTGCTCGGCAATCCCGACATCATGCTGAGTAGCGACCTCGTCGTGCGCCAAGGAGCTGGGGAATTGGGCATTCCTGACACCGCGTCAGCGCTCACGCACTACGCGACCCGCTGGGCTCCGTGGCGCAGCTACGCCTGCATGCATTTGTGGCGATCTCGCCCAACGCTGGTAGAGCGAACCGCTCCCTCGCCGTAGGCTAGAGATATGAACGTCAGACTCCTTACTCTCGGATTCGGTATCGCCGTTGGCTACGTTGTTGGCGCACGCGCCGGACGCGAACGATACGACCAAATGAAGGGCAAAGCTACTGAGCTCTGGGAAAACCCACGAGTAACGAAAGCGCGCACGACAGTCGAAGATTACGCTCGCACCCAGGCCCCGATTTTGCGCGACAAGGCCGAAGCCGTCGCCAAGGCGACACCCGGTTTCGTCACGGACACCGCAAAGGATGTCGCTGAAACAGCGCGCGAAGTAGCCGAATCCGCGCGAGACTCGGCCAAGGAACTCGCTGAGGCGACAAAAGGCTCAGCTAAAGAACTTGCCGACCGCGCAACGACCTCGGCCCGCGGCGTTGTTGGCCGCGTTACCCACACTGCCGTCGATGCGAGTCACAACGCAACCAAGACCGCTGCTGAACTTCGCGAACGCGGCGAGAGCGCAATCGACCGAGCCTTCACTACTGCCGGCAAAGCACGAGACGAAGCCCTCGCGCCGCTCGACGACGATGATGACGACGACGAGACGGCAACGAAGTAACTTCGACGTCGTGCTCTACTGACGGCAGTGTTGTTGCGCTAGTTGTCCGAGGGCAACACGGGAAGTGTGATCGCAGCGGTCATCGGCGACACGCCACTGAGACGTTCCGGCGTTAGCACGCGTGCGACGTCTTCTTCCTTCATCAGCCCAGCAGAGACCACAAGCTGTGCGATCGATGCGTTCGTCGTGAGTGCGGTGTGTGCCAAAGTTACCGCGGCAGCGTAGCCGATGTATGGCGTCAACGCCGTAACAACACCGACGCTCGACTCCACCTGAGCCGCAAGACGTTCTTCGTTCGCCGTGATGCCGTCGATGCAGTTTTCCCGCAAGGTTCTGCACGCGTTGGTCATCCACTCCAAAGACTGCAGAAGTGAGTGCGCAATGACGGGCTCGAACGCGTTGAGCTGCAATTGACCAGCTTCCGCAGCAGCCGTCACCGTTGCATCCGCACCGATCACGCTGAACGCAACCTGATTGACGACCTCGGGGATGACCGGGTTCACCTTGCCAGGCATGATTGATGAGCCTGCTTGCATGGCCGGCAGGTTGATCTCGCCGATCCCCGCCTGAGGTCCGCTCGACAGCAAGCGAAGGTCGTTACAGATCTTGGAAAGTTTCACGGCTGAGCGCTTGAGCACGCCACTCAGGGTCATGAAAATTCCCACATCGCTCGTGGCTTCGATGAGGTCGAATGCCGTCTTCATCTCGATGCCTGTTGCATCGGTGAGGTGGCGTCGCACAGCTTCGGCGTACCGAGGATCAGCCGTAATCCCTGTGCCAATCGCGGTGGCGCCCATGTTGATCTCGCTCATGAACGGCAAGACTTCGGTCAGCCTGGCGTGATCCTCTTCGAGCGTGTGGGAGAAACCAGTGAACTCTTGACCTAGCGTCATCGGCACCGCGTCTTGCATCTGCGTGCGGCCGATCTTGAGGATCCTTACGAACTCGCGGCCCTTTGCCCCGAACGAACCTGACAGAAGCTCGTGCTCTGCCAGCAGACGATGGACACCGAAGACCATAGCGAGTTTGATCGCAGTGGGGTAAACATCGTTGGTGCTCTGGCTGCGGTTGACGTCGTCAATGGGGTGAAGGAAAGAGTACTCCCCCTTGTTGTGCCCCAAAATTTCGAGTGCTCGGTTGGCGATTACTTCGTTGGCGTTCATGTTGGTCGATGTGCCTGCACCACCCTGAATTACACCAACGCAGAATTCCGCGTGCAGTGCGCCGTCGAGAATTTCTTGGCACGCGACGTCGATGGCGTGCGCTTTGGCAGGCTCGATTACCCCGAGCTCGGCGTTGGCACGCGCAGCAGCCTGCTTGATGTGGGCCAAAGCGCGTACTAGGTCCGGATAGACGGAAATCGCGCGCCGGGTAATCGGAAAGTTTCTCATTGCACGAAGCGTGTGAACCCCCCAGTACGCATCTCCGGGAATCTCAAGAGATCCGAGCGAGTCGGATTCGATGCGGGAAGGGGTGTTGTGCGAAGAGGCATTGCTCAACTGTTGGTTCTCATCTCCGTTGACGGTTGGCACGACGAAACCGCGTGTCACTCACACCATCAGTCTACGCTTCGCTCTGCAGCGGAACGGAGGCAGCCGAGATGTCAGAAAGCCAATTCTTAACGGATCGCTAATTCTTGATCGCATCACGCAGGAGCGCCGAGAGCGCCTGCAACTGAATATTCGACTCTGCGATGACGTCTTCATCCGAACCGTCGAGCGCTCGCGCGGCAAGGCCTGCCTTGCTGTCAATGAGTTCAGCGATCCGAGCATCGATCGTGTGAGCGGCAATAATGCGCCATGCGGTAACCGGAAGCTCCTGACCGATGCGGTGCACGCGGTCGATCGCCTGAGTCTGCTCAGCATTGGTCCAGCTCAACTCTGCGAGAACGACGTTGGATGCAGCCTGCAGGTTGAGCCCAACTCCGGCAGCCGTGAGCGATGCCACAACTACCGCGACCTCGGGGTCGTTGGCGAATGAGTCGATTGCATTCTGACGAGCTTTGGCACTCTGATCACCACGAATAGAGACGGATTTCAGGCCGACCTTTGCGAAGTGAGCTTCTGCCGTGTCCATCACATCGATGTGCTTGGCAAAGAAGACAACCTTGCCGACAGATCTGGCCAGTTGCGCGGTGTAGTCGGCGGCGAGCGTCGCCTTTGCCTGGCCGATCCGGCGCACCATGGTGAAGACGTTCTCGCCGGTGGTCGCGCTCTTGGACTCTTCGAGTTCGGCGTGTGCGACAACGCGGATGAGATCTTCAATCGCGACATCAGGCTTGAGGTTACGAACCCGCGTGAAGCGATCAAGCAGTCGAGCGGTGAGCGCTTGCTCGGCGGCGCGAATGGAGCGGCCGAGGTCGTCGTCGAGTTCGACAGGGATGTCTGCAATGCGGCGTGCGGGGATGTCGGCAGCGACGTCGACCTTCTTGCGGCGCACAATTCCCATGTCGATGACGGCACGACGAGCTTCAGAGAAGAAACCTGGGTCGGCGGGTGTGAGATCTGACTCTTCGAGTTTCGCCATGAGCGGCGCAAGTGGCTTGGTGGCATCAATCCAACCAAGGAACTGCCAAATCGCTCGGAAGTCTTCGATCGAGTTAATGAGCGGGGTGCCGGTGAGCGCCATCACGAGCGCTTTCGGGTAGGTCGCACGGATGTTGCGCGAGAGACTCAACACGTGCTTGGAGCGTTCAGATTTGAGGTTCTTAATGAAATGAGCCTCGTCAACGACCATGCCTTTGAAACCAAAGCGACCGAGCCAACCGACATGCCTGTCAAGCACTTCATAGTTGACGATAACGACATCGCTGAACGCATCTACAGTGTCGCCGTCACCGTGCACAACCGTGGCACTTCGGCCGGGAGTCCAGAGTTCAACTTCGCGCTCCCAGTTGGTCTTGACGACGTTGGGTACGACAACGAGCAATGGGTAGGAATTCGACGCTTCTGCAGCGATGAGGGCCTGAGCGGTCTTGCCCAAACCTGGCTCGTCTGCGAGCAAGAAGGTGCGGTGCCCCTTCTTGACGACCTCGACGAATCGCGCCTGATGACGCATGAGTTCGAGCTTGCCGCGAGTATGCAGCGATGCTGCTTCTGGAAGATCCATTGTTGCCGCGCCGCCGCCGGAGCCATGCTCGAATGCCCGGAACAGTGGGTCGATGAGTTCCCAGTTGGCGAGTCGGTTGCCGTGCTCAGGCTTGGCACTCACGGCGCTAAAGTCTGGCGCTAAGAATGGATTGGCCATCTGCATCTGACGCACGGATGCTGGCACAACTTGCTTTTCGACCTGCTTGTCGACCGGCTTAGGCTCAGCCGAGATAATCAACTCTTCCGGGCTCAACTCAACCCCGGCGGCCAGTAGGAGGTCGCGGCGCAGCGCTTTCGCCGCCGCGGTGATCGGGGCAGACTCCCCCAGCATTGAGAGCAGGCTGGTGTCGCGCGCTGCAGTCTTAGCGAGGATGCCTGCGAGACCATCGAGACGCTTTTGCTCGTTGGCTCGCTCAGATTCGGTGAGGGTCTCATCTGTCTTGACCCTGGCGCGCTCTTCGCGCAGCAATAGTGCAGCGACCTGGAACCGTGCGCGGTTGGTCGGCTTGAGCGGGCCCTTCTGCACAGCAGTTTCTACTTCTCGTGCGGCGCGAGCAAGAACTGGGATTACTCCCGTGTCATCGCCGGGCCGAGCACGTCGACGCTGTGTGCCTGCTTGGCGCTGACCCGAATTTTTGGGTCGCTTGTTGCGCTGAGAGGAATCGGTTTTTCCCGGGGTAGTCAATTATTCTCCTGGCGCTAGACAAACAGCTCAGTCACAGGGTTCGAAGGCTCATAGACGTTGCCACGAATGGGAATTCAACTGAGTGACAAAATCCACTTGAGTGAGCCAGACCCAACTGCGATGCGATTGGTGGTCTCAAGGGATGCATTACCCAGTGTACGCAGAAATGCGTGGTTGTGCGCTACTAGAGCGAACTAACCTCGACTTTTGCTGTCTGTTACGCGAGCACCAACGCCAATTGCAATGAAAACGAGCGCCGCTGCGTAGTGCAATCCTGCAAACAATTGGGTGTCATCGATGACAATCGGGAACACAGGATTCCACAGGATAGCGATGGGAATGAGGCCAATAGCCCACCACCACTGTCGTGCCTGCGCGACCAGTACGACGCAGATGAGCGCCAGAATGCTCACCACGTAGCGAATTACCGTAAAGATCTCGGTGTCGATGATCCCGGCGCCGACGAGAAGAACCAGCGCGGCGAGAATTGCCGCCGGCAATGCCACCCGGCGAGGTCGGTCGGGATAATTTGCACTCACCGGATCGAATATACCCGCCGCAACTGGTGTGCCCCGCAGAGCGAGCGCTAAACGCCGCCTCCCCCACCTCCGCCACCCGAAGAGCCGCCGCCGCCGGAACCGCCGCGTGAACTACTCGACGCGCTGCCGGTGTACGAGCTCGCGATGGAGTCAGACATGCTTGCGATACTCGAAGCGAAGATCGCGCCGTTGAACGCGCCCGATCCTGAGTACCAGTCCGGGGAACGCTCCGTATAGTACCGGCTGAGCTCAACCGACCACTCCTTTTCAAGCCCGAAGAGCACCGCATACGGCAAGAGCGCCTCATAGACCTTCAGCACGTCGGTGTCTCCCGTGGATTCGTTGCGCTCCCGCAGCGCACCCTCAGGGCTCTGCAGCATGCGCAATCGATCGGCCTCGGCAAGGTGGATGTACAGCTCAAGCCCCGTGAGGTGGTCACGCACTTCGGCACCGCGTGCCGTGACCGGCGTGCGAAACAGCAGGATCGCGGTCGCAATTGTCGCAATTATGGCGAAACCGATAGCAATGACTGGTGCCGCTGATCCGAAAGCACCATCGATCAAAATTATCCCGAACACTATGGACACAATCGCAGCGATCACAGAAACGACAATTGGCAGATAGCTGCTTGCCGACACCTTGCGGCGATATCCAGCCGCGATAAGTCCAGAATTCTCACGCTCGACGATCGTGTTGAGCTTTTTACTGAGCTTCTGGTCAACCTTCGCAAGGTCACGCTCGGCCCCATGCTGCAGCGACGTGCCGAATAGTGCGCGCAGAATGTCGAGCTCTGCACCGCGCACGCCGGTAGGGTCAGCCAGCTCGAGGCGGTATGCCGACTTTGACGAGAAAAATCCCTTCGATTCTGACTCAAGAATGCGCAGCTTTCCTCGCACAGCGAAGTCAAGAATTTGAGCGGCGATCGCACGGTTGCGCTTGCCCAAGAGTAGGGCGGCGCTCAACAAGGGGACGTCACGTGGAGGGGCGTACTCCGCGATGATTGTTGGGCGTCCCGCAGCATCCGCAAGTTTCGTTCGCCGCAGGCGGAGCGCCCAAATGGCGGCCGCGAGAGCGCCAAACGCTCCCAGAGGTTGAACGAAGCCGGCGCCGGATGCGAAATAGGAGTTATCGCGAGCGGCAAAAGTGCCTGGCTCGAATCCGAAGGCGACAGTGACATTCTGGCGGGAGGCCAGATCGCTCTGGGTGGCAGTGAACTCGCTCGGTGCACTCGAGGTTATGTCACACGGAGCGGTGGAACCTGCGTCGCCCCAATAGCACCGCGGCTCTCCGACGAGCGCGTTGGCAAGCCCGTCCGCCAAATGTACGGTCACGGCTGCCTCGCCGAAGGGCTGATCCCACCCGACGCCATTCGTATCCCAGTACCACTCATCATTTCCCGTGTCGGAAAAGTATCGCGTGACGTTCGACTGTTCGTAACTGAACACATAGGTCTGGACCCCGCTGACAAACGAATCGGCTGCACTCGTTACGAGCGTGAATCCTTCGTCATTCTCAACGTCAAAAGGGCGCTGAGCACCGAATTCATCGGTAACAGAGATGTTGCTAACATCGACAGGCTCACCCTGGTAGTTGTCGGGAATGGCGCGACGCATTCCTCGGTTCTGATTGGCCGGAAATACGGCAACGAATGTCTCGACGGTGCGCAGGGTCGACCGGCCGTCGCTATCTCGACCAAGAAGGAATTCACCGTCATAGCTATCGAACACAAAGTCGTCGACCCCAGCGCGCACGATGCCTGATGATGTAGCAGGATGCTCGGCCGCTGCTGCCGCTGACGGTAGGGCAATCGCAGCGGATAGCAGTACGATCGCGCCAACGAGTACCGTGCGGACCCGCACACCTCGATTGTTACTGGCCGATAAAAATTGCACCACGGGATTCCTTTCAACGAATTGCGCTTGTCCGAGTGGGGGCGAGCAGTGCTCCGCTCTCGATAGAGTCGACGTATGAAGAGTGCCTTGGCTGTCGAACGCCTGCAAGAGCTAGTGCGAATTCCTACAGTCTCCCGCACCGATGCTTCAACCACCGAGTGGACCGAGTTCACGCGCTTTGCCCTTGCGCTGCGCAAACTTTATCCGCTCTGCCACAGTCGCTTAGAGCGCGAAACCGTGCTCGAACACTCGCTGATCTTTCTCTGGCGCGGTCGCTCCTCGGATGAGCCATCAATGCTCTTGGCGCACTACGACGTAGTCCCCGCCAGCAATGAGGGTTGGAAGCGTCCTCCCTTTGCCGCAGAGCTCAGCGGCAAAGGCGAGGAACAACTCATTTGGGGCCGCGGTACTCTCGACAACAAAGGCTCCGTCGTCGCAATTCTTGAAGCAGTCGAGTCCCAGTTAGAAGCCGGACTCGTGCCAGCTCAAGACATTTACTTGTGCTTTGGGCACGATGAAGAGACACACGGCACCGGCGCTTCCGCAATTGTCGACCTGCTTGAGAAACGCGGAGTGAAGCCGGTCTTGGTGCTCGACGAGGGCGGCGCGATCGTCGACGACGTCTTCGATCAGATCGATGCGCCCATGGCGGTAGTCGGTGTGGCCGAAAAGGGCACAGCAACGTTGCGTGTGACCGTTGATCAGCCGGGAGGCCACGCATCCACACCTCCACGGCGGCCCGCTGCAGTTCGACTCGCGCAGGCAATCATTCGACTCAACTCTCGCCCCTTCGCATCGCACTTGACGCCGACTGGCGCCGACCTCCTTCGCACCCTCGGCGCCCACGCCGGCGGGATCACCGGGTTTTTGTTGCGCAACGTGTCATGGACTCGCCTAATACTCGTACCCATATTGGTGCGCAAGAGCGATGAACTTGCCGCGATGCTGCGCACAACTCAGGCAGTGACAGCTCTTGAGGGCGGTCATGCAACGAATGCGCTGCCCGAACGGGTCAGCGCGATCATCAACGTTCGGATTGCCATCAATTCCAGCCTCGAAGCCACGCTCACGCACGTGACGCGCGCCATCGGAGACAAGCGCGTCAGAATCACTGTCGAGTCCCCCGGCGAGCCGTCTCCAGTGTCGCCAACCACCGGACTCGCCTGGGAGCTGCTGCGTTCAACGATCGAGAAGAGCTTCCCGGGAACGATAGTGACCCCGTACGTACAAAACGGCGGAACAGACAGCCGTCACTTCACGCGTATCAGTCGGGGTGTGTACCGTTTCACCCCGTTCGCTATGGCCCGAGAAGTTCGCGACACCCTTCATGCCCGAAACGAACGGATGCTGGTCAGCAGCTACCTCGACGGCATCGATTTCTACCGAGCGCTCATCGCGTCGCTCTAACCCGTTGCTCGGCCGCCCGTTGCGAGGGGAAGATCGACCGGTTCGGGAAACTCTTCGTCGAACCATTGGCCCAACTGCGCAGGACGATCCGTGACGATACCGTCCACCCCAAGCGAGACGGCATCCAACCATGTTTCTGAGTCATTAAGGGTGTAAATAAGGATGCCGAGACCGGCATCATGAACTCGCTGAACGAGCTCGGGGTCGCGCGTTATGGCGGCTTTACTCGTCACCAGGGCTACCGCGCCCGAAGCAGCAGCAAGTTCATTCGGGTCACCAATGATGTCCCGAACGATCAACATTCCCGGCAACGCGGGACTCACACGCTGCAGCGCCTGCAGCGTCATGATGTCAAAACTGCCAATCATCACGTGATCACTGACACCGTTGAGCTCGATGAGGTCGGCGACGAGCGTGACTTGACTGTCAGTCCACGAACCCTTGAGCTCGAGAATGGCATTCTTGGTCGACCAGCGCAGCAGGTTGAGAAATTGTTCAAGGGTCGGAACCGATGCCCCCGCAAATTCTTCGCCAAACCATGAGCCTGCATCGAGCGCTGCAAGCTCATCGTAGGTGTAATTCCAGACCGGCCCGGTGCCGTTAGTCGTTCGATCAACGGTCCAGTCGTGCATGAGCACTGGAACGCCGTCGGCAGTCAGTTGCACATCAGTTTCCACGTAGTCCGCGGCGCTATTTAGCGCCTGGCTGAGCGCGGCGAGCGTATTTTCGGGAGCAACTGTCTTGTCACCACGATGCCCAGCAATGAACGCGGCCTCACCTGGTGAGCGGAGCGAAGAGAATGCCCCGGCGGCATGAACCCGCGTGACGTTTGCGTTCAGAACGAGTGCGAGAGTTATCGCCGTCACAATTGCTGCGGCGAGCGCAGCCCTGCGCGCCTTCTGGTCTCGATAGGTCGGTGCCGGGTTCTGCGATGTCGCCATTGACTCGCCATTCTTTGTCGGGTTGCCGCACGTTCACGGTGTCCCCACTATAGCGAGCTTGTTATCATTCTGTTATCAAATTGGCAGATTCTTTTAGTCGTGTCTCAATGGCATCGCGATAAGGAATCGAAGGAACAGCACCATGCGTCTCAACCGAAATCGATGCCGCAGCACCGGCGAACCGAAGAGCGTCATCCGCCGTCATGCCCTCGACTACACCGGCCGCGAAGGCGCCACAGAATGTGTCGCCGGCGCCCGTAGCGTCGACCGCGCTCACCACATGAGCGGGAACCAGTAGAGGCTCTGAACCGGCCCGGTGCAGCGATGCTCCCTTTGACCCGAGAGTCACAATAACCGCCGGAATTAGCGCAAGCAGTCGCTCCCCCAAACCCTCGAGCTCTGGCGCAAGCCCATTGTCGCGAGCAAGCTCTGCAGCCTCATGCTCGTTGACAATCAACACGTCAACGGTGTCGAGCAACTCTCTAGGGAGCCCCTGAATCGGCGCAGCATTCAGAATCACTTTCGTGCCAGCTGCCCGAGCAATGCGCGCGGCTTCAACGACGGTGGCGCGCGGAATCTCTAGTTGCATAACAAGTGCAGATGCGGCACTGATCGCTGCGGCATCCTCACTCGAGAGACTAACAACGTCCTCGTTAGCTCCAGCCTCAACGATGATTGTGTTCTCGCCTGCGCCATCGACAGCGATGAGAGCGGTACCCGTTGGCTTATCCGAAGTCTTGAGGCGACTCGCATCAATCGAGTCGCAACTGAGCCCTGCGCGCACCATGTCGCCGAAGCCATCAGCACCAACCGCGCCGATGAAAGTCGTCGGCACTCCTGCACGCGCCGCGGCGACCGCTTGGTTCTGACCTTTGCCGCCGAGTGCCATGCTTAGTCCATGAGAAAGCACGGTCTCCCCCGGTGACGGGATGCGCTCTACGCGAAGAACTTGATCAATATTTGCGCTACCAACGACGACGATTCCTGACATCAGTCAAAATTACCCCACTCGCGCCATACGCGGAGTAACTACTTGCCTGAGCCCGCTTCTGCCGCCGCAAGGATCCGATTCACCATGCCGCTGAAAATTACGCCGTGGAACGGCAGGATCGCGAGCCAGTAGAGTCGCCCACCCAGCCCGCTCGGAAAGAAGACTGCGCGCTGACGATAGAACGAGCCTTCGTCGCCGCGGTCGTCGACGGTCAATTCAAGCCAGGCCCGACCGGGAAGTTTCATTTCAGCCCGCAAGCGAAGGCTGTGCCCCCGATCGATACTCTCGACGCGCCAAAAATCGAGTGCGTCGCCGGTGTTGAGCGTATTCGGATGACGCCGACCACGACGAAGGCCAACCCCACCAACCAGCTTGTCGAGCCAGCCTCGCAGCGCCCACGCCAACGGGAACGAATACCATCCGTTCTCCCCACCGATTCCCTCGACCACTGCCCAAAGGTCCTCTGCGGTCGCAGACGACCTCCGTTCGCGAAGGTCAGAATAGACGGTGTGTCCCGTCCACTCTGGGTCACTCGGAATCGGGTCGCTCGGTGCGCCAGCAACAGTGGCATCCTGCCAACTTGTTTCCACTTCGCCATCGCGCATCTTGACGAGCGCCAACCGCACCGAAGCACGGTAGCTTGTCAGCCCACCCTCCGGTTGTTGGATGAACTCAGAGATCGAGTCATCGCGCACAACACAGTCGAACTGCAACGACTCAATGATCGGAACGGCAAGCAAGCGCGGAATTGGTGTGACCAAATTGACCCACTGTGATGCAAGCCACGGAGTCAACACTGGCAGCGAAGCGATCGGGCGCTGGTGAAGGCCAGCTTCAAGCGCATAGCCGTTCATCATCTGGCCATACCGCAGCACATCCGGTCCCCCAATATCGAAACTGCGGTTGAGGTCATCGGGCAAGGTGAGAGCGGAAACCAAGTAGTAGAGCACGTCGCGAGCGGCGATCGGCTGAATGAAGTTGCGCACCCACTGAGGTGCTGGCATATAGGGAAGTACTTCAGTGAGATGGCGGATCATCTCAAAGGATGCCGAGCCTGAACCAATGACGACTCCTGCGTTGAAGGCAATCGTGGGAACACCAGAATCCAGCAGGATGCGCCCCACCTCGGCCCGACTGCGCAAGTGACGGCTGAGTTCGCTGACATCGCCATCGGGGTGTAGCCCTCCCAGATAGACGATGCGCGAGACACCCGCCGCTCGCGCTGCGTCAGCGACGTTCGTGGCCGACCTCTTCTCCGCCTCTTCGAAGTCACCCTTCGCCCCCATCGCGTGCACGAGGTAGTAGAGCGCATCAATGTCGGCAACAGCATCAGTGAGCGTCTCAGCATCCGTCAGATCGCCAACGACAGTCTCAACATCGTCACGCCAAGGAACGTCGCGCAGCTTGCGCGGATTGCGTACAAGCACGCGCACCGTGTGCCCGGCGTCAATCAGCCGTGGGACGAGTCGGCCACCCAAATATCCGGTTGCTCCGGTTACAAGAACGCGCATTCCGCAAGCCTAGGCAGCGTGACTGGGAAGCACCGCACAGTTCGACGGTCGATTCACTAGCGCGCGCCGTTGCGTAAGAATACAAACCAGCCTGCGCCGCCGAAGAATTAGTGCTTCCATCGCCTCTGGCGGATGCTGACGGTGACCGGGCGACGACATCCAGCCGTCCTAGATTGCTTGAGCCGTGCGGTGCCCCTGAGCGAAATTCTCACCGGCCGCACTCCAGCCTGCTGGTGCGGCATGAGAAAAACATTACCAAGCCAGTATCCGCAGATACGCGTTCTGGGCAACCCCCACGCCGCACCTCACGGCTAAATCAGAGACTTGGTGTGCCACACAGTTTTGGTCTCAGTCCACTGAACGATGCGCTCAACGGATGGCGCGGGTACGCCAACAACCGGACCCGAGACCCGCTTGAGCGTGTCAGCAGCCGCGATCTGAAGGTCAACCCACTCCAGCTGTTCTGCACCGGCAAGGTCAAGGCCGTTGACATCCGCGTGGCTTGCAAGCCACGGCGCGATCTCGGCAGGTGAGCCGGTGAGGATGTTGATAACGCCACCGGGAACGTCGCTCGTTGCGAGTACCTCAGAGAGGCTGATCGCGCTGAGGGGTGCTGCCTGGTGCGCGACAACAACAACAGTGTTTCCGCTGACGAGCGCCGGAGCGATGACGCTCACGAGACCGAGCAGCGACGATGAGTCCTGCGGGGCAACGATTGCAATGACACCGCTTGGCTCAGGAGTGGAGAGATTGAAGTACGGGCCAGAGACCGGGTTACCGTTACCGGCGACCTGGACGTACTTGTCGGCCCAGCCGGCATACCAAACCCACGCATCAATCGCGGTATCGAGCTGAGCGGTCGCTGCCGCCTTCGATAGCGCCTCGGTAGCCATGAGTTCGTCGATGAACTGCTCACGACGACCCTCCAATAGCTCGGCAATGCGGTACAAAACCTGGCCGCGGTTGTAACCTGTGGCGCCCGACCAGCCGCTGACGGCCGCGCGGGCTGCGACTACGGCATCCCGAGCATCCTTGCGGCTGGCGAGGGCTGCATTCGCGAGGAAGGAACCCTTCTTGGTCACTACCTCGTAGGTGCGGCCGCTCTCGCTGCGCGGGAACTTGCCACCGATGTAGAGCTTGTAGGTCTTAGGAACCGTGAGACGGGTCATTTCTTGCCACCTTTCGTGACGGCGGGCGCGGCCCATCCAGCGGATTCTAGGTAAGCGGCGAGTCCGTGACGGCCACCCTCGCGGCCGTAGCCACTCTCCTTGTAGCCGCCGAATGGCGACGCAGGATCGAAACGGTTGAACGTGTTCGCCCAGATCACTCCGGCACGCAGCTTGTCCGCCACAGCGAGGACGCGCGAGCCCTTGTCGCTCCAGATGCCAGCAGACAGCCCGTAGGGCGTGTTGTTTGCCTTGGCGATGGCTTCGGCGGGAGTACGGAACGTCAACACGCTCAGCACTGGCCCGAAGACCTCTTCGCGAGCGATGCGGCTCGACGTCGACACGTTCGTGAAGATCGTTGGGGCGAACCAGAATCCGTTCTCGGGGATCGCGCAATCGGCAGTCCACCGCTCGGCACCTTCGGCTTCGCCGACATTGCTGAGTTCACGGATGCGGTCGAGTTGAGCCTTCGAGTTGATAGCTCCGATGTCGGTGTTCTTGTCGAGCGGGTCACCCATGCGCAAGGTCGACAGTCGCGCCTTGAGGCGGTCGACGACCTCGTCATGAATGTTCTCCTGAACCAGCAGTCGCGAACCTGCACAGCAGACGTGGCCCTGATTGAAGAAGATACCGTTGACGATTCCCTCGATGGCCTGATCCATGGGGGCGTCATCGAAGACAATGTTCGCGTTTTTTCCACCGAGCTCGAGCGTGACCTTCTTGCCGCTGCCCGCGATCGATTTAGCGATTGCACGGCCAACGCCGGTTGAACCAGTGAAGGCAACCTTGTTGACGTCTGGGTGATTGACGAGCGCCTGGCCCGTGTCACCGGCACCCGTAACGATGTTGACAACACCTTTGGGCAGATCAGCCTGCTGCAGTATCTCAGCGAAGATCATTGCGCTCAGCGGAGTAGTCTCCGCTGGCTTGATGACGACAGTGTTTCCTGCCGCGAGCGCCGGAGCGATCTTCCACGCCAGCATGAGCAGCGGGAAGTTCCACGGGATCACCTGAGCGGCGACACCGAGCGATTGCGGGTTCGGGCCGAGGCCGGCGTAGTCGAGCTTGTCTGCCCATCCGGCGTAGTAGAAGAACCACGCAGCAACGAGAGGAATGTCGACGTCTCGGCTTTCCTTGATGGGCTTTCCATTGTCGAGGCTCTCTGCAACAGCGAGTTCACGAGCACGCTCCTGCACGAGGCGAGCAATGCGAAAGAGGTACTTTCCGCGGTCTGCGCCTGAAAGCTTAGACCACGTGCGGTCGTAGGCCTTGCGGGCTGCGGCGACCGCGACATCCACGTCGGCGTTATTGGCGTTGGAGATCGACGCGATCTCTTTCTCTGTTGCTGGAGAGATTGTGGTGAATGCCTCACCGCGGCCATCAACGAATTCGCCATCGATGAAGAGACCGTAGTGCTTCTTCAGATGAAGAATCGAAGTCGATTCTGGGGCTGGCGCGTAGTCGAGAAAGCTTGGTGCTTTCACCGTCAGTGCCTTGTTATTTTCAGTCATGGTGTGCCTTAGTCGATCGTGACGTAGTCGGGGCCGGAGTAGTGGCCGGTGGTGAGCTTCTGACGCTGCATGAGCACGTCATTGAGAAGGCTGGAGGCGCCGAAGCGGAACAGGTGCGGCTGCAGCCACTCCTCGCCGACGGTCTCAGCGACAGTGACGAGGTACTTGATGGCATCTTTCGATGTGCGGATGCCTCCAGCAGGCTTCACACCGATCTTTTCGCCGGTGAGCAGGTGCCAGTCGCGCACAACCTCAAGCATCAGCAGGGTGACGGGCAGGGTCGCAGCGGGCGACACCTTTCCGGTGGAGGTCTTGATGAAGTCTCCCCCGGCAAGAATCGACAGCCATGATGCGCGACGCACGTTGTCGTAGGTGTTGAGCTCTCCGGTCTCCAAAATGACCTTCAAGTGGGCGTAGCTTCCGTCATCACGGCGGCATGCCTCTTTCACGGCGACGATCTGGTCGAAGACGACACCGTACTTGCCGGAGAGGAAAGCACCACGGTCAATGACCATGTCGATTTCGTCTGCGCCGTGCGCTACAGCCTCTTTGGTGTCAGCAATCTTGATAGGCAGCGAAGAGCGACCACTCGGGAACGCTGTGGCGACGGCAGCGATGTTGATTCCGTCGTCAGAGCCGTGTGACCATGCTGACCCCAGCGCGTCAGCCGCGTAGGGAACCATGTCGCCGTACACACACACTGCGGCAACCCGCGGGGTACTGACATCCGAAGCATCGGGCAACATCGCTTTGGCTGCGAGCGAGCGCACCTTGCCTGGAGTGTCTGCACCCTCCAGCGTCGTGAGGTCGATGAGGCTGATGATTTTGTCAAGAGCCCACGCTTTTGACGTTGTCTTGATAGAACGCGTGCTTAACCCTGCAGCACGCTGCTCAAGGCCGACCGCGTCAACGCCCGAGAGTCCCTCGAGATGAAGCTTGAGAGATTTCTCGGTCAGATCTGATCCGATGAGATTGACCGCGCGCTCAGCAGGAGCGAGCGCGATGGCCGATTCGATTGTCATGTGGTTTCCTCCAGAAGGGCGTGCGCTGTGGCCTCATCGGTGACGATGACGGAACACAGCCCACTCGTAACGACGGCGCGCGCGACGTCATGTTTAGCGTCGCCAGCGACGACAAAAATTGCGTGCTCAGCGGCACGGAGCTCATCAAGTCCGATGCCGACGGTGCGATCATTGAGCGTTGAATCGACGATTTCACCCGCGCTGTCGATGTAGCGCCCGACGACATCTCCAACGGCACCCATTGCTACGAGCTCGTCGACGTCGCCCTCGGTCAAATAGCCGCTGTCGACGTGCACAGAGCTAGCTCCAGCAACACCGGCGCTATACAGATAGGCGGATGCCGAAGCACCGAGTGCTCGAACGCTTGCAACAGTACGGTCACGTTCAATCGCCCGCTTCGTTTCGACCTGTTCCAAGATCGCGGGGATCGGTAGCAGTGTTGCCTGACCGTGTCCCTTTTGTGCAATTGTCACAGCGGTTTGAGCTGCGGTTCCTTGCTTGCTGTTGAGGCTAACGCCACCGTTGATTTGAACAACCTGGACGCCAACGGTCCAGCCGGGAGCGAGCAAGCGAGCAACCTCGTCAAGAGTGCGCCCCCAACTCACGCCGAGTGTGCGGGGAACCGGTCTCACTGCGGCGAGGTAGTCTGCGGCCGCCTGGGCCACGCGAAGGCTTACTTCTTCGTCTTCGGTTGGCAGCGGAACGACGACAGCGTCCTTCAGGCCGAATCGGTCTCGGAGCTGGCGTTCGATATCCAGTCTCCGGGCACGGGGGTGAACGATCTCGATGCGCACAATTCCGACTTCGCGCGCCCGGGTGAGGAGTCGACCCACTTTCCAGCGGGTGATGGCCAGAAGGGCACCGACTTCGTCTTGAGTCTTGTTTTCTTCGTAGTACAACTCGGCAACGCGTACGGCCAAGAGTTCGGTGGATTCGTCCATTGCTGCCTCCCGTCTCAACGATAGAGCGACGCGCACCCCGCTGCAACATATGCAGCTGATCTTGCTCAAATGAGCAAAACCGGCTGCTCGGGAATGCGTCCCTGTGCAGCAAACACCCCCAAGCTGAACGCCCAACGAGCGAACGCCCCTGAACGCGCACCATGCCCGTTACCCAATAAGGTGGATTCCGTGACCACCACCACATCAACTCGCTATGCACTCGCTATCGACCTCGGCGGAACCAAAGTCGAAGCCGCCCTCGTAGACCCCGCCGGTGCCGTTCTCCCCTCGAGCCGCTTCCGTGCTCCGACAGGGCGCACATCGACGAGCGATCAGCTCGCACAGAGCGTGCGTACCGTCATTCAGCAGTCCACCGCTGCTCTGCCTGACGGCGCCGAGCTGCTGGGAGCCGGAATCGGCAGCGCTGGACCCATTTCTGTCGCTCGTGGCGAAGTCTCCCCCCTCAACCTTCCCGCCTGGCGTGACTTCGGACTGCGCGCCGTTGCCGAGGCGGAACTTCCCGGCCTTACCGTCTCGCTGCGCGGCGACGGAAACTGCATCGCACTCGCAGAGCACTGGATCGGAGCCGCGCAGGGTGTGAAGTACTTCATGGGAATGGTCGTCTCAACGGGTGTTGGCGGAGGCCTCATCCTCGACGATCGCCTCATTGACGGACCGACCGGAAACGGTGGCCACTTTGGGCATGTCGAAGTCGGCGGAGAAGATGCCGCTTGTGGCTGTGGTGGAACCGGCTGCGTTGAAGCAGTGGCGTCCGGGCCCAAGACTGTCGAGTGGGCACAAACTCGCGGCTGGACCGGAAGCACCGGAGAAGACTTGGCAGCAGACTACGCCGCCGGAAACGACATCGCCATCGCGGCGGTGCGCCGTTCGGCGCGAGCAGTGGGCCACGGAATCGCCTCGGCAACCGCTCTTGTTGATCTCGAACTCGTCGCCATCGGAGGAGGCTTCTCGCACGTCGCCGCCGACTACATTGATCTCGTGTCAGAAGCGATCACCGATCGCGCACCATTCCCGTTCATCACGAAGGTTCGCGTAGTTGCGTCCGCACTTTCCAGCGACGGCCCACTCATCGGCGCTGCAGCGCTCGTGCATCACCCAGAACGAGTCAGCAAGGCATCGCGAAGCTAGTCGGCGAACTCGCCAACCGGGATTCGCAGTTCATCTTCGACGAAGCGTGGCCGAGTCAGCCAGAACGCGCTGACGATGGCCAGCGAACTCGTCGCAAGCAAGAACATGAGGGGCGCAATCCAGCCGCCGGAAAGCTCACGAACCAACGCAACCGCGAATGGGCCGAGCGCGCCCACCGTGTAGCCAACGCTCTGCACAAAACCACTCAGGGTCGCTGAAGCCTCGTGGCTTCGCGTGCGCAGGTTGATCAATACAAGAGAGAGCGGGAACAGAATGCTCCCGATGCCAACCAAAACAACCCACAGCCACGTCAGTGTCGTTGGCGCAAACGCAAGCCCGAGATAGCCAACTGCGCCGGCGGTCACTCCACCGATCACGACGAGGCCCACGTTGGAGATCCGATTGACCAGAATGGGGCTGAGGATACCCAGCGGAATCCCGATAAGTCCGAAAAGTGACAGCATCGCTCCTGCCTCGACGGGAGTGAAGTCGGCAGACTCGATAAGGATCTCTGGCAGCCACGCGAAGAACGAGTAGAAGCTTATTGATGAGACAGCAAAGGCAAGGGTGATCGCCCAGGCTGTCCTCGAACGGGCCATCGACCACACCGAAATGCTGGTCGTCGCGGGCAGAAGAGCTGCTTCGCTTGCAGTCGTGCGACGCGCATGACGTCCCCGCAGCACAAGCACTAGCCAGGGAACAAGAGCAGTGAGCGCAAGCAGAGCCCAGACAGCAACTGACGCGCGCCATCCAGCGACCTCCGCCACGGGTGCAGCAAAGAACGCAGGGATCGCCGCACCCATCGACACCAGAACCACATAACCGCCAGTAACCGTGCCGAGACGATCCGGGAAGTACTTCTTTACTGCTGGCGGAAGCAGAATGTTGCCGATGCCCATTCCCCCGAGCGCGATGATGCTACCGAGCGCCAGCATGACGTAATTGTCGCTGACAGCGCGGATGCCCGAACCGAGCACCATCGCAACAGCCGCGATCAGCAAGCTCGCGTCAAGACCGCGGGCGCGGGCTAACGCGGGTGCGCCGATCCCGGCAAAGGCAAAGGCCACCGGCGGCAACATCCCGAGCATTCCGAGTCCCAGACTCGAAAGCGGAATATCGTTCTCGATGACCCCAAGAATGGGAGAAATTGCGGCAACTGCGGTGCGCACGTTCAGGGCAATGAACAGGATGCCCAGGAGTGCGAGGATGCGCCCCGTGAACAGGCTGCGCGGGGCTGTAGTCATTCGAATGAGTCTAGGGCCAGAACAGTATTACGTGCGCTTCGCCTTCGCCGGGATGCCCAAGATCGTTCTCACGTCTTCCTCATCTCGACACATCTGTTCGACGAGAGAGTCAACGGACGAAAACTTCACCATTCCGCGGATGAACTCCACAAACTCAATTTCTGCCCGCTTGCCATAGACATCAAAGTCTTGATCGAGAGCATGAGCTTCGACCTGCTTCTCGGCCACTCCCTCAAACGTCGGGTTATTGCCGATCGACACCGCAGCCGCGAATCGCGTGCCGTCAATCACTAACCACGCTGCATACACACCATCTGCTGGGATGAACCCTTCTGGAGTGGACTCCAGGTTGGCCGTCGGATACCCGAGTTCCCGACCGCGCTGTTGCCCAAGCACCACAATGCCGCGCACAGAATGTGGAGCAGTGAGGATACGACCGGCTTCGGCAACCTGTCCGTCAGCCAACAATTCGCGCACAAGAGTGGATGAAATCCGGCGACCCGCCTCAAGCTCAATGTCATCTATGACGATCACGTCGAAGCCGTGCGTGGCACCCAGTGAACGCAAAAGTTCAACATCGCCGGCACCCTGAGATCCAAAACGGAAGTCAGCGCCGACAAGAATGACGTCAGTGTCGAGCGCACCGGCAAGCACTGATGCCACGAAATCTTCAGCACTGACCTCGCTCAATCCCCGATCAAAGGTGAGCATGAGAGTCGCGTCAACCCCCGTCGACGCCAGCCGTTCAAGTTTTTGCTCTTTACTCACGAGCGGGTGCGGGCATGTTTCCGGCCTGAGCAAGCTCATCGGATTTCGGTCGAATGTCACAACGACCGAACGCAATCCGCGCTCGTCAGCGATCTGTTTCAGCCTTGCGAGCACAGCACGATGTCCACCGTGGACGCCGTCAAACTTGCCAATCGTGACCGCCGCCCTGCCATAGTCATCCGGCACAGCCTCAATCGATTCGAACAGGTCCATGTCAGCGATTCTCCTGAGAATTTCGCACCCGATAGAGCCAGGCAAGGCCAAGCACCGGAAGCACGAGAGGCACAAACAGGTAGCCGGCGCCAAACGAAGACCAGACGGTGTCTGCCGGGAAAAGCACGGCATCTGCGACGCTGAGCGTGCCAATCGTCACTACGCCAACCAGTTCGAAGACGATCGCCACGAGAGCCACCCGGTACCAGTTCGGTCCCGAGCGAACAAGAGCGATCGTGGCCACGATGTAGACGAGTCCAGCAACCGCAGACAGAACGTAGGCAAGCGGGGCCTCATCGAATTTGGTAGCGATTTGAAAGACCGAGCGCGCTGTTGCACCCAAGGCCATCACCGCGTATACCGCGATGAGCACGCGACCAACGCCCGAGGCGGTCGAAGAATTCTTGATAGTCATCGAATCAACTTTAGGCTGTCTGGGCTACGCGAGTTGCACAAACCAAATTTGACTCATGCGGTAGACCATCACCGCAATTGCCAGACAGGCGACACCCAGTACAACCGTGCTCCAGCGATTACGTTCGATGAGTCCCCACATGACCGCCGCTGGCGGAATCAGAATCGCAGAGACAAGGTAAATCCAGAACTCCAACGCACTGCCGGTCGCGACATTGCCTAATGCAGGAGCAATAGCGGCCATCACCAGTTGCACGACTAGGAGCGCTTCAACGAGAAGAGTTGCGCCCAAGGTGTAATCGTTGGGTTTGATCCCAGCTAATCCAACAATGACAGCCGAAACGCCGGCAACCAGAGCGATGACAACCTGGACCCAGACGAACCACTCAACCATCGCTTGGTGGACCCTCGTGCGAAACTACTACGGCATCCGCTGGGAAGTTAGACAGGATGCGAGTGCGCCCATCGACAACTTCTGCGAGGCCAATCAGACGTCCGGCAGGGTTGAGAACAGCAATCGGGCCCGCACCAACCGCCCCAAGAGGAACCTGCCTACCGCGTGAAAGTTCGAAGGAGCTCTGCTCGTCGAGTTCAACGCTCTCAAACAGTTCACCCGCGACTGCTGCCGGAGAAATGAGCTGAGCACCAAGATCGTCGTCGAGCACGCTGGCTCTCGCGACCTCAAAGGGTCCAACCCTGGTGCGACGCAAAACTGTCAGGTGGCCGCCCACCCCCAGCACGGCGCCCAAGTCGCGTGCAAGAGCCCGAATGTAGGTGCCAGAGGAACAATCCACCCGCACCTTCACGTCAATAAACTCTCCGCGCTCAATCTCGAGCACTTCGAATGAGGAGATAGTGACGGCCCGCTCAGCGAGCACGACTTCTTCGCCGGAACGAGCCAAGGTGTACGCGCGCTTGCCGTCGACCTTGATCGCACTGACAGAGCTCGGTCGCTGCATAATGGCTCCGGTGAATTCGGCGACCCGTTCGCCAATCGCCTCGTCGCTGATGGCGGCGAGAGCTGCGGCATCCGCTGCAGGGGAAAGTTCGCCTTCGGCGTCATCGGTGTTAGACGAGGCTCCGAGCCGGATGGTGGCCAAGTACTGCTTGTCGAGCCCGACAAAATACGTCAAGAGTCGTGTCGCATTGTTTGCCCCCAACACGAGAAGACCAGTCGCCATCGGGTCGAGGGTGCCTGCGTGTCCGATCTTGCGAGTGCCAACGGATTCGCGGGCACGGGCGATAATGCCATGACTCGTGATTCCCTGCGGTTTGTCGACAAACAAGATCCCACTAGCAGGATTGCGCGGCGGCTTAGCCATAACCGTCCCTCCACGATCTGGCGGCCCCGAATGGGCAGCCAGACAACTTTAGCCAATTCTCCCCCACCGCACGTACGTATCGAGACCGGCGGTGCGCCCCGACCGATCTCCGTACCGTGCGCTTAGACTTCCACTATGCGAATCGGCATTATTGGGGCGGGTGCCGTAGGCGGCGCAATAGCGGCTCTCCTTGCGCGCGCGGGCAACGATGTCGAAGTGACCGCGCGCGGGGCACACTTACAGAGCATCCGAGAATCGGGGCTCACGGTCACCGGTGCCTGGGGCGAAAGCACCTCGCGAATGCGTGCCGCTGCAACGCTCACTCGAGTCAACGAGCTAGTTATCGTCGCCACGAAAGCGCACGACGCAGAAGCTGCGCTTCGCGACAACATCAAGTACGTCCGCAACGTCCCCGTCGTCATCTTTCAAAACGGCCTCGACTCCCTCGATACGGCTCTGCGCGCATCACCGCGATCAGACGTCATCGGCGGCCTTGCCACGTTTGCATCGTCATTTCTCTCGCCCGGACTGATTCATATCACCGCAGCGGGTCCCAGCTACGTCGGGGTCGCCGGAGAGAACGACGTGCCCGCCCGGTACGCCGCCCACATTCTCAACTCCGTAATGCCCACGTTTGCCGTGCCCAACTTTCGCGGCGCCCAGTGGACAAAATTGGTTATCAATCAAGTCAATGCGTTACCCGCCATCACCGGCCACAGCGTTCAATCGGTTGTCGCAAATGCAGCACTGCGACGCGTCATGACCGCGAGCATGCGCGAGACAGTGCACATTGGGTTCGCCAACGGCATCCACTTTGAAACACTGCAGGGTCTCACCCATCGCCGGCTGCGCGCCTTTGCGCGATCGCCGCTCTGGCTGGGCCAGCTTCTCCCCCTACTGATGAGCACACGAATGGGTCGCACCCCCAATCCAGGATCCACCCTGCAAAGCATCCGTCGCGGCCAACCAAGCGAAGTGGATGCCCTCAACGGGGCTGTCGTGCGGTCAGCACTCGAGGTCAACCAAACAACGGTGGTGAACGGCCTCATGGTTGAACTTGTTCGCGCGGTAGAAGAGACCGGCACATTCTTTAGTCCCGAAGATGTGGCCGCTCGCTTCGCGGCGCTCACACGTGACAACTGAGAATTCGGAGCTCGACCTCGCCGAAGTCTCGAGCTTAATCCGCGAATGGTTTGCCGTGCACGGCCGCGACCTACCGTGGCGTCACGAGGGTTTTGGGGCATGGGGAATCCTCGTGAGTGAGATCATGCTGCAACAAACACCCGTCGCACGGGTGATTCCCCGACTTGAGCAATGGCTGGATCGCTGGCCGACACCTGCTGCACTTGCTGCGGACAGCCTTGGCGATGCCGTTCGGGCGTGGGAACGCTTGGGCTACCCCAGACGAGCGCTCAATCTGCACGCCGCAGCCACAGCGATCACCCAGAACCACGGCGGTGTTGTACCAGAAGACGTACCCTCGCTTCTGGCGTTGCCCGGCATCGGCGACTACACCGCTCGCGCGGTCGCGACCTTTGCCTACGGGCATCGTCACCCCGTAGTCGATACCAATGTGCGACGGGTAATCGCTCGCGCAATCGTTGGGCAGGCAGAAGCCGGCCCGCCATCGACGAGGCGAGACCTCGCCGCCATGGAACAGTTGCTGCCGGAAGAGCGTGACACTGCGCACGCAACAAATGCGGCGGTGATGGAGCTTGGTGCCATCGTGTGCACCGCCAAACGACCGCTCTGCGATGAGTGCCCTGTGCGTCAACTCTGCCAGTGGCGGGCAGCTGACTACCCGCCGTATGTGGGGAAACGCCAAGCAACCCAGAAACGCTATGAGGGCTCCGACCGTCAGGTACGTGGCCTTATTCTTGCCGAATTGCGTGCGAGTGATGTGCCGGTGACCTCCGAAGAGATCGACCAGGTCTGGCCTGCCCGCGACCAACTCGACAGAGCGATTGCCGGATTATTGGCTGACGGGCTGATCGTGCGCGCTGGCGCTGACTACGAGTTGCCTTCGTCGTCTTTGCTTTCGTAGACCGCGTCGTCATCAAAACCTGCCGCGTCTTCTTCAGCAGCATAATCACGTGGCTTGATGTAGGGGTCTTCTTCGCCAGCGTAGGTCGCATCTTTCTTCAACGAACCAATTGTTGCGTCGCGTTCGTGCGCTTCGGTGAGGAGCGAATCGATCAGTGCAGCATTCTCAGGAATGCCGTCAGGAATGAACTCGATCGATGGGGTCAAGCGCGCTGTCAGGTTCTTACCTACCTCGCGGCGAACAAGTCCGGTCGCTGACTTGAGGGCAGCAGCGCTATCGAGCCGCTCCTCGTCAGAGCCGTAAACGGTGAAGAAGATTGAGGCGTGCTGCAGATCGCCGGTCACACGAACGTCAGTGATCGTGACAAATCCGAGTCGCGGATCTCTAATGCCACGCTCCAGAGTCTTCGCAACAATCACCTTGATGCGGTCGGCCATTTTCGCCGCGCGAGCTGCGTCAACCATCTCTACTCCTCTATTACTTTTCGCTGCCGTCGGGTTACCCGCGGCGTTGACGTCGGCCCCGTCCAAGAAGCTTGCGGAGCTCCGCTTCTTGGACGGGGCCGACGTCATAAGCCATACGGTTAGACCCGCGGCTTTTCCTTCATTTCAATTGTCTCGATCTCGTCACCGATTTGGATGTCGTTGAACTTGCCAAGACCAATACCGGCTTCGAAGTCGGTACGGACCTCAGTGACGTCATCCTTGAAGCGACGCA
>Ga0307486_1000724_pt1 | contig 28192 bp, 26 predicted proteins | sample CBIW02metaG_FD_203663 | JGI IMG/M metagenome (GOLD analysis project Ga0307486, IMG submission 203663) | Sea-ice brine microbial communities from Beaufort Sea near Barrow, Alaska, United States - CBIW 0.2 | ecosystem: Environmental > Aquatic > Marine > Coastal | place: USA: Alaska | collected... | reverse complement strand
GTGATGAAGTACTTTATGGCAAATATTCCGGTACCGAACTAAAATTGGAAGGCAAGGATTATTTGATCATGCGGGAAGATGATATTCTTGCTATTGTATAAAATATACCTATCAAAGCACTAACCCAATATTCACTTTCCGGGTTGGGAATTTTACCTATTATAATTTTAAAATAACAAACAAGTCCTGAATTATCCCAAAGTATTGGGAAGGGACGACAAAAAAATCAACAAAATGGCAAAAGATATTAAATATAATATTGAAGCCCGCGATGGGATCAAACGCGGGGTAGATGCATTGGCAAATGCCGTAAAAGTAACCTTAGGACCAAAAGGGCGGAATGTAATTATCAGCAAATCATTTGGCGCGCCAATCGTGACCAAAGATGGGGTAACCGTTGCAAAAGAAATTGAACTGGAAGACCCATTGGAAAATATGGGAGCTCAAATGGTAAAGGAAGTAGCTTCCAAAACCAACGATCTTGCAGGAGATGGAACAACAACCGCTACCGTACTTGCACAGGCTATCGTAAAAGAAGGCTTGAAAAACGTAGCAGCTGGAGCCAATCCAATGGATTTGAAACGCGGAATAGACAAAGCCGTTTCAGCCATCACCGAGAATTTGGCCAAACAAACCAAGGAAATTGGTAATTCTTCAGAAAAAATAAAACAAGTCGCTTCAATTTCTGCCAATAATGACGATCATATTGGCGAATTAATTGCCCAGGCTTTTCAAAAGGTTGGAAAAGACGGTGTAATCACTGTTGAAGAAGCCAAAGGAACCGAAACCCACGTAGATGTAGTTGAGGGAATGCAATTTGACCGTGGATATTTATCTCCGTATTTTGTGACCGACAGCGAAAAAATGACTTCAACTCTTGAAGATCCATACATTTTGTTATATGACAAGAAGATCTCTTCCATGAAAGATCTTCTTCCTATTTTGGAACCGGTTGCACAATCAGGGAAACCATTATTGATCATTGCCGAGGATGTTGACGGGGAAGCCCTTGCAACTTTGGTCGTGAACAAACTTCGTGGTTCCCTTAAGATCGCCGCTGTAAAAGCTCCGGGTTTTGGGGATAGAAGAAAAGCGATGTTGGAGGATATTGCCATCTTGACCGGTGGAACGGTAATTTCTGAAGAAAGAGGGTTTTCTTTGGAAAATGCCACTCTTGAACAATTAGGTTCTGCTGAAAAAATAGCCATTGATAAGGACAATACAACAATTGTGAACGGAGCTGGTGACAATGTTGCCATCAAAGAACGCGTAAACCAGATCAAAGCTCAAATCGAGACTAGCACATCTGATTACGACAAGGAAAAACTTCAGGAACGATTGGCCAAATTGGCCGGTGGAGTTGCCGTACTTTATGTAGGTGCTGCTTCAGAAGTTGAAATGAAAGAGAAAAAAGACCGTGTGGACGATGCGCTTAACGCTACCCGAGCGGCAATTGAAGAAGGAATTGTTGCCGGAGGTGGAGTTGCATTGGTACGCGCAAAAGAGGTGCTTGTAAACCTCAAATCGGAAAATGCCGATGAAGCAACCGGAATTCAGATCGTAAACCGCGCTATTGAAGCTCCATTGCGCACCATTGTTGAAAACGCAGGTGGTGAAGGTGCAGTAGTGATCAATAAAGTAATGGAAGGCAAAAGCAACTATGGTTACGATGCCAAAACCAACACTTTTGTGGACATGCTAAAAGCAGGTATTATCGATCCTAAAAAAGTAACCAGGATCGCGCTTGAAAATGCCGCTTCTATTGCAGGAATGATCCTTACCACAGAGTGTGCCCTGATAGACATCAAGGAAGACAGCCCAGCTGGCGGCGGTGCCGGAGGAATGGGTGGCGGAATGGGTGGTATGATGTAATATACCCCACGGCCAAATATAATCTCAAAACCCCGTTTCCAAATTGGAAACGGGGTTTTTTGTTTGTTGAACCATTCCTGAAAATTTCCCTGGATCGATCTTTATTTTGAAATTTCCGAAATCATTCACAAAAGTTGTGGAGGAATTGGATTACATTGATCTGACAGAGCTTTTTTTGCATAAATTTCTGATGATACATTTTGATAAAGAAAAAGAAGCACTTCGTTTATGCCTGGCCCACAAAAATTGTTCTTGATACGTTTAACTTTTTCAAAGTCCAAAACTTTGGGAAAGTTGGTGGAAAACAAAAAAAAACCACTCGGGATTAATCCGAATGGTTTTTTTTGTTTATTCTCAAAAGTAAGCTTAAGGCGATGGTATAGATTTAAAATCTAAGAAACCGCTTTCAACATACTGATGGTTGATCTGTCCAATTTTTCTTCCACATAATCTTTGGTCACCAATAAATTGGTCTCTTTGCTATCCGGAAGTTCAAACATGGCATCGGTTAAAATGGCCTCACAAAGCGAACGCAGTCCCCTGGCCCCTAATTTATACTCTATTGCCCGTTCTACAATATAGTCCAGTGCTTCGTCTGTAATTTCAAAAGCTATATCGTCCATTTCAAACAATTTTTGATATTGTTTGATGATGGCATTTTTAGGCTCGGTTAAAATTGCCCGCAAAGTCACCTTGTCCAATGGGTTCATATAAGTGAGCGCAGGCAAACGACCTATGATCTCCGGGATCAAACCAAAGTCCTTTAAATCTTTTGGGATGATATACTGCAATAAATTGGTGCGTTCAACTTTGTCATCGCTTTTGGAAGCGCTAAATCCCATAGCCTGCAGTTTCAAACGCTTGCTGATATTTCGCTCAATTCCGTCAAAAGCCCCACCTGCGATAAACAGGATATTTTCGGTTTCAACTTCAATAAATTTTTGATCGGGATGTTTCCTGCCTCCTTTTGGCGGAACATTTACCGTGGTTCCCTCCAACAATTTCAAAAGGGCCTGTTGTACTCCCTCTCCGGAAACATCACGGGTAATTGATGGATTGTCACCTTTGCGCGCGATCTTGTCAATTTCATCTATAAAAACGATCCCACGTTGGGCTTTATCAACATCATAGTCGGCTGCCTGGAGCAATTTGGTCAAAATCCCTTCAACATCCTCTCCAACATATCCAGCTTCCGTAAGCACCGTGGCATCCACAATTGCAAGGGGCACATTGAGCATTTTGGAAATGGTTTTCGCCATCAGGGTTTTTCCGGTTCCTGTTTCCCCCACCATGATAATATTGCTTTTTTGAATTTCAATATCATCCTCGCTTTTGGGTTGCATCAATCTCTTATAGTGGTTGTAAACCGCTACGGACATCACTTTTTTGGTAGCATCCTGGCCAATTATGTATTCGTCCAAAAATGCTTTAATAGCCTTGGGCTTATTCAATTTAAGATCTGCCGATAACTCTTTGGATTCTCCCTGTTTTGATTCTTCTAAAACGATACCATGCGCCTGCTCTATACATTTATCGCAAATATGCGCGTCAAGACCGGCAATCAAGAGATCTGTTTCGGGTTTTTTCCTTCCACAAAAGGAACATTCTAATTCATTTTTCGCCATCATTTTTCTTTTCAGGTTTCAAGATTCCCGTTCCGGTGATTAAAATCCGGAGAAGGAAATTCAAAACACATTATATCATTCTCTCGTCAAAATATCATCAATCATTCCATATTCTTTCGCTTTATCGGCTTTCATCCAAAAATCACGATCGCTGTCTTCAACCAATTTATCATAAGGCTGCCCGGAATGTTTAGAAATAATATCGTATAATTCCTTTTTTAGAATCAGGATCTCGCGAGCCGTAATTTCAATATCACTGGCCTGGCCTTGTGCGCCACCCAAAGGTTGATGGATCATTACCCTGGAATGCGGCAATCCACTGCGTTTTCCCTTTGCGCCGGCACATAGCAAAACAGCGCCCATAGAAGCAGCCATCCCTGTACATATTGTGGCTACATCCGGTTTTATAAATTGCATTGTATCATAAATCCCCAATCCGGCATAAACTCCACCCCCGGGAGAGTTTATGTAAATTTGAATATCTTTTGCTGAATCTGTACTCTCCAAAAACAGCAACTGGGCCTGAACAATATTGGCAATCTGATCGTTGATCACAGTTCCCATAAAAATAATCCTGTCCATCATCAATCGTGAAAAAACGTCCATCGCGACCGCGTTCATTTGACGCTCTTCAATAATATTGGGAGTCATTCCCGTAGGGTTCATACTGCCTACTATTTTATCATAGTAATTGCTATTTATGCCATGATGTTTGGTAGCATATTTTTCGAATTCTTTTCCGTAATCCATAGCTGTATAAATTCTAAAATTAAGTAAATAAGGCGTTACCATATTGGTTTAACGCTTTAAAGATATGTATAAATTTCAAGAAAGACTACTTGTAAATCTCTTTTACAAAGTCCTCGTAAGTAACTTCTTTTTCTTCCAATTTGATGTTTGCCTTATAAAAAGTCAGTAGTTTTTCGTTGAGCAATTGTTCAGACAATCGTTTAACTTCATCCTGATTGGAAAGCACGCGTGACGCGATATCATCAAGTTCTTTTTCTGCTGGGTCCATTTGACCAAATTGAGCCATTTGTTCCTTGATCCTATCGGTGGTGAAAGATTTTAAATCTTCGAATTTTACCTGAAGATCATTTTCATTGATCAATTTCCCCTCGATCAGCTGAAAACGCAATCCTTGTTCGCTTTTTTCAAATTCTTCCCTGGCTTCATCTTCGGTCAAAGGTTTTTCTCCAACAGTTCTGATCCATTTTTGAAGAAAATTCTTGGGAAGTTCAAATTTGTTGTTTTCAATAAGGGCTTCGGTCACATCGTTCAGCAATTGCTGATCAGCTTGTTGTTGAAACTGCTTTGCGGCATCTTCCCTTATTTTGCCCTTAAGCTCATCAAGGGTTTTTACCTCATCTTTTCCGAATAATTTATCGAACAGGTCCTGGTCCAATTCTGCCAATTCCTGTTTGTTGACCTCAGAAATGGTGAATTCCACTTCTACAGCCAAACCGTGGGCTTTATCGTGTTCAATTTTCAGGAACTCCATCAATTGATGCTCATCTTCAAAAAGATCTTTTGTATTAAGGCTAATGGTATCTCCTACCTTGGCACCCATAAATTTGTCAAGGTTTTTCTTTCCTTTCAATTTTTCCAAAGGAAGAGTAGCTTGATTGTCTATACCTTCTTCTTCATTTTTGAAGGTTCCGGCTACAACATCTCCTTCTTCAACTTTATTTTTGGAAACCAGTTTCCCGTATTGTTTTTGGATTTCCTTAATCTGCTTTTCGATCATCTCATCACCTGCAACAATTTTATAATGGGTAAGTGGTTTTTTTGTTTCCAGGTTTACATCGAACTGGGGAGAAAGGCCCAATTCAAATTCAAATGAATAATTGTCCTGGTCCCAGTCAAAATCTTCCTGTTCTTTTGGAAGTGGATTTCCAAGTACATCCAGTTTTTCTTCTGTCAGATATTTGTTGAGCGCGTCCTGTAACATTTTGTTTACCTCGTCTACAAGTACCGACTTCCCGTATTGTTTTTTGACCATTCCCATTGGGACGTGACCTTTCCTGAATCCAGGGATATTGGCGGTCTTCCGATAATCTTTTAATATATTATCAACCTTGTCGCTATAGTCTTCTTTTGCGATATTTACTTTTACTACCGCATTCAATTCATCGATATTCTCTCTGGTAATATTCATGTTATCTTGTTATAAAAATTGGTGTGCAAAAGTACGTAATTTTTGATTGTTGGCAAAGTTTCAAATCCCTGAATTTCAGCAAATTCCTAATCTGAACCTAAAATTGAATACAAAATAGATTGAAAAATAGAGAGCAATAAGCTGAAAATTAAAGCTATCCAAAATCCATCCACTCCAAATCCCGATATAAAGGAATCTGCCAGAAGAATAATTACCGCATTGATAACCAGCAGGAACAATCCCAGGGTTAAAATAGTGACCGGCAGGGTCAATATCACGAGGATGGGCTTAACAATAAGGTTTAGCAAGGCGAGCACCAATGCCACGATAACTGCGGTTCCGTAACCTGCCACCGAGACTCCCGGAAGGAATTTTGCAATTAAAAACACTACTACTGCGGTTAACAAGATGCGTATGATCAATTTCATAATTTATTTATTTAGTTGGTTTCCTTACAAAAATGCAAAAAAAACGCCGGAAAAATTCCGGCGTTTTATATTTTATGATTTTATTAATACTAAAATCTACCTTCTGGCTACTGATATTTATTGCACATCATTATTTAAGGTAACTGTCCCGAAATTACCAACTTGTACCGCAGGTACAGTAGATTTGTATGTTGTATTAATTTCTTTTATTATCTCATTTGCAATGACCGCATAACCACGAGGAGAAAAATGCACCCCATCTAATGAAAAAGCACCTCCCGTAACAAAAGTGGAAGAGATAGGTACTCCTTGATAAATAATACCTCCATCTGACGCGACTTGATCTGCTAATGCATTCACGTCTACAAACCCTAAAGCATTAGCTTCTGCAATTTGCGAAATAGCAATATTATATGCTATAGTAGCATTTTTAATCAACAATTGTTCATCTGGCGTTAACACATACTGATCCTGCAAAGGATAGGTAACTCCATTTACTGAAAGCTTACCAGCAGTAGCCTGGTCTAATCCAAATCCCATCAACTCCTGCATTCTTACCTGATTTACAGTTCCAATAACACTAGAGCTTGTTAGCAATAATAGGTCATCTTCTGTAGCCTGTCTTGACTGACCGTACTGCATTCCATAAAGCCCAGCTGTTGCCGGATCTACTCCACCACCTATCAATACTTGTGTTAATTGCTGAGATAGATTTGGAAGAGATTCATCTCTAATTAGAACAGCACTTGCAGCCGTTTCAGAAAAACTAACACTTCTTTCTGGTGTTCCTAAAAAAGCAAAAGCTTGATTCAAGGGAGCAAATGTTGAATTTAATGTTGGAATCTGAGGTCCAAAATTTGGATCAGCAGGACTTAATGGCGCAAAAGGCACTCTAGTAAAATAAGGTGATGATGTTACTTTAGGAATATTTAATAAAACCCCGCCTGCACCGTTACTGGTTAATTGTGTTACCAATGAATTATAAACTCCTGCAAAAGCAGTTGGATCTGTAATATCATTAGGTCCATATTTGGTGAAATCCGTTACATTTTCCTGATACACACCTAAACCACCGGAAGTAGCATAACTCAACACATCGTTATTACCAATCCATAAAGTAAAAAATGTAGGATCCTGAGCTAAAGCATCGCCAATTACAGAAGTATTATCTGAAGATGCAAATCTAACAAAATATGGGTTAGAGGACGGAGGATTGGTTTGAAGACCCGCAACGCTTCCATATCCATTAGCCAATAAGTGATAAGATTTTGCTCCAGGAACCCCCATATTGCTAAATGCCCCCTGTAAACGGTTCAAAATATCTGTGGTAGGTGCATTGCCTCTATATCTTTTCGGTAAAGTATCTCCCTCTATAACAGACAATACGTAACGTGTATCAAAACCCGGTATCACTTGTCCTCCCGCAAGAAGACCTCCGGCGTTATCGGCCATCAAAGGCTGCGTGAAAGCTCCGGTTTCCTGAACCAACGAAAATTGTTGCGCCATTATGTTAGGATAGGAATTTTCCTGTCCTGTAATATAAAGCGCATCATCTGCATACCCGGCAGTAAGCGAATTTCCAAGTGCTACATAATTTGTAAAATCGGCTTCTCCATTGGTATAAAAACCAGCTTCATCAAGCGGGTTGTCTAATTCCGGCTCACAGGAAACAAATCCTAATGCCAGAAGAGGTAAAAATTTTAAATATTTTTTCATTTTATGATCTGGTTTATTACAATTTATATGTGATTCCTAATCCAGGTACAATAGCACTGGATTTATAAGTTCCTCCAAATGGCACCTGTTGCCCATTTTCAAAGTAAGGGTCGTAAGAAGCCTGAACTTCTTTAAATCGTATATACAATAAAGAAGCATCTATGGCAAATTTAGAATTTACATTGAATGAAAGACCTCCGGTATAACCGTTTGCGTCATTACGGGGAGTCTCAGGAGCAAAATAGCCTGCCTGCACGGGAGATTCATCAAAATAATATCCAGCCCTAAGAGTAAACTTCTCGTTTGCATCGTATTGCACCCCAAACCTGTAAATGGAAGAATCTTCATAATTTCTCGGATTTTGGGAATCCGGTACGTTAGGACTGGTGAAATCTATATCCAGGGAATCATACACATCCCAATAGGTGCGGTTATAATCAAAAGCGAATAGCCATTTATTGAGGAATTCATAAGAAAGTCCAACCGTAAGTTCAGCAGGAAGTGGCAATGAAGCTTTGAAGGTAGTATTTTCAAAAGGGGTTAACGGGGAATTGGGAATATTGCTAAAGGTGGCCTCACCATCTTCGGCATCTATCATTATTTCCGAACGATAGTTCAAACCAATCCTGAAATTCTCTGTAGGCGTGATCATAGCACCTGCAGACCAGCCCCAGGCAGAGACACCGCTGGCATCTATAGTCACGTTGCTTCTGTTCCCATCAATATCGGTCAAGGTCCTGTTTAAATTCCTGTTGAAATTAACCGTTCCGGATACGTAAATGGGTCCACCACCTACACTTAAATATTTCGCGATTTTAATAGAAGCAACCGGCTGAACATAGATAGCTGCCAATTCAATATTATTGACAAGATGAGATCCGGGCCAATCTTTTTCCCAATCAACACTGCTGCCATAAGGGGTGTAAATACTCAATCCCAAAGCCAACCAATCCTTTACCTTATATGAAGCATATAAATAGACAGGAGTTCCTACCGGGCTTTCCGATCTGGCCAATTGTCCAAATTCTTCATTTTGCCAAACCACATCCGAAAATACGGCGCTTACTCCAGCAGAGACATTGATTTTATTTTCAAGATAAACAAGTCCCGCAGGGTTAAAAAAGCCTAACTCGGCACTATTCACAACAGCAACACCGGTATGCCCCATAGCCAGAGCCCGCTGGCCCTGTAAAGCTACACGATAACCTCCGGCGTAAGTTACAGCCGTAGATAACATAATAAGCATTAGTAACAAAAATTTTTTCATAATTAAAATTGGTTAGGGTTTTTAATATTAAGTAATAACCAAAGTTAATATTAAATACATATCAAGCAAGGATATGACCTAATTTATTATGCATACATAATGAAAAGGGCTCAGGAGCTAAGAAACCCCTGTACAATGTCATAAAAATCCTTCGTTTTTTCGGCATGGACCCAATGTCCGGCATTTGGGACGATCTGAATTTCGGCATTTGGAAAATGCCGTGTTATAAGAGGTTCGTCATCTTTTGTAATATAATTTGATTTTCCTCCCTTAATGAACAAGGTTGGTTTCTCAAACTTAAATCCGGATGGCAATGCAGCGCCAACTTCTTCAATGGTTTCTTTTAAAACTTTTAAGTTTAGCCGCAGGGAAAGTTTTTCCTTGGTCTCCCAATACAGGTTTTTTAATAAAAACATACGGGTTCCCCGGTCTTCCACAAATTTTGACAGGAATTCCTCCGCCTCTCCCCTTGAAGTAAGATTTTGGTTTTCAAGTGCTGTCAGGCCTTCCATGATTTGCTGATGATGTGGCGCATAATATTTTGGACTGATATCAACAACGATTAGTTTGTCGATCAAATCGGGATATTTCCCGGCTGCCAGCATTGCCGCTTTCCCTCCCATTGAATGGCCCAAAAGAATTATATCTTTCAACGTATGGATTTGACAGTAATCGAAAATGTCCTTTGCCAATACTTCATAGTTCATTTCAGGAGTATGCGGGCTTCTGCCATGATTGCGTTGGTCCAAAAGATGCACCTGGTAACCAGATTCGGCAAATTTATTTCCCAGGGTTTTCCAGTTGTCGCTCATTCCTAAAAACCCGTGTAGAATTATAAAAGGCTGACCTTCCCCAAGTATTGTAGAGTATAATTTTATCATTACTTTAAAAGTTTCAAATATTTTTGAATAGTGGTTTCCAACCCCATATACAGGGCTTCGGTGATCAAAGCATGGCCAATGGAAACTTCCAATAGCCCGGGAACATGCTCTTTAAAAAATTGGATGTTTTTTAGTGAAAGATCGTGGCCGGCATTAACCCCTAAACCACAATTTGCCGCAATTCGCGTGCATTCAGCATAGATTTTCACCACATCTTTATCCCCTATGGCAAACTGGGATGCATAATCCTCGGTATAGAGTTCAATTCTATCGGCCCCGGTAGCAGCTGCATTTTCGATGATGCTTATATCCGGATCGACAAAAATGGAAGTCCTGATCCCGTTTTGTTTAAATTCTGAAATTACTTCTTTCAAAAAATCCTTGTGCTTCAGGGTATCCCAACCGGCATTTGAAGTGATTGCATCCTCGGCATCAGGCACCAGTGTTACCTGCGTTGGTTTCACCTTTAAAACAAGGTCTATGAATTTTGAAATCGGATTTCCTTCAATATTAAATTCGGTAGTGACAACTGGTTTTAAATCCAGTACATCCTGGTAGCGAATATGGCGCTCATCGGGCCTTGGATGAACGGTTATCCCCTGTGCACCAAAACATTCAATATCTTTTGTAACTTTAAGCAAATTGGGAACATTTCCGCCACGGGCATTTCTTAAGGTGGCGATTTTATTGATATTTACGCTTAATTTTGTCATGTTTTTTGGCTTTGAATTAACAAAAATACAAAGACAAGTATGCCTTATTGAATTTTATTTTAATTAATTTGCATAAAAATGAAGTAGAACCATGAGTATTGAAAATTACATAATAAAAGATATCGGGATTTATCATCCAAATGATAAGATCGGCGACCTGAAAATGATATTCAATGAGTTCACCTACTCGCACTTACCGGTTGAAAACAATGGAGTTTATTTAGGTTGTATTTCGAAAAATGACGTGAGCAGTTTTGACGAAAAAAAAACCGTTGCAGATTTCCAATATACTCTTGAAGGTTTTTTTGCCCGCGAAGATAATTACTGGCTGGACACCCTGGATATTTTTGCCCAAAATCAAACCAACATCTTACCCGTTTTAAATTCTGAAAACAAATATTTAGGTTGCATAACATTAACCTCCGTTCTCACTTTATTTTACTCTACTCCATTTTTAAATGAACGCGGAGGGATTATAGTATTGGAAAAAGGATACAGGGATTATTCATTCAGTGAGATTAGCCAAATAGGCGAATCCCATAATGCAGGTGTCCTGGGAATGTTTATCTCCTCAAGGGCAAATGATCTGGCTCAAATCACCGTCAAACTTAGTACTTCAAGCCTAAATGAAATCCTGCAGACCTATAGAAGATATGGCTATACCATTATTTCCGAACATCAGGAAGATAATTTCAACAAAAAATTAAAAGACAGATCTGAATATCTCCATAAATACCTTAATATTTAGAACTGGCAGGTCGCGGCCCTAACCATCATAGGCAAGTAATCTCTTAAGAAAACAACAAAACACATATGAAAGTAGGCATCTACGGTCAATTTTATCATACCGATTCCGGAAAATATATTGAAGAACTGCTCATCGCTCTTGATCAGGAAAATATTGAGGTGGTGATAGAAAAAAACTTCCTGAACCTCATACATCTCAACAAAACAGTATTAAGGGAATACAATCATTTCAGTACTTTTAAAGAATTGGATACGTCTTATGATTTGTTCTTTAGCATTGGAGGGGATGGCACTATTTTAAAAACAATAAATTTTATCCGGGATCTAAATATCCCCATTTTAGGCATTAATACTGGCCGGCTTGGGTTTTTGGCGACAATTCAAAAAGAAGAGATCAAGCAAACCATCTCCAGTATTCTTCATAAAAAATATTCCATTTCAGAAAGATCGGTGCTTTGCATTGAAACAGTTCCAAAAAGTGATGAAATTGGCGAAACCAATTTCGCTCTTAACGAAATTGCCGTAAACCGAAAAAACACGACTTCCATGATTACCATTGAAACATGGCTGGACGATCAATACCTTACTTCTTATTGGGCCGACGGACTTATAGTTGCAACTCCCACGGGTTCCACCGGGTATTCTTTAAGTTGCGGCGGACCGGTTATTGTACCCCAAACAAATGCTTTGGTGATTACGCCCATAGCCCCGCACAACCTCAATGCGAGACCTCTGGTCATAAGGGACGACACAAAAATTACTTTAAGGGTTTCCGGTCGTGAAAACTTCTACCTGGCTTCTATGGACGCCCGTATTGCAACCTTGAGCAATGCAACTGAAATAACGATCAAAACCGCCCCCTTTAAAATAAGCATGGTAGAACTTCAACCAGATAGTTTTCTACAAACCCTTCGGAAAAAATTGTTGTGGGGTGAAGACCGAAGGAATTAAACAATAAAAACACCCGAAATTTGTTTATAAGCATATACGAATCTGCTCAATTAGTGATAGGGCGAACATTATTGTTATATTTGCAAACTTTTGGAAACCTATGAAGCATCTTTTATTACTAATTTTTATGTTCGCATGCTTTAAATCTGCTTCAGCCCAAACTTTTGAAGTCGGCCCGTTTATAGGCGGTGCAAATTATATTGGCGATGTAGGGAATGCCGCATTTATCAATCCAAATACTTTGGTTGCTGGTGGAATCGCGAAATGGAACCGCAGTGACCGGCACAGTTATAGGTTATCACTATTATATGCCGAAATTTCTGCAGATGATGCGAAATCCAACGAAGTTAGAAGGCAACAACGGGGTTATACATTTTCTAACCATATAGCAGAAATTTCCCTGGGAATTGAATTTAATTATTTTAAATTTGATCTAAGTAAGCCCACAGAGCAGAGCACCCCATACCTTTATACCGGAATTACTTATTTTAATACCAAACACCATCTTTTGAGCGCCGATTTGCCAGCTCGCGGGATTCTGGAGCCACAAAGTGACAATTGGGAGTTTGCTATTCCGATGGTACTTGGATACAAACAAACCATCTCACAAAAAATTATTGCCGCTTTTGAGATTGGGGCAAGATATACCTTTACCGATAATATAGACGGGAGTAATCCGCAGGAATTACTGGGAAGAAGAAATCCCCCAAGGGAATTTGGAAATACAAACACCAAAGATTGGTACGTTTTTTCAGGCATAAGCCTTACGTTTACTTTTGGAAAAAAACCTTGTTACAGCTTTAGATAAAATGTTCAAAGAAAAGATCAACCTAAAAACCCTTCCCAAACATATATCCATAATTATGGATGGCAATGGCCGTTGGGCCAAGAAAAAAGGCCTGTTGCGGGCATTGGGACATGAAGAAGGCACCAAGGCCGTTCGCGATGTGGTGGAAGGCTGCGCCGAAATTGGGGTTGAAAATTTAACATTATATGCTTTTTCTACAGAAAACTGGAACCGTCCTAAGTTGGAAGTAGACATCCTGATGCGTTTACTGGTGAGCTCCCTTAGAAAGGAAATCAAAACGCTTATCCAAAACGATATCAGGCTCAATGCCATTGGAAACCTCGATAACTTACCAAAAAAAGCTCAGAAAGAACTCAAAGAAGTTATAGACAAGACCAAAAACAATAAAAGAATGACCCTAACCCTCGCATTGAGCTATGGATCAAGGGAAGAATTGATACATGTAGTAAAGGATATCAGCCAAAAAGTAAAAAATGAGGAAATATCCCTTGAAGCTATTGATGAATCAATTATAAATCAGCATCTTTACACCCGAAATTTACCGGACGTAGATTTGCTTATCCGAACCAGTGGAGAACAAAGGATAAGCAACTTTTTGCTGTGGCAGATAGCCTACGCCGAATTATATTTTACAAATGTTTTATGGCCCGATTTCCGAAGGGAAAATTTATTCGAGGCCATTTTTAATTATCAAACCAGAGAACGAAGATTTGGAAAAACCAGTGAGCAGATTAGTTAGTGCAGATAGGTCAAAAAAGTGGTTGGCAATTTTAGCATGTTGTTTCTTGTATACCCTGTCATTTCAGGCACAGGACCTACCCATAGGAGAAGGAAAAAAATATACGGTTGGAGAAATTCAGGTAACAGGTACGGTTAGCTATAACGAGCAAACCGTAATTGCCTATACCGGGCTAAAAAAGGGAGAGGAAATATTCATTCCCGGAGACCGGATCAGCAAGATTTTGAAAAAATTATGGGATTTAGGCCTTTTTAGCGATATTAACTTTTATATAACCAGTATAGAAGGAGATGTTGCCAATCTGGAACTGGAAATCCAGGAAGTACCTCAACTTGCCGAGATAAGGATCCAGGGAATTAAAAAGAAAAGTGCCAAGGAAGAACTCATCAAAGAAAACAACTTGACCCCCGGGGTAAAAGTTACTGAAAACCTTATCACTACCTCAAAAAATTATATTGAAAACAAATATAGCAAAGACGGATACTTTAACACTAAGGCGGCTATAAGCACCATTGCTGTTGAGGATACCACCGGTACCAATAAGGTAAATATGGTGATAAATATAGATCGTGGCGAAAAGGTCAAAATTGATGAAATAGTATTTGAAGGCAATAAACAGTTTAGCGATTCCAAACTTAAAAGCGCCATGAGCAACACTAAAGAAAAGAACTTCTTTAGGCTTTGGAAACGCTCAAAATTTATTGAGGAGGATTATGAAGCGGATAAAGAAAAACTTATCAATAAATATAAAGAGAAAGGCTTTAGGGACGCCCGAATTGTTTCGGACACCCTTTTACGCACAAGCCCTGAAACCATTGCTTTAAACCTTAAAATTGAGGAAGGAAAAAAACATTATATCGGGAATATTGATTTTATAGGAAATACCGTTTACACCGATGATCAATTGAACAGAAAGGTGGGGATAAACAAAGGAGATGTTTACAACGGTGTATTGCTTGAAAAACGAATTGCAGATAATTCAAAACCTGATGCCCAGGATCTTTCGAACCTTTATAAAAACAACGGATATCTTTTCTCCCAGATCAATCCAGTAGAAACAAGGGTTTACAATGACACTATCGATTTTGAAATCAGGATAATTGAAGGAAAAGAAGCCTATTTCAACAAAATTAGCGTTGTAGGGAACGACAAGACCAAGGATCACGTAATTTACAGGGAACTTAGAACACAACCGGGACAGAAATACAGTCAGGAGAACGTTGTACGAACTCTTCGGGAATTAGGCCAATTAGGCTTTTTTGATGCTGAACAAATCACCCCTAATTTTAAAAATGTTGATCCCAACAGCGGAACCCTGGACATGGAATACGAGGTGGTTGAAGCCGGGGCAAGCCAGATAGAACTGCAGGGAGGTTATGGCGGCGGCGGATTTATTGGTACACTGGGACTATCGTTTAACAATTTCTCCATCGCAGGGATTTTTGATAAGGAAGCCTACAAACCTTTACCTATGGGAGATGGACAAACACTCTCGCTTAGGGCACAGGCAAGCATCTTTTATCAAACCTATAGCTTATCCTTTGTCGAACCTTGGTTAGGCGGAAAAAGACCGGTAAGTTTATCTACTTCATTTTCCTACACCAGACAATTCCTTTACGATTACCAAAGCAGAAAAGCCGACAAATCCCGAAGTTTTGATATTTTGGGCATCAATGTAGGTTTAGCAAAAAGGCTGCAATGGCCTGATGATTTCTTTACACTATCACAATCGGTAGGGATACAGCGTTACGATCTAAACAATTACAACACCGGCCTTTTTACCTTTGGAAACGGGTACTCAAACAACCTTACTTACACCATCGGGTTAAGCCGTCAAAGTTTGGCAATTAACCCAATATTTCCAATTCGAGGTTCAGATTTCAGCGTAAGCGCAAAATTCACTCCACCTTATTCATTATGGAATGGGGTAGATTATGCAAATCTTGAATCACAAAGGGAATTTCAATTGGAAGATGAAAATGGAAACCTGATAAAATTGGATGGGACACGTTTACGTCCAGGCGAAGAACCCGTTGGCGATCGATCCAAAATTGACCAGGAAAAATTCAAATGGTTGGAATTTTACAAGGTGAAATTTAAAGGCGACTGGTACACTACCCTCTTTAATTTTGGGGGCAACAGCAATTTGGTAATGAAAACACATGCTGAATATGGTTTTCTGGGAGCTTACAATAACGATAGGGGAATTCCCCCATTTGAACGGTTTTACTTAGGAGGAGATGGTTTAGGATCCTTTAGCTTGGATGGAAGGGAAACGGTTGCTTTGCGAGGTTACCCAAACCAGTCTTTAGTCCCATTGGACAGGACCAGCCTAAGCCAGGCCAATAATGATGATGGTGCGACCATATACAATAAGTACTCCCTGGAATTAAGATTCCCCATAACCTTGAAACCAATGGCATCAATTTATGCCCTTACATTCATAGAAGCCGGTGCATCTTATGACAATTTTAAAGACTTTAATCCTTTTCAATTAAATCGTTCTGCGGGTGCTGGATTGCGTATATTTATGCCGCAATTTGGTTTGCTGGGAATAGACTTTGGTTATGGTTTTGATCCCATTCCGGGACAAACCGGACCAAATGGATGGGAAACCCATTTTATAATAGGACAGCAATTCTAGTTTTGGCACGATATTTTCTAATACCAATCATATGAAAAGGCAAATTATTTTCCTGTTAGCTTTTTTAGCTGTTTCTGGATCAAATGTCCAGGCACAAAAACCCAATAGAATTTCATATATAGATATGGAATATATATTGGCAAATGTTCCGGAATATCAGGAAGCTTCGGCTCAACTGGAGGAACGCGTTCAGCAATGGAAAACCGAACTTGAAAAAGACCTGAAAAAGGTTGAAGCATTGAGAATTGCTTTAGAACAGGAACGGCCATTATTAACTAAGGAATTGATTGAGGAAAAGGAAGCTATCATCGCTTTTGAAGAATCTAAAATTGCCGAATATCAGCAAAAGAGATTTGGAACTAACGGTGACTTCATCCTTCAAAAGAAACTATTAATTCAGCCCATCCAAGATCAGGTTTTTAATGCGATCCAGGATATAGGGGTTCAACGGAATTACGATTTTATATTTGACAGAACCTCTAATGTTGGCATGGTTTTTTCAGCAGAAAAACATAACATTAGCGACCAGGTATTAAGAAGCATCACCAGGGCATCCAAAAGGGAACAATTGAATTCGAGAGATGAAATTTCCCAGATGGAAGTAGAAGAAAACCGTAGTGTTGAAGAAGATGCCGTTATTACTGAAAAGCAAAAAGAAATTGAAGCCACAAAGAAAGAACGTGAAGCTTTTATTGAAGATCGCAAAAAACAACGGGAAGAGGTTAGAGCCGCAAAACAAGCTGAATTTGAAGCACGCCGGGCAAAAGTTTTAGAGGAACGCAACCGAAAAATAGATTCAATTGAAAATATCAGAAAGCTTAAGACCGCAGAAAAAATAAAAACCGATAATAATAATTAACAATGAGAACTTTTAACCCTTTAACCATAAATACAAATACAATGAAACAATTCAGAACTTTTTTTATAGCGGTAGCTTTAACACTTGGAGCAACAGCTTTTACAAATGCGCAATCAAAAATCGCACACATCGCCTCTCAGGAACTTGTAGAGTCCATGCCTGCTTTTAAAGATGCACAGGCACAACTGGAAAAACTTACAAAAACATATGATGCCGAGATTAGGGATATGATGACCGAAGCTCAAAAAACAATGCAACGTTACGAATCTGAAGCCCCTACCAAGACTGAAGAGGAAAACGCAAAAAGAGCTCAGGAATTACAAAGCACGCAAAGAAGAATTCAGGAACACGGTCAAAATGCACAAAAAGATCTTCAAAAGAAAGAGCTTGATTTGCTTAAGCCAGTTTATGAAAAAGCACGTGTAGCCATTCAAAAAGTAGCAAGAGCAAAAGGTTATGATTACGTTTTGGACTCTACGATCGGTTCAGGAGTTATCATGGCTGACGGTTTCAATTTGATGGCCGATGTCAAAAAAGACTTGGGAATATAATATTCCACAAAAAAAAGATTAAAAAACTGCGCTCTGTTAAGGGCGCAGTTTTTATTTTTGTATAAGATGAGCAACTCACAACCTATTGGATTTTTTGATTCGGGCGTTGGCGGCACCTCCATTTGGAGTGAAGTGGTCCAACTTCTTCCACAGGAGAACAGCATTTACCTTGCCGATAGCAAAAATGCTCCCTATGGTGAAAAACCGGTCGATGAAATAATCGCCCTCAGTAAAAAAAATACCGAAAAGCTGCTGGAGATGGGTTGTAAAATAATTGTGGTCGCCTGTAATACAGCCACCACCAATGCCATTAAATATCTTCGGGAAAATTATCAGGTACCAATTATTGGGATTGAGCCTGCCATAAAACCGGCAGCACTAAAATCCCAGACAAAAGCAATCGGGATCCTTGCCACAAAAGGGACCTTGTCCAGCGAACTTTTCGCAAAGGCCACTGAATTATATTCAAAAAACATAAATCTTATAGAGGTTGAAGGAAAAGGATTGGTAAAGCTGATAGAAGAAGGGAAGCAGGAAACCCCTGAGATGGATGTTTTGTTGCGAAGCCTTTTAAAACCCATGTTGGCCGCGCAAATAGATTACCTGGTTTTAGGTTGCAGTCATTACCCCTATTTATTGCCAAAGTTAAAAGGAATATTACCGGAAAGCGTTACCATAATAGATTCAGGAGAAGCCGTGGCAAGGCAAACAAGAAATGTTCTGGAACATTTAAACCTTCTCAATAAATCCCATTCAAAACCTGTCCACCAATTTTACAGCAATGCGGATCACTATATTTTAGCGAGATTGCTGGAGGCGCAAAAAAATAACCTGGAAGTTTCTTATCTGGATTTTTAGTTGATAGCAGGACATTTACATTCATATCTTTCCCGGTTTTCACCAAAATTATACCCCAAGGTAATTTGATGAAACCCATTGTTGCTTAAAACAATGGAATTAATTTGATGTGTATAAGTATAGGCAAAGAGAAACTGGTTATATTCAAATCCCACAAAGGAAGTGAAATGTTGTAATTGTTGATTTTTAACCTCTGCCCCATCCGTGGCATATTCAGCACCTTCAAAACTTCGCCTATATGAAATCCCCCCCCAAAGATTCCCGATTTCGAAATTCCTGTATGTTTTGAAGTTAACATCTATGGATTTTTCATCCGTTTCCTCCCGCATTTGAAATAATATCGAAGGTTCAAAACTCCAGGGACTATTCCTTTTGCTAAAAACATAGCCTGTTGAAAAAAGATATTTTCTAAGGTTACTGGCAATCCCATTGGAATAAAATAAATCGCGTTTAACTAACAATATATTTTTTGCGGTGAGGTGCGCAAAAAAATCAAGGTAATAATAGGACATCCCCACATCCATATTAGCATATTTATCAGAAGAATTTCCACCTCCAATGACCGGATCAAATCCTGTAAACCCGCTCTGATCCAGACTTTGCTGAACAATTCCCCCACTTATTCCAAAAGAAAGCTGGTTTAGATCCAGTTCACTTCTTGAGAATAACAAATGATATGCAAAAGTTGCATAAGCACCCTGCTTGGAATAATTCCCGTTCTTATCGTTAAAAACAATTGCGCCCAGACCAATTTTCTCCCCCACCTTGGCGTGAATACTCAGGGTTTGCAAGCTGGGGGCATCGTTTACGTCAAACCACTGTTGCCTGGCTGTAACCCTGACCTTATTATAATTTGAAGCTCCCGCCATTGATGGATGCAGCAAATATAAATTATCGGTCAAATAATCGGCGTATATTGGAATCACCTCCTGTGCATTTGCTTCAGAAGTAAAAAACAAACACAATATAAATATTCCAAGTAAGCCTAATTTCATAAATTATCAATAATTTGAAAACCGGCATAAATTCGATTTTAGAAATCGAAAAAAAGGGAATAATAAAGCGAGCCTATATTCAATATGCCAATAACAATTGTAAATATATAGATTACAATACTTTGTTTTAGTAATTTTGCAGAAAATATTGAAGATGAACACATATACAATTAACATACAATCCACATCCAATTCTGAAATAGTAAAATTTGAGGCTAATCAGTTTTTAACAAGACACGAAAGTTTTGAATTTGGAAATATTGAAGAAGCGGCAAAATCGCCACTTGCGCAACAACTGTTTCACCTGCCTTTCGTTAAAACTGTATATCTCGCTCAAAATTTTATTGCGATAGAAAAATACAGCATTGTTGAATGGGCCGATGTTCAGGAGGAAGTAGCCGATCAGATAAAAGATTACCTCAACGAGGGCGGAAGTATTCTCAAAGAAGAAACCGAAGTTTCCCCCAAATTGGTACCGGTGACCGTTTATGCAGAAAGCACCCCAAACCCTTCGGTAATGAAGTTTGTGGCCAACAAAAAATTGGTTTTGGCAGCCGCGGAATTTAAAAGCATTGATACCACAGCAAACGCGCCGATGGTTAGGCAATTATTTAACTTTCCTTTTGTGAAAGAGGTTTTTATTGATGAAAATTATATCTCCATCAATAAATATGACATCGCCGAGTGGAACGATATAACCAATGACTTACGGGAATTTATCAGGAATTATCTGCAGGAAGACAAAGAAGTACTCACCAATGAAAGCATTAAGGAAAAGAAACCTGAAATATCCCCTGAAGCAGGAGAACCTAAAGTTTTAGATGATATTTCTCAACAAGTGGTAGATATATTGGAGGAATATATAAGACCGGCCGTACAAAGCGATGGCGGGAACATTGTTTTTGATTCATATAACGCCCAAACAAAAACCGTTAAGGTTATTTTACAAGGTGCTTGCAGCGGTTGCCCTTCTTCTACGGCTACCTTAAAAAGTGGCATAGAAACAATGATGCGCGATTTGCTTAAAGGCCATGTAGATTACGTAGAAGCCATAAATGGATAATTCTGTTAAGACGGTTTAGAGTTTAGGGCTTGGAGTTCGTGGTTTGTGTTTTGGTTTTTGGTTTTTGCCCCCGATACTTCGGGGCTTCGGGATAGAGTTTGTAGTTTGTAGTTTGTAGTTTGTAGTTTGTAGTTTGTAGTTTGTAGTTTGAAGCTTAAATTTTGAACCTGGAACCCGGAATTTGTTTTTTTGGCATTCAATTTTTTGTATCTTCATATAAGATATTATTAACCAATAAACCGAAAAATCATGTCAGTACTTAAAGTAGTTGAACTCTTGGCAAATTCCAAAAAAAGTTGGGAAGATGCAGCTCAAAATGCAGTAACCCACGCCGCAAAAACAATAAAAAACATCAAATCGGTATATGTGCAGGAACAGACTGCGGTTGTTACCGGAGAAAATATTACCGAGTACCGGGTCAACGTAAAAATTTCATTTGAAGTTTTATAAACTTATTCAAATAAGTGTACAAAGCTCCCCGATTGGGGAGTTTTACATTTATGCGATATAAACCCGCGCATTTATCCTAAAACGCATTTTATGAGCCATCACAAGCACACCAACGCCCTGATAAAGGAGAACAGTCCCTATTTGCTACAACACGCTCATAATCCGGTGAACTGGTATCCCTGGAACGATGAAACCCTGGAGCTTGCGAAGGCTGAAAACAAATTGATCATTATAAGCGTTGGTTATGCGGCCTGTCATTGGTGCCACGTCATGGAAGAAGAGAGTTTTGAAGATGACTCTGTGGCCGAAATAATGAACACAGGTTATATCAACATAAAAGTAGACCGCGAGGAACGCCCGGACGTAGATCAGGCTTATATGAATGCGATCCAACTCATGACAGGAAGAGGCGGATGGCCAATGAACGTTGTTGCCCTTCCCGATGGTCGTCCGGTTTGGGGCGGTACTTATTTTAGAAAAGATCAATGGAAAAGTTCTCTTCGCCAAATAGCCGATCTTTATGAAAAGGATCCTGAAAAAATGCACGAATATGCGGCCAAACTGGAGGAAGGATTGAAACAAATGCAATTGATCCCGGAAAGCGGGGCGTCCAAAGAATTTTCAAAAGAAGATTTTATTCCAATCCTTAAAAAATGGGAACAGGGTTTTGACAATGAATACGGTGGCAGCCGGCAAGCTCCAAAATTTATTATACCCTCCAATTTCCAGTTTTTACTTCGTTATTCTAAACAAAATAAGGACCCGGAGTTGAAAAAACACGTATTGCACAGTCTGGACAAAATCTCCTACGGTGGAATTTACGATCCTATTGAGGGTGGGTTTTCGAGATATTCGGTAGATGTGCGTTGGCACGTTCCCCATTTTGAAAAAATGCTCTATGACAATGCTCAACTGGTTAGCCTATACAGTCATGCCTTTAGCGAAACAAAAAATAATTGGTACAGGGAAGTGGTAAAACAAAGCCTTCAGTTTGTAAAGGAAAATCTCACTGATGCTACCGGCGCGTTCTATTCCTCCCTGGATGCCGACAGTTTGAATTCCAAAGGAAGATTGGAAGAAGGTGTATTCTATTCTTGGGAACCATCAGAGCTTAAAGAGTTATTAAAAGACGATTTTGAATTGTTTTCAGATTATTACAATATCAATTCCTTCGGAAAATGGGAAGATGAGAAATATGTGCTGATAAGAACGCAAAGCGATTCGGAAATATCTCAAAAACATCAAATTCCGGAAGAAGAATTACTTCAGAAGAAAAAAAATTGGCGGGAGATCCTGAAAGAATATCGCAACAAAAGGGATAAGCCCCGTTTGGACGATAAGCAAATCACGTCCTGGAATGCGCTGATGCTCACGGGATATCTGGACGCATTTAAGGCATTGAACATTCCCGAATATCTGGAAACGGCCTTGAAAAACGCCAATTTCATTCTGAAACACATATTGCAACCGGATGGCAGCCTGCACCATTCCTTTAAAAATGGCGAAAGTCGCATCAATGGATATCTGGAAGATTATGCTTTTGTAAGTGCAGCATTTTTAAACTTATACCAGGTAACCTTAGATAAAAAATGGCTGGAAACATCAAAAGAACTGGCTGATTACAGCATTCGTCATTTTTACGACAATAAAGTGGAGTTATTTTATTTTACATCAAACAAGGACCGTCCTTTAATTACCAGGAATATTGACACTACCGATAATGTGATCCCTTCTTCCAATGGGGTGATGGCAAAAAACCTGTTCATCTTATCAAAATATTTTGAAAATGGGGATCTTTTGAAACTGTCAAAAAATATGCTCTCAAAAATTAGCGGTCAAATTAAAGAATATCCACAAGGCCATTCAAACTGGTTAGATTTAAAACTGAATTTCACCCATCCATTTTATGAAATTGTGGTAACCGGAGAAAATGCTATTGACATAATTAATGAACTGAACAGCGTATATTTGCCAAATACCTTAATAGACGGTTCTGTAACGGAAGACAATTCACGCCCACTTACCAAAAACCGTTTTAAGACCGGGGAAGATCTAATTTATGTTTGCACAGATGGAACCTGTCAGTTACCGGTGCACTCTGTAAAAGAATTCCTGAAATTGATTAAATAATTTTAACGAAATTTAAGCATTAGAATTTTTTTCTTATAATTACAAAAACCTTTATTTACAAAAACCGAACAATATGGATCAAATTAAAGATTGGAAGGATTACGCAACTTTATACGGTGACAAATTCATTGATTTCTTACCAGCCCTGGTCTCATCGCTCTTGATATTCTTTTTTGGCTGGTGGGTTATTAAATTTATTGTGGGATATGTTAAAAGGATCTTTGATAAAACAGATTATGATCCAACTCTTGAAAATTTTATTACAAGCCTCTTGAACTGGAGTTTAAAAATTCTTTTATTTATAGTGGTGATCAGCCAACTTGGTGTTGAAACTACCTCTTTAATTGCCGTAGTTGGAGCCGCAGGTCTTGCAATTGGGCTAGCTCTCCAGGGTTCCTTATCAAATTTTGCGGGAGGAATTTTAATTATATCGTTGAAGCCATTCAGGGTTGGAGATTTTATTGAAGCACAGGGAGTTTCCGGGACGGTCAAAGAAACCACTTTGTTTTATACTAAACTGAACACTTTTGGCAACCAATTGGCCATTATTCCCAATGGCGAGTTAACCAATAACACTATTATAAATTACACTGAAGAAGGTAAGAGAAAAGATGTCATTGCACTTGGAATTTCATACAGCAGCAACATAAAACTTGCAAAAGATGTCCTTATGAAATTAATGGCGGAGCAGGAAGGAATTATGAAAGACCCCGCTCCTCAGGTTGTGGTAACCGAACTGGCCGATAGCGCCGTAAATCTTTCTTTGAGATATTGGGCCTTTAATGATGACTTCTGGGATTGCCACTGGTTTACAATTGAAGAAGCTAAAACAAGACTTGAAGCCGCTGGAATTGGAATTCCATTCCCACAGCGCGATGTTCATCTTTTTAATCATTCAGAAGAAGAAAAAGAAAAAAGCGAACCCAAATATTAAAATTATCCGGCCATAAAATCCTTTAAATAATAAGGCTCAAAATAAGCGACATTTTCAAAGTCGCTTATTTTGTGTTTGGCAACCGCTATTTCTACCATTTCCCTGGCCGAGGGCAGCTTGTTTTCAATAAAATTTGCATTGGGATGCAAGCAGATCTTCTGGAACTTTTCCACTCCGCTCCCAATAAAATAAACCTGATCCCTTTCCAGATATTCCTGAAATGAATCCGGTTCTAAAATGATGGCTGAAGTTTTTAAGATCTGCTCCTTCGCTGAATTAAAAACCGCGGCATACACCTCCATTCTTCGGGCATCCAACATGGGGATCACAATGCCCTGCTGTTCTACCTGATTGGCCAAAGCGGTTAAGGTTGGCACCGAAATAAGAGGGATGTCAAGGGAAAAACACAGGCCTTTGGCTGCTGAGACCCCAATGCGCAAGCCTGTATAAGATCCCGGGCCCGTGCTAATTGCAACCGCATCCAAATTTGAAAGCTTTAAATTATTCTCCTCTAAAATTTCCTGAATAAACAGATGGAGTTTTTCAGCGTGTGAATAACTGCCGTTATAATCCTCTTTAACGGCAAGAGTTTTGCCGTTATGAGCAATTGCAACCGAGCAATTGGTAGTAGCTGTTTCTATACAAAGTATTGTAGGCACTAGATTGGGTCTTATTTTATTCTGAAGGGGTCTTCTCTTCTAAAAGAATTACCTCATCTCCATCTTTTAACGATTTGGTAACGGTGTTATACGGCCCGGTAATCACTGTTTCCCCAACTTTTAATCCCGATAAGATCTCAATATTCTGGTTGTCCTGAATTCCGGTGGTAATAACACGCAATTTAGCCTTATTTCCCTCTTTTACAAAAACAGCTTCAAATTTTTCATCGGAAATAACAGGAGTTTTAGCTGCCGATGGGGTTGAAGACGTGTCGCTTTTTATAACTATCGCACTGATAGGAACACCTACAATATCATTTTTCTTTCGGGTAATTATATCTACAGTAGCGGTCATTCCCGGCCTGAAGGGAGAATAATTTTCAGGTTTTCCTTCGCGCAAATCCTGATAAGAAGCCTCCAAAATTCTAACTTTTACCTTAAAGTTGGTAACCTGATCGGCAGTTAAACCCGTAATGGCTGAATTGGAAATTTGGGTTACCACCCCATTAAATTCTTTTTTTAAATAAGCATCAACTTCAACTATAGTGGAATCGCCAACGCTAACTTTTACAATATCATTTTCATTTACATCAACTTCCACTTCCATATTGGACAAATTGGCAACCCTTAATATTTCGGTTCCTGCCATTTGCTGGGTTCCTACTACCCGTTCTCCCAATTCTACGTCCAATTTTGAAATTGTGCCGCGCATAGGCGAATAAATAGTTGTTCTGGCAAGATTATCAGTAGCTTCGGTAACTGTTGCCGCAGCGCTTTGCATTCCGTAATAGGCTGCATTTTTGGAAGCCTCGGCAACTTCATAAGCTGCAACTATCCTGTCCCATTCTGATTTTGAGATAATGCCTTTTTCAAATATAATTTTATTGCGGTCGTAATTGGATTTTGCTTCCCTAAGGCTTGCCTCGGCCTGTGCATAATTGGCCTTTACATTTTGCAAACCTGCCCGGGAACGTTGTAAACTGGATTGGTAAAGATCCGGATTAATACGTACCAGCAAATCTCCCTTTTCAACCATTTTTCCTTCTACTATGGGAAGTTCTATAATTTCTCCCGAAACTTCAGAAGATAGTTTAACTTCTATTTCCGGCTGGATCTTTCCGGTAGCTGATACTTTTTCAACAATTTGGATCAATTCAATTTTGGTGAATTCAACTTCCTTTACATTTCCGGAAGCACCAAACCAACCTGCTTTTTTGCCTGCCACCAAAAGCACAATTACTGCAATTGCAATTACACCAATAATAAGTAGTGTTTTTTTCTTCATTTTCTAAAATTTAAGATCGGTTACAGGGATTCCAAAGTATAACTCGATTACTTTTAATTTAAATATATAATCGTATTTAGTACGAACTACTTCTGTTTGTGCAATTTCAAGCCTGGATTTTGCCTGGCTAAAATCGAAGGCATTGGTAAGCCCTACATCAAATCTTTCGGTTGCATAGCCATAGGCTTGCTCCTGCGCATTTAGGGCAACTGTTGCAGCCTCATAAGCCTTTAATGCTCCTTGGGCATCTACATAGGCCTGATACACATCGGCTTCAAGATCAAGTTCAGCTTGTTCCAGTTGATATTCAGCTCTTTTTACGTTTATCTCGCTTCTTTGAACCTGATTTCGGGTTGCAAAACCATTTAATACCGGGATGTTTAATTGCAAACCATAAGAAGTTCCATCATTTTCATAAAGCTGAGTTGTGAAATCCCTATTGAAGGCATCATTATCGGCATATCTGGTATTGTAATTGTAAAATGCTGTAAGTGTTGGATAATAGGCTCCACGAGCCAACTGAACATCTTTTTCTGCTATACCTTTATTTTCTTCCGCAATTTTAATTTCATAGCGTTCCTCTTTCGCCTTAGCTATCAACTCATAAGGGGATTGCATCAAAATTTCATTCCCAAAAACGTCGTAATCATCTTCTGAAATATCAAAATTTTGATAATCCTTGATCAGGAGGGTCTGAGCTAAACTGATCAAAGAGATCTGAATGGTATTTTCGGCTACTATAATTCGTTGTTGCTCATCGGCATCGGTGGCCTCAATTTGCAATAGATCACCTTTTGGCAAAACCCCTGCATCAACCAATTCTGTGGTTCTTTTTAACTGATCACTGGTTACAAGGTTCTGGGTTTCTAAAACCACCAGGCTCTGTTTGTTAAAAAGCACCGTCAAATAAGCGTTTGCAACAAATAATGCGATATTATCCTTCATTAATTCCAAGGAATACTGACTGGACAATTGCGATAATTTTGCACGTTGAAGTTGTCTTAAGTTCCGTAATCCGTCAAATAAGGTAAGGGAACTGTTTGCACCGCCCGAAAAAGAGGTAAACCTGGTATTTTCAAACCTATTATTCGTAGGGTTTATACTCAACCCCCCATTGCTGGATAACGAGGATTGAATATTCAGGGATGGAATAAAATTACCGATAGCATCCGAACGGTCGATATCTGCTGCTTCTATATCAAGTGTAGATTGCTTGATGGAAATATTGTTTTCTAAAGCATAAACAACACATTCCTGAAGGCTCCATTTTTTTTCCTGAGCCTGGAAAGTAATTGCGAAAAGAAAAGCTAAAATTAGCAAAACTGATTTTTTCATAGTTTAGATTGTAAATGATAGGTCTAACAAAGTGGCGAGTTGTTACAAAAAAGTGAAATTCTAATTTCCTTATAAGGCTTGAACCGGTTTAAGCTGATTCCAGACTTTAATTTTATCATCCTTGGAAACACCTTTTAATACCTGAACATTAATCCCATCACTCACTCCCATTTCAATTTCCCGGCGATTAAACAGTTGTTCTCCTGTTTCAACTTCAACAAAAGGTTGTTGGGTTTTAGGATCAAATTGAACCAAGGCTTCTTTTATGGCGAGTGCATCCTCTACCTTTGCGAGAATTATTGATGCATTTGCACTCAATCCGGCACGTATAAATGTAGTATCGGATTTTTTCAGGGTCCCTTTAATATTAAACTGAATTGCTCCGTTCTCACTTACCCCTTTTGGCGCTATAAAATCCAGTATGGCATCAAACGTTTTATTTTCAATGGCACCCACGGTAATTTCCAGGGGAAGACTTTCTTTGATCTTACCTACTTCACTTTCATCAACTTTACCTTCAAAGA
>Ga0307486_1000723_pt1 | contig 28196 bp, 26 predicted proteins | sample CBIW02metaG_FD_203663 | JGI IMG/M metagenome (GOLD analysis project Ga0307486, IMG submission 203663) | Sea-ice brine microbial communities from Beaufort Sea near Barrow, Alaska, United States - CBIW 0.2 | ecosystem: Environmental > Aquatic > Marine > Coastal | place: USA: Alaska | collected... | reverse complement strand
GTCTCATAATGCTTCTAATGTCCACTAAAAATAAATTTTATGTCAGTGTCCCTTAAAAATGGTGAAATCAAGTCCCTTATGTCCCCTATTACCTTCAAAAAGCCCAAGCGAAATGACCCTTATTTATTCTTAGGTATGCTTTTTATCCCTAAAACTACCCTATGAGCTCTAATATTAGAATCAATAAAAAATGCCAGTTATGCAACCGCGAATTCATCGCAAAAACAACCGTCACAAAATTCTGCGGTGATATCTGTGCGAAGATTGCTTACAAGGCCAGGAAACGTGCTGAAAAGATTTCCTCATCCACTAGAAAGTACGCTTCAAGGGTAGATCCTAAGGATAGGGTTCAGGAATTGCAATTACGGGAGTTTTTGAGTGTTAAAGATACCGCTCTTTTGTTAGGCTGCTCTTCAAAGACCATTTATCGCCTAATTGAAAAAGAAACCATCCAAGCAACTAATATAGGAGAACGGTTAACGCGTATAAAAAGAACAGAAGTAGATCACATCTTTTACCAAGAAAATTAAACCATGGCGAACGTAACTTTAAGATCCAAACCAGTAAAAAATGGAATGTTGAGCTTATATCTCGACTATTATCCACCTGTTATTATTCCAAAAACAGGTAAACTTTCAAGAAGGGAGTTTTTAAAACTCAAAATTTATCAGTATCCTGAAAATTTGAAGGAGGAAAAGTTCAATGATTCACAGGTTAAAATAGCAGAAGAGATCAGGGCTACTCGATTACTGCAACTTAGAAATAAAGAATTCGGATTAAAAGATAATATTATACTTGATATCAAATTCAGTAATTTTTTTCAGGAAGTAGTTGATGAATACTTCAATTCAGGAAGTAGAGGAAATTACTTTACCTGGAAAGCTTCGCTGGCTTATTGGAATGCATTTATGGGTGAGGATCTGACCTCTCAAAATCTGACCAATTGGCATGTAAATGAATATCGAAGTTTTCTTCTCACAACCAAAAACCTGAGAACGGATAAAGGTAAGTTGGCTATCAATACAGCCTCTACATATTACAAGAATTTCATAATGGTATTAAAGCGAGCTTTCAAGGAAAAACTTCTTAGTAAAAATTTAGCTGAGGATGCCAGGCATATTCGCGAGCAAGAGACACATAGGGAATACTTGACCGAAGTAGAACTTACTAGGCTTTGGAATACTCCAATTGATAACATAAAAGTGAAGCACATGGCTTTGTTTTCCGCATTAACTGGATTAAGGTTTTCAGATGTTGTCAACCTAACCTGGGAAGATGTATATGAAGATGCACACCAGGGGAACTACATTCAGTTCAGGGAACAAAAGACTGGTAACATTAAAAATCATCCTATTGCCAAAACCGCAATAAATATTTTAAATGTGCAGGAGACCAGAGAAGGAATTGTTTTTAGTGGTATCAAATACCATCAGATTACCCGACCACTCAAAAAATGGTTGATAGATGCCAGCATTCATAAAAAAATATCCTTCCATAATTTCAGGCATAGCTACGCCACCTTGCAGTTAGCCAATGGAACGGACATTTATACAGTATCAAAGCTTTTGGGACACAAGAATGTTTCCACGACACAGATCTATACCAAAGTTATGGATCATAATAAAATTAAAGCTGCTAACAGGATAAAATTAGATTTGGATGGACTATAGAAAAATATTTGAAGATAAATACCAACAGACATTTCAGCATTTAGAAGAATTCTTAAACATTGAATTCAAAAGCTCAAAGGAAAACGATGAAGATGAACGGGAATTTTTGGAGACCTATAATGAAGTTAGATCGAAACTTGAAGAATGGAGAAGCCAACAATTTGAAACATCTACACTAAAGGCTGAAATTGAAACCTATAATTACTTTACTTCTAGAAACAAGGTGACTTTTCCTGAATTCATAATTCCCGGCATTCTAGCAAGGAAGACAGGAAAACTCTTTTTAGAGAATCATTCTGGAGAAGATTATTTATTCTTCATCAAAGATCTGGCAGAAAATAAAGCATACAAGGATATCATAGATGTAACAAATAATTACGATAAATATTTTGATCTAGTTTATCAGGACGAGAAATGGAAATGGATTACTTTATCCCATTATGACAGAAATTTTGAATCGGATGAAAATTTTATAAAGCTCCACAAGAAGATCTTTCCTCCCGCCATTCAAGCAAATACTTCTAGAAAAAAAGATTACAGCCAGGAAATTGATAACACAAAAAATCTTTTGAATAAATTCAGTGAGGAGGAAAAAATTTTTTTGGTTAAGCTGTTTTACGAGCAATTCATAGATTTTAAACCAGGCCTGGACAAAACTGAATTTATAAAGTTTTCACAGGTCATTTCAGGCATTGAAGATTTATCTATCTTTTACAAGAGACCTCAAAGTTCAAGTTTCTATGATCTTACAAATAAAGATTACGAATATTTCTCCCGATTAGATAAAGGAAACTTCTTTAAAATTTTAATTAACAACCTGGATGCTGCGGGATTAAAATCTATAAAAGCACAAGTGAAGATTCTGCAAAGCAGAACCTAATAAAACTATACCAATTCGTAAAAAAAAAGCAACCAGCTAACCTAAATTAGCTGGTTTTTTTGTGTTCTTTTTTGATATTTTAAACACATACAATACTAAACCACAATAACTTACAAAAACCTACACCTAACCTACGGGTTACCTACAACCACCTCTTCTTCATTAAATGCACTGTAATCTTGTATAGAATTAATTAGTAATTATTTAAAAACATACAAAATGACAGAATTCTTAATGATCACCCGTGATGATTTAAAAAAGGTTGCCGCTGAAGTTTATCAATTATGCAAAAATGATGCTGAAGAAAATACCAAAGAAGATATCTTAAATGTCAAAGGAGCAGCCAAACTTCTCGATTTAAGTCCGGCAACCATCTACGGTAAAACTCATCGCAATGAAATTCCATACTTCAAACAAGGAAAAAAGTTACTCTTTTCTCGCGCGGCCCTTGTTACTTGGTTAAAGAAAGGCGAAAATCCGGTAGCTATTATTGAACCTTCAACAGCGAAATCTAAGGCAGCTGAGTACCTACATAAAAACCGGAGATTTTAAAAAAACCTATAAAGAAGAAGATATGTATTCGAAACAAAATTATAACTGCAGATGTTTTGAGCCACAAAAAGCTACTCACAAACGTGACCCTAAAAAATACTTATTGGTTTTGAACTTAAATCAGAATGGTTCTACTGCTGTTTACTATGATGTCTTGAACAATACTATGAAAGTTCTGGACACAAAAACTTACAAGGAGAAGAATCATTCTTATCCGTCAGTATAACGTTAACCTAATTTAAAAAATGGAAAATTATCTATATACCTGCCATTATTGTGGCATAAAATACAAACCCAATAGAAGAAACAAACAACTTTTCTGTAGCAACAGCTGCCGGGTAAATTCCTTCAATATTAAAAAAAATAAAAATATTCAGAATAATAAAAAAGGTCTGGCCATTCCGGAACAGAAGAAAGAGAGTGAACAAAAAATAAATTTAGCGGGAATTGGAAATGCAGCCATAGCTAATATTGCAACTGATTTGGCAAAAACCATTTTTACCAGGGATGAAAATAAACCGGCGACAAAAGGCGATATCCAATCATTATTGGCTAAAACTAAGGGAAGGTTTTTCAGAGTTGCCAATATTCCGGTTCGGAATGATGGCGCTTTTGCCTATTACGATATGGAACTTAAAACTGTTGTCTATTTAAATAATCTGCCAAAATGGAATTGAACAAAATAGATGATATAAAATCTGAAATTGAGGAACATAGTAATTCTCTTGAGGAAAAAGCCAGAGGTCAACTTAATGAAATTATTGAAAAGCTTCCTGACTTTAAAAAAGACCTAATTGAAGAAGCTTTTCAGTATAAAAGGATTCCAAAAGAATATTTACTAAGTTCCATTCTTTTTGCATTTAGCAATGCGGCTGGATTGGCTTTTGAATTTAATGCACTGGGGTATTCTAACTACGGAAATCTATATTTCGCATTAATAGGCAGTCGTGGTGATATGAAATCCCCTGCAATGGAATTAGCAACGGCTCCATTGAATAAAATTGATACTGAAAAATATAACGAGTATAAAGAAGAAGTCAAAGATGCCGGTCCTGAAAACCCGTATGTCCGAAAACAAATTTTAATTCAGGATGCTACAATTGAGGCAGCAAATAGGGCACATTACCAAAACCCATATTCCATTGGTATTTATGTTGATGAACTTTATCATTTAATTGAGAAAATGGGAAATCCGTCAAGTAAAGATGGTCCGGCCTGGCGAACATTTCTATTACAGGGAAACACAAATAAACATATTGATATTATTAGAAAAACTACTGAAAGTTTCAGATTGTCAAAATCATATCCCGTGCTTTTGGGTTCTATCCAAACCGAATTTATACCGAAAATATTTTCAGGAGGGAATCTTGAAAGTGGATTAGTGGATCGTATGTTTTTCACAACAAAATTAACTGATAACGACACTCTTTTAAGGCATAACATAAGTTCAGATTGTTTGAAAAATTACTCGGATAACCTGTTAAGCTTAATGCGCTTTAGGAACGGTATTGAGGGTCCCAATTACGATGAAGAATCACTAAATATTCTTTGTACTAAGGAAGCAGAAGATGCCCTTTTCAATTACTGCCAGAACCTTATTAATATTCAGAAAAAGGCTCCATTTATGGAAAAGGAATACATCTCAAAATTACAAATCAATATCCACAAGGTTGTTCTCTTGTTACATCTAATTAAACAATCAGAAACAAATGATTATCGAAAAAAAGTTGATGCCCAGACTGTAGAAGAGGCAATATTAATATGTGATTTTTATTTCACGAACTACAAAATCATAATTTGTCAACTCAATGGTAAAAAGCAGGATAAAGTCAGCACCGAAAGCATAATTAAAGTAGGAATGAAAAATAATGCTACACAAGTTGCTATTGCCAATGTCCTGGGAGTAGATAAAGCAACGATTTGCAGACAAATGAAAAAAATAAAATTGACGATGCAACCTGCAACCCGCAATCAGACCTAAAAAGCCTTTCACATAACTAATAATCAGCAAATTACAACAACAATAACAGGTAATTGCAAGTTGCACGTTGCACTAACTAATAAATATGCTTACCAAAGTAGAAAGAGCACTCAAATTCAGCAAAAAAAGAAATTTTAAATTAATTACTCCTTGTTGTCATAAAGCAAATACAGATGGAAAATTCGTGAACTATGAAGGTTTCGAAGATAGTTTTGGGTATTGTCATTCCTGCGGGGAAACCACTGCTCCACCCGCATTATATAAGAATGAAAAAGGAGAAGAATATCAGTGGAATGAAACTACCCATTCCTGGGATAATGGTGTGGTTACAACTACTACCCTATCAACAACCGAAAATGCCAGCCAGGGGAGTAATCATTCCGAACAAAAATATATACCTGAATCAGTCATCTGGAGGTATTATCAAATAGAACCGGAAAATAATTTATTGAAATACTTAAGAAAAAATTTCCAAAAGGAATTGGTCGATAGTGTAAAAGAAACCTATGCAATAGGAACAACCAAGGACGGAGGCACTATTTTCTGGCTTATCAATCAAAATTCCAAGGTTCAAAAAGCAAAAATTTCTTATTATAATGACCAGGGAAAAAGGACTAATAAATTTAGAGTTCCTTATAAAAATGGAGATGGTTATTTTGCCTGTTTGTTTGGAGCTCATTTGCTTTGTGAGTCATATAAGGGGTCCAGGACTGTTGTTCTCGTTGAAAGTGAAAAGACCGCCATAGTGGGTGACATAGTACTACCGCAGTATGTTTGGTTGGCCTATGGTGGTATTAACGGTTTAACCGAAGATAAAACAGAATGTCTTATCGGTCATAAAGTTTTACTTATTCCGGATATTAGTGAAAATGCTGTTTCGATAGCATATAAAAAATTGCTTTTACTGCACTCAAAAAAAATTAATGCAAAGCTCTGGGATATGACCGAAGCAAAATCTGATCTGCAATTGAAAGAAGAAGGAATTTATAATAACGATTTGGAAGACTTTTTCCGGCAGTTTTCTAAGTAATTAAAACTTCATTTTATCAACAATACTTAGTTATTTAGTTGTAACCGTTGCAACGGTAATTATTCTAAAGACAAAACTGTATTATCTTGATTTACAGTACAAATTAAATTATTGTTTTGAATTTCAATGGCTACTGCAACGGTGAAACCACGGAGTTGTAACTTAAAGTTTGAATTGATGCAACGGCTACGGTTGGAGTATTGGTACGACTGGATAAAATTTTACTTATCATTCAAATACCTGATATATTTACCATTACTTATTCCTCCACATTTTTAACCTTATTTAAAAGTTTTGAAACCCACATCATATCAAATTATCTTTCCATTCATGATAATTACCCCTTTACAGGAAATGGCTAAAACATAAGTGTTAAAATTCACTTAAAATTTCTTAGATTTACTCCACTTATGAAAACCAATTTCTGGTTTTCATTCCATTTATAGGATTTAATTTTTATTGATCTATATGCGCTAATGGCTTTTAACGAAGATTCCCGGGTGAAAATCCCTTCTATTTTACATTTAATCCGCTTAGGCTATACATACATATCCCTGAAAGACAGCAATTGGGATACCGACACTAATATTTTTACAGATATTTTTAAAACCAGTATTAAAAAAATAAATCCTGGATTGGAAGATGATGATGCAGCCAGGCTTTTAGATGAAATAACTCTCGCCCTGGACAATGAGGATTTAGGCAAGGTGTTTTATGAAAAATTAACTGATAGATCAGGTATTAAGTTAATCGACTTTGAAAACTTTGAAGAAAACACGTTTAATGTGGTTACTGAATTAACCTATAAAAAGGATGATGAAGAATTCAGGCCTGATATTATATTATTAATAAATGGAATGCCATTGGTGTTTATTGAGGTCAAAAAACCTAATAACAAAGATGGTGTAATTGCAGAAAGGGAACGTATCAATAAACGTTTTCAGAATAAAAAGTTTAGGAAGTTTGTGAATATTACCCAAATGATGATATTCTCAAATAATATGGAATATGATAATGACTCAACATCCTTAATCGAGGGAGCCTTTTATGCATCCTCATCCTATCAAAAACCTATTTTTAATTATTTTAGAGAAGGAGAAGAAAAGTTTGACCTAAAACAAATTCTACGTCCTAATGATGATATTATTGAAGACTATGTTTTAAAAGATACCAATCTTGTTGGAATTAAGCATACCAAGGAGTTTGCCACCAATAAGGATCCAGATACTCCCACCAATAGAATTTGTACCTCAATGTTAAGCAAGGATCGCTTATCCTTTATCTTACAATATGCAATTGCCTATGTGAATGAAAAACAAGGCATGGAGAAACACATAATGCGTTATCCCCAGCTATTTGCCACAAAAGCGATTGAGAATACACTTAATAAAGGAATTACAAAAGGGATTATATGGCACACGCAGGGTAGCGGAAAAACGGCACTCGCCTACTACAATGTCAAGTTCCTGACAGATTATTATCAAAAAAGAGGTGTTGTTCCCAAGTTCTACTTTATTGTAGATAGAATGGACTTATTGATTCAGGCGGGTAGAGAATTCAAAAGCAGGGGTTTGATCGTTCATAATGTCCATTCAAAGGATGAATTTGCCCGAACCATTAAATCGTCGAAAGCTATAGAAAACAATTCGGGAAAACCTGAAATTACGGTTGTGAATATCCAAAAATTTAAGGATGATCCGAATGTTGCCCGGAATACCGATTATAATTTAAGTTTACAACGAGTTTACTTTTTAGATGAAGTGCATCGAAGTTACAATCCTAAAGGAAGTTTTCTGGCAAACCTCAGGGAATCTGATCCAAATTCAGTGAAAATTGGGTTGACCGGAACTCCGCTTTTGGGAACAGATTATAATTCAAAATCACTTTTCGGAAATTATATCCATAAATATTATTACAATGCTTCCATTGCTGATGGCTATACACTTCGGTTAATTCGTGAAGAAATTGAGACCAGCTACAAACTCACTCTCAAAAAAGCATTGGAAGAAATTGAAATTTTAAAAGGTAATACAAGTAAAAAGGTAGTCTATTCCCATTATAAATTTGTGGAGCCAATGTTAGACTATATTGTGACCGACTTCGAAAAAAGCCGTATTACAATGAACGATTCCACCATAGGCGCTATGGTTGTTTGTGACTCTTCAGAGCAGGCAAAAATGATGTTCGAAATTTTCCAGGAGAAGTATGCGAAGGTGAATCATAGTAATATTTCAGAACCATTGTCAATGGCTGCCGATCCTCCGGTTAGCTATGCCACAAAGAGGAAAAAAGATATAGAGGTCAATACTGCAGCACTTATATTACACGATGTTGACACCAAAGAAATACGCAAGGAAAAGGTCGAAGATTTCAAAGAAGGAAAAATTGATATACTGTTTGTATTTAAAATGCTTTTGACAGGTTTTGATGCCAAAAGGTTAAAGAAACTTTATGTTGGGCGTGTTATTAAATCTCACAACTTATTACAAGCCTTAACCCGTGTTAATAGAACGTATAAAAACTTTAAATACGGATATGTTGTCGATTTCGCCAATATTCAAAGTGAGTTTGACAAAACCAATAAAGCCTATTTTGACGAACTTCAAGCCGAATTAGGCGATGAAATGCAGCATTATTCTGATTTGTTTATGTCCTCCGAAGAAATTGAAACGCAGATAAGGGAAATTAAAGATGTCCTGTTTCATTTTGACACAAAAAACGCAGAAGTTTTCTCTCAACAAATCACAGAAATTAAGGATCGCAAACAAATGTTGGAGCTAACTAAAGCTCTTAATAATGCGAAAGCCCTGTACAATTTGATACGACTTACCGGCAATTACGATTTGTTGGACAAACTGGATTTTAGAAAACTGACTGAACTCTCCAGGGAAGCCAACAATCACCTGGCGCTCATCAATCTTAAAGAGTCCTTGGAAAACAATGTGGACACCTCTAATCTATTGAATATAGCTTTGGAAGATGTGCTTTTTGCTTTTACCAAAGTAAAAGAGGAAGAAATGATTTTAGCCGATGAGTTAAAGAATATCCTGCAAAAAACAAGGGAAGCTTTGGGCGGAAATATGGATCAAAAAGACCCTGTTTTTATTTCATTAAAGGAAGAACTGGAACGTTTGTTTAAGAAGAAAAATCTTAGCGAGGTGACCAAAGAGGATATGGAAAAAAATATAGAAGCATTGGAAGCCATTCATAAAAAAGCCAGGGAACTAGAACGAAAAAACAAATTGATTCAGGCAAAGTATGAAAACGATGCTAAATATGCCCGGATTCACAAACGCCTGATGGAGAAAGGTGATTTAACTAAAAGTGAAAGCCAATTATTTGATGCCTTATCCGGATTAAAAACAGCGGCAGACAATCACATTTTACAAAACGCAAAAATATTGGAGAATGAAAGTTATGTGGAAAAAATGATGGTGCGCCTGGTAATAGACCAGTTTAAAACAAAGAACAACATACCTTTGAATGCCGATAATTCTAATTTTATCAACAAATTAGTTGTGAAGGAATATATGAACGAATTTTACGGAAGAACAGCATGACAACAAAAATTTTTGAGAGTAAAGCAAAAACGCTGATAGATGAACTGAAAGGCGTTTGTGCCAATTATGGTTTAGGGAACGATGGGAATGAGTTTAAGATTATTACCCAGGTTTTTTTATACAAGTTCCTAAATGATAAGTTTGCCAATGAAGTAAAGAAAGTTGACAAAGCCTTGGCAAAAGATGAAAACTGGCAGGAAACCTTAAAAAATTATAGCAAGGACGAATACGAAATGTTGCTTTTGCAAATAAGTGAAGGAACAGCGCAGTTAAAACCGGAGCATTTTATAGCTGCACTCTATCACAAACAGGATGAAGCCAATTTTGCAAAAACCTTTGATGATACCTTATTGGATATTGCCAAAACAAATACTGATATTTTCTCGGTTAAAACAGAAAGTGGCTCTAAGGTTATTCTGTTTGACAGGGTGAGCGAATACATTTCTGACACCTCTAAACGTGATAGTTTTTGCAAGGCACTTATTAATAAGTTGATCAATTTCAGTTTTGAGCATATTTTTAATGAGAAATACGATTTTTATGCGACCATTTTTGAGTACCTGATCTCAGATTACAACAAAGACAGTGGTGGAAAATACGCCGAATATTATACTCCCCATGCCGTAGCCAAAATTATGGCGGCTTGTTTAGTAAACCAGGAAGTTGAAAATGTAACCTGTTATGATCCATCCGCAGGTTCTGGAACCTTGTTGATGAACCTGGCTCATGCCATTGGAGAAGAAAAGTGTACTATCTATTCACAGGATATTTCACAAAAATCTTCCAGCCTGTTGCGTTTGAACCTGATCTTAAATAACCTTGTTCATTCCATTCAAAATATTATACAGGGGAATACTATTTTACACCCATACCACAAGGAGAAAAACGGAAAGCTGGAGAAATTCGATTACATAGTTTCAAATCCTCCTTTTAAGTTGGATTTTAGCGATTACAGTACAGACCTTGATACCAAAGAAAACCACGAACGCTTTTTTGCAGGCATACCAAATGTGCCAAAAGCAAAAAAAGATAGTATGGCAATTTACACCTTGTTTATACAACACATTATGCACTCGCTTTCTGTAAAAGGAAAAGCGGCAATAGTTGTACCCACCGGATTTATTACTGCTAACAGCGGTATAGAGAAGAAAATCAGGGAACGGATGGTGGAGCAAAAAATGTTGGCAGGAGTAGTTTCTATGCCGAGCAATATTTTTGCTACAACCGGAACAAATGTATCCATTCTGTTTTTGGACAAAGAAAATAAAGGCGATGTAGTTTTAATTGATGCTTCAAACTTGGGGACCAAAGTAAAAGAAGGTAAAAACCAAAAGACCCTTTTAAGCCCTGAAGAAGAACAAAAAATTATTGACATATTTAATACTAAAACCGCTGAAGATGATTTTTCGGTAGTAGTGAGTTATGCAGAGATTGAAGCAAGAAACTACAGTTTAAGTGCAGGACAATATTTTGAAGTGAAAATTGAATATACCGATATTACTCAAGAGGAGTTTGAATTGAAAATGGATGGTTTTAAAACCCATTTAGACATTTTATTTGGGGAAAGTAAAACTTTGGAAGCTGAAATTCAAAATAATTTAAAAGGATTAAGGTATGAGTAGTTCAATTCTTAAAAAGTTTAGGGAATTTGCTACAATTAATCCAGGGCAATCACCAAAATCTGAATTTTATTCCAAAACAAAAGGAACTCCTTTTTTACAAGGAAATAGAACTTTTGGTTTATTATACCCTACAATTGACACCTACACTACAAGCGTAACAAAATTAGCTGCAAAGGGAGAGATTTTAATGAGTGTAAGAGCACCTGTAGGTGACCTAAATTACGCTAAAAATGAAGTCTGTATTGGACGAGGTGTAGCCAGTATTAATGCCAAAGACGGTGATAATAAATTTCTTTTTTATTGTTTAAAATATAATATTCAAAATTTAATTCGTCAAGGTAGCGGTACAACTTACGATGCTGTGAATAAAGACATCGTTAATGATTTTGAGCTTATAATGCCAAAAAGCAAAAATGAAAGAGAATTGATTGGCAAAACCCTTTCCGATTTAGACGCCAAAATAGAATTCAACAACAAAATAAACCAAGAGTTAGAAGCAATGGCAAAGTTGCTGTATGATTATTGGTTTGTGCAATTTGATTTTCCGGATGTTAATGGAAAGCCTTATAAATCGTCAGGCGGTAAAATAGTTTGGAATGGAGAGTTGAAAAGAGAGATTCCAGAGGGTTGGAAAGTAAAAGAATTGGGTAAAATATTAAATACCGATCTTGGAGGTACTCCTTCAACTAAAATTGACAAATTTTGGGGAGGGAATATACCTTGGTTAAACTCAGGTGAAATCGCTAATTTTCCAATTATTGAGGCCGAAAAACTTATTACTTATGAAGCTATTTCAAAATCAGCAACAACATTAATGCCTTCCGGAACTTGCGTTTTATCGATAACCCGTCATTTAAGACCATCAATATTGGCAATTGATGCTTGCGCGAATCAATCTGTAGTTGGAATATTTGAATCTGAAAAACACAAATATTCATATATATATCCATACTTAAAAAATGAAATTCCTAGATTAATGACGTTAAGATCAGGTGCACAACAACCACACATAAATAAAGGAACTGTTGATGAATCTTTGATGATTGAACCTTCTAGTGAGATTTTAAAAGAATATTATAAAAAAGCTAATTCAGCTTACAAGCAAATTATTAATAATTCATTTCAAAACCAAAAACTATCCAAATTAAGAGATTGGTTATTGCCAATGCTAATGAATGGACAGGTTACTATTGGTGAGGCTGAGGAAAAGTTGGGTATGGTGACTGAGGCAGGAGAAAAATATGGAGCCTAATAATAATGAGAGGAAAGATTGTTCCGGAAAAAAGGTCAAAAACTATTCATTAATTTAAAATATTAATATGCAACTCTTTAACCTAAGCTCTTTTAAAAATCTTAACAACATCAAGGAAAAACCGTTTAAACTTGAACGGGAAATCCAACAGGTTTTCGAAAGCAATCTATTCAATTTAATGGGCTTGGTTTTAGTGAAATCTGAATTCACCATTAAAAATAAAAGAATTGACACCCTGGCATATGATCCTCAATCAAAAGCATTCATAATTATTGAATATAAAAGAAGTAAAAATATTAGTGTTGTAGATCAGGGCTTCACCTATTTGGGTCTTATGCTTGAAAATAAAGCCGATTTTATTATTGAGTACAACGAAACCCTTAAAACATCTTTAAAAAGAAACGAGATCGATTGGTCCCAAACCCGGGTGGTATTTGTCTCTACCTCCTTTACAGAAAATCAAAGGTCTGCCACAAATTTTAAAGATATAGCCATCGAATTATGGGAAATTAAACGCTATGAGAATAATCTGGTAAGTGTTAATCAAATAAAAAAGAGTAAATCTTCGGAAAGCATTAAACCCTTGGCATCTTCCAACAAAGAATTACAAGCTGTAACAGATCAGATAAAAGTATATAACGAAGAAGATCACCTTAAGGATAAATCGGATGATATTAGAGAGTTGTACGAGGTTTACAAGGAAGCAATTTTAAATCTTGCGGATGACATAGAAGTAGAACCCAAAAAGGTTTATATAGCTTTTAAAAAGAATAAAAATATTGCCGATATAAGTATTTTAAATAAAGGCATCAAGATCTTTATTAATCTTCCAAAAGGAGCTTTAGATGATCCTAAGGAGTTAATGAGGGATGTTTCTAAAACCGGGCACTTCGGTAATGGTGATTATGAAATACTTGTAACGGATGATAAAAATTTAGAATATTTAATGAGTTTGATAAAGCAGGCGATAAATGGTAATAAAAGTTGAAGGCATCAAGAAGATATAAAAGATGATATGTTAATAAAGCGAGTAAATACTGAACTTTTATTGGAAGAAATTAAAACGGATGGGCACGCTCCGTTAAAGTTCCTTTGTGATAACGGCGAAATTTATTATTGCAAGCATCTACCAACACTTAACAAAAGTGAAATTAATTGTTTAGCCTATGAAGTGGTTGCAAATTATTTATTGCAACAATTAGAAATTCCAACGCCCGAAATTGCTTTGGTGCAAGTGTTAGAGGGTACGTTAATTAAAAAACTAATTATAAAAAATAGGCGTTTAAGAGAAGGCGAGGTTTGTTTTGGCTCTAAAGAAGTGAAATTTGCCCAAGAGTTACACGCTGTTCAAGAAATTCGGACAAAAAGAGAGTTTAATAAAATACTCAATCCAACCGATATTGTAAAAATTGCTTTATTTGATTTGTGGGTGAATAATGTAGATAGAGGTCGTTACTTTGATGATGTTGGCATAAACTATAATTTGCTGATAAAACCGGTAGGCTCCAAACAACAAATACTGGCTTTTGACAATGCCTTTATCTTTGGCGGCATTGATCAAATAGGTATTTTTAATCCTAGAATGGGTGTTCATGCCAACAACAAATTAGTGAACACGCCTTACTACAAAAGCTTAATAAAACATATAGATCAAAAAAAATTCTTAGACATTATAAATAATTTTATACCTTTGCTATCAGTTAATTATGACGAATCTATATCAAATATTGTTAAGGAACTCCGTAAGAATTGGGCGCTAAGCCTAAATCTAGATGAACGGATAATTGCACTATTGTCTTCAAATGAACATATAGAAAACTGTAAGAATATCATAATTCAATCAAAAAAATGAAAACTTTTCTGAGCATATTAAGTGTTAAAACCAATAATTTTTCCAACGAGAAAATTACAATTGGTTTAATTGCTATTGCAAATAAGAAGATTCAATTTTCATATTCAAAAAATAAATTGAAACTGCTTAATAAATTAATGAATACAAACAATTCTGAAGTGTTTGTTTCTAATTTATTAAACCAAATAAATAATTCTGTAAAATCAGCAAATAAAGAAAACGCAAATAATCAAGTAGCATTTGATTTAAATAAGTCATTATTTTCTGAAGAATATTTTAAGTACTTAAATACCTATAGCAACGGGTTAATTCAATTTTCTGAACCGGTACATATTGGCTATGAATTTGACAAAATTGCATTTGCATCTTATTACGAAAAATTTGTTGGTGAAAAAATAGTGGAATCGAAACAAAAAGTAATTAAAAGTTTTTCTTCCAAATTAATGCCTTATTTTAAAAAAGAAGGTTTAAAAGAAAAAGCAGATTTGCAATACACCTTGAACCCAAAAAAATTTAAAGGCATTCTTAAAAGTGTTCAAATTCCTTTAATAACTGTAAATGGAAGCATAAGTCCTTTGCAAGCTGTAGATTTTAATTTGCAGCCAATTACAATTGCAAATCACTTATATGAAACCAAAGTAATTTTTGATGCATTAAACACTTTCTCTAAACAAATAAATAAAAAAATTGAAAAAGTAAAAGTGGCATTTGAAGAACCTAAATTAAAATCGGAACAACATCAAGTTTTTGACTTGGCTTTTAAAGAATACAAAGAATATTTTGATTTCATTACTCCAAACCAGGTCGAAATATTTACCGAAAAAGTATCACACTCAAATAATACAAAGTTTTCAGATTTGGTGGTTTAAGTAGGAAAAGATATTTGATTTTTTCAAGTCATAAAACATCTCAAACAGTTTTTCGTTCCACCCAATTCCATGCAGTAAGAGCTTCTTTATGGCCGGTGCTAAGATTACCAGTACTAAATGGCGAAAGTTTTAAGTTCTAACATCAAATTTTTCATCTCTTAAATTTTCAATATCTGTCTGAAGAAAAAATTTAGTTTTTAAAATTTCCTTTCTATTAAATACTGCTGCTATGAAAACTTCTGAATTTTTAAATGGTTGTATTGCTCCTTCTGCATCCAAAGAACGAATATAGTGTGATTTAAATCGTTGAAAATCCTCTGGATTAATTGGTTCAATTATTAAGTCATCTATTTTAGATCCACGATAAATCTGCCCAATTAAATGCTCATTATCTTTTATTATTTGAACTGCTTCTTTATAGGTCATTCTTAATTCTATTGATTTAATATTCTTTTTGTTTGACGAACTAAATTTACGAGTAATTCTTCTTTATCATCATCTTTCAATCTTGAAATAGGTTTGCTTGGCGGATTCATTGCTTGAAATTGGTTTAATTCCGGGAATTCTTCAAAAAGACAAGGTTTTAAAATTACAATTAATATTACAGCACCTTCTTTTTCAGCCGCAAGTAGTAATGGAGGTAATTCGTGAGAAGTGATAAATTCAGATCCTAAAAAATCTGTACTTACCAATAAAATTGCAACTTTAGTTAACTTAATTGCTTTTTCGATTTCTTTTTTCCATTTCTGCCCAGGTTTTATTTTCGAATCATCCCAATAATCAATTTTACTTAAAAAGGGTTTAAAATGTCGTTGAATATCCTTTAAAGAATCTTTATCCTCATGACTATAACTTATAAATACTTTATTTCTTTCTGAATCATTTTCTGATTTGAATTTTTGGTGGGCTATTTTCGGAAAGGTTTCAATTTCTTGTTGAATATAAAACAACATTTTTTCAGATTTGATATCCGTTTGGCAGGTTGGACTTGGTTGTCCGCCGTGAGCCTTATCTCTATGTTCCTTTAAATCTTTTCTAATTAAAATTTCAATTTCATCTAAAAAAATTGCCTTACTTTCTGGAGAATAAAAGTCATACAATCTTTGCTTTAGTTGATGATAATCATCAATGGCATTTAGATAATCAGAATATTCTAATTTGAATTCATAGAAATCTTGGGCTTCTTTTCTTATTATTTCTTCCTTATTCATCTGGTAAAATTTGCTACAACCCTAATCTGTCTAAAAACCTAAGTTCACTGCCAATTATGGACTAAAATAAGCAATTTAAACTTGGGATTAGAGCAGAAATTAGTGTTTCTGGAACCTGTCGGGTTAAATATAATTAAAATGGCTTTGGATTAGCCTGCATTCCTTCTGCAAAATCCGGGAGGAACGAATCCGGTTCAACTACCCATTAATGAACAATTATAGCAATAGGCCGTACTGATAAGTCAACCTTTTCAACTACGGAATGCATACTTTAAAATTCGTTATTCCAAATCAAGACTATTGTCATAGAGGTCAATGGCCCGGACTTCATTCTTTATCTCAAAACTTTCTTCTAATTAAACAGGGAACAAAGCAGCTTGTTTCCGATCTTTTCCTGTAATAAATTTCATAGCATGAAAAATACCCCAAGTGCTAAAAAAACCAGAACCTCCCGGAAAAGTAATCAACAAAGTTTTCAAGAAAAGGGAAGGTTTTTAGACAGTCTGACTGTTAGATAAACTTAGTTGTTGGAATAAGGATACGGAATGTCAGCTTAGACCTTTTGTTAATTATTTTCCTTGTAAAACTATCTACTATTTTCTATAACCGCTGTTGGTGGTCGTACGCTATTTTTCAAAATTTGTATAAATACAATCAACACCCTCCAAAACATCGATAAATTTCTTAAAACTTGGGGAATTCTGGTATATCGTTTCGGGATTGGATTGTACAAATAAATTCACTCCATCAGTAGTTTTACCATAACTTCCCAGTTCTCTTTTAATTATTGAAGAGCCTTTTAGACTATCAGTCTCCTTTGGCTTTGGTATTTTACTTCCTAGATTATCCCAATCAGCAATAATCCAATTCTCTAGCATTCGATCAGCTACACTAATTCTGATATCTTGATTTCCGATACCTTTTTTTTCTATTTCAAGTTTAAGTTCTTTAATAATTGTGTCGCAATCTTCTTCCCTATCTTCGCGATCTATCACTATAATAATAGGATAATATTTATTATTCAATAGTCTAATTAAACTACTTATTTTATTAGCTATCGCTAATATTGATACTGATTTTCCGTTTAAATCAGTTCTTCTTATTGGATTTCCAGGACAAATTTGCCCAATGATTAGTTTTTCAGTAAATCCGTCAACTATAAATGCAGGTTTGCTCATAATTTTATAATGCGTCTGAAAAATAAAAATGACCTAAACCAAAACCTGAATTAGCTATTTCTTCTTTTACCAATCCTAAATTTAAAATTCTCTTAGCTATGGTTTTGCCCTCAACTAAATCAACAAGGATGACTTCGTTTGGTTCTGAATGATTCAACAATGATTCACTGTGGGTTGTCATTAAAATAAATGATGGCTCTTTTTTCTCTTCCAAATGATTTCTCATTATTTCGGCAATTTCTGCCTGCATCCATGGATGCAGAAAATTTTCAGGCTCTTCAATAGAGAACAATGTCTTAGATGTCAAGATAGCAGTAATTAAAGCTAGCCACTTTATTGTTCCATCGGACATTGCAGATAGAGGTAGAACAGCATTATAATCTCCAGTTTCAATGAATATTTTTACAACTAACTTATTATCAAAAGGATCATTCTCTACATCTAAATTTTCAATGGTTTTATTTGCAAGTTTTAAATAAGAGACTATCTTTTTTAATGTACCAGGATCATAAGTTTTTTGTGGGCGATCATAATAATATAAAAAATCAGGAAAATTTGACTTTTTGCTTTTGCTTTTTTTCATAGCGTATAGCGTAGTTGCAAGTCCAGATCCATCTTTTTTAATTCCTGGAGGGGTAGCGGCATCTTCTAATTCTTTTACCTTAGATGGAACGACATTAAATGTTTCTCCTCCGACTAAATCTGAATGAATACTAAAAACTAAATCATCAACAAATGGAAATAATCCGCCAATTAAATTTTTGAAAGAAGGATTGTAATTTTTTACCATTTCAATAATACTTTCTTCAAGATTCGTTTTTTTATCATCAGGTTCTATGAAATGATAATATTTAGGTTTTATCTTACGTTTGTCTAACTTCTCAATAGAAACCGAGGAATTATTACTGTCAGAGTTGGTTGAATTTATTGAAAAATCCCAATTAAATTTACTATAACCTTTTTCATAAGGATTATTCCAGAATTTTTTCCCAGTTCTAGCCCTAACACTTTGGTATGAATAGAAAATAGTATCTTTTTCGAATGAAGTCTTAATTCTAGCTTCATATTCATAAGTAATGGTTCTGCTTTTTCTTATATTTTTAGAACCAAAAACTTTAAAGGATATCTCGGAAACATATTCATCTGATCCTATTTTTTGAAAAATTGACCCAGCACCACCCACTGAACTAACAGCATTTCCTATTGGATTAGTTGTCAATTTAGACAGAAATTCAAAAAATAAAACAATATTAGTTTTACCAGATCCATTAGGACCTACTAAAATATTAAGGCTTGAATTCATATCTAGTTCAAACTTTGTTAGGGATTTAAACCCATCTACTTCAATTCTTGTAATCATATTTTCATTTTTTACGCCTAATGTTATATAAAGCCTAAAGTAATGAAATATTAATATTACTTTGGGAACAAACTTCTCTTTTTAAGGTCAAGTTCTCCAGTATGGGAGATTTGAATAATTGCGATATCAAATTTATGTTGCACAAGTGCTTTTCAAGGTGTTTACAATCACTCTTAAAAGTGAAGCACTGAATAGATGTAAGCTGGATTTTCTGGAAGAAATTTACTCAAAATCTATATTAAAAAAAAGGAATTATTCCAAGTAAAAACTATATATTTGTTGGAAATATTCCCAATATGAGTTTTAGACCTTTAGATGGATTTATAGATTTCCCGGAAAATACTCAACCGGAAGATCCGCATATGGGGCTCACATTCGATTATGAATTTGCTGGAAAAGGAATGGGAGACCAGGTTTCGCTCTTAATACATAGCTGGATTATTGACTACCAGGGAAACATATTTAGCCGCAAAGGCTCTTATATATTGCCCCGAATAGATGCGATAGTTTGCCTAACCAAACACATAAGGGATCACATTGTGTTCCTTGGCCTTGATCATATGTCGTGCAGAAGATTGATGAGGGATTTTGAGCTTGACAATAAAAAGTGCATTAAATACAATTCCCTGGAATTTAGTAAAGGAGTAAGATGAAAAAAATTCCCGTTTATATTATTGATCCTGGTGCTAACAAAAATATTTTTTGTTTAAAAAAGTTAAGATTTGTACACTATTAGTTTATATATTTGAATATATTTAAACTGTTCTGGGTTTATCTGTTTTTAATATATTGAAACTATAAAGCCTTTAAATCTTCATATTCAAAAGGCTCCGAAACTTTCTCAACATTCCCAATATATTCTTTTCCCCTTAATCGTCTAACCGTGTAAGCATCCAATTCTTCATCAGGGTATTCTTTTATCAATTCCTGAATTGATTTAACATCCAATTCGTCTTCAATTGGATTAAGCCATTTGTCTTCCAATTCCTGCGGCAAAATTAGCGGCATTCTTGGCCCTTCTAATTTTGGATTATTATGGATTTTGGTCAGCATTTTATTTCCCCTGGTGGTCACTATGGAAAAAGTATTGAGAATCTCCCCTGTTTCCTGATTTGTCCATTCGCTCCAAAGTCCGGCCAATGGCAAAGGCTTGTCATTTTTTTGATAAATGTAGAACGGAAAAGTTTTTCCATTGATATGATGGTGTTCATAAAATCCGTTGACATAAATAATACATCGGTTATTTTTGGCCGATTCCCGGAATGAAGGTTTTTCAAAAATGGTCTCCCCCCTTGCATTCAATGTTTTATTCCATAATTCCTTTAGCTGTTTTTTGTCCTTAACCCAATGCGGAACCAAACCCCAGGTTGAAACCTCGGGATGCCATGGAGAACGATCTGTATAAATCAGCAATTTTGGATGGCTGAAGCCTGTAGAGTGGTAAATTGGCAAGTCGGTTAAAGGAACCAGGTTTTCCTTAATTTCTTTAATGGCCTGCAAATCCCCTTTGCGACTGGCGCGACTTAATTGCGCTTGCAAATTCGTTTTTATATCGTAGCACATGGTAAAAATGTTTTTGCTAATAAATATAACGAATTAACCTCAATAAGTGAATTGCAGCCTGGAGACTTCAAGACGCTTCTCCGAAGGGACACGTTCTTGTCGGCTTTGTTGTTTTTTAATAAGTATCTAAAATACACTTTTTCGACTAAGCCCGCTATATGAAATGGGTTCTACTCCGCTTTTTCAAATAAAATCATTTCGTCAAAACCATTTCTTAGAGCGAGATCTTTTAGTGTAACAACAAATCTATCCAGTTCTCGACTTAAAATTGATTCATAATCTTCGCTCATTGCATTAAAATCATTTGGCAATAAATTTTGAATAGCATAGTTTATTCCAGTCAAAATTGTGGGAAAATCAATGAAAATTAGTTTATCACCTTTGATTTCAGTCTCTAAGCTAATGAACCTAGGTCTGCCGGCATAATTGAATGAGACTGATTTAGTAGACATACCTTTTTTTAATTTCTCAAACTGCAAATTTAGGTCGGTATGTAATCTTTTAGGAATAATAATTTTAATCATGCAATTCTCATATATTTTACCATTTTCTTCAAAACCTGAGTTTTCAATAATATGACGGCAAGTCGGTGAAAGTAAATTTTCAAAATATACCGAAGCCAATGTAGAAGATGGAAAAAAATTAACAGAGGAATCTCTTTGGTTTTTAAATAAATCAGCTACTGTTAAAATTGCTTCCTTAAAACTTGAATCTTCTTTTTTACTAAATCTGGCAAGTGAAATTCCCTTTATATCTGAGAGAATATTTAGTTCTTTCTCAACAATAAAAGCACACTTTGAAATTCCTAAGCGCCCCGTGAAAAGGCCTAGTTCGAAAAGTATATTATCTCTTGATTGTAGGACATTTTTTCCCCTAACTTTAACCTTATCATCGGTTGTTCCTAATAATATTCCAAAGTCGAATTGTAATGTGGCTTTAAGTAAATCGTGTAAAAAATTATTATTAATCTTAAAAATACCTGTATCCCAAACATTATCGTTCCAGATTGTTACATCAAATTCAGGTTCTAATATTTTTTTTGCTATTTCCGCAAGTTTTAATTCTTCGGATGATGATCCTATAAATATTCTTTTCTTTCTCATATAACTACAGCTCTTTTTAAATCAACTAGGACACTATCTAATTCGTTCATTAACTTTTTTAAATCGTATAATTTTTCAGGATTGCCATTAAATATCGGTTCATTTCCATCTACTGATTTTAAATCATTTGAGTGTTTAGAATTATCTGACAAACTTTTAAGTTGTAAATATAAAATTGGTAGAAGTTCATAGAAATTCTTTGTTGAATATTTTGAAACCTCAATATCATAACAAATGGCATTAAAATCAAAGCTTGAGAGTTTTATGTCATAACTGGAGTCTGCTTTTATATTTTTCAAAAGACGAATCATTTTTTTTAAACGACCACCTGTTGATGCACTTCTTTCATTTATGCGCTTGATACTTAAAAAGGGATAATCGGCATTACCTTTAACATTCTTTTCTTTATTATACACTTGAATTCCTCTATAAACTAGTTCTTTGTCTCGCAAAACTGCGGTTACATTATCATACCAATTCGCAATAACTATATCAACATCTCTATTAAGATTTTTATTAGTTATTTTAATTGCTTTCGCATGGGATATATCACAGATTTCATAAATTGGTTGTAGAGTGTTTTCTGAACTTATCCTATTTTTTCTTAGATCCATTAATGCGCTTGAATATCCTCCACCTTGTAATTCTTGTTGCAATTTTTGCAGTTGAGCATAACTCAATTGTGATTTTAAATTCTCAGTATTTATTACTGTAGAAATAGATTCTCTATCGAAAGCATAAAAAGAGTCGGTAATAACCAAAAGGTCAATATCACTGGTTCCCTTAATATGAGTGTTAGTGACAACCGAACCTTGATAATGATATTCAACTTGGCTTAAATTTGCTTTTAAATGGTTTTGTACTCTATCTCCAGCTAACCTACTTCTCTTTGTATATTCAGGTTCTACACCTTTCATAGCATACCTAACATATCTTAAAACATCACTATATGATACACTAGCTAAATCATCTGAAAAGGTCTTAGATATAGATATATTCTCAGGATTTGACCTGTTTTGAATATTCGTAATTAAACTATTATAATCTTTCATTCGTTAAAGTTTTGGCAAGAATCACTCTACACGATAAATGTAAATTCTAATTCTCACAGGTTAAAATTGGACGAATAGTAAATTTATGGAAAGCTTATATTCTAAAGCGATATTTCATGTAAACGTTATTAACTAACTTATAAACAACAGGTTAAATCCATTCGAATTTATTATATTCCAATGGATTGATGAACCTTGTGCCTAAAGTCTCGTATAAAAACAGTGTGAGCTGGCGAGCTTGATTGTCCGCAGGACAATCAGACGCTACAAGTGAGCACAGAGTTTCGATTCAAGACTGGTTTTAGAATTGTTTTTATGCTGTTGTGCATAGTTTTTATAGATTTTTTATAGGCCTTCCAACAAATTCCGCTGAACTATCAAAAGCCTTTACTATTTTTCCCGTATCAGGATCCTTATAAAATGTCCTGTCCCATTGATTATCGAAACTCCATTCCCAAGCTACCATATCCCCTTCCTGATAAAAATTTTTAGTAGTCGCTCGAAGGTTATATGAAGTATGAATACTCTCAGAACTTATGGTTTCAAATATTACCCCCTTTACATCAGTTCTTTTTGTTTCACATTTAGGGTCAGAAAACACTTCAATGTCTTTTTTGTAGACTATGTATTTTGCTCTTGGAACATTCTTAAGAGTATTCAATAAATTTATTCCAATATCTAATACCCGAATTATTTGTTTCTCGTCTTCAATTTCTTTTCCGTGAACTATTTTGTTTCGTAAATCCCAAAATATTTTGACAGATTTCAGTATGGAATCAGCCAACTGCTTACGTTCAACTAAGACTTGAAAAGTATATGCCACAGATTTATTTTGAAGTTCTTTTAGTAGTCCTATGGATGCAGTAATTTTTAGCAATTCTTTCTCAATTTCTTTAGATAACACAACAATACCAATCGTCGGATCCGCTATAGAAATTTTTAGAATTTCGTCACTCTTTTGTGGATCTTTATCTTTGGTTGTCTGTAAATCCTCTGTTATACTTTTGGATGCTTTATCAGTCGCTTTCTTGAACTCCTTTATTTCATTATCTAATTCAAGTTCTTGTCCAAGAAACTTTCCCTTTTTTAGTCGCCTTAATAAGGAGGCTATTTCTTTTTTAAAGAGGATTACAATTACTAAAACTATAATTGGCCATAGAATTTTTGAAATGGCAACTATGAGTTCATTAATAAGTTCAAAGGTTGTTTTTGTGTTTTCTTCCATAGTCTTAATTGCACAACGTGTTATATAAAGCTTAAAGTAACGGATTATTTGTTTTATTAAGGGGATAAACAAAAGTTATAATAGGTTCAGGATAACCAGATTGATCAACAATGGTGATTATGTTAGACAGTACCGGCAGCATGAAGGATAAATTAGTGCCACACGCTTTATTCTTCAACATATTAAAAGATGATATGTTAGGAAATATTTAGTAAAAATACTTCCTAACATATCATCAGATTTATTTGGGGGATACCGAGATTTTCGGAACTGGTCTGATCAAAGAACATGACCATCGGTCTGCGAATTTTTATTATTTATTTTATGGCGAAGTTACCGGCGAAGTTACCTTTTTCGTTTTTTTTAAAATTTGAACTGGTGGGACCAAATAAACATGACTTAGGATCTGATATTTTTTTTTATTATTTTTGGCGAAATTACGGGTGAGGTTTTCTTTTCATTTTTTCAAAAAAAGTGGTGCGAATTTCTGTGTACCTTTCTGTACCTATCTGCTTTTTTCGCTTGTAAAGCACCGTAAATGCTATATTCTATATTCTTGTATTGTCCTTTACCCAATGGGGAACCAAACCCCAGGTTGAAACTTCAGGAAACCAGGGAGAACGATCTGTATAAATCAGCAATTTTGGATGGCTGAAACCTGTGGTGTGGTAAATTGGCAGGTCGGTTAAAGGAACCAGGTTTTCCTTAATTTCTTTAATTGCATGTAAATCCCCTTTGCGATTGGCGCGACTTAATTGCGCTTGCAAATTAGTACTGATATCGTAGCACATGGTAAAAATGTTAGTTCCTGGGCATATTCAATCCATAGTAATGGAGAAGCATTTAATATGAATTCACGAATTTTTTCTGTCATAAAATGGCTTACAACGGTCTCATTTTACACAAGTTGCTGAGTAGGGAAACAGACTTGTCGGCTTAGTTGTTTTATTAGTTGATGTCTAAAGTATCATTTTTCACTGGAATACCTACTATTTGCAGGTTAACCGATGTTAAACAGTTTAATTTGTAGAAATATCTCTTAATGTACCAAAGTATTCGCCTTTAACTAATTTATCATCTTTTTTGAGACTAAAATTTATTTGAAAATCAGTATCGTTTTCGCCAAAAGTGATTGATCCGTCATCCCAAATAAAATTACGATATGCAGAACCCAAATTTTTATCGTCTGAACTAAAAATTTTAAATGAGACGTCAGATAAAACAAGAAAAGGAATATTGTCACTGATGTTTATATTTTCATAGTCAGTACTTAATGGGTAATAGTCAGAAATATTCTGAAAATTTGAATTCGGATTATGTAATATGAAAACAATATAATTATCTCTTGGTTCTACAATTTCCATATCACCATTGTTAAACGTAATTTTTTTGTCCGATAAATGGATTCTTAGTTGGCTGCCTTGAACAAGTTGTATTTTTTCAAAATATCCATAGTTCAAGTCAAATTTGTTATTGCCTGTTTTTACAAAGCCTTTTGAAATATCTGGTTCATCTTTTGAACATGAATTGAAGAAGATTAGAATTACAGGTAAAATAAGAAATCTTAAAATTTTCATTAGTTAGGAAAGGTATTAAAGTTAGAAAAATTAAAACTAAATAATATTTTAAAATATATTACAAACCATATGTTATCAAATTGTTTACAACGTGTTAAATAAAGCCTAAATTTACGAAATATTTGTTTTATTAAGGGGAGAAGTATAGGTTATAATAAGTTCAGGATAACCAGATAGAACAACAAAGACGTTCATTTTAGATGGTACCGGCCGCAGGAACGCTTAAATAGTGCCACACGCTTTATTCTTCACCATATTAAAAGATGATATGTTAGGAAATATTTAGCAAAAATACTTCCTAACATATCATCTTTTCCATCTTATGTTGATTTTATTTTGCACGTCCTCCACCGGATCATTGGTAAAATTGGAATCTATTAGAAAATTTATAAAAAAACCTAATTTGCAAATTTCAGATTCTCAAATACAACATTTCCGCTTTCTATATAATCAATTTTTAGTTCTCTGTATTAAAGGCTTGTTCCATCAATAGCTGTTCCCTATGGGGAATGCCTATTTGTTTTGCGACAGATTTCCAGTCTCCGACTGCACTCAAAACTTCTTTGATGATGGTGTCCATTTCACTTTCGTTCAAACGAAAAAATTTTCCAACGCTTCTTGCAAGCTCAAAATTAAGCGCATTGTCATCCATATCTATATTAAGCGCAAGTCCATCCTTTTCTATCGATGGATTCAAGTCATAGGCAGGTGAAAGTTCCCAACCTTTTTCATTCAGGATAAAACCGTGATTACGCAGGTGATCGTCTGTATTTGAAACGGCGATATTGAATACAATCCTGCGCCATAATTGTTGCAGGTTTTCGTCTACATTCGTTCCATAATTCTCTATAACATCCACGATATCGAGATAGCTTGGTGTATTTGTCTTGAGAGATTCCTCCGTATTCCCGGTCATCGTCATTGCTGATGCAAAATGGATACGATTACCATTTTCACGATCAAATCGTTTAGTCAAAAAAGTATGAAATGCACCAGAAATTCGCTCAATTCTGGATTCTGACATTTCAATACCACTGGCAATTGCCAGTTTATAGGTAAGGAATTCCCAGGCTGCCTTATCTACAGTATCTGTTTTTGAAGGAAACTTTGCAATCCATAGGTCTTTGTCCTTTCCTAATATGTTTGCTTTGGGTCTGGCGCCACCAAGAGAAGATCCAGGTGCGATAAGAACGGCTATCCATTGGCGAATATCATCACTCTGTGTATCATTTTCAAGATGATTGACGGCTTCCTGTAAGTCTCCGAGTGAGGACCAGGGCGGTGTGGGATTTTGATTATCGTTATCCAAAAATGGTCCATCGGGATCTGTCTTGAACCGAAGTGCTCCCATTCGACTTTCATCGTAAACACCTAACAAATAATCAATTTCATAAAGTTTTTTAGCCTTCTCATCGCGAGCTCTTGCGTCTTGCGCCTCCCTTCGCTTCATCAATGTTTTCCCCCATGTATCTGGCATGCTGTCTAAAAAGACGCCGAAATTTTCCTTATCGGCAGGGTACTGTGGCCCGGAATAGAACGCAATATCCGGATCAAGCAGGCGATAGGAATTGCGCGCCAACCATTCTTTGTTGTACTCAAAGCTGAATGCTTTTTTCGCTTTAGCGAAATGTGCCGAAAGTATACCAATCTGTACAGGACCACTTAACCCTTTCCAATCTGCATAAACGTAAATATCGAATTTTCCTCCTGCCATAGCTTAAAGTAAATCAAGATCCTGAAGTTTCCTACCAAGTTTATCATCTTCGGCTAAGATATAAAAATCCTTTTCCAGATTTAGTACCTTGAGCACATTGAAGTAAATGCCAATAGCGACCGATGGGTCGCCCTTTTCCACCCGGTGCAACGTAGCGCGGTGGATGCCGGCACGTTCTGCGACTTGCTCCGCAGTTAGCTTTCTACGTTTTCGAGCAAGCTTGATATTCTCACCTATTCCATCAAATATTTTCTGATATTTGGGAAGGAGTAATGCTTTTTTAGAATTCATTTAGCCGCTTATTAACGACAAATATACTTTTTTTGATGTTAATAAGCGACTTTTTAGATTAAATCTCAGCTTTCAAATTGTTAGATTTGAAGCATTTGTGAAGAAGGAATAATAAGATCCACACTTTTTATTCATCACTTATTTTAAAAAAGATGATATGTTAGGAAATATTTAGTGAAAATATTTCCTAACATATCATCAAATTATTTTTGGGCGATACCAAGGTTTTTTGGAACTGGTCTGATCAAATAAAAAATTATCAACGGCCTGCGATTTTTTTATTATTTATTGGTGAAATTACCGGCCAAGTTACTTTTTTCGTTTTTTATAAAAATTTGAACTGGTGGGACCAAATAAACATGACCCAGGATCTAATATTTTTTTTATTATTTTTGGGGAAATTACGGGTGAGGTTTCCTTTTCATTTTTTCAAAAAAAATGGTGCGAATTTCTGTGTACCTTTCTGTACCTTTTTGCTTTTTTTGCTTGTAAAGCACCGTAAATGCTATATTCTATATTCTTGTATTGGGAATAAAGAGCTGCTTTCCCATCTTTAATATTTGCGATCATCCTGTAGCCGTCCCATTTGATTTCGTAGATCCATTTGGGGTCGTTAAAGATCTTTTTGGTGGCGGTGGCCAGCATGGGTTTTAT
>Ga0307486_1000722_pt1 | contig 28208 bp, 22 predicted proteins | sample CBIW02metaG_FD_203663 | JGI IMG/M metagenome (GOLD analysis project Ga0307486, IMG submission 203663) | Sea-ice brine microbial communities from Beaufort Sea near Barrow, Alaska, United States - CBIW 0.2 | ecosystem: Environmental > Aquatic > Marine > Coastal | place: USA: Alaska | collected... | reverse complement strand
CCACTTCATCGCGCATCCGCCGCGCTCAAGTCCGCGCTACTCCTGCTGACCGTAGTGGCCACCATGCTCGTGTCCGATCCCGTCACCAGCATCGGGGTCATGTGTGCCTGCCTGCTCCTGCTTGTCAGCACCGCGCCTCCGGCGAAGCCAACGCTACGGGCGATGGGCATCATCATGGTGGTCGCGGTCGCAACCGTGAGCTTCCAGCTCCTACGAGGCGATGTTTCCCGGGCCATCGATGTGGCCGCGGACCTGACGGCCATTGCTGCCCTCGCGCTAGCCGTCAGTTGTTCCACGCCCATGGAGGCCATGCTGGACCTAGTGTCGCGCATCGTCCGACCGTTCGGCCGAATCCTGCCGCCAGAAACCATCGGCCTCATGTTTGCGCTGACCCTGCGCGCGATCCCCGAGGCAGCGAGAATATTCATTGACGCGCGCACTGCGGCGCGGGCGCGCGGACTGGAGCGTGACCCTCGGGCCGTGCTCATTCCGGGCGCGACGCGTACGGTGGGTTTCGCGCTGCAACTCGGGCAGGCGCTGCACGCGCGGGGAATCTCCGAGGAAGCCAAGCCCGAGCGCAAACCGCGACTTTCTCGCAAGACTAGGCGCCAAGCGAAGGCCCAAACGGCGGCCGATGCTGGGGCCACCGAGGTGGCCGACCTCACCTAGAGGCCGGCTCCTCAGCGCAGTCTTAGACGTTGAAGCCGAGCGCGCGCAACTGCTCGCGGCCGTCATCCGTAATCTTGTCCGGACCCCACGGCGGCATCCACACCCAGTTGATGCGGAATCCGTCGACGATTCCCTCGAGCGCCTGACCGGTCTGGTCTTCGAGCACGTCGGTCAGCGGGCAGGCCGCCGAGGTCAGCGTGAAGTCGATCACCGCGTGGCGGTTCTCGTCGATGGTCACCCCATAGATGAGTCCGAGGTCCACGACGTTGATGCCCAACTCGGGGTCGATCACGTCGCGCAGGGCCTCTTCAATATCGGCCGCGTTGGCGGGTGCTTGCGTTGTCTCCGTCATGCTGGGGCTCCTTTCTGAGCCTGAATAATCGCATCCTTGAGGGCCATCCAGCCCAGGAGCGCACACTTAATTCGGGCGGGGTACTTGCCCACCCCCACAAAGGCGGTGGCGTCGCCGAGCATGTCTTCGCGCTGCTCGTCGATCCCCGCGCCCTTGGCCTGCATCAGCGCCTTGAACGCCTCGATGGTCTCCCCTGCCATCTCTAGGTCCTCACCCTCAACCAACTCGGTGAGCATCGAGATTGAGGCCTGCGAGATCGAGCAGCCCTGACCTTCCCAGCTTATTGACTTCACGGTGTCACCATCTAAGGCAACCCGCAGGCGCACCTCGTCGCCGCACGTCGTGTTTACCTGGTGTGACTCCCCTACGGCCGACAGCCCGAGATCTACGAGCCCACGCCCGTGCGCCTCGCGTGCGTGATCCATAATCACCTGTTGATACATCTGTTCGATTGCGCTCACGCGGCTACTCCAAAGAATGCTCGTACGTCTTGCAGCGCCGCGAGGAACGCGTCAATATCCTCGGGCCGCGTGTATACATGAGAAGAGGCCCTCGTGGAGCCAGCGATTCCAAAATGACGGTGCAGCGGCTGGTTGCAGTGGTGTCCGACGCGCACGGCAATGCCGCTGTCATCCAGCACCTGGCCCACGTCGTGGGTGTGCACGCCGTCGACCACCACGGCCGCAATCGCCAACATGTCGCTTGCGGCGCCATCATCTACGGGTCCTAGCAGGCGGACCCCCGGCACATCTGCGACACCTTGGCGGAGCATTGCCGCGAGTTCGCGATCGTGCGCTGCTACCGCGTCCATTCCTAGTTCGCTCAAGTATCGGACGGCGGCGCCCATGCCAATGGCTTGGGCGACCGGCTGCGAACCGGCCTCGAAGCGCAACGGCGAGTCGAGCCAAGTGGTCGTTTCCATGGTGACGACCTTGACCGTCGAGCCGCCAAACTGTGACGGCGGGAGCGCGTCAAGCAGCTCCTTTCGACCATACAGCGCGCCGATGCCAGTTGGTCCAAGCATCTTGTGCGCGCTCATGACCAAGAAGTCCACGTCGAGCGCTTTGACGTTGACCGGAAGGTGCGGAACCGACTGGCACGCGTCGAGCACGGTGAGTGCCCCCACCTGCTTGGCTCGCGCGACGAGGACGTCGACGCGGGAGATGATCCCAGTCACGTTGCTCGCATGCGTAAATGCCAACACCTTGCAGCGTTCAGTCACCACCGACTCGAGGTCATCGAGGATCATGCGGCCCTCGTCGTCGACCGCGATCCACTTCAGCGTCGCGCCGGTCTTGGCCGCGAGCATCTGCCACGGGATGAGGTTCGCGTGGTGCTCGGTTTGCGTCACCACGATCTCGTCACCAGGACCTACGCGAAAACGCGCCGAGTCGGTACCGCCAATGCCGACGGAGGCATTGGCCATCCCGTTTGCCACCAGATTGATGGCATGCGTCGCGTTCTCCGTCCACACGATCTCATCCGGCAGGGCGCCCACGAACTCCGCGACCGATGCACGCGCCGACTCGTACAGATCCGTCGCCTCCTCGGCCAGCAGGTGCGCGCCACGCTGCACCGCGCCATTGTGGAACTGATACAAATCCGCCTCGGCATTCAGCACCGAATGCGGCTTCTGCGCGGTCGCCGCCGAATCCAGGTACACCAACGGCTTCCCGTTCCGCACTGTGCGTGCAAGGAGCGGGAAGTCGGGGCGCAGGTCCGGAAGCAACGGCATCGGCAGGATTACGCCTTCGTGAGGTAGCGGTCGTAGCCCTCGGCCTCGAGACGGTCGGCCAGCTCTGGGCCACCCTGCTCGGCGACGCGGCCGTCTATGAAGACGTGGACGAAGTCTGGCGTGATGTACTGCAGGATGCGCGTGTAGTGGGTGATCAGCAGCACGCCCACGTCGGTCTTTTCCTTAGCGCGGTTGACGCCCTCGGAGACAATCCGCAGCGCGTCGACATCGAGACCGGAGTCGGTTTCGTCGAGGATCGCAATCTTGGGCTGCAGGAGTTCCATCTGCAGGATCTCGTGACGCTTCTTCTCGCCGCCAGAGAAACCTTCGTTGACGTTGCGCTCAGCGAACTCGGGGTCCATGCGCAGGTCGGCCATGGCGGTCTTGACTTCCTTGACCCAGGTACGAAGCTTGGGAGCCTCGCCGTCGACGGCGGTCTTGGCCGTACGCAGGAAGTTGGTGACGGACACGCCGGGAACCTCTACTGGGTACTGCATGGCCAAGAAGATCCCCGCCTTCGCGCGCTCGTCGACGCTCATCGCGAGCACATCCTCGCCGTCCAGCGTCACGGTTCCTGACGTGATCTGATATTTGGGGTGTCCGGCGATCGAATAGGCCAGCGTGGACTTGCCGGAGCCGTTGGGCCCCATGATGGCGTGCACGTGACCTGAGTCGATCGTGAGGTTAACGCCACGCAAGATCTCCTTGGTGCCTTCGGGGGTCTCGACGCTGACGTGCAGTTCGCTGATTACCAGGGTTGACATTTAGTTCTCCTTCATCGCAGCTACGGGGGCATCCACGTCGACGACAATGTTGCCGTCAACGATGGACACGGAATACACGGGGACCGGCTCCATGGCCGGGAGTTCGGTGGCGGCACCAGTGCGGATGCTGAAACGGCCACCGTGGGCCCAGCACTCCACTTCGTCGCCGTCGACTTCACCCTCGCCCAACGAGACTTCGCCGTGCGTGCAGGTGTCGCCGATGGCATAGACGTCGCCGGCTGACTCGCGCACCAGCGCGACCGGCACCGACTCGCCGGCCTCATTGATGATGTGAACCGTCTTGGCGGTCGCGGGGGCGAGCTCGGCGAGAGCCAGCACTACTTGGTTACTCATAGTCGGCCTCAACCATGTCTAGTTCGAGCTCAATTGCGTTCATCAGGCCAACCTCGACCTCGGGCACGCCAATTTCGCGGATAAGGTCAGCGAAGAACCCACGGACCACGAGCTTGCGGGCCAGGATCTCGGGGATTCCACGCGAGCGCAGGTAGAACATCTGCTCGTCATCGAAACGCCCGGTGGCAGATGCGTGTCCCGCACCGTCAATCAGTCCGGTCTCGATCTCGAGGTTGGGCACTGAGTCGGCGCGCGCACCGTCCGTGAGGATCAAGTTGCGGTTGAGCTCGTACGTATCGGTTCCCTCGGCCTCCTTGCGAATCAGCACGTCGCCGATCCACACGGTACGGGCCGATGCGCCGGCCAGGGCGCCCTTGTACGTCACCCTTGAGCGGCATTTGGGGACCATGTGGTCCACGAACAGCTGGTGCTCCTGGTGCTGGCCCGAGTCGGCGAAGTACAGGCCGAACAGGTCGACGGAGGCGCCCACGCCAGCGAGTGATGCCGTTGTATTCAGCCGCACGACCTTGCCGCCGAGAGTGACCACGGAACCACGCAGGCGGGCGTCGCGGGAGAGCCGTGCGTGCACCTCGCCCGAGTGAATGGCGTCGTCTTCCCACGTCTGGAGAAGCACGAGGTTGAGCCCCGCGTTCTGGCCCACGTTGACGGAGATGAACTCCGAATACGTGGCGCTACCGGTGCGCTCAATGACTACAGAGGCTTCAGAGTTGGCGCCCGACTCCACGAGCAGGTGCCCGCGAACGTCCGTGCCGGTACCGTGCATCGTGATGGTCACGGGCGACTCGACAACGGTGCCGGGAGCCACGGTGAGAGCCATGGCGCCACCCGAGTGTGCGGCAGCAATGGCGGACGCGCGGTCCCCCGGTGCGGAGACGGAACGCTTGCGCGCCTCGTCCACGCTGATTTCGGTCAGCGTCACGCCGGCCGGAAGCTCGCTCGTGGTCCAGTCGAGGTGACCCTCGACGGCACGGTCGACGAACAGCGGCGCGAGGTCACGCATCGCCGAGAACCGCCACTGCTCCTCGCGCCCGGTGGGCACGGGGAACACGTCGAGGTCAAACGACTTAGGTCGGTCGGCTCGAGACGAGTTGGGCGGGGTAGAGGCGAGACCGTGGGAGTGGGTACCGTCGGCCTTCGCGCGCGAGTGGTCTGTGGTCAAGTCAGTGGTGGTCAACCGACGGATCCTTCCATCTGAAGTTCAATAAGACGGTTGAGCTCGAGCGCGTACTCCATGGGTAGTTCGCGCGCGATGGGCTCAACGAACCCGCGCACGATCATGGCCATTGCCTCGAACTCGTTCATCCCTCGGGACATGAGGTAGAACAGCTGCTCTTCGCTGATGCGAGAGACCGTTGCCTCGTGGCCCATCGACACGTCGTCCTCACGGACGTCGACGTACGGGTACGTGTCCGAGCGCGAAATCTGGTCGACGAGCAGCGCGTCGCAGAGCACGTTGGACTTGGAACCCTTGGCACCCTCAAGCACCTGGACCAGTCCGCGGTAGGACGAGCGACCACCACCACGGGCCACCGACTTGCTGACGACGTTCGACGTGGTGTTGGGGGCTGCGTGGACCATCTTGGAGCCCGCATCTTGGTGCTGGCCCTCGCCGGAAAACGCGACCGACAGGGTCTCGCCGTGAGCGTGCTCGCCCATCAGGTAGATAGCCGGGTACTTCATGGTGACCTTGGAGCCGATGTTGCCGTCGATCCATTCCATGGTCGCGCCCTCTTCAGCCACGGCACGCTTGGTGACGAGGTTGTAGACGTTGTTGGACCAGTTCTGGATAGTCGTGTAGCGAACGCGGGCGTTCTTCTTCACGATGATCTCGACGACCGCGGAGTGCAGCGAGTCAGACGAGTACACCGGTGCGGTGCAACCCTCGACGTAGTGAACTGAAGAACCCTCGTCGGCGATGATCAGCGTGCGCTCGAACTGACCCATGTTCTCCGTGTTAATACGGAAGTAGGCCTGCAAGGGGATGTCCACGTGGATTCCCGGGGGTACGTAAACGAATGAACCACCGGACCAAACGGACGTGTTCAGTGCGGCGAACTTGTTGTCGCCCACCGGAATGACAGTGCCGAAGTACTGCTCGAAGATCTCGGGGTGCTCGCGCAACGCGGTGTCAGTGTCGAGGAACAAGACGCCCTGTTCCTCAAGGTCCTCGCGGATCTGGTGATAGACCACTTCGGACTCGTACTGCGCGGCGACACCTGCGACCAGGCGCTGCTTCTCTGCCTCGGGGATACCGAGGCGGTCATACGTGTTCTTAATGTCGTCCGGAAGGTCTTCCCACGAGGTGGCCTGCTTCTCGGTGGAGCGCACAAAGTACTTGATGTTGTCGAAGTCAATCCCCCTGAGGTCTGCACCCCATGTCGGCATCGGCTTCTTGCCGAACAACTTAAGTCCCTTGAGCCGCAGTTCGAGCATCCACGCGGGCTCGTTCTTAAGCCCCGAGATGTTCCGCACGACGTCCTCGTTGAGGCCACGTCGGGCGTTAGTGCCCGCGTCATCGGCGTCGTGCCAGCCGAACGCGTAGTTACCCAGCGAGGCGATGGCCTCATCTTGGGTGAGTTGCCCGGTGCCGGGCGCATTCTCCGTAGGAGCGCTCATGGTCGTCCTTCCTTTGTGCCCGCAACTGCGAGCGGGATGGTAGTGGTGCACACGTGAGCGCCACCCGCGAGGGTGGAGAGTCGCTGTACGTGGACGTCTAATATGCGCGAGAATGCGCGCGCCTCGGCCTCGCACCATTCGGGCGCAGCTTCCGCGATGGATTGCACAGGGCAGTGACCCTGGCAGAGCTGGACGGTATAGCCACCCGGTCCGGGCCGCACCGACGTGGCGTAGCCCTGCTCGCCTAGCGCCTTGGACAGCGCGTCGACCCGCTCTCCTATGGTGCCATCGGACGGGACCGATGCCGCCAGGGTCTTTTCGAGTTCGGCGGACTTGGCCTCGATAAACTCGTCCATCCCCCCGTGCTCCCGCATGAACGCCAGCGCGTCAACCGCCACTCCCGTATAGGCCGATGCGAGGGCCTGCTGTCCCTCGTTGGTCGCCACATAAGACCGCGACGGCCTTCCCCGACCACGGTTCACGGGGCCCGGTTGGTCGTGTTCGGCGATGAAGCCCGCTTCCGTCAATGACGTGAGGTGGCGACGAATTCCAGCCGAGGTGAGGCTGAGTTCACCCGCCAGCATGAGCGCGGTGATAGGGCCGGAGGAGGCGATGAGCCCTAGCACGCGTTCGCGCGTGGTGTCCGCACTCATGGAGCCTCCTCATGTTGCCGCAAGGCAATGGGTAACGCGACCGCTCTTGGGGCCACGTAATACATAACATTGTCGTTGTCTAATCTGTTCCTGGCAAGCAAGGCGGTCCTTACTTGGGCCAACTGGAGCCCCCGGTGGAGGCGCTTACTTGAGGGTCCCGGTACGCGCATAGGATGAATGCGTGAACATCGCCACTATCGTCCGACCCATCCCGCGCGGGGTATCTGCCAGTGCCGACTTCTTGGGTCGCCGCGTCCACGGACTCGCGATGGCCAACGTAGCCGCACAAATCGGAATTATCGTTACCGGCGGGCTCGTGCGCCTCACCGATTCGGGACTTGGATGCTCGGATTGGCCACACTGCGAGCCCGGTTCGTTCACGCCTGAGTATCATGCCGCGGCCGGCATCCACGGCTTTATCGAATTCGGCAACCGTATGCTCACCTTCATTTTGGTGATCATCGCCGCGCTCCTCGCAATCGCGATCTGGCGCGCGCGGCCGCAGTTCAAGTGGCTAGGAATCGTCCCCGGACTGGGCATCATCGCGCAGGCGGTTCTCGGCGGCATCGTCGTACTGCTGGATTTGAACCCCCTGCTGGTGGGCCTGCACATGTTCATTTCCGCTGGCCTCGTGTGGATTTCGGTGCAAATCGCCCTCAAAGTACGTGAGGCTCCCGGACGCGATGGGCTGCCGATGCCGGGACTGTTGGGCGCGTCGCGAGCGCTCCTCATGGCCATCGTTGTGCTCGGGGTGCTCACCACCGGCGCAGGACCTCACTCGGGCGACGCGAATGCCACCGAGCGGCTGGCACTCGACCCAGCGATCATCGCACGCGTGCACGGTGTGGCTGTAGCGCTGTATTTGCTGGTAGTCATCTGGATCATCTACCGCGTGCGTGCGGACCGCAGCATCGGAGACCGTGACGAGGTTCGCAAGGCTTGGATCGTGGTGCTGGTTGTCACCCTCGCGCAGGGTGTCGTGGGCATCACGCAGTACTTCACGGGACTTCCAGAGCTCCTGGTCGGCGTTCATATGCTCGGAATCGGGCTCCTGGTCGCCGCACAAGCCGCCGCCAACCACCTGCTACGTAGCGATCTGCGCAATAATCTGCACAGCAACGAGCGCGCGCGCACACCACACCCGACTGAATAAGTGAGATTCGGTCGAAATCCAGGATTTTTCGAACAGAACTTACTTTTTCGGGATTGTAAATCGCCCCAGCTACTCAGCCGCTCGCACAGCGCACCGAACGGGACACACTGTCAGGCTCGTATCCACGGCGCATCAGCGCTGCGGAGCTTTGTCCATTCTGAGCGTCGAGCGGCGTCGAGCGCGAAGGCACCCACCAGCAATGGCGGACCGGCAACGTCGCCGCGGGCGATTGCGGCGAGGACCTCGTCTAGTGCGACCCAACGTCCAGACATGTCGGCCTCCTCGTCCTCACGGACGTGACGTTCAGGCACAGGGACCACCGAGATGTCACGCGCGAGGAAGATGCGAATCGCCTCGGAGCTGCCGCCCGGCGACGTGTAGAAGTCGGCAAGCGTGTGCCACGTCGCGGCGCGCAGATCCGCTTCCTCGTAAAGTTCGCGCGCAGCCGCAGCCTGCAGCGGCTCTCCGGGCACATCGAGCAACCCTGCCGGCGGCTCCCACAACTCGCTGCGCACCGGGTGGCGGTACTGGTGAACCAAGTAAATCTCGCCTTCCTCGTTGAGTGCGATGATCGCGACAGCGCCCGGGTGGACCACGTAGTCACGGGTGACGTGCCCAGCCTCCCCCAGGTCAATATCGTCTGAGGCCACGTTCCACACGCGACCCTCGAATACAGTCGAGGTGCTCGTGACGCCCCGCGGCGCGCGCACGTCCGCCAGCCGGAAATCACCCTGAGACACCGGCTCGTTGCTCAAGCGTCCTGCTCGACTGTCGCATCGTCGTGGCTGGCGACCTTGGCTGCCGACTGGCGCTCGATCGCGGCGCTGATGAGTCCAGAGAACAGCGGGTGGGCCTTGGTAGGGCGAGACAGGAACTCGGGGTGTGCCTGTGTTGACACGTAGTACGGGTGCGCCTCGCGCGGCAGTTCGACGAACTCGACTAGCGAGCCGTCGGGAGACGTGCCGGACACGACTAGCCCGGCTTCTTCTAATTGGGAACGGTACTGGTTGTTGACCTCGTAGCGGTGGCGGTGCCGCTCGCCCACCGTCGTCGCTCCGTAGGTCTCTGCGACCACGGAGCCGGGGGTGAGGACCGCCTGGTACACACCGAGGCGCATCGTGCCACCCAGGTCTCCCTTGCCGTCAACGATGTCGAGCTGCTCCTCCATCGTCGCCACCACGGGGTGCTCGGGATTGTCGTCAAATTCAGAGCTAGAGGCGCCCTCGAGCCCCAGCACGTTACGCGCATATTCGATCACCATGCACTGCATCCCAAGGCAGATGCCCAGCGTCGGAACCTTGTTCTCGCGCGCCCAGCGCAACGCACCAAGTTTGCCCTCGATTCCACGGATGCCGAAGCCACCGGGCACCAGCACCGCGTCGGCGCCGCCCAACGCCTGCTGCGCGCCCTCGGGGGTCGCACAGCGGTCCGAGGCTACCCAGCGAACATTGACCCGCGCCTCATGCTTGAAGCCGCCCGCACGCAGGGCCTCAATCACCGATAGATACGCGTCGGGAAGGTCGATGTACTTGCCCACCAACGCAACCTCGACGATCGACTTTGGCTGGTGAACGCGGTTCAACAAGTCATCCCACGCGCCCCACTTGACATCGTGGAACGGCAGGTCGAGGCGGCGGACCACATATGCGTCCAGCCCCTCAGAGTGCAGGACTTTGGGGATATCGTAGATGCTCGGCGAGTCTTTCGCGGTGACGACTGCCTGAATGTCGACGTCGCACATGAGCGCAATCTTGTTCTTCACGGACTGCGGAATATCACGGTCGGCGCGGCACACCACTGCGTCAGGCTGAATGCCGATGCTGCGCAGAGCGGCGACGGAGTGCTGGGTCGGTTTAGTCTTTAGTTCGCCCGACGGGCCGATGAACGGCACCAGCGAGACGTGAAGGAAAAACACGTGTTCGCGTCCCACCTCATGACGAACCTGACGGGCCGCCTCGAGGAATGGCTGCGACTCAATGTCGCCCACGGTGCCGCCCACCTCGGTGATGATGACATCGACGTCGGGGCTGGCCTGGGCGCGCATACGGCGCTTGATCTCGTCGGTGATGTGCGGAATGACCTGCACGGTGTCGCCCAGGTATTCGCCGCGGCGCTCCTTGGCGATGACCTGTGAATACACCTGACCGGTCGTGACGTTGGAACTCGCCGAGAGGTGCACGTCGAGGAATCGCTCGTAGTGCCCGATGTCCAGGTCCATCTCCGCGCCGTCGTCGGTCACGAAGACCTCGCCGTGCTGGAACGGATTCATGGTGCCCGGATCCACGTTCAGATACGGGTCCAGTTTTTGCATGGTCACCCGCAATCCGCGGGACCGGAGCAACCGGCCGAGGCTCGAAGCCGTCAGACCCTTTCCGAGGGAGGAAACAACGCCTCCCGTAACAAAGATGTGACGGGTGACATGGTCCGATCCGGACGAAAATCTAGTTCTCTCCACGGGCTTTAACGCTATCACCGCGAGGCGTCCCGCGATGACTCAGCCGCGCCGATTCTTGCATCATGCGCACAAAAATACGATGAACTGGCATCAACCATTACCCTTGCGGCCGATGCTGCTGGCGTGTCGCGGTGCGCGTGTCGCCATCCCTACGGCGAGTTTCGCGCTACCGGTGACCCACTGAGCTACCGCTCACCCACGGGGCTACCGGTGACCTACTGAGCCACCGGTCACCTATTGAATGAGGGCCGGCGGCGCAGCCTCACGGCCCTCCCCCGGGCCGTAGTGTCCAACCCAGCCGTCGAACTGCTCACGCAAAGCGAGCGCGACAGTCACCTGGCTATAGGCGGTATCGACCCACGTCACGGTTGACACGCGCGGCGCAAGCACAGCAGCGTCGGCGAGCACGGAAGCCACCAGGTCACCATCTGCGTCGGGCCCGCTAGCTGCCACGATCGCGGCGTTGTACTGCGCAAAGACTCCGACGAGTGTCGTATTGGCGATGGCTTGCAGGCTCGACTTATCCGCATCGCTAGGCGGCTCGCCTGCCACCATCACCACCGCATCGGCCGCGCCCTCAAGGTTCCCGGATACCAGGCCGGAATCCGTAAGGAGCGTCCAGAGCACGCCGGCCCGCTCTTTTGCTTTGGTGGCTGCGCTTGCTCCGTTGTCAACGGACTTGTCCCCATTCGTGCCGCCGCCCGTCGTCCCGCCGCCCGCGTTACCGCCTCCGTCGAGGACGAGAGTGGGAAATAAAGCCTGCGCAAGCGCCCGCGCGAAAACCTCGTCGATGCTTTCCGTACCGTCGAGACCCGCCACCGAGGGCGCAAGTTGCGGGGCGAGTGCGGCGCGGAAAGCCGACTGGTTGGGGTCAGTCCACAGTGGCTCAATGGTGACTGAGGCTGCCATGGTCGCGCCTGCCTGCGTGACGCGGCTCTGCACGCCGCTCACGGCGTCCGTTTGCGGTTTATCGACGGACACGACCGCGACCGAATGACCGGCCAGGGAAGTGCCGAGTAACTGCGGCGCCGTAGCGCCGACCCATTCGTCGCCATATTTGTTTGTGACGTTCGCGCGATCTGCGGCGAGTTCCGCGGTGGCGACCTGATCCTCAAGGGAGTCAACCTGCGTGCCCAGCGAGCCGATCAGTGCGGTCCGCAGCGGGCCTGAGCCCAGTACCAGCCCGATCGCTAGCGCAAACATTGCCACCACGGTGGGCATCACCCACGCGCGGCGGTCGCGCCTCACGACAGACCCAGCCAGACCGACACCGACGCCCACGCGGAAGACGCCCAAGCGCGGCCCCCAGGCGTCGCAGCCAGCGCGATACCGAGTGCAGCGAAGCCCGCAACCAGCAGCCCAAAAATCGTCCCCCACGAGTATCGATGGCGATAAACTTGCGCCAGAGTGCGCGCATCAATCAACGTGCCACCAGCCTGCAACCGAGTCAAAAACGTTCCTGCGTTGAGTTCGTTCGAGCCCTGCAGGAAGTCGATAAGCCGGCTCTCCATCCCCACGGTGACGATGACCGCGGCGCCCTGGGCGTGCGCGAGCAAAACTGCGAGGTCGCTGCTAGCGATGCCCGCGTCGGACGTAGTCCGCGACACTCCAAGTGCGTCAGCCCGCGTCATTCCGGCATCGGCGCCACTCGGATCGTGCACGACCACGGTCGACGCCGCTCGCATCGCGCGTTCGGATACCGACTCGACGTTGCCGATGATGATCTTTGCGGCGTACGCGTGCTCTATCGCGACATCTGCCGCGTCGCCAACGGCGATGATCACCGGCTTGCGTTCCCGCAGGTAGGTACGGATGTCACCGAGTTGTTCGGCGAAGAGCGTGCCGCCGGTGATCACCAGAACATGGCGGCCCTCGAGGTCTACATCCACCGGCGGAAGCCCGCGCGCGTCGAGGAGCAGCGCCGCATCCCGTTCCACGTAATCCATCGCGTTGGCGGTGAAGGCAGACAGTTGGACATGCATGTTTTGCGCGGCATCTTCAAGCGCCGAATCCAGCGCCTCGTCGGTCAGTTGAACACCTGTTGCGACCAGGGTGTCGCCGCGAAGAATGGCGTCACCCTCGATGCGAATGCGCGACCCGTCGCGAATGTTCATCACGTCAGCGCCTGCTCGGTCAATCACCGGGATCGACGCCTCCGCGAGGACCGTGGGACCGCCATTGGGGTAACGCCCAGATATGGATTCCTGGGCGTTGATGACCGCTGACGGCCGGCATGCAGCGATTTGGGATGCCGTGCGCTCATCCAGGTCGAGAACATCGATCACTGCGATGTCACCGCGGCGTAGGCGCCGGGTCAGCGACACAATCGAATGGTCGACTCGCGCGGTTCCGTTAAGCGGGGAATCACTGCCCGTGGACGCGCCCCGGCGTGAGGATTTGCTCATAGCATCATCGTGCCACGGCGGATGCCTCCAGCAGCTCAAGCGCGTGGGCGCGTGCCGTAGCCGAGTCTTCCTGGCCCGACAGCAGGCGCGCGATCTCCACTACTCGGTCCCCGTCAGCGACCTCAACCACGGAAGTGGTGGTCGTTGCCCCGTCAGTCGACTTTTGCACGACCACGTGAGTGTCGGCAAAGGCCGCGACCTGGGCGAGGTGAGTCACGACGATCACCTGATGCGTGCGCGCGAGCGCGGCGAGACGGTTGCCCACTGCGATGGCAGCGCGGCCCCCCACACCCGCATCCACCTCGTCGAATACGAAGGTGTGCCCTGGCGCTGCGGCACGCTCCGCAAGCGCCACCTCAATGGCCAGCATGATCCGGGACAGTTCCCCACCCGAAGCGGCCTCCGCAACAGGGCGCGGAGCCGTACCCGGATGAGCAGCTAAGGTCATCACCACCGAGTCAGCCCCCGACGGTCCCGGCTCCACGGGCTCAATGTCGATGGCAAAGCGAGCATCCGGCATTGCCAGTTGCCCCAGTTCGACGTTCACGGCGTCAGCGAGCTCCGCGGCAGCCGCCACGCGCCCCGCCGTGACGGTGGCGGCGGTGGCCAAGACCTTCGCGTGAGTCTGCTCAACAGCGGCGCGGCGTTGCGCGAGGGTCTCGTCCCAGGCATCGTCCGTCGCTACACGTTCGCGCGCATCGGCGGCGTATTCCAAGATTCCCGTCACGTCACGGCCAATGCGACGCCCTAATGTCGCGAGCGCGCTGCGGCGCGCGTTGAGCGCCTCAAGCCTTCCCGGATCCGCATCGAGCGCATCGACGTAATGCACGAGCTCGCTCGAAATGTCCGCAGCTGCGTAACTCATTTCCGTAAGCCGCTTTTCATACTCGGCAAGTACTGGATCGTGCCGTGCGGCTTCTGCGAGCGCTCGGCGTGCGGCCTCGATCGCTGCAACAAGCGACTTGTCATCCTCGTTGTCGATTGCCTGACCGGCCCGCGCTACACCTGCGCGCACGGACTCGGCATTTTCCAACACCATCGCTTCCGCAGCCAGCGCCTCGTCCTCCGCTGGTTGCGGCTCGACAGCGTCGATCGCGGCTAGGTCTTCCCGCAGCCGCGCGATGTCGGCACGCGCCTGGCTGGCGCCTGACTCCATGCGCTCGAGTTCTGTCCTTGCCTCGCCCCAAGCGAGCCACGCCAGGCGATACCCCTCGAGCACGCTTCTATGGGAGGGGCCCGCGTACTCGTCCAGCGTGGCGCGCTGGCGCGCGGCCGAGCGCAACCGTACCTGGTCGCTTTGTCCGTGTACCGTGACCAGCTCCGTCGCGATGTCCGCAAGTAGCGACTGGGGAGCCGTCCGGCCCGCGACTATCGCGCGCGAACGGGTAGTGGCGCCCACGGTACGCGCCACGATTACGGTGCCGTCATCCTCGACGTCCGCGCCCGCATCGGTGATCGCTACCCGCGCGCGCGAACCAGGCGGGACGTCTAGCACGGCTTGCGCGACGGCTTCGTCCGCTCCGGTGCGCACAGCGCTGGGTGTGGGCTTAGCTCCCAGGATCAGCCCAAGCCCGGTGAGCACCATCGTCTTGCCCGCACCGGTCTCGCCGGTGAGGACGGTTAACCCCGCGCCGAAGGTTACCCGCGCAGTTTGGATGACGCCAAGGTTGTTGATCGACAGTTCGTGGAGCACCGCTACCCATCCTCATCCGGGGGCAGGCTCGCGCGCGACGGGCGCTCCCCGCGCCAGCCGTTCGTAGGCAGTGAGAACTTCTTTACCAGCCGCTCTGTAAACGGCGCATCCGACATACGCGCGAGTAAAACTGTCGCGTTGGAGCGACGCACCTCGAGGCGGCCTCCCGGTGGGACGTCGATGCTACGTGAGCCGTCCAGGATCACGTGACCGGGAGACTCGGACCTATCCATGACCTCAACGGCAAAGTACGAGTCCGGGCCCACGACGAGCGGACGCGCAAAGAGCGCGTGGGCAGCGAGCGGTACAAATAGCAGCGCATCGACATTGGGCCACAGCACCGGGCCGCCCGCGGAGAACGCGTGAGCGGTAGAGCCAGTCGCGGTGGCGATGATGATGCCGTCGCAGCCGAACGTGGACAGCGGGCGGCCGTCGACCTCCACGGCAACCTCAAGCGTGGAGCGCAGGTTCACCCGCTCAAGCGTTGCCTCGTTAAGCGCCCATCCCTCGTGTCGCGTCCCATCGGGCTCGATGACGCTTACCTCTAGGGTGCGTCGCTCCTCAACGTCGTAGTCGCCAGCGGCGAGGCGCGCGGCGGCATGCGTGACATCCTCACGCTCGAGTTCGGCAAGGAACCCCACCCTGCCGAGATTCACGCCCAGCAGCGGAATCCGCGTGCCGTGCGTGATTTGGGCCGCGTGGAGCATCGTCCCGTCACCCCCAAGGACGATAGCGGCCTCGATGGGCTCGCTGACTCCACGCTCGAAGTCGAAACAAGTCTCGATACCCTCTGCGGCAAGTGCGCGTGCGACCACCTCGCCCGCCTCGACCGTCTCGGTCCGATGCGGGTTCACCACGATCAGGATTCGGCGTGTCATCACTATCCCTTCGCTACTTCTCGGGCGATCGCCGCAGCGGCGGCCTTGTTGTCTAGAACCGGCCGGTCTCGCGCGGGCACTTCGCGAATGACGTGCCCAGCGCTTCCCAAGCCAACGTCGTGCTGATCGGACTCGCCGTGTACTTTGATCTCGTTGAATCCGGCTTCCTCATTGTCGCCCGCATCACCGACATCCCTAGCGTGCCATGCCGACGCACCCCACACGAAGAATTCCACATTGCCATGTGGACCAGGTAGCTCGCTACGAGCCACGTGGTGAATGGATAGCCCTGCGGACCGCATGGCTGTCACCACCCCCGCCACAGCATCGGACCTATCGCCGTGGTCGGTGACCACTCCGTGTTTGCCGAGTCGTTGACGGCCCACTTCAAACTGCGGCTTGACCATCAGAACAAAGTCCGATGCTGTTGCCGTCGCGCGCACCAGTGCCGGAATCACCATCGTGAGGGAGATGAACGACAGATCCGCGACTATGAGATCGGTATCTGGGCGCAGGCTCCCCCTCTCGAGGTCACGCACGTTCACGCCCTCAATCACAGTGACCCGGTCGTCGTCCCGAATTGACTGGGCGAGCTGGCCGTGGCCGACGTCAACAGCCGTGACATGTGCGATGGAACGCTCGAGTAAAACCTGCGTGAAGCCCCCGGTGGACGCTCCCGCGTCGACGGCGATACGTCCGCCGACGGACAACCCTAGGGGTGCGCATTCGTCAAGGGCGCCCAGCAACTTGTGGGCTGCTCGGGAAACGTAGTGATCGGGGGGTCCAATAATTTCAATTACCGCATCGTCACGCACGTTTAGCGAAGCCTTAGTGGCAGGGGTACCGTCGAGAAGAATCGTACCGGCGGCGATCAGGGTCTGCGCGTGCGTCCGGGAACGCGCCAATCCCCGTGCGACGACCGCGAGGTCGAGCCGCATAGAGTGCTTAGGAGTCCTCGCGAAGACGCGAGGCCAAGGCCTCTTGGACCTTATCGAAGAACTCCGCTTGCTCGTCGAGGTCGTCCGGCAACTCGGTGACCGCCCGAAGCGCTGCGCGCACCTCGGAGGGGTACTCTACCTGTCCCAGCGTCTGGCGGGAATCGTTGATGTTAGCCATGCTCAGAAGGCTACTCCCAGGTGGGGCAAGGTCTCAACCACGACTGTCTCCCCAGCATCGGCCGCCGCCCATGCAGCCACGCAGGCTGCTCGCACGCGATTGATGTCGGTTCCCTGCTCGACGACTAAATTCCCTTCCGTGACGCGCGCCCGCGCGTCTCCTACGCACCACCACCCGCCTGACATGGTCGGGGCAGGGTGGGCCTCCGCGAGGGAAGACAGATCCGTGCCGATGAAACTGGGGCGTTGGTCTGCGGGTGCCAGGAGCGCGTCACGCGCGTCGTTCACCCCTGTGAGCACCAGCAAACCGGGGATACCCGCCGCGCGCGCACCCTTCAGGTCGGTATCGAGGCGGTCGCCGATGGCGAGCGGGAACCGTGCATGAGTGCGCTGCGCCGCCATCAGAAACATTGCTGGTTCAGGCTTACCGGCCGCAAGAGGAGTGACACCCGTCGCAGCCGTAACTACCCCCACAAGTGATCCATTGCCGGGAGCCATCCCCCTGTTCGTGGGCAGCGTCATGTCAAGGTTGGTCGCGAAGAACCGCGCCCCTGCCTGAATCGCGTAAGCGGCCTCCGCGAACTCCTTCCAACCAATCTCAGGCGAGTAGCCCTGTATCACGGCCGCAGGCGCGTCCTCCGCGCTGTCCACCACCACGTAACCAGCGGCGCTGACCGCCGTGCGCAATCCGTTACCCCCGATCACCAAGACCCGCGCGCCAGTGGCCACGTGCTCCGTGAGCATCAGCGCGCCCGCCTGGGCCGCAGTCATGACCTCATCCACTCGCGTGGGGATTCCAAGGCTCGTCAGGTGCCCTGACACTTCTTCGGGCTCGCGGCTAGCGTTGTTGGTCACGAACACCAACTGCATGCCGGCGCCTCGCGCAGCGGCCAGCGCCGGTGGCGCTGATGGAATCGCGTCTGGGCCCTTGTATGCGACGCCATCGAGGTCGACGAGCGCCACATCGAAGTGCACCTGCAGAGGGTCGGAAGTGCCGACTAGAGTCGCCTCAGGCATTGGGGTCATCCGCGGTCGGGGTCTCGTCTGGCCCGGCGGCGAAGTCTTCGCTCTCACTGGCTGCGGGCTCCTCTTCTGGTTCTGGGAGTTCCTCGACGTCGTAGAGAAATACCTCATCAGACCACGTGGGCTCGTCAGCGCCTTCGGCCGGGAGGGTCGCTTCGAGCTCATCGGCTTCCACATCGCGACCGAGCGCGCGCAGCACAGCAACCTTGGCCTCAGCGACACGCGCCTGTGCCCCCTTCTCCTTGGTCTGGATACGGCCCAAGGTCATCAGGGCGGCGTCCGAATTACCCATGTCCATTCGCGCTCCCGCGATCACTATCTGAAGCTCCACTGCGGTTACGGCGTCGAGCTCCTTAGCCTCCGGCTCTTGTGCCAGGGCAATGGCTCGCTCAGGCCTACCCAGTCCGCGCTCGCAGTCGGCCATCAGCGCAAGGTGTTCGCTGGAACCATTTAACCGACGCACCGTGCGAAACTCGCGGAGCGCGTCCGCGTAGCGACCGGATGCGTAAGCAGTCAAAGCGGCCGCTTCACGAACTATGTCGACGCGACCGCCGCGCGCTACCGCGACCTGAGCGTGTTGGTACGCGCGCTCTGGATCGATGTCCAGTAACCGTCCCGCCATGATGAGGTGGCGGCCCACGTCCTCGGCGTTGTCCTTACTGAGGGTACGAAGCCGCGCGCGCGCTGCCTTATCGAGCAAGTCAAACGTGACCTCGTCGGGAATGTCGGGCGCAATGGGCGCCTTTCGGACCAACCCCTCGTTGCGGGGGGCCTGCTCGTCGGTGTCCCTAGGAGAGCCCTTACCAAGGTAACCAGTCCTCCCTTGAGAGCCGCGTTCGTTGCCCGGCTTTCCCTGGTAGCCGGTCTTGCGCTCGCCACCGCGTTCATTCGCGGACTCGCCCCGCTCATTGGAGGGTCGCCCCCGCGCGTTGGAGGGTCGGCCCCGCGCGTTGGAGGGTCGGCCTTGATAGCCCCCGGAGGTACGCGGGCTTCCATCTCGGCGCGCGTCTGTGCCACTGCGTGGAGCAGGCTTGCCCTGATAGCCCCCTTGTCCGGCTCGAGAGCCGGTGTTGCGTCCCTGCCCTGCGGAGTCAGGTCGACCCTGGTCACCACGGTTGGGACGGGCGTCCTTATCTCGGCGGGGAGCCGACTTGCCTTGTGCGGACTTGCCCTGATAAGGGCGAGAAGAACTGCCTAGTGGACGCGATGGCGCAGAAGTTCCAGGTTCGGAGCGTTTGCCGCGTGATTCTGATGACCGCGGCGCCTGTGACCGCACTGGTCGAGTATAGGCGGACGACTTTCCAGCTTCCGAAGACCGGGCCTCCCCGCTAGGCGGACGTGAACCACGCTTCTCGCGCTCTTCCGCTGAGCGGTCGTGTTCTTCGTTGGCCATCATGCTCCGATCTTGACGCTTCTATAGTGCGGCGGAAGGCCTTCAGGCGCAACCTTGCTACGGGACATTGGTCCGGAAATGACGAAAGGCCGCCCAACATTGGGCGGCCTTTCGTTTAAAGGATGTCCCGCAGCGACCTACTCTCCCACACCGTCACCAGTGCAGTACCATCGGCGCAGGGAGGCTTAGCTTCCGGGTTCGGAATGGAGCCGGGCGTTTCCCTCCCGCTATGGCTGCGGAAACTCTATGGAGATATCAATCTAGTTTCCTAGATCTTCGGTTTCCCGACCGTATCTCGGGAACCGCACAGTGGACGCGTAGCATAATTAAATGAAGTTAAGTTATTGGCCTATTAGTACCGGTCAGCTTCAAGGGTCTTTAGTCCCCTCTTCCACATCCGGCCTATCAACCCAGTGGTCTACTGGGGGCCTTCAGGACCGAAGTCCATGGAAATCTCATCTTGAGATCGGCTTCCCGCTTAGATGCTTTCAGCGGTTATCCGTTCCGAACGTAGCCAACCAGCCGTGCTCCTGGCGGAACAACTGGCACACCAGAGGTTCGTCCATCCCGGTCCTCTCGTACTAGGGACAGATTCTCTCAAATTTCCTGCGCGCGCAGCGGATAGGGACCGAACTGTCTCACGACGTTCTAAACCCAGCTCGCGTACCGCTTTAATGGGCGAACAGCCCAACCCTTGGGACCAACTCCAGCCCCAGGATGCGACGAGCCGACATCGAGGTGCCAAACCATGCCGTCGATATGGACTCTTGGGCAGGATCAGCCTGTTATCCCCGGGGTACCTTTTATCCGTTGAGCGCTGGCGCTTCCACTTGCCACCAGCGGGTCACTAGTTCCGACTTTCGTCCCTGCTCGACCTGTCAGTCTCACAGTCAAGCTCCCTTGTACACTTGCACTCGCCACCTGATTGCCAACCAGGCTGAGGGAACCTTTGAGCGCCTCCGTTACTTTTTGGGAGGCAACCGCCCCAGTTAAACTACCCACCAGGCACTGTCCCTGATCCGGATTACGGACCGAGGTTAGGTATTTAAAGTGATCAGAGTGGTATTTCAACAATGACTCCACCGATACTGGCGTATCAGCTTCAACGTCTCCCACCTATCCTACACAAACCACACCAAATACCAATACCAAGCTATAGTAAAGGTCCCGGGGTCTTTCCGTCCTGCTGCGCGTAACGAGCATCTTTACTCGTAATGCAATTTCGCCGAGTTCGCGGTTGAGACAGCAGAGAAGTCGTTACGCCATTCGTGCAGGTCGGAACTTACCCGACAAGGAATTTCGCTACCTTAGGATGGTTATAGTTACCACCGCCGTTTACTGGGGCTTAAATTCTGAGCTTCGCCTTGCGGCTAACCCTTCCTCTTAACCTTCCAGCACCGGGCAGGCGTCAGTCCGTATACATCGTCTTGCGACTTCGCACGGACCTGTGTTTTTAGTAAACAGTCGCTTCTCTCTGGTCTCTGCGGCCTTCGAACGCTAGGGAAGTAAATTCCTTCACGCCTCAGGCCCCCCTTCTCCCGAAGTTACGGGGGCATTTTGCCGAGTTCCTTAACCACGATTATCTCGATCGCCTTAGTATTCTCTACCTGATCACCTGAGTCGGTTTGGGGTACGGGCGGCTAGAACCTCGCGCCGAGGTTTTTCTTGGCAGCATAGGATCACCGATTTCCTGCTAATGCAGTCATCATCAAGTCTCAGGCTATGTGAGTCGCGGATTTGCCTACGACTCGCCCTACACTCTTAAACGTGGACTACCATCGCCACGCTCGGCTACCTTCCTGCGTCACCCCTGTTAATACGCTTGCTTACTACAGATTCGGGTTACGCGTTCCACAGACATTCCCCCGAAGGGTTCAGCTGCTTCAGGCGCTTAGCATCATCTGCCTCTGCATGGGCGGTTCTTCGCCGGTACGGGAATATCAACCCGTTGTCCATCGACTACGCCTGTCGGCCTCGCCTTAGGTCCCGACTTACCCAGGGCGGATTAACCTGGCCCTGGAACCCTTGATCATTCGGCGGACGGGTTTCTCACCCGTCTTTCGCTACTCATGCCTGCATTCTCACTCGTGTAGCGTCCACCGCTGGGTCACCCCGCGACTTCACTCGCTACACGACGCTCCCCTACCCATCCACACGCTTGGACCCGGAGGTCATGCGATGTGTGAATGACACAACTTCGGTGGTGTACTTGAGCCCCGCTACATTGTCGGCGCGGAATCACTTGACCAGTGAGCTATTACGCACTCTTTCAAGGGTGGCTGCTTCTAAGCCAACCTCCTGGTTGTCTGTGCAACTCCACATCCTTTCCCACTTAGCACACGCTTTGGGACCTTAGTTGGTGTTCTGGGCTGTTTCCCTCTCGACTATGAAGCTTATCCCCCACAGTCTCACTGCTGCGCTCTCACTTACCGGCATTCGGAGTTTGGCTGACGTCAGTAACCTGGTGAGGCCCATTAGCCATCCAGTAGCTCTACCTCCGGTAAGAAACACGCAACGCTGCACCTAAATGCATTTCGGGGAGAACCAGCTATAACGAAGTTTGATTGGCCTTTCACCCCTATCCACAGCTCATCCCCTCCATTTTCAACTGAAGTGGGTTCGGTCCTCCACGCGGTCTTACCCGCGCTTCAACCTGGCCATGGATAGATCACTTCGCTTCGGGTCTAGAGCATGCGACTCAAACGCCCTATTCGGACTCGCTTTCGCTACGGCTTCCCCACACGGGTTAACCTTGCCACATACCACTAACTCGCAGGCTCATTCTTCAAAAGGCACGCTGTCACCCCTGCTAGGGAGGCTCCAACGGATTGTAAGCACACGGTTTCAGGTACTATTTCACTCCCCTCTCGGGGTACTTTTCACCTTTCCCTCACGGTACTGATTCACTATCGGTCAGTAGGTAGTATTTAGGCTTACAGAGTGGTCTCTGCGGATTCACACGGGATTTCTCGGGCCCCGTGCTACTTGGGATGACTCTCAGGAGTCTGCGAAATTTCGTCTACGGGGGTTACACCCTCTATGCCGGGCCTCTCAATGCCCTTCGACTATCACGCAGATTTTTGACTCCTTGGTGGATCGGCAGATCCACCGGAAAGGTCCCACAACACCGCTAACGCAACGCCTGCCGGCTATCACACGCTAACGGTTTGGCCTCTTCCGCTTTCGCTCGCCACTACTCACGGAATATCTCTTCCTGTCGGTACTGAGATGTTTCACTTCCCGACGTTCCCTCTACTCGCCCTATGTGTTCAGGCGAGAGTCACTGGACATGACTCCAGCGGGGTTTCCCCATTCGGACATCCTCGGATCAAAGCTTGTTTGCCAGCTCCCCGAGGCTTTTCGCAGGCTACAACGTCCTTCTTCGGCTCCTACTGCCAAGGCATTCACCATGTGCTCTTAAAAACTTAACTTACATTCGAATTTGCATTCAAATTTAAAGATGCTCGCGTCCACTGTGCAGTTCTCAAGGTACGGGCGGTCCTACCTTCATCTGACGCCTACCTCGTGCAGCAAATATGCAGCGTTGAGGTGGTTCATCCAGATCCGATAGTCCGTCCAGCCTGTCTTTCGACTGGCCTGAGGTGAGCTTTCGCCCGATCCCTCAGGACCCAACAGTGTGCCATGCAGATGCTACCCAGAGTCATTACCGTTCCAACCCTAAGGCGTACTTGGTGAACTCTCTCGAGTAAATGCCATAGTCGATGTTCCATCCATGAGCACTCGCCGCTCTACATTGAGAACGAAACGAGTTCCTGGACACTCCGAAGAGTGCCAAGTGCTCCTTAGAAAGGAGGTGATCCAGCCGCACCTTCCGGTACGGCTACCTTGTTACGACTTAGTCCCAATCGCCAATCCCACCTTAGACAACTCCCTCCCTTGCGGGTTAGGCCGTTGGCTTCGGGTGTTACCGACTTTCGTGACTTGACGGGCGGTGTGTACAAGGCCCGGGAACGTATTCACCGCAGCGTTGCTGATCTGCGATTACTAGCGACTCCAACTTCATGAGGTCGAGTTGCAGACCTCAATCCGAACTGAGACCGGCTTTTTGGGATTCGCTCCACCTTACGGTATCGCAGCCCTTTGTACCGGCCATTGTAGCATGCGTGAAGCCCAAGACATAAGGGGCATGATGATTTGACGTCATCCCCACCTTCCTCCGAGTTGACCCCGGCAGTCTCCTATGAGTCCCCGCCATTACGCGCTGGCAACATAGAACGAGGGTTGCGCTCGTTGCGGGACTTAACCCAACATCTCACGACACGAGCTGACGACAACCATGCACCACCTGTATACAGCCCCGAAGGACTCCCTATCTCTAGGGATAAACCGTATATGTCAAGCCTTGGTAAGGTTCTTCGCGTTGCATCGAATTAATCCGCATGCTCCGCCGCTTGTGCGGGCCCCCGTCAATTCCTTTGAGTTTTAGCCTTGCGGCCGTACTCCCCAGGCGGGGCACTTAATGCGTTAGCTACGACGCGGAACTCATGGAAAGAGCCCCACATCTAGTGCCCACCGTTTACGGCATGGACTACCAGGGTATCTAATCCTGTTCGCTCCCCATGCTTTCGCTCCTCAGCGTCAGTTGTGGCCCAGAGACCTGCCTTCGCCATTGGTGTTCCTCCTGATATCTGCGCATTCCACCGCTACACCAGGAATTCCAGTCTCCCCTACCATACTCTAGTCTGCCCGTACCCACTGCAGATCCGAGGTTGAGCCTCGGACTTTCACAGCAGACGCGACAAACCGCCTACGAGCTCTTTACGCCCAATAATTCCGGACAACGCTTGCGCCCTACGTATTACCGCGGCTGCTGGCACGTAGTTAGCCGGCGCTTCTTCTGTAGGTACCGTCACTTTCGCTTCTTCCCTACTGAAAGGGGTTTACAACCCGAAGGCCTTCATCCCCCACGCGGCGTCGCTGCATCAGGCTTTCGCCCATTGTGCAATATTCCCCACTGCTGCCTCCCGTAGGAGTCTGGACCGTGTCTCAGTTCCAGTGTGGCCGGTCGCCCTCTCAGGCCGGCTACCCGTCGTCGCCTTGGTGAGCCATTACCTCACCAACTAGCTGATAGGCCGCGAGTCCATCCCAGACCAAAATTCTTTCCAGAAGATACAGATGCCTGTTCTTCTCGTATCCGGTATTAGCGCCAATTTCTCGACGTTATCCCAGAGTCTGGGGCAGGTTACTCACGTGTTACTCACCCGTTCGCCACTGATCGCCCGGAGCAAGCTCCGAGGTCACCGTTCGACTTGCATGTGTTAAGCACGCCGCCAGCGTTCGTCCTGAGCCAGGATCAAACTCTCCGTTAATGTTTATTAGCAATCCACCTAAGTGGTTTACAGACATACGAAGTGGTTCCGAAGAACCGTTTAATCTCTAGCAAATTACAAATGTCACTGACATTCATTTCTTTACCAAAGGTATCCTGCATCGCTTTGATCCGGACCGAAGGCCCGTATCGCTGCGGTGCCGAATAATTTGGCATCGACTTATGTGGCACACTGTTGAGTTCTCAAGGTTCGGACGCGCACCTCCACGACTTCTTTCGAAGCTGTTTTGGGGCAACCCTACTATCTTACACCCTTTGGTCCGCACTGTCAACCCACCGTGTTGGCGAGTCTCCATATTGGAGGGCTCTCCACGTTACATCACTCAGGGCGCGTCAGCGACCTAAGTTTCTGTTTCGGAGGAGTTCCTACCGTACAGGATCTCAGCCGCGTTAGCGACCAACTCTCTGCTTTGGCTGGACCTCAACTTTACATCACTCAGGGCGCGTTAGCGACCATAGTTTTGCTTGGATGAGGTTGTTGTCTCAGGGACTTCCCGCGGCCTTGTCAGTCCTGCGGTGAAGCGTTCCCGTCGTTGGCAACAAGGAAGACATTACGGGTAAGTGACTGTCGCGTCAAATCACAAGGATCTCGGGCGTGTCGCGCGCATCGAACCTGATACACACCGTAATCGACAGTCGCCGAGTGCTAGGTCTGGGCTAACTCACCCTAATCATTCCAATCGTTTTTTTCCCGCGTCGAACCACGATCCAGCCACCGGCTAGGGTCTGCGATCGGGTGACCACAGCATCGGCGTCCGTGAGCTTGATGTTGTTCACGTAGGCACCCCCCTCACCAATGGTCCGACGAGCCGCCGACTTGGAATCCACCACGCCCGCGGACACCATGGCGTCGACTAGCGCCACACCATCGTCGACGTTCACACCGCCGACTTCTGCGGCGCAACCGTCCAGCGTTTGGGCATCAAGCCCGCCGAGCTCACCGCGACCGAAAATAGCCTGGGATGCCTCAACGACGGCGTCCGCGGCATCGGCTCCGTGAACGAGAGCCGTCACGTCGTAGGCAAGCGTCTTTTGCGCCTCGCGACGGAAGGGTTCATCCAGTACCGCCTGCTCGAGCTCAGCAACCTGCTCTTGGGTGCGGAACGTGAAGTACTTGAGGTACTGGATCACATCGCCATCGGCACTGCCCAGCCAGAACTGGTACATCGAGTACGGCGACGTCATCTGCGCGTCTAGCCAGATGGCCCCTCCCTCTGACTTGCCGAACTTGGTGCCGTCGGTCTTCGTCACCAGCGGCGTAGCGAGTGCGTGGGCATGCGAGCCTTCCGCCTTGCGGATCAATTCGGTTCCTCCGAGCAAGTTTCCCCACTGGTCAGACCCGCCAGTCTGAAGCGTGCAGTCGTAGCGACGGTACAGCTCCAGATAGTCCATGCCCTGAAGCACTTGGTAACTGAACTCCGTGTACGAAATACCTTCATCCGAGCGGAGCCGGCGCGACACTGTCTCTTTCGCGAGCATCGTGCCCATCCGGAAGTGCTGCCCAACATCGCGGAGAAACGCGATCGCGTCCATCTCCTTTGTCCAGTCGTAGTTGTTCACCATGCGAGCGGCGTTCTCACCCTCGAAACTCATCAACGGCTCGATCTGGCTGCGGATCCGGTCCACCCACTCATGCACCACCTCCACCGGGTTTAGCGTGCGCTCGCCTGACATGCGGGGGTCTCCTATTAACCCGGTCGCACCCCCCACCAGGAGTAGCGGCTTGTGCCCTGCATCCTGGAACCGGCGCACGGTAAGGATCTGCATCAAGTTGCCTACGTGCAGGCTCGGTGCAGTCGGATCGAATCCGCAGTACAGCGTGACTGGTCCGTGAGCAAGAGCGTCGCGCAGTTTGGCTTGATCGGTGGTCTGGGAAATTAGCCCGCGCCAGGCGAGCTCGTCGAGAATGTTCGTCATGATGCGTTCATTGTGCCAGGGGAACGCGCGTGCCCTGCATGGACAAGGCCGCTAGACGGCGGGAGCGGACCTTAATCCCGCGTCTCAGTGGTCTGCAATGGGCGCGGTGCCGTCGATCTCGATGTGCGCTCCCGCGCGCGTCTGCTGCGCCTCGTGATGAATCAACTCAAGCACCTGCCAACGCTCCCACTCATCACGCATGCCCTCACCATCGCGCTCGATCCCCCGACGTAGGCGTGTCGACCACGGCGCCTCTACGTAGATGACAAGCGATGCGAACGGGCGCGCGGCACGCTGAGCGACGCCCACCCCCTCGATGATGAGGCACTCTCGCGCGAGGACATCGATCTGGGCGCCGCGGCGCGAGGTTTGCCAATCCCAAGCCGCGAACGATGCCTCGTCACCTCGCGCCAGCGGCTCAAGGATGTCGATACCGAGCACCGGCCACATCGTGTCGAGCCCCTGCCAGCCTTCATACACGTCATCCCCGTGAATGACCTGTGCCCGTAGCGCTAACCCGAGGCGCCTCGCGAGAGTGGTCTTGCCAGATCCCGCTGGACCGTCAATCAGAATGAGACGGGTGGCGCTTAAGTGGGCATCTCGGCTACGCACCTCGCGCACAAGTTCCGCGATAGTCGGGTTGCACATGCGCTCAGGATACGGTGGCGTCATGCACCCTTCAGTCAACCGTGTCCAAGAGGCCCTGTCTCTCGCTGGCCTCACCACTGAGGTTCGGGTACTGGACCAACCGACGCCCACCGCAGTTGCGGCGGCCACACTTCTGGGATGCGAGGTTGGTGCGATTGCTAATTCGCTGGTGTTCACCGCGGATGACTCGCCAATTCTCGTCATGACCAGTGGAGCGCACAGAGTCGACACCGTCGTGCTTGCGAAGGCGATTGACGCCCAGCGCATTGGCCGCGCCACCCCTGAACAGGTACGGGTAGCGACCGGCCAGCCCATTGGCGGTGTGGCGCCCGTTGGACATCCAGCGCCCATCCGAACCTATGTCGACATAGCGCTGCGCGCCTTTGACGAGTTGTGGGCCGCTGGCGGAATCCCCGCCTCGCTCTTCCCCATCACCTATACGGACCTCGTACGTGTGACGGGCGGCGCCGAGGTGAGTGTTGCGTCATCGAGTCCGGACCTACCCACGACACCGTGAACTCACCATCCTCCGGACCGCGTGTTCGATCCTCAAGTGCTCGTGCGGGACTCGGTTCAGGGCAAGCTACCGGGCGGCGTGTCTTACCACCGCTAGGCGACCTCGACGGTCCGGCTGGCCGTCGTAAAACCCGCCAGCGCATCGGCGTCAGGCTCTTCACATAGTCCAGGCGTCGTTGGGATTCGAATAAAGCCATCCTCAAGCACGAATGGGGTCGTGATGTCCTGCGCATAAAAGCGCGACGATGCTGAGATGTCGCCAGGCAGCGTGAAGCCCGGCAACCCCGCGAGTGCGGCGTTCGCTCCGCGGCCGATACCGGTCTCGAGCATCCCGCCACACCACACCGCAGTGCCGTGAGCGCTCGCGATGTCATGGATGCGCCGCGCCTCAAGGTATCCCCCGACTCGCGAGGGCTTGATGTTGATGATCGCGGCGGCGCCCATCGAGATGGCATCAGCCGCGGATGCCGCGCTCACTACCGACTCGTCGAGGCACAT
>Ga0307486_1000721_pt1 | contig 28223 bp, 22 predicted proteins | sample CBIW02metaG_FD_203663 | JGI IMG/M metagenome (GOLD analysis project Ga0307486, IMG submission 203663) | Sea-ice brine microbial communities from Beaufort Sea near Barrow, Alaska, United States - CBIW 0.2 | ecosystem: Environmental > Aquatic > Marine > Coastal | place: USA: Alaska | collected... | reverse complement strand
AAAGGAGAATCATTAAGAAAAGGAGCTTTAAAGAACGAGTAACATTAATTTTTTATATAATTGCAGTATCTTTCAAAGTGGCACTGTTTGACCGAAACAGGTGGCACCATCACTCCGAAATAGCCAACAGGGAAGGAAGAAATCAATCCAGAAACTGGCTATTTCTCCAGTATATGAATATCTGGTACCGGAAATAATTCCTCAGAAAAAGAGTAGCCGGTTTGTATATGTGCTGCCAAAATTCTCCATTGCGGAAGATAAGATTGTTGTAATAGACTTAAAAGAGCAACAAGGCGAACGCGATATAAAACTTAAAATAAAAAAGCGATTTATAAATAACCCTAATTGATATAACTATGAAAAGAATCTTGTTAATGGCAGTTTTTGTCATCTTTATTGCCTGTTCCGAAGCGGAGAAATCCCCTACCGAAACCGCTAAAATAGTAGTGGAAAGTTTTTATGAAAAGGATCTTCCTACCTTGAAAGAATATACCACAGAAGAAAGTTATCAGGCATTTATGAATATCCAGGATATGTTCCCGGCGGCTGAGGATGAAAATTCTAATTTTAATGTACTTCAGGAAACCGAAAACGAAGACATTGCCTGGGTTCAGTTTAAAACAAATTACGAGGAAAATCCGGAAACTTTTAAATTGATAAAGGAAAATGGAAGCTGGAAAGTAACAGAAATTGGAATGGGGGGGGAGAAGGCACCGTTTTAAGATTTATAAAAAATCCATTAGCATCCTGAAGCAAATGAAATTCTGAACATTTTAAATGGAATTACAATACTTGAAAGTGAAACTTCACTATGATTATCCATAGAAAAAAGTAAGTAGTGCCTTGCAGAAAACTTATCTCTAAAATAGTTATGCTAATTAACCTTCTCCAAAATTATTGTCCCTTCAACTTCATGACCAGAATGAGAACGAACAGCTTCTAGTTCAGCTGTATTCTCAGTTAACTCGATAATTTTCATTTCCTCAGTACCGGCATTACTTTCTAAATTCAAAATATTCACCGTTAAATCATAGAAACCCTGTTCAATATTATCTTGACAATCACCGAAGGTATATGTGCCATTAGATGTGAATTCATAATCCCCACATACTTCAAAATTTTCATTGTTTTCAGGAAATTCAAATATATAATGCTCAACTACCCATTGTCCAACAATTGATTCGGTGTTTCCCTCTTCTGTATCTTCAACATCCTCTGAGCTAGAACTACAGGATAGGGTAATAGTCGTGAGGATATATAATAAACTAAATAATAACTGGTTTTTCATTTTTTAATGGGTTTGATAGTATAAACATTGAATAATAAATGGGAATTATTTTAAACTCTATTTTTCTTAAAATTCTCTGCTTGCTCAAAAATTTCTCCATAAACTTCATCTCGTTCCACTGGGGGATAACCGTGTTCATCGAGTAATAAAATAAGTCCGACTTTTAGGGCAGATTTAATGTCGTTTCTTTTGCTCCAATCCGGGAATTGGGCTTGTTCATCCACTAAGTATTTTATAGACTTAGAGAGCTCGATGAGCTTATTCTCGGGATATTGAAAATCATATTTTATACATAACTCTTTTAAAATATCATAGAAAGCTTTTTCCTCAAAATCAATTCCTAACTTTTCTCCGGCCGAAAACTCTTTCTGTACCTGCCAAATAAGATCAGTGAGCTGTTCTGCCATCTCTTCATAAACCTCTCCGCGTAACACATCTCCTTTTCTTTCATTGTACCTGGAGACCAGGCCTTCCATTTTTTTAGAAAAATCAACTCCTTTTACCTTGTTCACTTTTTTAATCTCACCAATAGCCTTAGCCAGTAATTGTTGTAAAAGTTTGATTTTCGTATTGGGCAATTTGATCTTATCGATTTTTGCCAAATAATCCTCATCAAAAATATCTTGTTGGCTGTTGGTTTCATCGCCCATTTTAAAGATTTCTTCCACGCCTTCACTTGCCAAAGCATTTTTGATCATTTCTCGTACTTTGGTATTCATTTGGGCGGTATCAGGAGCGTTACCCTTGGTGAGTTTGAAAACTATAGACTTTACAGCCAGATAAAAATGAGTATAATCCCGTTCTTCCTGTGCTAATTTTTCACTTCCCGCACAAATATCATAGGCAGCTTTCAGGCGTTTCACCAAATCCATAAAACGTGTTTCCAGCTCCTTGGTTTGTTGTACATATTCCACAGCCAGGTTAAGATTGTTTAATTGGCTCAAAGGATTTCCCTGGAAATAATCTTTGCTATCAAATTTGTGAAATATCTTAGCCAGTAAATCGAGGTGGTTTCTAACTATTTTCAGGGACTCTTTGATATCCTCAAAGTTTTGTCGCTCTCCCTTATTATACTTGGCAAGGGCTAAATTCATTTGTTTTTTAATACCAATATAATCCACTACCAACCCCTTGTTTTTACCCTGGAACTTCCGGTTTACCCGGGAAATGGTTTGTATAAGATTATGCTGCTGAATAGGTTTGTCAATATAAATACTATCTAAAAATGGAACATCGAAACCGGTTAGCCACATATCCACTACAATGGCAATTTTAAAATTTGATTTCTCATTTTTAAATTGACGATCCAATTCTTTACGGTACTCTTTCGTCCCTAATAAATTATACATTTCTTTAGGATCGTCTTTACCCCTCGTCATTATCATCTTTATACGCTCAATAGGCTTGAGTTGCTTTTTATCTTTTATAGATAATTCGGCACCTTCCTCTGCCATTCTAACCTCCGCCCATTCCGGTCTTAATTCGATGATGTTTTTATAAAGCTCATAAGCTATTTCGCGACTGCTACAAACGAAAATTGCTTTTCCTTTTACGGTAGCACCTTCCCTCAGCCTTTTTTCATAGTGTTTGACAAAATCTTCTGCTATGGCCTGTAAGCGATCTGGATCACCCAAAATAGCGTTCATATTGGCCGATTGTTTTTTACTCTCTTCTACCTGGTACTCATTTGCACCTTCTTCCTCAGCTACCCGGTAATATTCTTCAATTTTCTTTAATTCCCTGTTTTCAAGGGCCACTCTGGCTGCCCTTCCTTCATATACAATACGGACAGTAATTTCATCTATTACCGATTCTGTCATTGTATATTCATCGACCACCTTCCCAAATACATCTAAGGTAGCATCAATTGGCGTCCCGGTAAAGCCTACAAAAGTAGCATTGGGTAAAGAATCGTGAAGGTATTTAGCAAAGCCAAAAGTTTTTTGCACCCCTTTTTCAGTAATCTTAATTTTCTGGTCAAGATTGGTCTGGCTCCGGTGTGCTTCATCAGATATACAAATAACGTTGCTCCTGTTGGTAAGCAATTCGGTATCTTCTGTAAATTTATGTATAGTGGTTAGGAACACGCCACCACTTTCCCTTCCTCTTATTCGTTTCCGTAGGTCTGCACGGCTTTCTACACTGGCAATTACATCATCACCAATAAATGCTTTTGCATTGGTAAATTGCCCTGCAAGCTGGTCATCTAAATCGGTTCGATCAGTAATCAAAATAATAGTGGGGCTTTCAAAATGATCGCTTTTCATTAAAAGGCGGGTTAGAAAAAGCATCGTAAAACTTTTACCAGAACCGGTAGCTCCAAAATAGGTGCCTCCTTTTCCGTTTCCGTTTGGTTTTTGGACTTTCTGAATATTTTCAAATAGAGCCCTGGCCGCATAATATTGAGGATAGCGGCACAAGATCTTTTCATCTTTCTTGGAACTGTCGGGCAAATAAATAAAGTTTTTAATAATGTCCCGCAGCCTGTTTTGATGCAACATACCCTGAATAAGGGTGAACATGCTATCAATACCGTCAACTTCCTTTGCCAATCCTGCGATTCTGCGCCAGGCATAGAAGAATTCATAAGGCGCAAAAAAAGAACCTGCTTTGGTATTTACACCATCGCTGATTACACAAAATGCATTATACTTAAAAAGTTCCGGTATGTCCCTTTGATAACGAACGGTCAACTGAATATAAGCGTCGTAAATGCTGGTATTTTCCTGAGTAGCGGTTTTGAATTCGAAAACAACTACCGGAATTCCATTTATATAAAGTATTCCGTCAGGAATACGTTTGTGGGTTCCGGTAATTTCCAGCTGATTAACGAACTTATAAGTATTTTGGTTGTCTGCTGAATAATCAATTAAATAAATCCAGATGTCTTTTTGGGAACGGTCTTCCCGCTTTAGCGAAAAACCATCAGAAAGCATTTGCATAAAGGTTTTGTTGCTTTCATAAAGATCTGAAGCCGGAAGGGTTTTTAGTCTAAGAATGATAGATTCCACTTCATTTTTGGTGATACCGTTTTCCCGGTACCTTTTCAACAAAAATTCCCGAAGATCACTTTCAATGAGCACTTCATCTTCCTTTCGTGATATAGTACCACCTAATTGGTGCTCATAACTTTCTTGTTCCAGCTGGGTGGCAAAAACACTTTCCAATTGTGCTTCGGTAAATTTCATTCCTGTTTTGCTTTTCTTCCTTTCTCAGTTAGTCTATACTTCTGTTTACTGCTTTTTGGCTTATCAGGTATTGTTAGCTCTACGAAACCATTTTCTATAGCCGGCACTAAATATTTGATTCTAAAATTTTCCCTATCCAAAAGTCCTAAGTTGTTCTGCAACTCGGTTCTACTGTCTTCGCCCTTAATAACATTTAACAGATCCTGTACTTGCGGGGTGACTTGCGGGGTGACTTGCGGGGTCTCCCTATAAACTTCATCTGCGGCAGGAAAAACCATTCGGAGGAAATTATCAGAAAATCGGAAACATTCTTTACTGTACGATTCCAATATCCTGGGGATTCCCGAACCCAATTGTTCCACCAGGTCCAAATCTTTATAAATACGCATTAGTTCTTTATTCCTGGGGATTGAAAAGCCTTCAAAAAATTCGCTTTTACTCAAACCATCGGGTAGGGAGCCGGCAGAGGTTATTTCTATCCGATCCTTAAAAATCTCAAATTTAGGCCCTATCTCCCGGGTATAATCATTATGCACAAAGGCATTTATAATTGCCTCCCTCAGTGCAATAGCATTCCAAAGACGATGTTCCTTTCGTTCTTTGTGAGTGATTTGTGTAATTGTACGGTTTTCCAGGTGCATTTTGTCCAACACACTCTTCGTGGCTTTCACAAGTGAACAATAGCCATATTCGTTACTTTCCATTAAATTTACCCTCGTTTCGCCTTTATATTTAGCAACCTTTACAGAAACGTTGTTTTTATCGGCCAGCAAATAAGCTGCATAATTCAAATCACCTTCAGTAGTGGTAAGCTCTAAATTCTTCCTGAACTGTTTATTAAGTGGTTTTTGTTTTTCCTGGTAATAAATGTGAAGCTGCTCAAAATTTAAATCCTGACGATGCGCTTTTATTTTCCCAATGGAATTTCTAGTACGCGACGCAAAAAGTTCTTCAATAAGTTTTTGGGACATAGGTTCTGCCGCAGAACCCAGGCGTATAAAACAGCCTTTTTCACTCATCCCATACTTTTTGAGATGGTACGGTTTCTCAGAACCGCTGGCCACAATAATCTTTAGAATTTCCTTTCCATCCCTTTCTTCGCTTACAATATCAAAAAGCCCTAGCGCGGAGGGGCGAATGTTGTTTTTTAACCGGTCTTTTATTTTTAACTGGTTGCTATCGGCATCCTGAACACCAACGGACTTGCCATCTTTATCTATACCTATATAAATTATACCACCTTCCCGGTAATTCAAGAAAGCCACCACTTCTTTCTCCAGTCCTTCGGAAAGTTCACGCTTAAATTCTATACGATTGGTTTCGGGCATTATTTATTTTCTAAATGTTGTAACTTGAATTTGGTCTTTTTTTTCTTTGATTTTTGATATTTTATCTTCCTTTTTTAAATATTGAAAAAAACTGATCAAAAGGGCAGAGTTTTTAAAGTACGGCATAGGACCTTTTTCATTTAATTGCTTATAATCACCCCCTAATGACGTCAAAAACGGAGTTATAAAGTCATTATTAAAGGAAGTTAGATTATTCATGAATAGTTCAATTTTCTCATTTGTTTTTAATGCAGATTTTAATAAAGTTGAAGAAATGTTTGAATCAGACAATTTTAGTTGTTTGTGTTTTAAGGCCATTTTTCCTATTAGAGAAAGTGCTTTCTCATCCGAAATAGCGTGATCAGCTTCAAATTTTTCTATTAATTTTATCTTATTAGAATCAGCTAATACTGAGTTTTCGAGGATTTCCGCCAGGTCTATTTCAGATAGGGTTATTTCTGAATATATTTTGAAAAACTCTGAAATATTCAGGATAATAAAGATAAGATGTAGGGGAGCAAAATTTGCTCTTAGTTTGTTATAATTCTCTTGATTAAATGATAATTTATGCTCATTTACTAATGCTGCTACTTTTTTAACAGATAAGCTTTCAAAGCTTAATTCTCTAAATGGAAGCGGTACTGTTTTGAGATAAGCAACATATAATTCATCGAGAATCTTGTTGTTTAACAAGAAGTCACGTCTAAAACTTTGAAATTCCTTTTCTTTTGATATAGAATCTTTTAAGAGGTTTTTAGCAATTTTTGAATTATTTATGAAAGCAGTAAGTATCTCAGAAAATGAATTCTCCTTTTCCTGATAATTAAAGATTACATTTCTCCAAGTTGGTTCTATCTTTAAATTCTCAATTAAAAAATCACTCAATTCCTTAGAATCTTCTAATTCAGAAAGGGAAGGCAATAAAGTTTCAGTTTGAGTAATTATATTTTCTTTACTTGTCTTTTTGATTTCTGGATTGTTAAGTAGCTTAAGTAGAAATTCCTTTTTTTCATTGGAGTTATCCTTAAGTTTTAAATAAACCAAATTTATATATTCCTCTATATTCTTTTCTACATATTCAATTAAGCTATTACAACCAGACAATTTAATGGCTGCATAATTACTCTGATTAAAATCTTCCTCTCTATATTCGCCAAATTCCTTGATCATTATCCTTAACATAGAAGGATTGATTTCATAGTTATTCATAGAATATATGTATTCCCTTATTTCCTTAGAGGATTCATCCCATTTTAAGGAGTTGAATTTGAGGTCAAACTCATCTATGATTTCAATCTGTCTCTTCGAATCACTAACTATTGATAAAAAATCTGATTTTGCATTTAATACAGCTTCTAATTGGGAGGTAGAAGCAATGCTTTCAATATCTTCAATTTCAGCATTATTGAGAATTAGGGAGAGATAATTTGATTTTTCACCGTCCGTAAGCGAGCTATCTTCTTCAAGAAACTTCCAAATACCTATCCAACTTTTGCATAAAGCTTTTATGAATAACCCGGAATTTCTACCCTCTTTGATATTAGAGTAAATAAATTTGACAGAATCATTTGATTCGTTTGACAGCTGCTTCAAATATAATTCCTTTTTCAAAGGAAATTTTTTACTCTTTAAAAAATGGTCTAGGAGGCTATAATTTAAAACAAAACTTCTTTCAAATTCTGATTCACTTATTTTTTTAATAACATTCTCTACTTCATCCAACTTATAACCAAATTCACTATCCATTTCATTCCTTACATTCATTAAAAACCAGTGATCTCTTTCAGTAATACTTCCCGGATAGAAATATGAAATATAATTAAGATAATCTTCTGCTATATAGCCATTACGAATTAATAGAATTATCAACTGTTCCTGTTTGGAAGGTTTTGAAGACAAAGCAATTTTTTTGTTCTTTAGAAGATATTTTATTTTTGCATTTTTAATTCTTCTATTTTCTTCCTCATTTTTCTTTAATTGATTTCTAATATCTTTAACTCTTCCAGAATTTTTCCTTTCAATTTCATTCTTCCTTTTTAAGTAGGATTGATTAGGATCAATTTGCTCTTCAACATCAGAGAACTTAAAGTTAAACGGCCTGGTATATTGGTTTTCTCGATAGTTTATAGATCCAGTTTTTAATTTTTCAAAATTTTCTTCTTCAAGCATTTGCTCAACAGTGTAATTTTTATTTTGAATTTTAAAATATATGAGATTTGGAACCTTTTTTATGTATTCAAAAAGATAAATTCGTTTTAACTCCTCTAAATTTTTAGGTAAAGTTTCTTCTAGCTTGTTTAACTCTATTTTTAATATAAAATTCTCCTCATCTATTTTCTTTATTGCATCATTCACCCAATCCAACTTATTCTCTACAAGGTTTTTGTATAGAAGACCTTTATTTTTACCTAGCATAGCAAAATCTTCAGGGTAAATATTCTTATATACGATTATTGCAAAAAGTTTATTCTGATATTTTTCACCTTTAAATTTTTGAAAGTAAATATGGAATTCGTTGACAATATTGTACAGAAGCCGCATATCATCTACATAAAATGCGACTTGATCTATCAATTCTGTAGATAAAGAATATTTAAATTGTTCTAAAGCCCGGGTTAGTTGTTCATTGGAATTAGAGTAGTTGATAACTGGTATAACAGGAATTATAAAATCGAAAAATTTAGTACGGTCTTTGTCCTTAAACATTTCATCACGAATAGCATAAATAAATGTAACAGTGCGATTAATCGACTTTGAATTATTTATTAGAAGATTTATTTCTCGTAGTTTAGTGAAGATTTCTGTTTGCTCAAAACGATCCAGATCCTCAATGATTACAACATTATAATCTGTTACCTCAAAAAAATACAGAATTTCATCCAGATGATTATTTAGAATTGATTTGTCTATTTTATCAGCTACCTGAATTTCAAGATTCTGAAAATTTAATTTACTAATCGTAAGCTTTTGGGAAAATCTTACAACACCGCGTAAGAAGTAAAATGAAAGAACTAAACCTCCAATAACCAGTAAACCCTGTAAAATATAAGCGAACCATAATTTTGGTTCTGGCAAATTAATTAGAGTTCTAAGGAAGTGAAAATTAAAAAAAGTGTACAATACAAAGATAAGTCCGAATAATAACCAGGTAGTTTCCTGAACTTCCTGGGGATTCAAACTTCTTATTTTTTTGAATCGAGAATCCGGTATATTATCGTATTCTTCATGATAAAAGATTTGTTGAAGAATACTTAATTCTATTAGTCTTAATTGATCTTTTCTATAATTAATAGTTTTATCAGTTCCATTTGTAATACTATTCTTATGGTCATTTTGTCCAGGTTCATCATTAGTTAATGCTATATTAACCCCTTCAACCTCCTCTTTGAAAGTCGCTAATGAAATATTTAAAAATTTTAAGTTTTCATTTTTATTTATTTCCTGAAAAGTTTTTAGAATACTGCTTTTGCCAGAACCGTAGGTTCCAGATAGCGCTATATTTTTAATATCTTTCTCCTTCCTATTAAATAAGGCCCATTCTAAGGATTCGCAATAGAATTTATGATTTTTAGGATCACTAACAGGTGAAAGAGAATTAAAAGGGATGTTTAGTTTCTGCTCCTTACTATCCGAGTTCTTGTGTGTATTTTCACTCATAGGCAGGAGATGTTCTTTTCTTCTTCCACTTTTACCATTTTAGAAAGAAGTATATCTTTTAATTCTTTATGCTTCTCTATTTCTTTTTTAAAAATTTCGATTCTCTCGTTTATGACTTCGAATTGTTTTTGATACATTTTTAATACACTAATTTTTGGATACATAATCTTATAAGATGATATATCAGGAATTGTTAGTTGACCCTGTGCAGATGAAGTTTGATTATCAAATTTAAAATTCAGTATTGCATTATATAAAAAGCCGAACTGATAATTATCATTTGGAGTAATTACTATCAACCTTATTATAGGGAAAAAGGGTTTAGTTCTTAAAACGGTAAAGCCTATTATAGCACCTCTAGCTGAAATTGTGATGCTAGGTTCATTAATTTTTGGCAGATTCGTATACCCATATATCCCATCTTTAACAGAACTATTTGAATAAATCGGTACTCGATTTTTTAAAGTTTCATTTTCAGAAAAAACTTTAGGTCTGTCTCCACCAGCACATATCTTAGCTATAAAATCTAATCTCTGTGGTTCCCACCCCTTAGGAATCTCCTTCTTCAGTTCCTCATTATAAACCATTTTTCCACCGGAAGATTTATAAGGTCTACCAATTAGTTCGGGAGATCCTGAAACAAGTTCTGGACAATTTTCCTTTGTAATAGGAAAATTGAAATCTACAAACCAATGTTTATACAAAGTCTGCGCAGTTTCTTCCAGCTTTTTGTTGAGTTGCTGATTCAGTGTTATGCGATTTTCTATCACATTATATTCTCTTACAATTTCCCGCTGTTTTTCGATAGAAGGAACGGGGAGTTCAAAAGCTAAAAAATCTTCCCACTCCAGGCTTCCCCTTACGCCACCAACTGCATGAAAGGTAGCTTGCCTATCAAATTCAGAACGGGAAAACCACATCATCAAATATTGAGGTAGTAAAACCTTAGTATCTATGATTTCAAAAACAGGATAGGCCTGAGAAATAATAGCTTGATCAATATCTTCAAGTAGTGCCACCGGCATTTTACCATCTCTTCTCACCTGCATAATACTACAGGCAAATTGATCCTTCCGTATGATCTTATAGTTCCGCATATTTGTTCCCACAATATTGGCCACAGAAGGAATGAATTCTTTTGATATGCTTAAGCCTAAAAGCGTAGTGACTTTTAACTCTTTATTACGTTCATCAACTAGTCGTATGTAATCTCCGATAGGCTTATATTTTGATTGCATAGCCCAGCTCTTTAAAAACGTCTAACAATTCCTCTTTGGACTGCTCTTCTTCTTTTAGCAAATCTGTTAGTTCGCTTCGTAAACTTGCCATTTTGGAGTCAAAATCGATGTTTTCATCCCGGTTTACAAATTCGATATATTTGCTGGGTACCAGGGAGAAGTCTTTATTTTTAATATCTGCTTTGGTGGCACTGTAGCAATATTCCGGTATATCTTGATAATCTGTATTTTCCTGTTGCCAATCGTGGTAGGTTTTAGAAATATCCTGAATATGCTTCGGGCTAAACTGGATAAATTTCTTCTCAAATGGTTCTCCAATCTGGCGTAAATCTAAAAACAAAACTTCTTCTTCCCGATCCCGATAATGACGTTCTTCGTCACCAATAGAACGTGTATGTGCAGTTTTATTTCTATTTAGTATCCAAACGGTTACACTTATATTAGTGGTGTAAAACATATTTTGTGGAAGGATCACTATGGCTTCAACCAGATTGTTCTCTACCAGTTTTCTCCGGATTTTATATTCTTCACCACCACCGGAAAGAGCGCCATTAGCCAAAATAAACCCGGCTACCCCATCATCTGATAATTTGGAAACCATATTTAATATCCAGCCGTAGTTTGCATTGCTTTTGGGAGGCACTTCATAACCCTGCCAGCGCGGATCATCAATTAATTCCTGCGGTCCACGCCAATCTTTTTGATTAAAAGGAGGGTTGGCCATAATATAATCGGCCTTCAAATCCTTATGCTGGTCGTTGCTAAAGGTATCAGCTGCTTTTTCACCCAGGTTCGCAGATATTCCCCGAATGGCCAGGTTCATTTTTGCCAGTTTATAAGTAGTATTGGTATATTCCTGACCGTAAATGGAAATTTCTTGCTTACTCCCGTGGTGGCTTTCAATAAACTTAATAGACTGAACGAACATACCACCAGAACCACAAGCCGGATCATAAATAATCCCTTTATAGGGTTCGATCATCTCAGCAATAAGGTTTACAATACTTTTTGGGGTATAAAATTCTCCTTTTCCTTTCCCTTCCGCCAAAGCGAATTTCGATAAGAAGTATTCATAAACACGCCCCACAACATCCTGAGATTTGTCTTTCTGGGTATCTATTTTATTAATGGTATCTAAAAGAGATGATAATTTACTCTTGTCCAGTCCTAACCTGGAAAAATAATTATCCGGTAATGCACCCTTTAGAGAAGGGTTATTTTTTTCGATCTGATTTAAGGCCGTATCGATTTTTAGGGCAATATCGTCCTGTTTTGCATTTTTAATAAGGTAGTTCCAACGGGAAGTATCTGCTAAAAAAAAGACGTTCTTCATATTATAGAAGTCTTTCATTTCGAGGTATTTTTCTTTCCCTTCGGCAATAAGCTCTTCGCGCCGTACCTCAAATTTGTCACTGGCAAATTTCAGGAAAATAAGCCCTAGCACTACATGTTTATATTCTGAAGGTTCAATGGAGCCTCGCAATTTATTTGCTGCATCCCACAGGCTTTCTTCAATTGATTTTTCTTTTTTCTTTTTTTCTTTGGCCATTTTTAAGATTCGGGTATGAAAAGTAAAATTTTAGTACTTCCCGAAGTAGGGGGTAGGGAAGTGGCAGCAATTTAGCAAAAAGATTTTTAATGTTAAAGCTTTAAAAAGATCAAGTAATTCAAAGCCTTCTGTTAATAAGTAGTTGAGAAATAGTTACGTTAAAATAAGGATTGAACAAATTATATATTAATTTAGAAATTCCTTTCACGCTTGCGATCACATTCAAGTGAGAATGTTTTAAAATAATTAAATCAATTTCTATTTTTTCATTCTAAAATTTTTAAAATTATGGCAGTTAAACATACCCCTTCAGGAGAAGTTCATATTGGTAACAAAGGCGGCAGAACCGGTTGTGGAGTTAATACGCAGGACAAAGCTGATCACTGGGTAAATACCAGCGAGAAGGTTACTTGTGCAAAAAATGGATGCAAATAAAATAGACTGGGAGATTTCTAAGACACATAGCCAATCTTCTTTTTTATTCAGGACAAAAATATTGTTGGAATATTTTTTTAGTAAATTTGAAATGAAGTTGAAGATAGCGGTTAAGAAGCGGCCAACACCTCGCAAATGATGGGGGCGGCTTTCGGCTGATTAGGACGGCGTTATCGGATATCAATTTGCAATTAGGCCTCATTTCGATGGGGCTTTGTTATTTGGAAGGAGTATAAAAGCAATTATGCTCCATCTTTTTTTGCTTTGAAACTTTTACAGATTGAGCGAACCTCTCTATAAATCTTTATGTAATTTTCATTGATGTCTTCCTCTGAAAAAAACTTTGTCACATCGGGTAGTTCCCGTTTAATATTCTGCTGTTTAAATTGAACTTTTTTATCAATTCCATCAGCATAAGTAATAAATTCTCCCTGTTTCAGACTAAAAAAAACATTTGCCCTAACTTTGTAAATTTCCTTTTCTCCGGTAGATATTTTTGTGTCAAAGTCCAGGCCGGTTCCTCGCATCACTGTTTTTGTTTCATCTTTTATAATTTCGAAAAAGCGTTCGTAAAAGCGTGCAGTATCGGGATCATTCACTTTTCCAAAGAACTGATAGGACAGATTACTTAAAATAGCCTTACTGGCTTTGTCCCCATACATCATATCGTTCTGAATCTTATCCTGCATCACATATACGGTGGCTATATCATAACTTCTCAAGGTAGCTGGGATGCGGTGCATATTTAATAGCCTTATAGTTGGAGCTTCTTCAATTAGCAGGAAGGAAGATTTAGAGTGCCTTACACTCATTTGCTTTACAATAGTATGCATTATAGTTGCGATGATCGGGGAATATGAGGAGTCGTATTTTGGGTTATTTATCAAAGAAATCACGGCTGGATTCTGAGGATTATTAATATTGAGAGGAATATCATCCGCTGCCAGTGCCATAAAAATACGTTTACTACTAATCTTCATCAGGGCAGTAGACAGAGTACTTTTTACTCCGGCAGTTTGTCTTTCAGAATCCTTACCACTAATAAAAGCATCTGCAAAAGCCCGGGAAGTCTGGTTGGATTTCAAAAAATAAATAAGCTCATCGGTATCCAGGTTTTGGTAAATAGCGATGAGATGAGGGAGGGTACAATACTCAGGAAAAGAAACTTTTAGTTTCCATATAAGTCCGGAGATTAATCCCTGCGCGGCATCATTAAAAAATTTATTTATTCCGGTGGCTCCTGTTTCTTTTTGCTCCATTAAATTTTCAATTAAAACTCTAGACACCTCATTAATATCCTCTTCATTTACCATATATCTCGGTGCAATAGGATTTGCCCGGTGAATTATTTTATCAAAGGAGAGGATATAGAACGGTGTATTCCGATTCCTAAAGAGGGGATAGGCCATTTCGGTAATCTCAAAATCTTTATAGTCGTGTATAAGGCCACAGAAAGAATTTTGGCTAAAATGATCCAACAAGTTATAGACCACACTTTCTGTTTTTCCACTCCCTGCAGCGCCAATTACAGAAACTCCGCGCTTTATATTATTGATCTTAAAGCTGCCGTTCTGGGTTTTAAACCCCACCTGGTATTTACTTTCAATTTCGGAAATTTCTTTTTTAGGTATAAATACATAAAGGACCGTATTACTCAAAAGAAGGGGGCAACCTAAAATAAGGATTATAGTAGCTATTTCCTTCCAGGATGGGTCTGCCGGTAAAAGTCCCCAGAGGAGCAAACCGCAAAGCAGTAAATTTATAAGAAAAGCGAATGGCGTTAATATATACATTCGGAAAAAAATGCCACTTCCGATTGCAATACAGAATATTATATTAATGAAGTTTGTTTCCATGACAGATGAATTTAAATTCCTATTGATGCAGATCTGGAAGCTGTAAGAATTCCATTTTGAATTGATTTAATAAGTTTCACTGTGAGTTGGGCCTGGGAAATAGGAATCACTGGAGGTAGCGGAATTCCGGTTTCCCTAAGCATTTTCATAGCCAAAGCCTTTTCTGAAGCAGGAAGTCCCATTACGGCAGAAAAATATAATTTCGGACTTTTAATAAAGTCTTTCCGGGCCTGGTAAGTTTCCACGAAATTGCGTTGGTACTGAAAGGTCTTATCAAATGTCTTTTCAGCCTTTTGGTAAAAAAGATCCCTGTCAAATCCTCTTTTTACCATCTTGCCATTCATTTCAACCTCTGATCTTTTGTATTTGCTCCCCGGGGATAAGCTAACGGAATTGGAAGCATCTTTTCGGCTCACAATAATATGAATATGGCTTTGGTTACCTTCCTTAAGCATTCCCTGTACAATGCGTTGTCTGTTTTGCTGGTGGGGAGCTTCCCTTTCCAGTTTAAGGATCTGCAGTTCTTTCGCTTTAATATCCCCCACCAATTCGCCACGTTCGATCTTTCGAACCTCATTTTTCAGCTGCAATATTTTAGAAGCATAAGGTTGGTTTTCTTTTACCTGAAAGTCAGTTCCTTTAAATGTTCTATGGTGCTCAATCTTTGCGAAATATTTAATATCGTTTACGGTAACAGGACGACCATTAATTTCCCGGTTAAAACAGGAGGCATAATCTTTAATGAGTTCCCTGGTATATTGCTTTAAAGCTTCTGAGTTGTTTTGTAGTTTTTTTAGTTCGTATGCTGAAGGATTTACGGTTATTGAATAAAATTTTGGTTCAATTTTTTTTAGCTTGGCGGTGTTGGCATCTATTTCCTTGATGACCACTTCTGGAGAAATACCATCCTCTTTCTGATTAAAGAAAAACTCCTGATCTTTTTCCATACCTGGAAGCTGGTTTTCTTTCTCCAGGTAATCAACAAAGTTTGCGGCACTTTGAGAATAATTTGATCCCAGTTTCTGGGGTGTAATGGTGATATACATAGCGAGTTATTTATAAAAGTCGGGGTGAGTATCGTCTTGCTCATAATCCCTTTTCCGATTCGAGTTATTGTTTTTAGGATCTGCAGCTTCCATAAGGGATTCCAAAATGGCCAGAGTTGGGTTTACTTTATTCTTTTCCATATCCTTAGTTATCGCGATCACTGTATTTATTCTTTTCTTCACAATATTTTCAATCCGCCTCCCGGTAGGTCCAAAATTTTCCTTTGGGGAAATCTCATTGTAAAAGAAAAAATCCAGCATTCCGGCCATAGCTTCCGAATGCGTTTTGTAATGCTTTTTAGAAAACTGCTGGAAACGTTTTGCCGTTTCTCGTTTGAACCGAATAGTGATAAAATGATCCATTTCTCTTTTTAATTGTTGAGTTTGACGCAAATCCTTCCCTGTTTATAGGCCTTACCGAGGCATTTGACGCAAATCCATATTTTTACACACCATTTAAATTTTATAAATAACTAATAATCAGTTTTTTAAAATCGAAAAGGTATATGTAACACCGCTTTGCGTGTTACCCTCTTGCTCTACCTTTTCGTCCCGCAGGGACAAAAATTTCAACTATTAAATTGAATTTAATAGCGCTTTAATTAGTGAGAAACTGAATCCCATTTTTTATGATTGAAAAAGAAAATCTTTGAAATTAACTGTAGAGAATTGGAAGAATAACTGAGAATTCTGTAAACAGAAAAAACGGATCATGATGCTCATAATCCGTTTTAAGAAATCTTATTTTAGTGTTCTTATAACATCCCTTCATCAGCAAAACTGAAATAATCTCCATCGGGAGTAAGTATCAAATGATCCAGTACTTTAATATCAAAAAGTTCCCCTGCTTTTTTGATCTTTTCCGTTAGTGATTTATCGGGTTGGCTGGGTTGAAGGGTTCCCGAGGGATGGTTGTGGGCTAAAATTATAGAGGTGGTAACAGACTTTAGAACTACCGCGAATACAATTCTTATATCTACTAAAGTTCCGGTGATGCCTCCAGTAGAGAGCGTATAAATACCTTTTACCTTATTTGAATTATTAAGAAGCAGCATTTTAAAACTTTCAAAAAGTTCAATATTCTGTTTGTCCCAATGCTCAAAAAGAAGGGTTGCAGCATCCCGGGATGAAGATATTTTTGGAAGTAATTTTGTTTTAATACTTCCGCTGTAACTTATGGCTATTTCATTAACTTTGGTTTCCATTATTGATTTGTTTAAAGTTAGATAATGAAAGAGGGCGCAATTTTCGACGATGACGCCCTCTTTGCTTTTAATTAATTATTATCCTGTTTTGAGCTACTCAATAAAAGGATCTCATCTACCAGAATTTCGGTGATGTACTGTTTTTCCCCAGCTTCATTGTTATACGAGCGATAAGTTAATTTGCCTTTAATAGCAATTTCCTTTCCCTTAGCGATATACTTATTAGCAAGTTCTGCCTGCTTACTCCAGGCTACAAGCTGGTGCCATTGTGTTTCCTGAATTTTCTCTCCGTCTTTAAAAAATTGTTCATTGGTGGCCAAAGAGAATCGGCAAACCAACATACCATTTTCAAACCTGTGAGATTTAGGATCTTCCCCTACGTTTCCAATTAACTGTACTGTGTTTCTAAGCGTTTTCATAACTAAAAGATTTAAAGGTTTATAATTGATTTTAACTGATTTACTCGATAATCGAGATTTAAATACTCTAAGGCTTAGCTCGATTTTGAATTTTATTTCTTCTACAATTGCTTTTTGGGCTTTTTTGAAGTGATTTACTTATTGTATCCTGAACGTTTTCCTTTTTTTGCTTAATTCCGCTTCCTTTTGATGTTTTCTGTATGATTTCATTTTTCAGTATTTAGATTTACTTCCCGTAGTGCCTTCACTGTTACCTTTTTTTGATGCTTATACATTTTCAAAATTTAGAATTAGGGAGGACTTATAAAAAGGGAGTGCAGCGAGCGGCTTTATGCAGTCTGGACTAATTTCTAAGTTTTGGTATTTTGCATTACAAAAAAAGGTAGTGGCAGTGAAGGCCAGGGTAGGAGATCTTACAGAAATGGAAGAATACAGATGGAATGGGAAGGGAAATTAAATAAGCATGTTAATCCTTATGGAGGACTTAAGTGGAAAAACAATTCCTGGGTGTCAAAGGGGAGTTAACAATTTTGTAGTACCCCATATCGTGAGTAAGAAAACGTTTGCTCAGGTTTTTCCATTTGTGTCCGGTTATTGTTTAAACGAAGCTCTTTTCCCTGGAGGTACGAAAGGGGAATGTGCTGAGTGGTATGTTAGTTAGTTCTTTGTAATGATGAATTAGCTATGGATCCTACAAATACAAGTTGCTAATTTTTGGCATTTTACCTCCACATATTTTCGTATTATCTCCAGTTCAGAGTAATTCCTTGATAAAGTTTAGTCAATGTTGAACTATTGAGATGCGCGTCTGGGAAAAAGTCCGGATATGCGACAAAATGAACAGATCGCTTTAGAACCTTCACTATATTGCCGCGATTTTCTGAGCGAGTGTAGTGCTGAAAAATATTCAAAAGCAAAGTCTGAAAATCCGCAAAGAAGAAGGAAATGGAATAAAACACTCGCGTAGTTGAGAGATGCGGATTTAAATAATGCCATCGATTAATGAGAAGTGGGTGATGCTTAGAATAACAAAAGTTCCTGTGCTTCCCAGGGCTCCAAGTATAGGGGTATAGGCTGCATGAGGCTTCTTCCGTAAATGGAGTTTTTCAGAGTACGGAGTTGAGCCCTGCCTCGGAACACGTTGCGAATTTTGAAAACCTGAATTTGGCTAAAAATAGCCAGCTGTTGTTTCTGTATAGTTTAATATTTGATTGAGGATAATTTTGGTAGAAAACTATAGGCGAACAACCCCAGAAAAAATTTGTCCTACAAGTTGCCGAAACTTCTGTACCTTGAATGTCACTCTGACATATACTCTTGAGATCATCGTTAATATCCTCTATAGTCGAACGTCTCCACAGCAGTATCTTTCTGAGAGTGTCATTAGCGGATTTTTCACTCTTCTTTTGGGTTGTCAGGTGCACCTTAACGATAAAAAGTGCCTGCATCAGGTCTTTTCCGATATAGCCCTAGTCTGCAAACAGTTTGCCGTATATGTACTTGAGAAAATCTGTCTTTTTGAGTGGCTCTAGTCGTCCACATTTGGTCGGTTTATGCTGAAGTTGATGCTTTCACCCTTGTCGTTGATAATGATACGTAGCTTAAGAACTATGAAACCTCCCTCATAGTGGGATTTTCCGGCGGTGGCGATTCCATTGAATACCTTCTTACGCTTTATTTGCTTGTTCTTGCAGACACTTATCGGGGGAGTCAACAAATGCCGGTACACTCACCAGGGCAGCAGGTTTTTAGAAGAGAGCAATAGGCATCAGGTTGACCTCCATAACGTCATTGAACCTGTTACAGGAAACCGTTTAGGAAAAGTTGTCCTTCATATGTACCTTACATAACAGACTTGTACGTCCTGAACCGGTGAACTGGAAGATGATGGAAATGGAAATGACTTCTCTTCTGAACGTTATCAGTGGGCGTTTGGAGGGGTTGCCATTATGTGTTTCTCAATGATTGGTCATATTCTTCGAAAAACTCTGCCATGAGACAAAATTTTGATAATTGTAGAGTAGATTATCATAGGGTGAAACAACCTTGGATCAATTTGACTGAAAATTTTTAACATGCTATTAACATTATTTTGATGATTTAAAAATAAACACTATGTTTATGAGGAATTGTATTAATTAAAACTAAAAATAATAAATTTTACGCAACCTTGTAGTTTCTTTCTACTCACCCTAACAAATAAATGTAGCATGCTAAAAAGAAATAAAAAAACACAATTTCACAATGACAAAGATTCATGGTCGCAACTTCAAAAGGGGAACCTTGATGCTCTTGGTTATTTATATGATAAATATGTAGATGACTTATTCGCTATAGGATTTTCTATATATTCCGACAAAATGTTTATACAGGATGTGATCCACGATATGTTTTTAGAACTTTACAGTTATCATGACAGGCTTTCTAATGCTGAGAACATTAAAGCATATCTTATTTCCTCTTTTAAGAGAAGCATGTTTAAGAGAAAGAAATTAAAAGAGTTAAATTTTGAAAATAACGACTTTGAAACAAGGTCAGATTTGTTAGAAAATTCTGAATGTTATGAAAATAAGGTTATAAACTTAGAGCGGGTTTCTTATACCCAAAAACGAGTAAAAGGTATAATGGAATCCCTCACACCTCGCCAAGCCAAAGTTTTAGAATTAAAGTTTTCAGAAGATAAAGGATACGAGGATATTGCAAGTGAATTAAAAGTTACAGTCTCATCTGCCCGTACGCTCGTTTATCGAACCATTAAAGAGCTGAGGAAAAAAACAGCAACTTTTATTTGATAACTTATTTAAACCGGATCTTCGAAGCCAAGTAATAGACTGTTCTTTGCCTTGGATCATTTAGAAGGCTTATCATTTTTAGCTAAATTAAGAAGGACTATCTCATAAACTGTGTAAATAGAAAAATAACAGGGGTCGCGACCCCTGTTATTTTTTTTGTCTAATTTTAAATTTTACACAGTATGAAAAAAGAAGATTTATTTAGCGATGAATTTTTGAAGCAGTTTAAAAGCGGTGATGAGCTCAATGGCTTTTTAAAACAACTGCAGAAAAATGGCATTGAGAAAATGCTCGAAGGGGAACTCGATGGCCATTTAGGCTATGATAAAAGCCAGAAGTCTGAGAACCCAAATACCCGTAATGGTTTTGGCCAGAAAAAGGTACGCACTTCCTTCGGGGAGTCGCAGACCCAAGTTCCCAGGGACCGTAATGCTTCCTTTAACCCGATGATTGTTCCCAAACGTGGCAATATGGTTAAACGTCATCGTCTCGCTCTATGCCAAAGGAATGAGCAATAGCGATATCGAAGAAGATCAGGGAAGTTTATAATTTTGAAGTTTCCACTTCCACCATCTCCAGGATTACTGAGAAGGTCACCGAGGATATCGTGGCCTGGCAGAACCGACCATTAGAACCCGTATATCTTATTGTTTGGATGGATGGTATCGTCTTCAGGGTACGGGAGGAACTCCAAGGTGATCAACAAGACAATATACATAGCGGTCGGGCTTGGCAGGGATGGAAAGAAAGAAGTATTGGGGCTTTGGTTGGGTAAAAATGAATCTGCAGCCTTTTGGATGAGTGTCCTTACAGATATAAATCCCGGAACTGAAGATATCCTTATCACGGTCACCGATAACCTAAACAGGTTTACCGATACCATCAGGAACGTGTTTCCTGAATCCAAAATCCAAATCTGTGTGGTGCATCAAATACGCAACGCCGGCAGGTATATAGTATGGAAGGACAAAAAAGCCTTTACAGCAGATATGAAGCATATCTACAATGCACCTAACCAGCAAGCTGCCAAAGCTGCTTTAGATGATTTTGCAGAGCTATGGGAAAGTAAGTATTCTTATGCTATAAAGAGCTGGAGGGACAACTGGGAAGACCTTATGGTATTCTTTGAGTTCCCACTGGAGATAAGAAAGATTATTTATACCACGAACCTTATCGAGAACCTCAATGGGAAAATCTGGAAGTACACCAAAAATAAATTGTCTTTCCCTACAGATGATGCAATAATGAAATATGTATATTTGGCTACAAGGGAAGCCACTAAAAAGTGGTCATTGCCTATCAGGAACTGAGGCATTATCTTAAATCAGTTCCTTACTACCTATGAAAAAAGGGTCAGACTTTAAAAAAGTCCAACCCCTGTTATTTTAATTTTACACACTTTGCGGGATAGTGTCAAGAAGAAATTGATGCTCGTTTTTGTGGCTGGATTTGCTGATTAAAGATTCTCTTTCACTAATCTATAAACCTCAATTTTTAATTTTTTTCCGGATTATTAAAAAAATATGTCTATAAATTCATTTTTCCTTCCTCTATATTAATAAGAGGCAAATAATATTTTTTGATATGATCAAGTTGGTTTAAGTGGATTAGAATTCCATATTTCTAAAAAGAAGAATTAAAATATTTTAGGAATGAATTTTCTTGTTGAGTAGTTAGTAGCCTGTAAAAGTCCCTGACTTTTTTGTCAGGGCTTTTTTAATGAAGAAATAGAATATCCGTCAATTATGAGTGAAAATTCAAATTCACAATTTAGAAATTCTGAGAAGGAGGAGCTTCGTAGAAGAATACTGAATTCTGCGAAAACTATTTTTAAAGAAAAAAGAAGAAAGGAAATTAGAATTTTCGTTGGCTATGCCTGTGCTGCCAGTGTCCTGTGCGTACTTGGGCTGTTTCTTTATATGAACCAGCATCAGGAACCTTCACTGCAGGAATTTGTTCGTACTATTCCAGATTCTACTCTTAAAAATACTAATCAAGTAACGCTAGTATTAGACGGAGATAAAATTAATGTAGATTCCGAAATAAATAGGATTAAGTATTCATCTTCTGGAAATATCATACAAATTGGAAATGGGAGAGTAGTAAGACAAAAAACTGAAAAGAATAGTAAGGCTGTATTCAACACATTAATTGTTCCTTATCGAAAACGTGGTAGTCTTATATTATCGGATGGTACAAAAGTTTGGGTTAATTCTGGGTCTAAATTAATTTATCCTGCAGTTTTTAATGGAGATAAAAGACAGGTTTACCTTCAAGGGGAAGCGATTTTCGATGTTGCACATAACAAAAGTAAGCCATTCAGAGTACTTTCAGATAATCAAGAAATTGAAGTGCTGGGTACTGTCTTTAACGTATCGGCATATGCGGATGATACTATCTCTAGTACAGTACTGAAAACAGGAAGTGTTCGCATTAAATATCATAAGAATAATAAAATACTTAAGATTGTACCTGGGGATATGGCGAGCTATAATACCAAAACAAAGGAGTTGAATTTAAAAGAAGTAGAGGCTGATAATTATTTCTCCTGGAGGGAGGGTTTTCTTACTTTTAAAAATAATAGTCTTAGAGATATAGCTGCCAGACTATCAAGATATTATAATGTGGAAATAAAGTTTGCACACGATTTTCTGGAGAATCCAACATTTACGGGCAGGTTGGATTTAAAGAATGATGTGGATAGTGTTCTGGAAATAATAAATAAAACCACATATATTGAATATCAATGGAAAAATAATAAAGAAATTTTAATCACAAAACCTTATGACCATGACAATGAATAATTAAATATGTAATTAAAAGAAAGACCATCGGTGCTGGAACACCAATGGCCTTAGAATTATTAGCGTACAAAATTAACTAAAAAAACAAATTTATGAATTTTTCGTTTAAATGTTGCCCTGGAAATCCGTTTTCTTTTCGCAACCTTCCTGCTTTACTTATGAAATCTTTCTTCTTATTTATTTTAGTGGGAGTATCCACCTTACATGCAAAAGAAGCTTATTCTCAGGACAAGATAAATATTAATGTAGAAGGAGTCACCTTTGAAGAGCTTTTGGAAGAAATCCAACAAAACAGCAGATTTATTTTTTTCTATAAAGATGGAGTTCTACCAAAAACAGACAAAATTACAATACAAAAAAAGGAGGCTAGTCTCGAGGAAATACTGGATACCGCATTCAGAGGTAAAAATTTTAAGTATAGAATTAAGGAACGTCAGGTAATTATCCTGCCTGCGGAGAATGTACTTCAAAAACAAGCAAATAAACAATCTTCTTTACAAGGTGTTGAAGTTTCAGGTACTGTTACTGATTCTAATGGGCTTCCTCTTCCGGGGGTTAATGTTGTAGAAAAAGGCACTACTAACGGTACTCAAACCGATTTTGACGGGAATTATTCGTTAATAGTTAGTTCTAGTGATGCTGTACTAGTTTTCTCTTTTATTGGAATGATTGAATTTGAACAGGTCGTAGGAACTAGAGATGAGGTAGATGTTACAATGGAGGCAGATCAGGCAGTCTTAGACGAAGTCGTTGTTGTGGGTTATGGTACCCAAAAGAAAGTAAACTTAACAGGCGCTGTCTCTAACGTAGAAATGAATGATTTAGAAAATAGACCGTTATCCAATTCAAGTTTAGCACTTCAGGGAACAGTTCCAGGTGTTTTAGCCGTACAAGCATCGGGGAGGCCAGGTGCAGATGATGCCACTATCAATATTAGAGGAGTAGGTACTCTAAACAACAGTGATCCATTGGTTTTAGTTGACGGTTTTCCCTCAAATATGAATGATGTGAATCCCAATAATATCGAATCTATATCTGTTCTAAAAGATGCATCTTCTGCAGCTATTTATGGTAGCCGGGCCGCAAATGGGGTGATTCTAATTACAACAAAAAAAGGAGTAGCTGGTACGATGAACCTTAGCTATAATGGCTATTATGGTGTGCAGGAGGTAACGTCACTACCTGATCTTGCAGACTCGGAGCTTTATACAACACTATATAACGAGGCCATGGTTAATTCTGGAGGGTCACCACTTTATACCGATGAAGACATAGAAAAGTACGCTAATGGAACAGATCCATTATTTCCTAATATTGATTATTTTGATGTTTATTTTGGGACTGCAAGCACCCAGAATCATCGGTTGAATGTATCAGGAGGATCAGAGACTCTTCAGTATTCATTCATGACAGGTTATTTAGAACAGGAAGGGGTTCTGGTAGGGACTAATCATGAAAAAATGGATTTTCGATCAAATTTAGATGCATATTTCTTTAATGATAAAAAATTAAGGCTAACAGCGAGATTGTCTGGAAACCGAAGTGAAACGGGTGAACCTGTAGATATGTGGGCTACTCTATGGTCTGGGTTAGTTCCACCAATTTGGCCTATAAAAAATGCTGAAGACCAATGGATAGCGGTGGTAGGTGAAAGTAATTATTACGGATATATAATGGAAGGAAGTTCGCGCGATGTTGAGAGATATAATTTTACAGGACAATTAGAAGCAGAATATCAAATTTTGGATGGCCTCAGTGCTCAATTGACTTACGGATATAGTGTGGAAAACTCAAAGACGAATTTATTCAACGCCAATATACTTCTCGCTAATATTGAAGGGGGTACAAGAAGTCTCCCCTCAAATTTGGATGTACGTGATGATCTAAATAGTAATACTCTCTTAACTTCTTTATTAGAGTATGAAAAAACTTTTAATAAACATTCCCTTAAAATTTTAGGTGGATATTCGCAAGAAGAATATGCTTGGGGATGGAATAGCGCATATCGTGCGAATTTTATTAATAATACTCAGAGATATCTTAATTTAGGAGATGCTGCAACTATGCAAAACGATGCAGGAGCTTATGAATTGGGGCTGGAATCCTTTTTTGGAAGGGTCAATTATATTTTGGATGAAAAATATCTTTTCGAAGCTAACGTGAGACAAGATGGTTCTTCTAGATTTGCTGAAAATTATAGATGGGGTACTTTTCCTTCTTTCTCTGCCGGATGGATACTATCTAAAGAAAATTTTTTACAGAACCTTGACTGGCTCGAGTTATTGAAAGTTCGTGGATCTTGGGGAGAATTGGGGAATCAAAGTATAAATTCATATTATGCCGCTAGTCCTATTTTGTCGACAGGTGCCAATTACGCATTAGGAGGAAATTTATATTCCGGGGTCGCCAATAATACATTGACCAATGAACAAACTACTTGGGAAACTACAACACAGACTAATTTCGGAATAGATATTTCTTTTGATAATAATCTTAATCTAACTTTTGATTATTTCAATAAAACAACGGATGATATCTTGATGCAAATACCGGTTCCATTAACCCTAGGAGATTTAACACCCCCTTATCAAAATGTCGGTACAGTAAAAAATTATGGTCTTGAGTTTGCTGCAGATTATCGAAAAACATTTTCAAATGGAATGTACTTCAATGCTGCTCTAAACATGGCCCATATAAAAAATGAAATTGTAGATCTTTATGGGAGAAGTCCTATAATAGATGGGCCAAAAGCCTTAATAGAAGGTGAGGCAATAAATTCATTTTATGGATATAAAGTAGATGGGATTTATCAGATAGCCGATTTTAACTGGCAAAATGGGAGTGACCCTTCAATACCCCACTTAGAAAGAGATTACACGTTAAAGGAAGGGGTGACCTCTGTTGCAAACTTTAATGCAACACCGGGGGATCTTAAATATGTGGATTTAAATGGAGATGGTGTGGTAAATATGACGGAAGATAGAACTGTTATAGGGAAGCAGTTTCCAGATTTATCTTATTCCCTTCAGTTAAATTTAGATTGGAAGCAATTTGATTTGGGGCTTTTTTTACAGGGTGTTGAAGGCATTGAAGGCTATACGAGCTGGAATATTTTTGCATTAACCAACGTCGCATCTAGTTGGGAAAAAAGATGGACACCAGAAAATCCCAGCAATACACTTCCGCAAATTACCTTGGATGGTGTAAGAACCCAAATCAATTCAGAATTCTACATGGAGGATGCCTCTTATCTACGCCTTAAGAATATTGAATTGGGTTATTCTTTGAATAAAGATATTATGCGTGATACTGGGTTCAGTAATTTGAGGATATATGCTAATATTCAAAATGCCTTAACATTCACAAAATTCACAGGATTTGATCCTGAGCGACCTACTGGAGCATTAGATTCTAATTCGGCTCATCCCCAAGTTCGAATATTCACTGTGGGTGCCAATATTAACTTTTAAAAAATAATTTATGAAAAGAGTAAATGGATTAATTATATCACTTCTGACAGTCATATTTATTTTCGGCTGTACAAAGGATATTTTAGAAAAGAACCCGGTTGCCGCGTTTTCACCGGATAATTTTTATAATAATGAAACAGAAGCACATATGGCCTTAATGGGAGTCTATGCTTCTATAATTCCTAATAATTATTCACTACATTGGTTTCAGTTTGATTTCATGTCAGATAATAACTATATTCAAGATTCCTGGCAAGGATCTAAAGAATTTGGAGAATGGGCTCACAATTCTGCAAGTTTAACAGCTTCTGAGAAATGGTCGAAAGCTTATCAAACGATTGGAAGAGCTAATGGATTTATGGAAAATCTTGATGCTATGGATAATATAGAGGAAGAGCTTAAGCTTCAAATGAAAGCAGAAGCACGTTTTTTGAGAGCATATATGTATTATGATCTTATTCTATTCTATGGCGATGTGCCATTAATTCTTGAGGTACAGTCTCTCGATGAAGCAGCCGTTCCAAGGACAGCAAAACAGGAGGTTCTTTCCGCTATACTTGAAGATTTTAATTTTGCGTCCGAGAACCTTCCCTTGACTTATCCCGGGGATCAGGTAGGAAGGGCTACAAAAGGAGCGGCACTAGCTTTTAAGACAAGAACGCTTTTATACAATGAAGAATGGGAAGAGGCTGCAGCTGTAGCTCAAGCTGTAATTGATCTCGGAGTTTATGAGTTGTATGAAGACTATGAAGGACTATTTAAAGAAGAGAATGAAAATAATGTCGAAGTTATTTTTGATATTCAGTATATTAAGGATCTCCGGCCACAAACATTTCCTACTTCGGCCGTTTCATTTGGAGAGTGGCCAACCCCTAACGTTACTTTAGATCTAATAGACTCATATTACATGTTAAATGGTCTACCAATCGATGATCCTAGTTCAGGTTATCAGGAACAAGATCCATATGCTAATAGGGATCCCAGGCTGGCGGCGTCAGTTGTTCTTCCGGGTTCTCAGATGGGTGATGGAATACTAATTCCAGCAAATGATGTTACTATTACAGGAGTAAGACCTAGAAAATATGCTGACTTAGGCACTTCTAATAGACAAAATACCGCTATTAATACTATTCTTATGCGATACGCAGACGTCTTATTAATGAGAGCTGAAGCTTTAATAGAAATGGGAAATACAGGCCAGGAAGTTTATGACCTGATTAACGAAGTGCGTAATAGAGTTGATATGCCAAGTATTGAAGAAGTGGAGGGGACAGGTTTGAGTCAAGAGCAACTTTACAATATACTAAGACATGAAAGAAGAGTTGAATTTTTTATGGAAGGAACACGTTATTCTGATATGTATAGATGGAAGGATGAGTCTTTGGTTCACGATGTTTACGGTTATAACACCGCAAAGTTATCAGACCCTTCTAATCCTTCAACCTGGGAGTTTGAAGGAGTAAAGTTAGCAACCAGGAATTTTGATCCAGCAAAAGGATGGTTATGGCCAATCCCTCTGGAGGAAATTCAAAATAATGAAGAGTTAACCCAAAATCCAGGTTATTAGTTTAATAATTAAAAATCATAAAATATTTTATTTGATGTATTTAAATTTGAGTTGCCTTAGAAGGAGCTGGATGTGAAACACCAGCTCTATTCTGAGGTTTATCTCAGAGTTCAATCTGTATTTAGTACCTGTTATAAACTTATATCCGAACAAATAGGGGTAGGTAAAATAGTTCTTCAAAACGCACTAAAAAATTAGTATAAAAAGTATAAAACATGAAAAAGGTATTACCAATTCAATCGCTCTTAGGAGTGATCAGTTTATTCTTAATTGGCTGCGGGGGCAACATAAAAGAAAGTAAAATACAAGCGAATTCAGGACCGCCGGGTCGAATTGAAATTCTTTTCCTGGGGCATGATAGTGAACATCATAATTCTGAAA
>Ga0307486_1000720_pt1 | contig 28231 bp, 27 predicted proteins | sample CBIW02metaG_FD_203663 | JGI IMG/M metagenome (GOLD analysis project Ga0307486, IMG submission 203663) | Sea-ice brine microbial communities from Beaufort Sea near Barrow, Alaska, United States - CBIW 0.2 | ecosystem: Environmental > Aquatic > Marine > Coastal | place: USA: Alaska | collected... | reverse complement strand
GACAGACAGACAGACAGACAGACAGACAATTGAGAATAATCTAGGGCTGAGTTGTCTGCAGCGCAGAGTAGAACGATTGATTTTTCATGCAGCCGTTCTGAACAATATTCATAAAACTGATTTTGAATATCTTGAAGCTTTGCCAATAAAGTGTTGTCGATAAAAATAATCGAATACTATTATTAATAATTGATATCCGTAATACAAAGCTCGCATTCCTATATCTCATAGAGACTGACCGCTGATGACACTTCAAAAAAAGTTTGTCCTTACCCTGGCCTGCCTACTATTGATCTTTATTATTACCGCGGTTGCCTTTAGCTCCGTCACTCAAAGCAAACAAATAAACAATCAGGCCTTGGAGGGCGCCTCCAGCAGGCTTAGCGAAGCGGCGAGGCTTCTGGGCCTGACCGATTCGATCATGACCGACCGGGTTAAAAACAGCATGCAGCTGTTGATTCAACGCGGCACCGCGTTAGGCAATCCTGCGCTTGGCAGCAATGTGAGTGTGGGTTCGGTTTCCCCCCCGCAACTGCTGCTGGGCGGCTTGCCGCAGGCCAATGACTTTGAGCTGGTAGATGGCGTTACCGAAATCATGGGCGGCACGGCAACACTCTTTTCGCGGCAAGGTAACGATTTTGTGCGTGTGTCCACCAACGTACTGCGCGATGGTCAACGGGCCATTGGCACGCTGTTGGATCCCAATGGTGCAGCAATCAAAGCTATCCTGACGGGCAACGCGTTCTATGGCCAGGTAGATATACTCGGCAAGCCGTACTTGACCGGCTACGTGCCCATCAAAGATGCCCAAGGCAATACGCTGGGCATCTGGTATGTGGGTTACTCTGCAGACCTGAGCGCCCTATCCGAAGCTATCTCCAGCGCAAGGATTCTGGAAAATGGCTTTGTTGCTCTGCGCGATCCCAGCGGTAAGCTCAGAATGCATTCTGATCATCTGACTGAAGACGACATCAATGCAGCCGTCGCAGATAACAATGCAGATTGGCATGTCGATACACGCGCTTTTGCTCCTTGGGGATATGACATTATCGCTGGATATTCCAAGGCCGAAGTACGTGAGCTGGTGTTCTCCAGCTCAATTTCGGTCGCCTTTCTGATCACCCTGGCAGGCGTCATATTGGCAGTGTGTATCAGTCTGTTGATGAACCTTATGATCGGCCAACCCCTGAAAGCCAATATCAAAGCCATTGAAAACATAGCCGATGGCAATGGCGATTTGACCGTTCGTTTTAACAGTGCCAACAAAGATGAATTCGGAATTCTGGCCCGTGGGTTTGATCGGCTTCTGGACCGCATACAACACACCATTAGTGAGGCGCTGGGATCAGCTAATACTCTACTGCTTCAGGCTAATGAACTCTCGAAAGTCGCTGAAAAATCGAATGCTTCAATTGATATTCAAAATACCGAAACCGAGATGGTTGCGACGGCCATGCACGAGATGAGTCTGACCGCCCAGAGTGTCGCGCAAAGTGCAGCGACAGGCGAGGACGCCGCCAATCAAGCAAGCGCACAGGCGCTTGAAGGCAGAGACTCGCTCGCTGCGACCATTCGTAGTATTCAAGGCCAGGCGGAGGAGATTTCTTCGTCCATGGTCGTGATCGATGAACTCGCTTCCGCCAGCCACGACATCGGCTCGGTGCTGGAAGTTATTGTGAATATTGCCGGTCAAACCAACCTGTTGGCACTCAATGCTGCGATCGAGGCAGCACGCGCCGGAGAGCAAGGACGTGGCTTTGCGGTCGTTGCCGACGAGGTGCGTTCCCTGGCCCAGCGCACACAAGCTTCAACCGAACAGATTCGCGGCATGATTGAACGCGTGCAGCAAGGTGTGAGTCGGTCTTCGTCGATGATGGCTGAAAACCGCACGCTCGCGGTGAGTAATGCCGAGGCAGCCCAAGGCGCAGGCAAGGCCTTCAGCGATGTTATGGAGGCTGTTACGCGCATCAGTCAAGTGAACACTGAGATTGCCAGTGCGGCAGAGGAGCAGAGTCACGTAGCCGAAGATATCAATCGCAATGTGCTGCGTATCAGCGACGAAGCGATGAAGAATGGTGAACTGGTCGCCCAAACGCGAGATGCCAGCCAGAACCTGACGCTGCTGGCCGATAAGCTGCGCACCTTGCTGGCTTACTACAAGGTATAGCATCTAAAGAGGATCGATTTTCTCTAGGGTGCATGCTCGGTAGCCGAGGTGAAACTCGCCCTCTCAGGAGCTGTTCCTTTATCGCAGCTTCAGCCAATGGGCTAGCCGGGAGTTCGGGTGACGACTGATGGACCAGGGTAGCCAAGCCATCACGACCAGAATGGCCAACCCGGCCAGGACGGTCCAGACGGGATGCAGCGTGAAGGTATTGCCCAGGCCAGCAAATACGATCGTCATGGGCAACATGCCGATCAGTGTCGCTGCCGCAAAGCGCCAAGCGTGTATTGCAGTGACGCCCGCGGCATAGCTGATCAGTGCAAAGGAAAAAACCGGTATCAGCCGGGTCAAAAAAATGGTGATGATCAAAAAACGTTGTGAGCCATCTCTGGCGAATACCGGGTTGTCTGGAAAACGCTTGCAGATTACCTCACGCCCAAGAAAGCGAGCAATCCAGAAGGCTGCCATAGCGCCAATCAATGCACCGCTAGCGGCGATTGCTGTGCCCGTGAGCACACCAAAGGCCAGACCCGCAGTCGCGCTTACAGGGAGCGTAGGGATAGGGCCGACCACCACCGCGATAATCATCAGCAGGACAAGCAAAAGTGGCCCGACACTGCCCTGACTGGTAAGCCACTCGGAGAGCATATCCGGTGCCAGACTCGCGGGCATTCCCAGTATCTGTAATAACCACCAGGCACCCGCCAGTGCGGTAAGAACCAACAGAACCACTGCAACTCTCAGCGCCATCCAGCAACCTCTCTATGACAGATATATTCAGTGTGTATACCGAATGCGATGATACCCCCAGACGTGAAGCACCGCTTTGAGAAACGCACCTTTTTCAGTTAATGTCGCCGGTACTGGTCAACGTCCCTGGCGGACATGCCTTTCTCCTACTCCATCTGAGGAGCGCTTGTGAGACTCTGTGTTTTCTGCGGTTCAAGCCCCGGCAATCAACCTGTATACCTTGAAGCCGCCCAGCAGCTGGGTACGGCGCTGGCCAAAGCAGGCATCGGTCTGGTGTATGGCGGTGCGCAAGTCGGTTTGATGGGCGCCGTGGCCGAGGCGGCGCTGGCCGCTGGTGGTGAGGTCCTTGGCGTAATCCCCCGTCAGCTGGTCGAGCGTGAGCTGGCTCATAGCGGTCTGACTGAGCTACGCGAAGTGGGCTCCATGCATGAACGCAAGGCCATGATGGCGGATCTTTCCGACGGTTTTATCGCTCTGCCTGGCGGCGTCGGCACCTTTGAGGAGTTGTTCGAGGTCTGGACCTGGGCTCAGCTCGGCCATCACCAGAAGCCCTGCGCGCTGTTCAATGTGCACGGCTATTACGACAAACTGATCGCCTTCCTCGACCACTCCATGAACGAAGGCTTTATGAAGCCACCCTACCGCGAAATGCTGATTGTCGCAGCGGATGTGGAATCGGTATTGGCCAGAGTAAAAGCCTACGAAGCGCCCACGGTGGCTAAGTGGATGGGCAATAACGGCCGCTAGCTTTCAGCCCAGAGAAACGAGAAACCCTCGGCTGCTCATATCTTTGATAGAGCAGCTCGGGGGTTCAGATTACCGGGGAGTGGGATCAAGCGACCTGCTTTGCGCGCCAGGCCAGTTCATTGGTGATGGTGGCTTTGGGCTTGAGCATGGCAAAGTCCAGATCAACAATTTCTTTACCCTCCTTCAGACGCTGAACAAAGTCAGGGTTGGCCAAGGCTTTCTTGCCGATTGCTAACAATGCTTGCGGGAAGTCAGCGACGCAATCCTGCAGATTGATCTCGTCGATGCCACCATTGATGATCAGCGCAAGGTTATCCACTTCAGCCACTACGTCGGCCAGGGTCTTGTTCCCATCGATGAAATTTGCCCGGCGCACATCGCCATCGGTGGTATGCACGAAGTCCGCACCCGCGTCGCGTGCCGCTTCGGCAATCTGACGGAAGCCGGCTTCTCCTTCCGGGAACTGATAGTCTGGATCCGTTACCGTCACCTGTGACAGGCGTATCCCTAGCGTGAAGTCGTTGCCTACTGCCTGCCGGACAGCTTTGATGACGTCAACCACAACGCGCAAACGGTTTTCCAGATTGCCACCGTAACGATCATCTCGTTGGTTGTAATAAGTGCTCAGGAACTGGTGTAACAGGTAACCGTTGGCGCCGTGCAGTTCAATGCCATCAAATCCGGCAGTCTTGGCATTCAATGCCGACTGAACAAACCCGTTGACAGCGAACTCGATGTCTTTCTCTGTCATGCTCTTCGGCGTTTTCCATTCAGTCTGATCGCCATAAATACCCAGTGGAACTCCCTTGGGTTTTACCGTGCTGGGAGCAATGGGCTGGTCTGTGTAATGGTTAGCCTGGAACTGGGAGCCAGCATGCATAAGTTGAGCAAAAATTGTGCTGCCCGCGGCATGGACACGGTCAACGATCATCTTCCAACCGTCGATCTGAGCATCATTGATAATACCTGGCTGGTTAGCGTAACCCTGGCTGGCGCCACCATCGGTATAAGTACCCTCAGTGATTAGCAGACCGAAGCCGCCTTTGGCATAAGCCTCATAGTGATCGGCCATGGCCTCATTGGGCGCGCCATCAGGCTCGGCGCTGGTACGTGTCATGGGCGCAAGGGCAAACCGGTTGGCAAGTGTCTGGTTGGTAAATCGAATACTCTGCATTACATCGCTCATAGGGTTCGCCTCTGAATTACTGAATAAATAATAGGCCAGAGTCTGACCGCCAACCAATCAGAAGCCAAATGCATTCTTTCGATGAAACCGATCAGTTATTTCAACCGCGAGGCCAGAAACCCCAGTAGCTTTTCCACCACAGCCTCGGGCTGCTCCTGCTGCACCCAATGTCCTGCGTCAAGTATCAGGTCGCAGCTGCGCAAATCCGTGCATGCGCGGCTCTGCATTGCTTCAAAGGCACCGGGGCTTTGATAAATACCCCAATCGCTGGCACCAGCGATAAAGCAGGACGGCACGTCGATAGTCTTACCCGCAAACAGCAGCAATTCTGCCTGGGACGCTGCCGAAGCAAAAGCCCGATACCATTGCAGACCACCCTGCAATCCAGTCGTGGCGAAAAGGCGCGCGTACACTGCCAGATCCTCCTCGGGCAGCCATTGGCAAGCACTCACCTCAGCCTCCGCCGGCATACAAGGCGCGACCGCCTGGGGCATCGTGTTGCCCATCGCCATAACATAATACTCAGGCATGGTGGCCAAATCTGCTGCACTGGCGGATGCCAAGGGCGCGGGTGTATTGCCTGCCCAATCGGCGCTTTTCATGTGGAAATAGGCACGCAGGAAATCATGCAGCCCCTGCGAGCAATCGAGCAGATCAGTATTAGCCTGGGGCATGCAGAAATAGCGCTGGTAGTGCAGACGCGGCGGGGCGAGCTCCGCTAGATCCTGATGCACACGGGCGGCCTGTTCAGCACTGTTGCGCCCGTCAAAGCGATAGGCGGGCACCCCTGGATAGGGAGCGCTCATCAGCACTACCGAGCGGAATATGTCGTGCCGTGTGAGGGCGCAGGTTGCCGCCACCGGCGAACCAATATCGTGGCCCACGACCGCGGCAACGGACCCATGGCCGAGCGCCAGCACTAGACCCAAGGCATCACGTACTAGATTGAGCACATGGTATTGGCTTAGATCGCCGTCGTAGCGCAGATCGGCCCCTTCGGTCATGCCGTAACCACGTTGATCCGGCGCGACCACGTGGTAGCCCGCTGCAGCCAAAGGCAGCATTACCTTGCGCCAGGTATAAGCGAGCTCAGGGAAGCCGTGCAAGAGCAATACACACTCACGACCCGATTGCTCAAATCCGGCCTCGAGAATATGCATATTCAGGCCGTTGCCGTTATTCACCTGCCGGGAGCGAATACCATGGGGCAGTTGCGCTGCCAAGGTGGCAGCAGCTAGGGATTGCGCAGTGTCGTGACTCGATGCGGGCATACTGTTCTTGGCTTCTCGCAGCTTCAATGGTTCTGCCCACAAGCGGGTGCTAACTCACTTCAGGATGTCTTCGGAGCCTTCGCGAATCGCAGATAAGGGAGCTTGATATCAAGCTTGCCGAATTTTTCCTCAGCCTGGGCATCATTCAGGGACAGGGCAACAATCACGTCCTGACCGGGTACCCAGTTGGCGGGGGTGGCAATGGATGCGCCGTCAGTCGCCTGGATAGCATCCAGTGCCCGCATGATTTCAGCGAAGTTGCGGCCCACAGCCATGGGATAGGACATGGTCAGGCGAATCTTTTTGTCCGGACCGATAATGAATACAGTCCGCACAGTGGCGCTGTGAGCTGGCGTTCGCCCATCGGGCATGTAGGCATCGGCGGGCAACATATCGTACAGTTTGGATACCTGCAGAGAGGTGTCGTCGATGATCGGGAAATCTGCAGGGGCACCAGAGAAAGACTCGATATCACGTTTCCATTTCTTGTGCTCTTCGACGTTGTCTACCGACACGCCCATTACCTTGGTGTTGCGTTTGGCGAATTCGGGGGCAAGTTGAGCAACCGCGCCAAATTCGGTGGTGCATACGGGAGTGAAATCTTTAGGGTGTGAAAAAAGGATGGCATAGCTATCGCCAATCCAATTATGAAATGTGAGCTCACCGGCAGTGGAAGCCGTTGTGAAGTCGGGCGCAACATCGTTGATTCTGATAGACATTATTGTGGTCTCTGGTTGTTTTCCAATGAACCTTGCAGGCGGTTAATATTCTAATAAAAACACGCCTTATCAAAATACAGCATGCGCCTTCAGGTTACTTTAGTCGACGCTTCATAAGACCGTAAAGGGTTTGAATCGCCTCAAACTGCATGTTTTCTGGCGAGACGTTAAACTCGGTAAGAGTCGAGAATACGCGCCATGTCCTCGCCTAGCTCAACCACGTCGCTAGCGCCGATATCCCGTTGTGCGAAGGAGCGCAAGCCAATGATCTGCGCTTGAAGAAGGCGTGCAAGACGTGTGCAGTCAACATCGGCTTCGAGCTCGCCATTACTCTTGGCTTGCTCAAGCACCTCACCGAGGCGCTGCTCGATTGAATCAAGGACCCGGTTGACCTCCTGGTTGATCGACAGGTGGGTGCTACTGGTTTCCAGAAGGGTTTTTACTACCATGCAGGCGCGTGAAGGGGCTGGCCCACCTGACACACAGGCCGATGCGATTTCTCTTAGATACGCCTGAAGACCATCGATGACCTGCGGACTTTTTGCCAAGTGATTGGTAAGGAAGTCTCCAGACTCTCTGGAATAACAAGCCAACGCTTCAAGAAACAAACCGTCTTTACTACCAAAGGCCGCATATATGCTTCCCGGGCGCATATCGAGAGCATGCTCGATCTGTTTGATTGAAGCGTTGTAATAACCCTTCTCCCAGAACAGGGCGACGGCTTTATCGATTGCCGATTGTCGATCGTAGCGGGCTATTCTTGCCATGGTGTTCAACGTCTCGATTTGACTGTGCAGAATACTTTAAGGAGTGAATTATATATTGAATGATCGCTCAAAAATAGATAGGCTGCAGTTGTTGAGTGATCAATCAATAATTTTCTTCAAGAGGATTCATCAATGCCTACCTTTACCCTTCACGATAAGCTGTCCGCTCCAGAACAATCCAAGCCCCTGCTTGAGGACTCCCTCAAAAACTTCGGCATGATTCCCGGACTACACGCAGTGATGGCTGAATCCCCTCAAGTCCTGAAAGGCTATAATCAACTGCATGAACTGGTTTTGGATTGCAGTTTTGATAACGACGAAACCACTGTGGTGTGGCAGACAATAAATGTGGAGCATGCCTGCCACTATTGCGTTCCTGCACACACCGGCATCGCAAAAATGATGGAAGTATCCGACGACATCACTAACGCACTGCGCGATGAAACACCGCTGCCTAGTGACAAGTTAGAGGCCCTGCGTACCTTCACTCTTGCGGTTGTCCGTGAGCGTGGCGAAGTCCGCTCTGATGCGGTACAGCGCTTCCTTGATGCCGGCTATACCCAACGGCAGGTATTGGAAGTGATCCTGGTGCTTTCCCAGAAGATCATGAGTAACTACATCAACCACATCGCTAAAACACCAGTCGATGGGGCATTTAAAAAGTTTGAATGGCAGAAAGCCAAGTAACGGAGTAAGCCGTGAGCAGGCCATGTCAGTTCGACCGATCTACCTGGCCTGTTAAGTCTTCGAGAAAATCGGTAGTCAACATTTGTCCTATCGAGTAACAGTAATCTTTACGTCAACCAAGCCTGACGACAGACTCCCAATACGGCTAAACGCCGATTTTGACAGATCAATAACTCGGCCTTTTACAAACGGCCCGCGATCGTTAATTCTGACGATGACACTTCTACCGTTGTTCTTATTCGTTACCTTGACGATGGATCCGAAGGGCAATTTTTTATGCGCTGCCGTTTCCAGGTGATGCCTGTAAGGCTCGCCACTGGCCGTTTTCCTGTTCTGGAATTTATCCGCATAAAAAGAAGCCTGCCCCGATTCGGTATAGCCAACCCAGTTACCACCCTCACCCGTTGGCATTTTGCTACAACTAGCCACCGCAAGAACAAACAGGGCGACCGACAGATTTCTCAGAATAGTTCTCATCATTTCAGGTGTTTTTCTCATTCGCCAGCACGCGCTGGTGGGATTTCGCGTGGTATCCGTAAGCCTGACGTTAGTCGTTAGGTGCCATGAGGTAAAGGCTTACGGCATTTGTGCTCATTAGATTCAGCGTGCAAAAGCCCTCGTCGCAGGGCACGACTCCTATCCTGGCGTTGTCACAACAGTCGGTGGGGTGGCTACAGTTTGAGCGGGCATCTGCCTTGATACAGCAACATCAGCGTTCTGGATGGCGCGTATTTCTCGGCCGCAAGAATGCACCTAGCAGGTAACATGGCGCATTACTCTTAGACCGGAGCTACCATGAACAGTACAACACTGCATATTGCGCGGCGCTTTTGCGGACCGCCAAACAGCGGCAACGGTGGCTATGTCTGCGGTCTTGTGGCCAATCACATGAAGCAACCCTGTCAGGTCACCCTGCATGCACCACCACCACTGGATACCGATCTGCAGCTGCATCCCCACGAAGACGGCCTGCAGCTGAAACTCGGTGAGCAGCTGCTGGCCACCGCACGACCTTATTCCTTCGAGATGAATATCCCGACACCGCCTTCAATGCAGGAAGCCGAAGAAGCCCAAAAGCGCTTTGTCGGTGTGAGCCGCGAGGGTGGCCATGAGCTACCAAATTGTTTTGTGTGTGGTACCAACCGCGACGTAGGCGATGGCCTGCGTATCTTCACCGGTAACGTCTGCGAGCATCAAGATCACGTCGCGGCGCTCTGGCAGCCAGAGGTCGATCTGGCCGATGCCGACGGTAACGTATCCAGCGAGTATCTCTGGGCAGCACTGGATTGCCCCGGTTTTTTTGCGGTCAAGCCGATCTCGGGCATGGCCCTGCTGGGACGTTACAGTGCGCGTATCGAGCAACCAGTCCGCGCCGGCGAAATCCTCACAGTCTCGGCCTGGGCAATCAGTCATGACGGCCGCAAGCATAATGCCGGCAGCGCCCTGTACCGCAGCAACGGTCAACGAATAGCCTGCGCTGAAGCCACCTGGATCAGTCTGAAGCGCTGAATGAGATTGCTATAGATCTCTCATCAAGAAGAACGACTTCCACGGGAGCCGCTTGACCTCAAGAGTTTGAAGCGCAAGCGAGCTGCTTGCGCCCTTGGCTCACTCAGTAGACGTCGTGCTGAGTGTTGTGCACGTTGAACTTGCCGGTTGGCGTAATCAGGCGTTTGTCCTTGATAACGTGCTTGAGCTCCAAGGTTTTATCATCCACTACCACGATTGCTGACTCTTCCTCCTGTCCACTCCAGACAGAGAACCAAACTTCGTTTCCGTCCTTGTTGAACTCAGGCTGGACGACCCGCTTAGCGCCGCCGGCGACGCCGGCCCACTCGCCAATAGGCAATACTGTGTAGCCCGCTTCGAGGTTGTTGATGTCAAACACCGCGGCGGACTGACTGATTGCTGCATCCGGGTTAAATGTGGTGTCCAGATACAGGTGGTTGGATTTTGGGTGTGTCTTGATGAACAACGAGCCACCGCCCTGCCCTTTCAGTGTATCGACCACTTTCCAGGCCTGATCCGGATGCCCTTCGGGATCGGTACCAATCATGGAGATAATCTCATCGCCCAGATGACTGGTTGCCCAGACCGGTCCGAATTGCGGATGAACAAAGTTGGCTCCGCGACCGGGATGCGGAATTTTGCCGACATCGATCAGCGCAGTCATCTTGCGCTCTTTCGAGTCGATTACCGCCACCTTGTTGGAGTTGTTTGCCGCCGTCATGAAGTAACGATGTGTCACATCCCAGCCACCGTCATGCAGGAAGGGTGCGGTACCGATGGTGGTCGTGGTGAGGTTATCAATGTCTTCATAGTTGACCAGCAAAACCTTGCCGGTTTCCTTGACGTTAACGATGAACTCAGGATGCTCATGGGAAGCGATAATCGCCGCCACACGGGGCTCAGGGTGATATTCCTGAGTATCAACTGTCATCCCGCGGGTAGATACGATTTTCAATGGCTCCAGCGTTTCACCATCCATGATGGTGTATTGCGGTGGCCAGTAATCCCCGGCTATGACGTACTTGTCTATGTAGCCTTCAAACTTGGATGTTTCCACCGAGCGAGCCTCGATGCCGACCTTGATCTCGGCGACTTTGGCGGGCTGTGTGGCCCACAGGTCTATCATGTCGATTCTGGCATCGCGCCCAATCACCAGAAGATAACGTCCAGATGCGGACATACGCGAAATGTGTACGGCATAGCCGGTCTCGATGGTCTTGATAATCTTTTTGCTGTTGCCATCAATCAGAGCAATCTTGCCATCATCGCGCAGAGTGACCGAAAACAGATTTGGTAGATCGAGTGTATTCATTTGTTTAGTCGGCCGATCTTCCGGCTTGACCAATACTTTCCAAGAGGCAAGCATCTCCTTCATGCCCCATTCGGGAGGCATTGGCGGTTCGTGCTGAATATAGCTCGCCATCATCTTCACCTCTTCCTCGGTGAGTCCTCCGGAGGTACCCCAGTTAGGCATGCCGCCCGGGGATCCGTAGGAAATCAGTGCCTCAAGGTATGCCTGACCCCGCGCCTGGGTGATATCCGGCGTCAACGGCTTGCCTGTTGCGCCCTTGCGCAGCACACCGTGGCAACCGGCACAGCGTTGAAAATAAATCTCTTTGCTTTTCTCGAACTCGGCTTCGGTCAGGTCCGGCGCACCTGCCGAACGAACCACCTTGGCCGATTCCGTGTTAACCTCCGACGCTCCACCCTGATAAGCTGAAGCCGCACTTTCCGGATTGGGTACAGCCTGAGCAAATAACGTAGCGTTGAGCAACAAAACGCCAATGGCAAATGCTAGGGGATGCTTTTTGATATACATAGTCAGTTCCTCATCTTGCTTAATGGACAGGAGAAACAGCGATAACTGAACGCTGTTGCCGTCTGTGTTTTGGCTCAAAATCGCACGGTTGCTTCCAGATCGGCATATCGCTGCGCGCCAGGCAGCTCATCCAGTGGTCGGTATTCGCGGTTTAGTAGATTGCCCAGCAACAGACTTAGGCTGACACGCTGTTGATAATCGAGCTTCCAGTTCAAATTCAATGTCGCGAAACCGCTCGCCCGATCAGTCACCTGGTTTTGTTCGTCTTCACGCTTAGCCCCCTCGGAAGCCCGCATAAACAGATCCAACTCACTGAACAAGCCTGCCCCGAGCGTTGAGAAATGGCGCAGACCGACGGTGCAGGTCGCTTGCGCCAGACCACTATTCGCAGTGGAACGGTTATTCACGAAATGGAACGTCCGCCGCGCTAGACTGATGGATGCATGGGGTTTGACCGGCAGCGTTCCACGCCACTCCAGCGCTATTTCCAGTCCATGGGTACGGGCTTCATTTACGTTCACGTATTGCCACTGGCGCAGACGTGAAGAGCTCGGCGGCAAGTAACCGTCCGGGGTAACTGATAAGCGCTGCCGATCAATGTAATCCTTGGCAGCAGTGCGGAAGAGCGCAACATCCAGCGATACAGAAGCCGATTCATGGCGCAAGCCGAGTTCAAAGGTATGCGCCAGTTCCGGTTCAAGCTCGGCGTTGCCGTAGTTCACATCACTGCCACCGGTGGCTACTGAGAAAAATTGCGTCAGCGTGGGATAGGAATAGCCAGCGGCGAACGTAGCGCGCACCGACCAGTCGTCGTCCAGCCGATGCACCAGCCCGAGCGAACCAAGCCAGCGCTCATCGCGGCTGTCGGTTGAACTGCGATCAGTGCTGCTCTTGAGATTTGACTCGACAGTGTAGTACCGCCCGCCAAGGTGGCCGGTCCAGTCCGGTGAAAACTGCCAGCGCTGTTGCAGAAAGACTGAAACCGTCTCTTGCTCGGCTTTCTGCACTGAAGTACGGAAAGTATTGATTGGCGGGAAGCCGGGACGCAATACTGTCGTGGTCTCGGTCTGCTTGTTAGCGTCCAGCTGATCTTGCAGGTACTCAACGCCGCCGAGTGTCGGTTGGTTGGCAAACAGATCCAATCCGGCCTTGAGCGCCAACCCGCGGGTAAGCAGATCGTCCACCGCGAGGTTATCGACCTCGATAGAGGGGATCCCACTGATGGCTACACTGTTTTCGAAAGTACGGTCTACCTGGCGTTGAAAACCATCGAATGACAATCGGCTAAGCCAGCTCGTGACGCCCTGGGCCTCGTAGAAAAACGCATAACGGGTTTGATCACGCTTAGGGAAAGCGAGAGCAAGTCTTTCTCCGGGGGCCGGCTCGGTCCAGGTATTAGCGGACAGGTTGAACTGCTCGGCTTTTAGTGCAAGCTTTTGATTGGCCCACTGGTAACCCAGATAAGCGCTGACTGATTCGTTGTCGTAATCCGAATGATCCAGCGTGCTGATCGGAATCCGCCGGTCGCCATGTTCGCTGCGCGAAAGAGAGAGTCGATAATCAAAGCCATTGGAGCTACCCCCCAAGCCGGTGGAGCTGCGATAGCCCCGAGTCGCCGAATAATAGCCACCACCCGCGTAGCCCTCCAAAGACCGGTCGCCACCGCCGCGGGTTATGATGTTGACCACCCCGCCAATGGCGTTCGACCCATTGATGACGGATGACGGGCCACGGATCACCTCAATTCGTTCAATGGTTGCCGGATCGATAAGCAACGGCGTCCCATAGGTAGAGTGATCGGTCATGGTCTGACCATCGATTTTGATAGCGACGCGCCGGCTACTCTCACCGCGGATGGAGATACGCTTCATGCCGGGGGTATCGGAGTCAGTCAGCGTCACACCGGGCACATCGCGGAAGAGCTCTGTTACATCGGCTACAGGTGCCCGTTCAATATCATAACGATCAAGCTGGGTGACGCTCGCGGGGCTCATAATTAACGACTCGCCCATCCCCGTAGCGGTGATGATGCTGGATTCGAGCTCAAAGGGTTTTTCAGCGAAAACGTCTGGAACAATAAGTAGCACGGATACTGATACCAGCAATGCCGGTCCTTTTTTCATAATCTCTCCATCGGTGTTCACCAGATCCGATAGTAGTGAGGACAGGGGAAACGACGTCTTGATCATGATCAAGACGCTCCGCGTCATACTGTCGCAACAGAAGAGCGGCGCGCGAGCCCGTTAAGGGGTATGCGGCGGAAACTTTCAGCCAACCTGGTGACTCTTACATCTATTGAACACCCCAAGAGAACAGATCATGGATTTGAAAAGTGGCTACCCCTTCTGGGCAATCAAGAACGGACTTATGTGCGCGTTTCCGCAACTCAAGGCCGATATCAGCTGTGATGTCGTGGTTGTTGGTGGTGGGATAACCGGTTCCTTGATCGCTGATGAGCTAGGCAAGAGCGGTTTGGATGTGGTGGTGGTCGAGCAGCGTGATGTGGCCTGGGGCAGCTCCGCCGCCAGTACCGCGTTGCTGCAGTACGAGATCGATACGCATATGGCTGATCTGACCAGGATCTACGGTGAGTTCCATGCGGTACAGGCCTACCAGGCGTGCGCTGATGCAATCACTGATCTGCAGAGTCTTGCCAGCGAGCTGGGTGATGTGGATTTTGATATGCAAGAGAGCCTGTACTACGCCAGCAAACGGGTTCACAAGACTCCGTTACTCGAGGAGTACGAGCTGCGCGTCAAGCACGGCTTTGATGCACAATGGCTTGACTCCAAGGCCGTAAAGGAGCGCTTTGGCATCAAGGCACCCTGCGCCATTTTGACCAAACTGGCCGCACGTGTGGACCCCTACCGCATGGCCTCCAAGTTGTTGCTTCGGCTGACCGAGCGTGGCAGCAGAGTGTTTGATCGCACGGTGATCGATGCTATTGAGCCCTCCGAAGCAGGCGTGACCCTGCGCACCTCTGAAGGGTTGCAGATACAGGCTGGGCACGTAGTTATTGCGGCAGGCTACGAGTCACAGAAATGGCTGAAAAAGCCAGTAGCAAAAAACCGCAGCAGCTACGCGTTCATTACCGATCCAATCGAGAAAACCGATCTGGGACTGTTGGCGTCGACCATGGTTTGGGAGTCTGCCAGGCCCTACTTGTATATGCGCACGACGGGTGATGGCCGGTTACTGGTCGGCGGGGATGACGACGACATTGACATACCCTCGCGCCGCGACAAACGGGTGGACAGCAAGGCCAGGGGCTTGTGCAAGAAAGTAAAGAAGTTGTTCCCTGACCTGTCAATTCACCCGGCGTTTTCCTGGGGCGGCACCTTTGCTGAAACCGAGGACGGCCTCCCCTTCTTCGGCGAGCATCCGCAGTATGGCCCCAGGGTACAGTTCGCCATGGCCTACGGCGGCAACGGTATCAGTTACAGCATGATCGGCGCGGGATTGTTGAGAGCTCATATTGAAGGGCGGCAGCATCCATTGACTGAGTTATTCAGCTTTTCGCGCATAGGTTAAGGCATATACCTTAGACTGCTGGACACACCATCGATCGCGCCTTCAGCGCTTAACTCTGACCGACATGGATACATTCGTGAAACACACCTTAAACGTAATGAGTCTGCTGCTTTTGCTGTCCTTCTCCCTGCCCAGTTTTGCCTTCCAGATTTTCGTCAAGACGCTGACCGGCAAGACTATTGCTCTAGAGGTGGAACCAAACGATACCGTCGACAACGTCAAGCAAAAAATTCTCGATAAGGAGGGCATTCCACCCGCTACTCAGCGGTTGGTCTTTGCAGGCAAAACTCTGGCGGATGATCGCACACTGGCCGATTACAATATTCAGAAAGAGTCTACGTTGCACTTGGCGTTGCAAACAATCCTAACGCCCCTTATGACCTTGCAAAGCCTGTCCGAGCAGGCACGTTTACTTCAGGTGGCGGTTAATCAGGCTGCACTCGTGATGCACGGCAGCCATGGCAACCCTCTGGATATGCGCGCCGAGCCTGGCAGCCAATCCTGCCTGTGGGCCTCGGGTGACTGGGGCTCGAACAGTCGTGACCAAGGTGATGGATCGATCAAGCTTGCGGAGCTGGGCGGTTGCTGGGTCATTGATGACAATCGTACCCAGATCGGCTTGGGTTTAGGCAAATCATGGAGTGATCAGGAAACGATTTTCAGTGGGTCGCAAGAGCAGACCGGACAATACCTCGTACTCGAGCTGATCACTCCCGTAGCGACCTTGGGCAGCAATGCCTGGAGCACCCTGACAACCTATTACAGCGATGCTGATCTCGACATACAACGCGGCTACATAACCGCCAATAACCAGGACGGTTCCGTGGGCAAAACTGATGCCACGACCTGGTCCGTTCGCGCACGCACAGACTGGGAGCGTGCAGGCATGTTTGCAGGGGCTGCACTGTCACCGTTCGTAGATCTGTCTCATATCAAAACTGATATCGACGGCTACACCGAGCGCTCTGGCACAACTCCTGCGAAATTTAATGACAGTGATTTCTCGACGTCGGAAGGGCGTGCGGGGGTCAATACACTTAAACCGCTCAGCCCGCGTTTCAGTTTAACAGCCGGCCTGGAAGCGGTACATCGCTTCAACCAGTCCAGCTCAGGTATCAACGGCACACTACTGGGCGGCAATCAGTTCAACATCAACACTGATAGCGATCAGAACACTTGGTTGCGCGCTTCCGTCGGCGGCATTTGGAAACTCTCGCCCGTCAAGCTTATCCTCAACGCCAACATTAGTAGCGAAGGCCAGGATCCTCAGACTTGGTTAGCCGGGCATATGGTCGCCTCGTTCTAGGGTCTGCAAGACCCCTGTTCATCAAGGAGAACCCAATGACACCGAATTCAGTGGCGACAGAATCGTACAAACAGGCCACCCTTTACCGCATGGTGATGAAGAAGCACCTTTGCCCATTTGGCCTCAAGTCCCTCGATTTGCTCAGACGTGAAGGCTACACCGTTGACGACAACTGGCTGACATCCCGGGAAGAAACCGATGCCTTCATGGCAAAGTATAGTGTAGACACCACACCCCAGGCCTTTATCGGTGAGAAACGTATCGGTGGCTATGACGAACTGCGCCAGCACTTTGGCAAGAAAGTGAAATCTGCAGATGAAACCAGTTATCGTCCCGTCCTAACGGTATTCGCCGTTTCGGCCTTGCTGGCTCTAGCGGTGATCTGGATGGCGGGTGGTGCGCTGTTGAGTCTGCGCAGCATTGAGCTGTTTATCGCCTTCAGCATGTGCATTCTGGCGCTACTCAAACTGCAGGATGTGGAAAGCTTTTCTACCATGTTTCTCAACTACGATTTGCTCGCCCGCCGCAAGGTGCCCTACTCCTACATCTATCCCTACGCTGAATTATTTGCCGGCGTGCTCATGGTTGCTGGGGGCTTGCTTTGGCTGGCCATTCCGGTGGCCTTATTCATCGGGACCATCGGCGCGGCATCGGTGTTCAAGGCGGTATATATCGACAGGCGCAAACTCAAATGCGCCTGCACCGGCGGCGACAGCAACGTACCCCTGGGATTCGTCTCACTGACAGAAAATCTGATGATGATGGGAATGGGGATCTGGATGCTCAGATACTTTGGGGGGTGATATAACGAGCGAGCGCGTTGCAAACGCTAACGTTTGTATTGCGTAGGACAATACCCCCTGATCACACCCGGTTCACGCAATGCGCCATGTTTGGTCTTGCGCCCACTGACGCGCTTGCGCCACAGACGGAAAGAGCCGGGCTTGAGTTGCAAACGCATAAGTTGAATGACTGCCGGTTCGTTGAGGCCGTATAGGGCTTCAATTGCTTCAAAGGGCGTACGGTCTTCCCACGCCATCTCAATAATGCGGGACTCATCCACGGCGCTCCAATTACTCGCTTGGGACATTTTTTTCAGCTCCCATACAAAATATTATTATCCTCAGGCTGCCTCCGAATCGCACTCGTATCATTGCAACAGGCTGTTACTACAGCACCAGGATTGCGCACCATTCAACCCACTTATACGCACCGCCGCAGAGCGTCAAAGGCGTATATTTATACCCCATAATCATCGCCTAAGGAGCCACCATGACATCGCCTGCTACCAACGACATCGTTCTAGCTGAACGCCGCGGCCCCTCACTCGTGCTGACGCTAAATAGGCCGGACAAGCGCAATGCTCTGGAAACGGCGATGTACATTCTGCTCGAGCACCATATCAATGAAGCGGTAGCGAATCAGCAGATCGCCAATATCATATTGCGCGGAACCGGTGACTTTTTCTGCTCGGGCGGCGATCTGCGCTCGCTTGAAACCAGGGCAGCACTGCCCGTTGAAGAACGCGCCGCACTCATTCAAAAATTGCATGACCTGGTACTGAAGTTAAAATTTTGCTCCAAGCCCGTGATTGCGGCGATTGAGGGCGGAGCGGCGGGTGCCGGCGCTTCTCTGGCATTCGCCGCTGACCTGATCGTAGCAGCCAAGGGCAGCTATATTTCCATGGCCTACGTCAAAGCAGGGCTGGTGCCGGACGGTGGCGGTTCGGCATTCCTGGCGCAGTCATTGCCCCATCAATTAGCAGCGGAGCTTGCCCTGTTTGGTGGTCGCTTGCCCATAGAGCGTTTTGCTCAGGCAGGCGTTGTTAACCGAGTGGTCGAGCCGGGCTCTGCGTTAGAAGTCGCATTGGAGATGGGTCAGCAACTGGCCGAAGGCGCACGCGAATCGCAGAGTGCCATTCTGAAATTGCTTGACGGCCCGGACCGAAAGGCGTTTGCACGCCAACTCGACCAGGAAAAGCAGCTGATGGCAATTGCCTTGGGTGGCGCGGAAGCTGCGGAAGGGATTGCGGCCTTCAAGGAAAAACGCACTCCTCGCTTCGCTCAGCCGGATGGCAAGTAAAGCAAGGACTATTCGACACCAAGCCTGACTAGGCGGCTTTCAGCGAAGCCATATCGATCACAAAGCGGTACTTCACATCGCTTTTGATCATGCGTTCATAGGCTTCGTTGATGCCCTGAATATCGATCATTTCCACATCGGAAACGATGTTGTGTTCCGCGCAGAAGTCGAGCATTTCCTGGGTTTCGGCAATGCCGCCAATCAGTGAGCCAGCCAGGCGGCGGCGCTTGAAAATCAGGCCAAACACATTTAGCCCGGGATGCGGTTCGGAGGGCGCACCCACCAGCGTCATGGTCGCATCACGCTTGAGTAGCGCCATGAAAGGGTCAAGATCATGCTGCGCTGCTACCGTGTTGAGAATGAAATCAAAACTGTTCAGATGAGCTTTCATCTCATCCTTGTTCTTGGAGATGACGACTTCCTTGGCACCCAAGCGAAGGGCATCTTCTTTTTTACTTGGCGAGGTAGTAAACAGCACTACATGCGCGCCCATTGCTGTGGCGATCTTCACCGCCATGTGCCCCAGGCCGCCCAGACCAACCACGCCGACCTTTTGACCGGGCCCAACGTTCCATTGGCGTAACGGCGAGTACGTAGTGATGCCCGCGCACAGCAGCGGCGCAACAGCAGCCAGATTGTCCTTGTGGCTGATACGCAGCACGAATTTCTGATTTACAACAATATGGTCAGAATACCCACCCTGGGTATTTTCACCGCCAAAGGCCGGCCCATTATAGGTACCAGTGAAACCATTCTCACAGTACTGCTCAAGCCCTTCTGAGCAAGAGCCACAGGACTGGCAGCTATCGACCATGCAGCCCACACCAGCCAACTCGCCGACCTTGAAGCCGGTTACATGCGCGCCCACAGCCGTCACGCGGCCGACAATTTCGTGGCCAGGCACTGACGGAAACTGGGTATTATTCCATTCGTTACGTGCGGTGTGCAGGTCTGAGTGACAAACACCGCAGAACAGAATATCGATCTGAACGTCATTATCGCCAGGCTCACGACGCTCAAACTCATAGGCCTCAAGGGGGGTGGACGAATCTAATGCGGCGTACGCAGATGCTTTTGACATGGTATGTCTCCGGAGCAGCCAGCCTTGTGGGCCGGCTGCTCGATTAGGTGAGATGTAATAAAGGGCACGATGGTAACAGGCTGAAGGCCTGATCCCGCCCAGATCGCATTACCGGATATATCTGTCCTTCAACCTCAACCCGGCGTTCGTTTTCTTCAAGGCGGCCCAGATAATTCAGGTTGAGCCGATAGCGGCAAGCCGAAAATCTTGTCAAATGCCAGGCTGAACAAAAAAGTATAGATCACAAAAAACACCAGCAGACCGAGATCCAACAACAAGGCTTGTAGCAGCGAGATACTCAGCCACCAGGCCATCAATGGCACCAGTGTGACCAACAAGCCCAACTCGAAACCCAGCGCATGTATTGCGCGGCGCTTGAAGGTGCGCGTTCGGTCAGGCTGGCGGCTCTCCCAGGCTTCAAACAGCGTATTCCACATAAGGTTCCAGCTGACGGCTACCGCCGAGGTCATGATTGAGGCGATGCCCGCGTCGAGCAATGGGTGCTTCAGCAGCAGCAATGTCAGCGTGATAACGGCGATCGCAAACACCTCATATAGCGCTACATAAACCAGCTTGCGTTTTAATCCTTGCATGAAGAACTCCGATGGCGCGTTGAATGTCAGCTGCTTTGCATTTATAGCTGGAATATACGTGCTATTTTCTGATAGAAAAAGAAACCTCCAATCAGAAAAACTGATAGATCATGGCATTCACCAGCGAAACCGTAAAAGTCTTTCTCGAAGTGCTCGACAGTGGCTCCTTCTCGGCCGCTGCTCGCAAACTCAAACGCGTACCCTCAGCGATCAGCATGAGCATTTCTCAACTTGAAGCCGAACTGGATATCCAGCTGTTTGACCGTTCGGCCCGTGAAGCCATTCCGACAACCGCCGCTCGCGCCCTGGAGCCAAATGCCAGGCAAGTACAGCGGCAATTACGTGAGCTCCAGACTCAGGCGCTACAATTGCATCAAGGACTCGAAAAGCGGCTGACATTAGCAGTCGCACCAGAACTGCTTTCCGCTTCATGGAACGGTCCACTCGCGACGCTGGCCAGCGAGTTCCCTACTCTGGAGCTTGAAATTCGGTCCGAACCCCAAGCGGATGCACTGCGCCTGCTGCACGAAGGCTCGGTACAAATTGCACTGGTGTTTGAGCGCCCAGCTATCGACGAGCGCGAGCGCTTTGAGGAGTTCGGTAGCGAACTGCTGGTCGCTGTGGTGGGCCCCGGCTACCCGGCCATGACTGCTGATGGCAGACCGATTAGAGAAGAACAGCTGATGAATATGCGCCAGATCGTCGTGGCCAGTGGCGATGTGACGGAGTCCGACCCGCGCATGGTGCGCTCCAGACAGATATGGTTGACCGACAGTCACCTTGCAACCCTCAGCTTGGTTCAGGCTGGCCTCGGCTGGGCTTGGCTACCCAGAACCCTGATCCAGCCTCTGATCGCTTCGGGTAGTCTGGTAGAGATCGAATTCGAGAACATGACTAACGAATTGTGGCTTTGGGTAGATATGGTCTGGGTCAAGCATCGGCCGCTGGGGCTCGGAGCAAAGCGCTATATCGAGTTGATGCGCGAGGCTCTATGAAAAAGGGAAAAGCTTTGAAAGGATCTCGTTCCTTGATCTAAAGCCATTTTTGAGCTTCAACAATCACCGTTTGCATCCTGCGCTGCAGGGCCTTCTGACGCTGAACCCCCAGATAAAGCGTTTCGCTCACTGGATTAGGCAGCCGATGTGATCTCACGAGCTCTGGGTGCTGAAAAGCATCCACCGCATAAGCTGGCAGTACGGTAAAACCCAAACCCATGCTGACAGGCTCCAGAATCAGACTGATCTGGTTCGAGAAGCCTTTCTTTACGAACATACTGCTGTGCTGAAACTTCGGGTAATTGGCGCCAAGAAGCAGGCCGGCGTGATGGCTACCGTCCGGATGATCGATAAAACCAAGCGCCATCAATACATCCCAGCGGGGCTCCGCAACGGTCACCGGCGTCACTAAGAGCAACGGCTCTTTGCCAACGGGCTCGCAACTCACGTCAGCTAAAGAGGCATGGGCCGTCATGAACCCAATATCGACATGCGCGTCAGCAATGGCCTTTTCTACATCGGAATTGGGCGCAAAACGATAATCAATGATGAGCTTTGGATGCGTGCTCTGTAATGCCAGGAGATACGGATACAGCTTGAGACCCACGCTGCCAGGTGACATCACGCGCACCAACCCCTCAAAAGCGGGATCTTCTCCCACCCGCTGCTCTAGGTTCGATAACGCTAAAATGATGTCTCGCGCCTCAGAATATACACGATCGCCCGCATCGGTCAGCGAGAACTGCTTACCCTGCCGGATTAGCAACTCAACCCCCAGCTGCTCTTCAAGCTTGCGCACGTGTTGGCTTACGCCCGACTGGGTCATATTCAGTCGCACAGCTGTGCGGGTGAAATGACCCACTTCAACAAGAGTACAAAAGCTGCGGAGCCAAGTGGTATTTATCATTACAAATAATACTTATTTTGATAATAAACAATAATTTTACATAATAACTAGTGCTTTGTAACCTGTGTCCACTGTCAATTCAGGAGTACAAACCATGAGTAACGTCTACCCGAGAAACTTTTCACACATTGGCATTTCCGTTCCCGATCTTGAAAAAGCCGTTGAGTTCTACACACACGTCATGGGCTGGTATCTGATCATGGCGCCAACCACTATCGAAGAAGATGACAGCGCAATCGGCGAGATGTGCACGGATGTATTCGGGGCTGGCTGGGGACGCTTCCGAATTGCTCACCTCTCTACCGGCGATCGGATTGGTGTGGAGTTGTTCCAGTTCAAAAACCAGAAAAATCCAGAAGACAACTTTGAGTACTGGAAAACCGGCGTCTTCCATTTTTGCGTGCAGGATCCGAACGTTGAAGAGCTGGCAGAGCGAATCGTAGCGGCTGGTGGCAAAAAGCGTATGGCAAAACCTCGATATTACTACCCTGGCGAGAAGCCTTATCGCATGATCTATATGGAGGATCCCTTTGGCAATATCCTCGAAATATACAGCCACAGCTATGAGCTGGTTTATGGTGAAGGCGCTTACTAACCAGGCTAGGATTTAGGGCTTACTTGTTCTTTGGCAATCCGAACCAGATCCAATGAAATGCAGTGCCCTGGCCTGTCCTAGACCAAGGCATTTCATGCATTACAATCCTCATTTCATCCAGCCTGACGCTATCAACAGACGTTCTTGATCTGAGCTGAGCGCTTGATCCGACATCATCTGATCCAGCTCACCATCCAAAATATAGCCACCACTGGCCGTCTGGTATTCAGCCGCTGATACGGTTTGCACCACCTCCATCGAAGCGGTCAGAGTCCAGTCACCCCCTGCACGACAGGCGATATTTTCGGAGGCTTGCTCAGCCCCTTGCAGATGATACTGACGACAATAGTCACCCTGCTGATTTTCGAAAGTCAATCTTGGCGTCAGCAATCGCCCATCTTCCAGCTCCAGAGCGGCGCCACTAGGAAAAGACTCAAGCGCGCCTGCCACACGCTGCCACTGCGCATCTGAGTTATTGCCCAGCAGCTGTGACAGGCCTAGTGCCATGACCAAGGCCGCGGCGATGGCCATGCCGGAGTATCGACGAGATCTCGATTTGATCTGCGCTGGCTGGCGAAATGGCAGCACGCTACCCGCTTTGACGGCAGCGGATGAGTCAGAAGCTTCGTCATGCTCGGCTTGCGCCAGCAAATCCGTGACAGCCTGGGGCAGTGGCTCAGCATCGACAGCCGAAAAGTGACGCACCAATTGCTGATCCACAATGGCAAGCTGCGCCAGGCGATCAGTTACTTCAGGATCAACTTGTAAAAGCTCACGAACAGCCTGCATCTCCTGCTCGGACAATTCAGCATCGAGAAAAGCCGATAGGGTTTCGTCGGTGATATTCATGGCAGCGCCCTCGCAGATTCAACGTTCAACAACGCACTCAAAGCAACCCGCGCTCGGGCCAGACGGCTCATGACTGTGCCCTTGGGAACCTCCAGAGTGTCGGAGACCTCCTGGTAGGACAGCCCGTGCAACGCGACCAGCGAAATAATTTCTCGCTGGCCGGCAGGTAAGCGCGCCATGGCCGCATTTACCTGTTCGAACTCTATCTGACTGATCGTCGCATGTTCGCCATCCACTATGTGTCCATCGCTCAGCTCAGGTTTCTGCGCGGCTTCATGGCGAACCTTTCTGGACCGACATTCATCTATCCACAGATTCCGACAAACTCGAAACGCCCATCGATTTAGCTCCACCCCCTCGGGCGGCGCTCGCCGCAGCAGCTTTTCAACGGTACCCTGCAAGAGGTCGTCCGCATCCGGCACCGTGCCAGTGAGCGAATAGGCAAAGCGTCGTAGCCCGGTTAACAACTGCTTCAATTCTTGGTTCAATTCTTGATTCATTGAGCCATCTCTCATCGTTATATTCAGTTAACGAAACTCAGGGAGTTTTATTCCATTGATCAGGGAATTTTTTGCTTGCCGGGACGTTTTCACTCTATGAAATCTAAACACATTACTCTCTATGGTACTGCCCTTCTCTTCGCCAGCTTTAGCCTGGCGGCACCTAGCCATGCCCTTGGTCTTGGCCAACTGCAGCAACCTGGAGGTATCATCCAGCAGCGGGTGGAGGATCGCACTGACCGGCTAATCGAACGGGCAGCCGAGCGGCGCAAAGAGCTGCCGATAGCCGAGCCCGTCATTGAAACATCTGTACCGCTGCCTCAATTAACACCCGAATTACCCGATCGCATCCTTGTTATGGCAACAGATGGCTCGCAGGCTTTTGTTGATGTCCGCGTGGAAGATGGCTGGCGCGCCGTCGAAAAGCAATGGCTGGTGGTGCTGGAGTCGAGCGAGTTAAACCTGTTGGATCAACCCGGCATCCAGATCATCGACCAAGTGCCCATTGCGGCGCTTGGCTTGAACGTGGTGCGTTTTAGCGTGACTGAAACACTGGATTCGCCGGCCGCCATGGCTCGTATGCTGCCAGCGTCTATTTTTACACGCCTGGATCGCAACCATATCTACAGCCCACAGACCGGGCAAAGCCAAGGTACCAATAGGCCCTCTCGTTCCTATGTTTGCAATAAGCCCCTTGTCGTGGGCATGGTAGACACCGCTATCCAGACTGAACACCCCAGCTTTAGCAACGCCACTATCGTACAGAAACGCTTTTTGGCTGACATTGCTGAGCCCACAGGACACGGCACGGCTGTCGCGAGCGTACTGGTCGGACGGCTGCCCGGTCGATCTGAGGTTCGGATGCCGCAAACGACACTGGTCAATGCCTCGGTTTTTTTCAGCCGACAGGACCTGACCAACGGAGCGACGCTAATGCATCTTGTGGAGGGTCTCAGCTGGCTGATCTCCCAGGAAGTCAGTATTGTAAACATCAGCATGGCGGGTCCTGACAACCGATTATTGGCGGTAGTAACGCAACGCATGGTCGAAGCAGGTATCCCGGTGGTAGCCGCGGTGGGCAATCAAGGGCCCGCCGCCCCACCACTCTATCCGGCAGCATATCCCCATGTGATAGCTGTTACCGCTGTTGATTCGTTCAATAGAATTTATCGGTGGGCTAACCAAGGCACCCATGTGGATTTTGCCGCACTCGGAGTTGATGTTGTACTCGCTAATGGGGAAGGCAAGTTCAGCAGCCAAAGCGGAACATCCATAGCAACGCCAGTAGTGACAGCTTACTTGGCGTGCTCAATGGGCAGCAGCCCAGCTTCATCTTCAAATCTGACTGAGAGTCTGGCAAGAGACACTGTTGATTTGGGGGAAGCGGGGCCAGACCCTGTATTCGGCCATGGTCTGGTGGGCGAATAAAAAACCGGGCCTTGAGGCCCGGCTGATGTCACTCAAGCTGTGTTTCGTGCGAGCGTTTAAAGCAGTCCGCCATTGCCAGCAGGCGTGCGTATCGTGGTACCCATATTGCTGCGAAATTCAGAGCGAGCACCGCCCGAAATAGATGTACCCATCCCTTGGTTAATACCGATCCCCACTTCAGAACGCGAGTTGCTGTTCAAGCGACTTTTAGCGTCACCGGCTCGCTCAGATATCCCATTCAAGCCTGAACGGGCTCGTGACTCGGCTTCATCCTGCATCGCACGTCCAGTCGCCACACCGGCATCCACAGTCTGGCGGCTCGTGCTGCGGGCCTGATTTATCTGTCCGGCAGCCGCGTTACGCGCTGCCTGACCTGACGTACGAGCCTGACCAGAAGCGGCATCGCCCATGGCTGCAGCGCGCTCCCGTTGATCGACCCCGCTATTCGCTCCCGATTCTTGCGAGCTCGCTGACATCCCCACAGAGGCTCCTGCCTGGCCACCAGCATTAGCGCTTGTGCCATTATCGGCATCCATACCACCGCCACCCTGAGCACTCATGCGTGCATTGGCATTGGCATTGGCATTGGCATTGGCAGAGCTAGCGTTTTCCGCAGCATGTGCGGAGATAGCAAAAATGGAACAAATTGCGAGTGCTAATGTGCGTTTCATCATCGTCAAACTCCTGATTTTCGTTGTCTTCATCAAGGTAACGTTTGGGCAGAAGATCTATTCCAAAAAAATTTCACGTTCAAAACAATTAAACACGTGCAAACATCTTTGTTTACGCATGAGACATCTGTATTAGCTTCTCGCGGGTATAACCTATATGAACGGTAAAGCGATTGAGTACGGGACTCAGCATGGAACACAACACGTTCGACTATGAAGGTACGCTCGAGGCCTGCGCACGCGCTGACCAGGAGGCCTTCAAACGGCTGTACCAGCAAGAATCCGGGCAGCTACTTGGCTTGGCCATCACCTTATTGGGACGCCGTGACCAGGCGGAAGATTGTGTGCATGACGCGCTGGTGAAAGTGTGGAGCAATGCCCATCGCTTCGATCGCACTCTGGGCCAGGGTCGAGCATGGATCTACAGTATCCTGCGCTATCGCGCGCTGAACCAGTTGCGTAATAGGGGACGATTGGTCCAGACAGATGACCGCTTCATCGAGAACATGGTCGATGACAGCCCTCAAGCTGAGCAACAGGCCAGTGACCGCTCTGACGGTCGACAACTGCGCCGCTGCCTAAGCGAACTGGAGCGACCGAGACGCCATCCTATTCTATTGGCTTTTTATCGCGGCCTGACCCATGAACAGATTGCTGACCGGCTAACAACACCACTGGGCACGATCAAAGGACGTATCCGCGCGGGCCTTCGCGCATTACAGGAGTGCTTGCAGAAATGATTCCACACGCACCTGAGCCACGTCGGGCGTTGATCGGCGAATATGTGCTGGGATTACTCAATGAGCCAGAGGCCAAAGAAGTGCGAGGCCTCATCGCCGCTGACCGAGAGGCGGCGCAAATGGCGCTGGAATGGGAGGCGCATCTTCTAGAACTCGCCGACCAGCTGCCGCCGCAACTCCCTTCAGCCTATTTGTGGGAGCGCATCCAGCAGAGCCTCCGCTGGTCAGCGACAACGTCAAGCGCACCCGACAAAGAGCGTGAACGCTGGTGGCACAGCCTGGGTTTATGGCGACTGACCAGTGGGGCATTGGCGCTTCTGGTGCTACTAGGTTGGTTGCCGGGAGTGTGGAACAACCAAGTCGTCACGGCAAGTTACACCGCGGTCCTTCAGCAACCGGGCGAAAGTGCCAAGCCAGGCTGGGTGGTGACCATTTACAGCGATGGCGCTCTAAATCTTAAGTCACTTATCACCGACCAGATTCCAGCCGATCGCAGCGTACAGTTCTGGACCTTGGTCGATCCTGTTGACGGGCCTCGCTCGCTAGGCCTGATCGATCCCGGCGAAGGGACCACGTTGAGCGCAGAACAGATAGGCGCCGTTGAAGCAGGACAGCTATTTGAACTGACCCTCGAACCCATTGGCGGCTCACCGCTTGAGAAACCGACGGGGCCAGTGCTGTACATCGGTCGTGCTGTGCTGATTGCCAGTAATTGAGTGACCGGGAAAAAATTTTAAAGTGGTCGACATCCAGAGTCCTTGTTCGCGGGTATTACTTGGCAGGTGGGCTAAACCTACCCTTTCCGAACACGAGGATGTACAGATGAGAACTTTCAACAAACTAATACTGACCACTTCACTGACACTGGCTGCGGGTGCCGTCAGCGCTGCCCAGCTGCTAGCTCTGGGTTCAGACGGCATGCTGCACACAATAGACACCGACATGCTCAGCGTTACCGCCAGCATGCAGGTTGCCGGCGCAAAAGATTTGCGTGGGATGGACGTGCGTCCTGCCGACGGTATGATCTATGCCATCAGCGGCGCGACCCAGCTTTATACACTCGATCCAGCAACCGGCAAAGCCACCCCAGGCGTGGAACTCTTGGTTGCTCTGCCCGGCTCGGGACACGCTGTAGTTGATTTTAACCCTGTTGCTGACCGCCTGCGTCTGCTAGCGGCCGACGGCACCAACCTGCGCGCTAACGTTGAGACCGGTGAGGTCGCTACCGACGGCAGCGTTGCCTATTCAGCCGATTTTGATGAAGCCGATATGATGGCGAAAGTCGTCGCAGGCGCCTACACCAACTCTTACGTAGGAACTGAAAAAACCGAACT
>Ga0307486_1000719_pt1 | contig 28280 bp, 23 predicted proteins | sample CBIW02metaG_FD_203663 | JGI IMG/M metagenome (GOLD analysis project Ga0307486, IMG submission 203663) | Sea-ice brine microbial communities from Beaufort Sea near Barrow, Alaska, United States - CBIW 0.2 | ecosystem: Environmental > Aquatic > Marine > Coastal | place: USA: Alaska | collected... | reverse complement strand
TTGGAGTGTCCAAAAACTGGATAACACCCACAAAAACCAACAAACAGCTGGATACTCCAGCTTAAACAGGACCAAAACGCGAGATTAGCTTCAAAAAACGCAGAAATTCAGATTTGGCGGAATTATGAGGTAGTCTCGCAAAGGTCTCCCTTTAAGGTTTCACCAGTATTGGGACAGACAATCACGATTAGCGTGGGGACTGAAACCGAATACGAGAGTGAGCTTTCGGATATAGAACAGTTTCGCTTAGCGGATATGGTCAATGGCAACTTTGTCGAAATAGAAGGTTTTGAAGACACAGACGCCATCACCGGTACAGTTTTTGCCTCACAAGTAAAAATAGTAGACTTTGCCGATGCAGATGGTATTGAAGTTCAAGCCAATATTGATGAGACTACCGATAATGAAGTCATCATTGTTTTAGGAGTTGCATTTGATGTTACAACTGCGACTTTTGAAGATAGTGATGATAACTCAATTGCCAATGAAGCCCTTTTCAACGAAAAGGCAGATTTAAACCCTCTAATATCAGTTACCGCAGCCTCTGATGATGGAGTTGCCGTTAAAGTAGAACTCGAATAGTGTTAAGACGCTAACCCTCACCTCTACTCAATCAATGCCCTGCTATTAACAGGGTATTTTTTATCTTAAATTTGGATTTATATCCCAATCCCCCATATTTCTCCAACTGAATTTTTAGTAAAATAATTTCACTTCAACTTTTCTAATTTAAGGAATTCAACATGGTCAGCTTAACCACCCCAATTTACGACTTCAGCCATCAACATCCATTAGCCTAGAATTAGCACATAGTTCCGAATAAGATTATCTTCTCTTCCGAGAGACTGATATTTTGCACCGTTTGCTTTGACTCAAGTACAAAATTATAAGTTTTGTTAACTCGCCTTCTTGAGTATCGTTTAATACACCTCCTTGGGCTATAAGCAAACATCGTATTCATAATGTTTACCTCCGCTATTTCAATGAAGGCCTCCCTTGCAGATTCCACCCTACTAAGATTCTCTACATCACTCTCAGATACTTCGTCTACCATGTAAATTTACCTCTAATAGCCTGTTCCAATTTAAGATGCCTTAAGACTTAATCAACTTTTAGGAGTCTCTGTCACATTTTTCCAATTAATATTATTACAAGCTAAACACTCTTCTTTGATGACCCCTATTTTGACCAGTAACGAGTGGACCTTACACCCTGCACAAAAGCCTAAAGTAGCCTCTAACCACATAAAGACAATACAAACCCAAACCAAACTAGGTATCCAACGTGGCATGTAATTTTGTGTGACCGGCAGTAATTCACCTCCGAATAACACATTGACCCATGTTGCAAAAACATCTGGATTAAAATATAAAATACACGCCAAAATAATGCTTGCACCAATACTCCAAGCAAACCGCTTTGGCTGCAATGGCTTCCAGATTGGCTGGGTATTTCTAGATAAATAGGTACTGATTAGAATCGCGGGGGAAAATCGTGCGCTAAAAACAAACATACCGGCTAGCATCTCAAATAACCCGTAAAAAAGTACCCACGTTTGGGTGGAGTATTCATAGGTTCGTTTAACAACTTGAGCGGCATAGACTGTGCGTCCTTCCCAGTCAGTCTCATACTGATCGACAATCGAGTTACCATCGACAACCCAGCTAGAGGTGTAGAGCACATCATAGAGCGTTAAACCTACAAATAGAGGGATGATTAATAGAATACCTGCTCGTATTCGTACGGCGACTTCATTAATATAAAGACTGTGTTCATTACAATCTCGAAACCATACATTTTTAAAAATAGAAGACATAAAAACTTCCTTATTTAATGACTAAATTACTCTCTAAAAGATTCATCAATTGATGCGGCATTAACACCCTATAAACCACTCTACCTTATCAATTTATAGGCTCTTAAATCCCATCATCTAAATCAGAAACAACCTATCATCCTTTTTCAACAACCATCGTCCATGCTATACCTCAGTGGTTTTGATCATTTTTCAAGGATACTAATTTAATATTCTAATTTCGGCATAGCGCCTTATTTATTTTTGAAGGGAACAATACAATTTTTAAAATTTGCTTTTTGATTAACTAATTGCAAACAAATCTGATACTTTTGAATCAATATAGATCGTTCAATATGATTATTACTTTCTGCCTCAATTAAGTTTTGAGAATCTGCTAATAACTGCATTTTATTCTCAATTAATTGTTGATATATTACACTCATGGATTGCCCCGCTTCAGCTTCAGCAACACCCGTCAGGCCTAGAATTAAACCTGCTATTAACACTCTTACTCTAATCATTGTCACGCTACCTCTTTTACATACGCTCTAACTTAACGCGGGATTGCATTAAGTCATTTTATGGCCTTAGAAGGCCTCTATATCGAACAAAAGAAACGTTAAAAACGAATTTCTCTAAAACCAAGGTTAATAAGATTCAATTCCAGGGTTGTCAGACACGCCTTTCAACAAGGGGGTATTAATCTTTTTCAACTTCATATCAGATTTGTTATCGCGCAGGTGGTCTGCGACAACATCCCAAACAGGGCGTCCATTCCCCACCTCTTCTACTTGGCCCCAACCTGCCACCGTGTAGGTTTTACCGGCTGTTAACAAGGTGCCATCATCTAAGCGTAAATTAGAGATTCTCTGCCCAAAAGAGGCATTTGGCTCACAGGTATAATCCATCCCACCTACTCGCACCATGTCTCCGCCCGACTGAAGATAAGGGTCCTTTTGAAAAATATTTTCACAAACCCCCTCTAAAATATCTTTTATGTGGGCCCCGGTCAGTTCGGACTTATAGGTTTCACCGTAGGTCATGGATGTTTCGTCCATGACGCGTTCCATCGTAATCATTTCGCCTGCCAAAACAGATGTTCCCCATCTCACCCCAGCCGAGAGCGCGATTTGCGTATCATGCTCTTCGCGTAATGAGTTAACGATAATTTGATCCCAGGTTCCCATAAAGTTCCCACGGCGATAGAGCGTATCTTCAGCAATCGCTAGCTCTTCATTTAAAATACTTTCGTATGCTTTACCTAAACGGTCTTTGTTCACCGCATACTCAGGATTACGTGATTCAACAATCTCTTTGCCATAAACGGTTTGACGCATCGTATTGATAAAGCTGTCAACTTCTTCATCTGCCTGAAGAACATTGGCAAAAACGGGGAGCAACTGGTAATTTACACCGCGCAACTTGCCATTTTGAATATCCAAATCCATACAGCCAACAAACTTACCATTTGATCCTGCATTGGTGACATGACAAACATCGCCTTCTGGCGTTTTAACGGGTATAGTTTGCGGAACACCATCATGGGTGTGACCACCAAAGATAGCGTCTATTCCACTGACTCTATGCGCCATTTTGATATCCACATCCATACCGTTATGAGAAATCATAACAATCGCTGCGACTTTCTCTTTATCCCTAATATTATTCACAATTTCTTGCAAAGATCGCTCTCGCAGTCCGAATGACCAATCAGGGAAATTTGACTGTGGATTTGCATTTGCGGTTCTTGGAAAGGCCTGACCTACAATAGCGATGCGTTCGCCATTAATCACTTTTACGGTATAAGACTTAAAGGGAAAAGCATTGTCTTCATCGTATAAACCAGCACCGCCATACATATCAGTCATATCGCTATATTCACCACCAAACAAGGAGGCTTCTTTGATACGCATATTTTGCGCAAGAAACTCACCCTTAAACTTTTGAATATTGGCTAACACTTCAGCCTCTTTATAGGTGAACTCCCAGTGCCCAGTCATCACATCAATACCGATCAAATTAGAGGCTTCAACCATGTCCTGACCTCGAGTCCAAAGCGCTGTAGCAGACCCATGCCATAAATCACCACCGTCCATGGTCAAGGTATTCTCCTGGCCACCTGCCTGCTCTCTAAGGGAGTCTAATAGTGTTTTGATGTGGGCAAATCCGCCCACCTTTCCGTACTGTTCTGCTGCGTCCTGAAAGTTAAGATATGTAAAAGCGTGCGCTAATGGCGTATTTTCTTTAATGCCCATTTTCTTTAATGCTTTGTGACCGACCACATGTGGAAATTCACCGAAAGCGGGGCCAATGCCTAAATTTACATTTGGTTCACGAAAGTAGATTGGCTTTAACTGAGCATGGGTATCGGTTAAGTGTAATAGACGCACCTTACCTTTCATTGGAACCTTATAAAGATCCATTGATAAAGGGGTACTCTGGAGTTTTTTCCCATGGTCAGAATTGGCATAACTCGTACCAGGTAACATCCCTGCCGCAGCAGCCATTGACATAATATGAAGAAATTCACGACGATTTAGTGACATTTGATGCTCCTCTAAAGTAAAAATGATTATTTAAATCTTGAGGAGTACTATATTTTTTTTTGCTTAAAATAAAAATTAGGGTGATTACTAGAATAACTAGGGTAAACCCTGAGAGATTATTCCAAGAATTTGTAATAAACTAAGTGATACAAACAGAGCCAAGATGAAAATCTTTCACTCTTAACCCCGGATATTGAATGACTTTAATTTTGAATCTAAATATAAAACGTTTCCCTAAAATTTGTGCGCTTGCCATTATACTCATGGGGAGCTCTGTCCTGGGTTCATCCCCCGTTCTAGCGGGCACCATTTCAGTGGGCGTTTTAAATGAACGAAGCAGTGATGCGGATATCAATTTTTGGACCTCGACCGCGAACTATCTCTCAAAAAAAATACCTGAGCACCAATTCATAATTAAACCCTTGGGCTATGAGTGCCTCACCAATGCGATTAATAAACATCAACTTAATTTCATTATTACTTCACCCGCCCATTTAGTGGCATTAGAGTCCGGTGGCGCAAAAGCGCTTGCCACACTGCAATCTCAATTCCAAGGACGACCGTTAAATTCATTTGGCGCCGTTATGATATCGCTTGCAGAAAGAACAGACCTTAATGACCTAACCAACCTACAAAATCAAAGTATTATCGCCCGCACGCCGTTTGAGTTCGGTGGGTTTCAAATGATCAAGAGGGAACTTTTACTGTCCGGAATATCGCCTGAAAAAGACTTTTTGGAGTTACGATTCACCAATGGTTCGCAAGAAAACATCGTCAAACACATTCTCAATGATGATGCTGATATTGGCATCATTAGATCCGGTTTATTAGAACAGATGCAGGAGGAAGGTAAATTACTCCCCTATAAAATAAAAGTTATCCATCCTAAAAAAACGGATAACTATCCTTTATTACACAGCAGTTCACTCTATGCGGAATGGCAGTTCGTGCGTCTAAATGAAACGGATATCTCACTCGCCAGACAAGTCTCTATCGCACTCCGAAACATGCCAAAAGCGATTACTGAAAAAAACTATGAACCGCATTTTGGCTGGGCTGACCCAACCGGACTCGCCACCGTTAATGGCTTATTAAGCGCTTTAAAACTCCCGCCTTATGAACCTTCTGTCAAAATAAGTATCAAGCGACTCATGACAGAATATGGTTTAGTGATTGGGTTGATCATTGCACTGTTTTTTGTACTCGCTTTATCCATTTTGCGCTTCAGTCATATCAATAAAAAACTCCAATCCTCACAGAAAGAGCTGGCCAAACACCGCGACAATCTGGAACAAAAAGTTAAAAAGCGTACTCAAGAACTTTCACACGTTAATCAACAATTAGAAGAGGATATTAAAGCGAGAGAAAGCGTTGAATCTACATTACGCCGAAGCCGTTCTGCCTTACAAGGATTCTATGAAATATCGATTGCTTCCAACTATAGTCACAGCGATAAATTGGACCAATTACTTTCACTGGCCCGTATACACTTCCAGATGGATGCCACTTTTCTCTATAAAATTGAAAACAATCATAGACAGCCAGAGATCGCATCTACCTGGACGCTTCAATCCTTTGATGGTGATTCGACCTACGAAAAAGAAGTGGTTCGCTGTATACAAACGAATTTACTCAATCCCATTTATGAACAGATACAAACCTATGAAAATACCCAATGTAATAAGCGATTACATAGTTTAATGATCAAGGTCGATAAACAGCCACACCGAATACTGGTTTTTATGGGGGATCTAATCAATCAATCTAAACTTACCGAGGTAGATCAAGAGTTGCTGCAACTCATGACACAATGGATTGGTTCAGCCATTGAACGACAAGCCATTGAACAAGAAAGCGCAATCTACCGTTCTCAGTTAGGCAAAGTCACACGTCTATTTACCGTGGGCGAAATGGCTTCCGGTCTTGCTCATGAAATTAATCAACCTTTAACCGCCGCTGTTAATTACATAAGTGGCTGTTTACTCCGTTTAAAAGAAGGCAACTCTGCTAATATTGAATTGGGGCTAAACCGCTCATTAGAGAGTTTAAATCGTGCGACAGATATTATTCGTCATTTAAGAGAGTTCGTACAAACGGGGGTTCCTAGAACAGAAGAATTTGACCTAATCGAGTCCATTCATCAAGTATTGGATTTACTCAGCCCAGAAGCTCGCCAAAACCAAACGATACTCAATTTACAGACGAGACAACACGCTATTACTGTGACCGGTGACCAGGTTCAAATTGAACAAGTTATATTGAACTTGGTCCGTAATGCCATTGAAGCTTCTCCACTAAAGGGACACGTAAGCATTCATTTAGAAATAATGGACTCAAAAGTTCAAATCAATGTCCTGGATACGGGACCAGGTATTCATGACGAAGAGATGGAAACTATTTTTAATGCCTTCCACTCCTCTAAACCGCAAGGCATGGGTTTGGGACTTGCTATTTGCCGCAGTATTATTGAAGCCCATAGCAGCACTCTAAAAGTTCAAAATAACGTTCAAGGTTGTCAATTCATGTTTAAGCTGCCATTAGCGGCGAACGATTTTAATTTAAATGACGTTGCCGAGAGATAAAGAGATTATGGAAATTTGTGTCTATGTCGTTGATGATGACCAACAGGTTCGAGAGTCTTTAGAATGGTTGCTAGAATCGGTAAACCTGACGACTCAGCTTTTTAAAAATGGCCAGGAGTTTTTGGATACCTTTATGATTGGTTTGCCTGGTTGCGTAGTATTAGATGTCCGTATGCCAGGTATCAATGGCATGGATTTACACCAATTAATTAAAAAAATTGATAAAGATTTTCCCGTTATTATTGTCACCGGTCATGCTGATGTGCCAATGGCATTAAGAGCAATGAAAGAAGGTGCTTTCGATTTTATTGAAAAACCTTATAACGATCAGCACTTACTGGCGCGCATCCAAGTTGCAATTCATCAGCATGGCGCAGCACAAAGAGAACAAGAAAAAAACAAGACTCTCACAGTCTTATTTAACCAATTATCTAAACGCGAAACACAGGTTTTAGACGGCGTATTACAAGGTAAATCAAACAAATCTATTGCAGAATTCCTGTGTATCAGCGTAAAAACAATTGAAGTTCATCGTGCCAATTTAATGCATAAATTGAATGTCAAAACAGTCACGGAGCTAGTAAGGCTTGCCATTGAAGCGGATCACGATCAAACCACGTGTCAAGACTAATCTGGCAGAGTCCATGCTTTATAAAACACCTAACAAAATGGGGCTCTGTTCTCGCAACACCCTTCACTTTATTTTATACTCGTTATACATCCTATCTTTAAGAGGTTTCTATGCCGCATCCCTTTCGTGTGCTGTTAGCACCAGACAGCTTTAAAGGCTCTTTGAGCGCTATCCAGTTTTGTGAAATCGCCACCCAAGTGATTCAAAGCATTCAACCGGATGCTTTGGTAATTTCAAGGCCTATGTCCGATGGTGGCGAAGGTTTTGTGGATAGTTTTGTATTTGCAGATCTGGCTGAAAAACAAACGCTTTGGACTGCGAATGCTTTGGGGCGCAAAACCAAAGCGGCCTTTGCATGGCAAGCCGACTCTAAAACCGCCATTATAGAAATGGCGCAAGCCTCTGGCCTTCCGCAAATCCGTCAAGAAGAGCGTAATCCGCTACAAACCCACACCTATGGCACAGGCCAAATGATTCAATCCGCTTTAGATTTAGGGGCGAAAAAAATCATTTTAGGATTAGGCGGTTCGGCGACCAATGATGGCGGTGCGGCGGCATTACAAGCTTTGGGCATTCCTCTATTAAACAGCAAAGGCAAACCGATTGGACTTGGCGGACAAGCTCTGGCACGGCTTAGTGAGATAGGCGAAATTCCTGCCCATCTATTACAAATAGAGTGGCAACTGGCCTGTGATGTCACCAACCCGTTACTCGGTTATTTGGGCGCGACCCGAATTTTTGGTCCGCAGAAAGGTGTCACAGAGCATAATTTTGCAACCTTAGAAAATGGGTTAGCGAACTGGGCGACCTTAATTGAAGCCAAAACCAGCAGGCAAGTTAAAGATATTCCAGGAGCAGGTGCGGCAGGTGGTATGGCAGCCGGATTTATCGGTTTACTCAATGCACAGGTTACGCCAGGATTTGACATTTTAAATGAACGGTTAAAGCTTGAATCTCTGATATCAGCAGAACAGTTCGATTATATATTGACCGGTGAAGGTCGAATGGATGAACAGACTCGGTTTGGCAAACTACCTATGCGTATCGCCGAATTAGGCTTAAAGCATGGAGTACCAACAATCGGTATCTGCGGTAGCCTGCAATGTTCGCCAGAAGAGTTACCCCAGTTCAAAGCTCTGTTCAGCATTATGAACCACCCTATGTCAGAAATGGAAGCCTTCCAAAAAACCCCTGTATTGCTTAAAGACACCCTAACCTCGGTGATTAAGTTGCTCGCTTAAAAGATTTTGAACCACTAAGGCACGAAGACACGAAGCTTTAAACTATAAACGCCTTGCTGAGCGTTGTGCATAACACAACACAAAAACCAACCAGGCCTGGCATGTCCTGAGGCTTTACAAAATCATGTGAGCACAGGGCATGTCCTGGGGCGTTACAAAATTATGTGGGCGCAGGGTCAAGCCCCTATCTAAAGCCTTTCTGGGTGCCTTCGTGCCTTCGAGATAAAGATTTTATCTTGCAAGGAATCATCACAAAAGAAGATTAAATTACGACTATTTTCCATAAAGAAAGCGCCTTAAAGACAGACTCCTGTTAGAATAAGCGCCTTTATTTAATTTAATATGACAAGTCAAATAATCCTATGAGTAATGCACAGCTAATCCTAATCGACAAACGTAATCAACCTTTAAAAGAGTATCTTGTTGCCGTTGCAGCTTCGGATGGTCTGAATATTAGAGGCGTAGAGATCATGGCCTCACCCGCTAAAGGTGAAAAATCCCTATTGAATGCCGCCATTGTCATTCCGCCTTTAGAAGCGTTTGATTTCAATGTCCCGAAATTAGTCGATGCGTGTTTAAAACAGCTAATGATTGGTGAAGAAGCCCATGATATTACTGACTTTATTCAAAAATGCTCAGAAGATGAAGTCGTGCAAACGGCTTTAACGAAGTCTCTACCGAAATTGCGTAAAAAACTTGAAGTCTTGTTGAAAGACTTCTGTCAATCAGATGTTATTGACCTGCTTAAAGAACGTCGTAATGATGCTTTGTATAAACTTAAACAGCATGAGATTGAGCTTAAGGGCAAAAACGTCGTCTGTATCGATATCGAGGCGACCAATGTTTCAACGCACCCTGAAGCCGATATCATTCAAATCTCTGCCTGCGACATCCATGGTAAAGAACTGTTTAATCAGTTGATTGACCCAGGATATGAGATCCCTGAAAACGAGAAACACAATATCACTACCGAAATGGTGCAGGGTGCGCCTTCTCTGGTTGAGGCTTGGGATAAAATTCACGATGTGTTGCAAAATGCCGATATCGTGCTTGCCTATAGCACTGAAAGTGATTATATGTACCTAGAAAATGCCGCTGAAAAGAAAATGCTTAAATTTGAATTGGACTATAACGACTGGCTAGATGCCGCCGAGTTAAGTAAAGACCTCATGGGCGCTTTGCGTTGGCACAGTGAAAAAATGTACTGGTTCTATAAAACACCTAAACTGACCATGGCGTATGAAAAAGCATTAGGAAAACCTTTCCCTGGTGATGCACATGACGCCCTGGCCGATGCTCGCGCCACGGTTGAGTTGTTTAATGCCATGTTAGAAAAAGGCAACAACTCGCAAGTCGCTCAAAAAAAAGCCAAAGTGAAAAGCAACCTAATCGCCAACAACCCTTTTGCAGCGGCTTTCGCTGCGGCAAAAGGTCAATAGAAAGACGAGACCTTATCATGTGTCAAACAACCGATTATTTGCCGACCTTTAAACAACTTGAAAAAGCCAAATTAGGTGACCATTTTGATTGGCAAACCTTAAAGTCTCAGGTGAAGTTTGATCAAGATGGCTTGATTCCCGCCATTGCCCAACAGTTCGATACCAAAGAAGTGTTGATGATGGCGTGGATGAATATGCAATCGCTAGAAGAGACGCTTGAGACCGGCCGAGTCTGTTACTGGTCACGTTCTCGTCAAAACTATTGGCGTAAAGGTGAAGAGTCAGGACAGATTCAACGGCTAAAATCTCTTGCCTTTGATTGCGATGGTGACACCATTCTTCTCAGTGTAGACCAGACAGGGCCAGCATGTCATTCGGGGCGTAGAAGCTGTTTCTATACCGCCGTGCAAGGTTCCGACGTTGAAATCACCAGTAATCCACTGATTGATCCAAGCGAACTTTATAAAAAATAACTTATGTCCCCGGACCACCGGGGATTAAACTTTTTTACCCTCCCAGCACAACAAGTACAAAACTACTTATCTTTTGTTCAGCCTATCTGCGATATAGAAATCGCTTGTTCACACAACCTTGACGATTAATTTTTGTAGAGTTCAATCTGACCAGGCCTGGCACGTCCTGTGGCTTTACAAACCATGAGAGCACAGGATATATCCTGCGGCTTATAGAAAGTCATGTGAGCGCAGGGCATGTCCTGCGGCTTTACAAAGCCACGTGAGCGCAGGATTGGGCACTCAATTTAAGTTAGCCACCCATTTCAGCACTGTTTGATTAAAACAGGCAACATCAATCGGTTTTGAGATAAAGTCATTCATGCCGACCGCAAAACAACGCTCTCGATCTTCTGGTAGAGCATTCGCTGTCAGCGCAACAATCGGAATGGTCTGCTGTACATCGCTTAATAACTCTTCTTTACGAATTAATACACTGGCTTCATAACCATCCATCAACGGCATCTGACAATCCATTAAGATTAAAGAATATTTATGCTGATGCGTCCGCCAAAAAGAGAGACCTTCTATACCATTTTCGGCAATATCGACATGGGCGCCCAGCCGCAAGATAAACTCTGAAATCACCTGTTGATTGATAGCATCATCCTCAATCAATAACACTGATTTACCTTTGAGTCTTGATTCTGTAGATTCTACGGGCAGTGGCGAGAAGACAAACTCCATTCTTGAACTCGGAGAATCGGTCTTTGAATACTCATCAAAACGCGGCTTATTTGATTTCTTAATATGCGGATTACTCTTCTCAGAATCGGCTGACATTTGCACATCAACCAGCTCCGCTTGACCCTCAGTCTCTTTGGGTCTTGTGAATTTTAACTCATGCATTTCTTCCATCGTTTGTAGCGGTAACTTGACCCAAAATTGACTGCCTTTATTGAGAACAGAAGTCACCCCGATCTCTCCTCCCATGATCTTGACCAGCTGCTTGGTAATCGCCAAACCGAGACCCGTACCGCCATACTTGCGAGTCGTCGATGCATCTTCCTGGGTAAATGCATCAAATAATCGACTAATATTTTCTTGGGCAATTCCAATTCCGTTATCTTTGACCTCGATAATGATATTTGAAACTTTTGAGGACTCGTTAAGCTCATCCGCTAACATCAAAGAGATATCCACTCGGCCTTCCGGTGAGAACTTAATGGCATTGCCTAATAGATTTAAGACTATTTGCTGAATCCGACCGGCATCGCCTATACATTGGTCACACCCTAGTAAACGGTTTTCAAGCTGGAGCGTTACACCTAAGTCGCTCGCCTGATTTTGAAGGATTTGCATACTTTCATGAACTAACCTATCGAGACTAAAGGGTTTTAAATCCAAATGCACAGCACCTTCATCCAACTTGGCAAAATCTAGAATACTGTTAACAATCCTTAACAGAGACTGTCCGCTGTATTCAATCGCCTGTAAGAAAATCTGCTGCTTACTATTCAAAGGTGTGCCCCAAAACAGATTAGACATCCCTAAAACGCCATTCAAAGGTGTTCTTATCTCGTGACTCATAGTGGCGACAAATCGACTGCGCGCTTTGGCTAATGCTTCGGCATTCTCTTTCGCAAGTTGCATCTGTTTTTGTGCTTCAATTTGGACTGAGACATCCCTGATAATATGCACAATCTGTAAACCTTCAGGACTATTGATACTGCTTAGACTGATTTCGACCGGTAACTCTTTTCTCGATCTTGTCATGGCGAACAACGGATTCGTTACCCCTAATGAGCTATAGTGTGAAGCCCTATTTGCAAGAGACTCTAACTTAACCTCATTAAATATTTCCTGACTATTTTTATCAATACAAATCTCAATGGAACGCCCTACCATCTCTTCTCGGTTATAGCCGAAGAGGGTTTCAAATGCTTGATTTACGCGGACTACAATGCCCTTTTGATTGGTAACAGCGATGGCATCTGCGGCACTCTCAATGAGATTATTAGCGTATTGTTCTGCCATTTTTTGTGCATGAACCGAATTAACATAACTTTGTAGTGCGATACAACGACCCTTTGGATCGTAGGTCAGATGTGCCACATCATTGACCCAGCAGTAACCAGGGGAATTTTGTAACTCAAGCCGATACTCAAGATTCACTTCCGGAAGTTGTTGTTCAAAGGCCTCTAGCAATGCGGATCGAACCTTTGGTCTATCTTTGGTTAAAATTAATGCCTTATAGGGTTTGTTTAACACCTCTTGCTGAGAGCAACCCAATAAAGCCATAATGTTAGGCGATACATACTGAACAGGCATACTCTCTGTGGGTTGTTTTTGAAAAAGCACTGTTGGCCCGGCATTAAACAGTGAATCTTGAATCGAATCTTCTTCCAATTGTTTACGCGCCATTTCAGCACTTCGAAGATACATGACCAGCCACAAAACAATACCAAATACGGTTAAAAAAAGGATAAGGGTAATAAAACGAACTTGGTCCGCATAGTGTTTGAATACGTCGGGCTTTTTTAAGCCCAAGAGCGACCAGTGGGTGCCGCGAATCGGCACGAGTGCTAATCCCTTACCCTTCAACTCTTCTGTGACATCTTGACCATAAAAGCTACTGTCCACCGACTGAGAGGAATCCATGACACCAAGCTTGTTCCTAGAATCAATCATAATAAATTCAAAATTAGAAGTATTGAAGCTTGCAAGGAGTGTTTTAAAAGGATCGAGTTTAAAGCTCAAAAGCAGTCCCGCAACTTCTCCACCGCGCTGCAGTTTCTGTACTACATCGTAATGTTTTTTACCCGTTGAAAGGCCATGCAAATCTATTAAGGAAGGCGATAAGCTGTTTCTTGTTAATGTTTGGTTAATACTAGCATGGCAAGCGTTACCGATAAATAACTCATCACTGCCCACCACCACATGGCCTTTGGAATTGAAGATTGCAAACTGCAGAACATCAGGTAATAACTCGTCAATTTCGTCTGAAATTGCACTCAAATCGAAAGGATAACCTCCTCCTGTCGACAAGGCGAAAATACGATCTTGATGATGCATTGAGATGGCTTTAATAATTAAATTATGCTGTTCGATTCGCTCATTAATAATATCCGCGAGCCCTTTGGCTGAGATAGTCGCCGCAACTTCCACTTTTTGATGCTGATGATTAATCAGATACCCTGTCGTCAAGTACCCCACAAAAGCCATCGCAAACGTAAACAACCAAAAGAAAATTGATAAACTTCCTAATGAAAACCCACGTTGGGAATTTCGAGAGTGACGATTTAAATTAGACAAATAATACAACCCATTTAAAGAATTAACACGGTTTTTTACAACCCATAGAATCCAAGTTTCACCAATGACACTGTTTATACCCACTAATGAACAGGCATAGCTCGTCAACTTTACCCGAAGAATCCTTAAATCACAATCCAATTAGAGCCTCAAAGGAGCTTGATTCGTAATGGATTCACGAAAAGCTTTTTAGAGAGCCAAGCGTGTAGTTTGGAGGTTAGCAAACCAATGCACCGCTTTACACATAACTTGATAATCCTGGTCTTGGAATAAGGAGCACACCATTATGCTAAAGCGACTGTCCGACAAACCGCCCATCTATCATCAACAACATAGGCGATACGCTTGTTATTCCAGTCCCAGACGACGATCCATAAGATCAATAATTAGAATTACGAATAGATTGGTACGAACAATGCTAGTAGAATTGATAACAAATAAAACCAGACCCATATAAGTATTTAATAAAATTACATATTTTGACTTAACATACTAAATACATTTCTATAAGGAACAATGCCATATGCGCAACAATCAACCCATGACTAATGAAGAATACATTATCCCAGAAGGGCTGACATTGGTCTCCAAAACCGATTTGACTGGATCGATTGTAATGATGCTTTTGAAGCGGCCAGTGGATTTCCTCGTAATGAGATTCTTGGGCAACCGCATAACTTAATTCGCCACCCGGATGTACCAGAGGCCGTTTTTGCCGACTTCTGGAACTCTATGAAAAAGGGTCGTACCTGGTGCCAACTTGTTAAAAACCGTCGTGCCGATGGCGGTTATTACTGGGTAAGAGCCAATGCTTCACCTGTTTATACCGACGGTAAAATTTCCGGTTACATGTCGATCCGTACTCCTGTGACTGAGCAGGAGAAAACAGCCGTTGCACAGGCTTATAAAGATATTAAAGCCGGTAAAGCCAAGATTAAAGACGCCCGTGTCTACCGAGGTATTGACTGGCGCAGTTTGCTATTTCTCGGACGCATCCGACCACAATACCAGCTGGCACTATTAGTTTTATCATTTTACCTTGCTCCCTATATTATTTACGCGAATATAGCGGGACATACATTAATACAACAAATATCAGTCTGTATCATCGGTATGATCCCCCCATTTTTGTATGGCCTTAACCAACAAAAAAACAGTCAGCTAGCAACAAACCTACTCAATAAAGTCGCATCAGGTGATGAACTGTCCAATGAGTGGTTTGATCCACGCACCAATACCGGGCAATTACAAACCTCGATTCGCTCTGTCTATTTAGCGGCTCGTGAACATGCTGAAGAATCTGCATATCAGCTTGATCAATCCCGACAGCTACAATCAGCCATGGATCAAATATCAAGTAATGTCATGATTGCCGACAGTAATCTGATCGTTAACTATATGAATACCTCAATGCATGAATTTTTTAAGGATAAAGAGTCAGTATTAAAAGCCGAGCTACCTAAGTTTGATGCGGATGATTTAATCGGTCAAAATATTGATGTCTTCCATAAAGAACCCAGTCATCAACGTACGATGCTTAACCAACTTAAAGAACCTTATACCGCGAGTATCCAAGTCGGTCACACACATTTAGAAATCTATGCTATTCCGGTCTTTAACCGTGCAGGTCTAAGAACCTCCACCGTTGCCGAGTGGCGTGATAAAACGGCTGAAGTTCAATTAGTAGAGGAGGTAAACTCAGCTGTTGAAGCCGCACAACAAGGTTTACTTGATAAGCGAATTGATTTAAGCCGAGTCGAAGGTGTCACCAAACAACTGAGTGAATCAATCAATGACTTGATTATTGCCGTCGAGAAACCGATCAACGCCGCGGTTGAAGTTGCCATTGCACTAGCTGAAGGTGATTTAACTAAACGCATCAAGGGTGACTATCAAGGCCGTTTTGGCGCAATGAAAGACAGCCTTAACACCGCTGTCGATAACCTTAATAGCATGATGCTCGAAACTAGGCAGGCAACTACTTCGGTACATGAAGGTTCAAGACAAATCTATGACGGCAGCATGGCCTTAAATGATCGCACCCAGCAACAAGCAGCGTCTATAGAGGAGACCGCTGCCAGCATGGAAGAAATGACGTCTGCTGTTAAACAGAATGCTGACAATGCCCAGCAAGCCGCCGAAGTGACGCAAACTACTTCAAGTCAAGCCAATGCTGGGGTTGAAGTGATGCACAATGCCATTGACTCCATGGAGCAAATCAATACGTCCAGTCGAAAAATCAATGACATCATTGGCTTGATTGACAGCATTGCCTTCCAAACCAATCTATTGGCTTTGAATGCCGCCGTTGAAGCTGCTCGTGCTGGTGAACATGGTCGTGGTTTCGCCGTGGTGGCGGCTGAAGTCCGTAACCTTGCCGGAAAATCATCTGATGCCGCTAAAGACATTCGCATACTGATTGAAGATACCGTTAAAAAAGTCTCTGAAGGAACGCTTCACGTTAAAGGTTCTGGCACTGCCTTAAACGAGATTGTTGAATCCATTGGCAAAGTTAACCAAATTATCGAAGAGATTGCGTCATCCAGTAATGAACAAAGCATCGGTGTCAGCCAAGTGAATCAGGCCATTACTGAAATCGACGGTGCGGTTCAACAGAACGCCGCACTCGTTGAAGAAACGGCCGCAACGTCAGAAGAACTTGGCAAGATGTCAGAGAAGATGAGTCAAAACATTGCTCAATTCAAACTTGATGAAAATGCCTCAGCGATTGCCAGTGACAATGCTTCCCACTCACAACAATCGGCACCGAAAACGTTATCCACGTCGGCAACCCCACAAACTACAACAGACAATGGGGATAAATGGTCTGACTTCTAATTGATGCTTTGAAATTGTATTCAACCAAAAAACCGCCAAATGGCGGTTTTTTTATGACCTAACTGATCTATTATCATAGAATGGCCAGGCCTGTTCATTCATACCCTCACTCTGTTTTAAGAGGGTTTTGAGCCGTCTTAAGCATCACTTGATAGTCCTGCCCCTGTAACAGTTCTCGCATCACCATAGTGGCATAGCTACCGGAACGCAGGCTAAATGAGAGTTGTAATACCGGAGCCGTACGCCAATCAGATTCAAGCGATAACTTATCAAAAGCCACGGACAAGTCATCTGCATGCTCTGCAGAGGAAGCAATCCATTGCCACTCTAGATCTAAAGGCAATAAACGTAAGGCTCTGCGATCTTGTTTGACACCATACTCATCCAAACCTGTTATCCACGTTTTAAAAGACTCAGCAATGTTCTGTTCAATCTGCAACGCGCTCTTTTCCGTTGGCAAAATCCCCTTACCAAATAACGCACCCGTTGGATGAAGATCTAGCGTATTGATCCGTTCGGCTAAACCAGTCGAACCATCTTCGACAAACCATTTATTAGAGCCTTCTAGCTGTAAAACTTCACCTGGTAAGAGTTGATTCCAACTTTGCAGTTTAATGCGTTCGCTCAGCAAAACATTAAACATCCATGAACGAATCGACGATAAAAACATACTTTTTTGATTACGTTTCACTTTCGGCAACTCACCCGCCAATAACTTCTCACCTTGTTTGACATTACGCCCATGAATACCAAAACGTTGTTCGCCGTAATAGTTAGGAACGCCCCGCTCTTTAATCAGATTCAACCGGGCCTGCAAGGATTGAATCACATCGGTATCGTCACCCTGAACTGGTTGAATATTGCGAATCATCACGGTAAAACGGTTACCTGACAAACCACCTGTTTGTAACTTACGTTGATGCCGAATGGTCTTGAGAATAGCGATATTTTTAACCTTAAAATCATCCACCTTTGGATCGGTCAGGACGGGCAGTTGAATACTGAACCACTGGCGCGTCATTGCATGACGATCTTTCTGGCCTGCTACGCCAATTTTACTGGGCGACACCCCCGCCCACTTGGCGAGCTGCTGTAACACCCAATCGGTATTCTCACCGGTCTTTTCAACCCAACACCACAGATGCTCGCCTTCACCACTTAGTTCATAGGCGATCTGCTCTTCGACCCTGAAATCTTCTGGAATCACTTTATAGATTCCCTGGCAATCGGGTTGTCCATAAGCGTAATTTAGCGCGCTTAAATCGGCGGGTTGAATGAAAGAATTTGGCATAATGAATCGTCTTCTAAAGAGATGTAAAAAAGGCCTGGCATATTATCGAATATAACCAGGCCTGGCCGTTTTATGAAGCTATTTTAAGCTTGTTAAAGCCCTTTAAAAACCTTCTCAGCAATCGGTAACTCTTTGCCTTCTGGTTTATCATTAAAAATTTGTATTAAAACTTCGCTAATATTACCGGGTAGCACGAAGTCTTTAATTAACTGGCGGGCTTCCATCGGTGAATCTTTATGGATATACAGATAGATGTTACGCAAATGACACTTATTATCTGGGTCAGAGGCCAAAGGTCGTAAAAGACCTTCACCTGTAATTTTGAGACTCTCTTTGGTGACAACCACGACCTTATGGTAGTAAGTTGAAGTCAGTGGTTCACTAAAACAGATCTGCAATACTCGGTTAAAATTACCCGAACCTTTATCAAGGCTACTGACAATTTTAGCTGAGGTCAATTTAACGGGCTCTTTACTGCAGCCACTCAAACTCACCAATGCGCTTGCCAAAAAAAGCCCCGAAACCGATAAAATCGCAACTTTATACACCGATTTTAGGCGTGATTTGATTCCTATTGATTGCATAACTACTTCCCACGATTTAAAGCGTTAAGATTGACTAAAGTGGCTCTGCATTCTGCTGAATACCCGCGACCTGCCAAGTGCCTTCGTCATTTGCCAAACGACGAATGTGCCAGATTTCATTAAAGGCATGTGCGCCTTCAGTGGCATCTTCTTGAATAAAGCCCGTGAAACGAATACTGGCGATGAAGTACTCTCCATCAATTGCCATATCGGCTAATTCAGCATCTAAGGTATCAATAACCGTATGGTTGTCACCCGCTTGCATGCCAGCCATCTCTTGTTGTAATGCGGCAAACAATTCAGGAGAACAGTAAGACTCTACTTCTGCCAAGTCCGCATCATCCCAAGCTTTCTGTAAGCTTGCAAAGTGGCCTTTAGCGCCTTCAACAAATTCTTCAGCATTAAACCAGGTGGGTGCTTCAGCGAGATGATGCGCATCATCACTAACACCTTGCCCCATTGCGCCTTGCAGATCTGAGCCAAAAATAGAACCTCCTGCATTTGGATTGTAGGCCGGCGTTTCGGGTGTCGCTTCTCGTTGATAAGCCGATGTATCAGAGGTTTCTGCTTGACGAGAATTTCTCTGTTGATATTCAGACGTATAAGCCGACTGTGTCAGACCTTGCTTTTGACGCATATAAAAAGAAAATAACTTCATAAGTCCAAAGGCGACTAAGGCCATCAATAGGATATCCATAAGTTGAATACCTTCAAAACCGTCTCCCATAAACAACGATGCTAATAAACCACCGGCAAGCAAGCCACCCATCACGCCCATCATTCCGGCACGCGCAGGTCTTGCTCCAGGTTTAGTCGCTCCGGCTGGCGTTGCTCTTGGAGTCGCTTTCGGTGCGGTGTTAAAAGACTTTGGCGCGACTGATTTAGAGTAGCCAAAACTGCTACCGCCACCAAAACGTTTCGCTTCAGCCACCTGAGCCACGCTAAATAAGGTAAAAAACACGGTGAGTAGTGCTAAAAAAGAGGGCTTAAACAATTTGTTCACGAAAATCTCCAATCATTAAATTTAATTATGTAATGTTTATATATTTCTTTATGTCAGGCATTGTAGCCTGTTTTGAAAACAACAAAAAACAATCTGACCAGGCCTGGTTGTTTTTAATCCCGCTCAAAAAGGAGTTACTGCTTCACACAGCGTGAAATCGTATAATCCTTACCCTGCTTAACTTTATCGTAGTTACCAAAGACTTCCATAAAGTTACGTTTCATATATTGTCGCAGTCCATTAATGGTCACGACAACAAACTGTCCACCAGGTTCAAGATGATCATGCACGTCGTGCAACAAAATGCTCAACATCTCTTTGCCGACCTTGGCCGGAACATTGGAGACAACCGTAGTGAACATCATCCCTTTAGGCACGGTACTTAAGCCATTAGACAAATAAGCTTTAGCGTTGCCTAGGTTATTTTTTTGAGCGTTTTTATTGGCGTAATCCACCGCTACAAAATCTTTATCCACCATATGCACTTGGCCTTTGGGGGCATTGGCTGCAATCGCTAACCCTAATGGGCCGTAACCACAACCGATATCTAAAGCGATCTCATCTTCTTTTATCTCAAGGTATCTTAAAAACAGATCTGTACCTGAATCAATCTCACGAGGGCTAAATATACCCCAAGTGGTGGCAAGTTTTAAGGGTTTGCCCATAAGTTCTGTTTCAATAAGTAGATCTTTTTTTAGTTCGTCAATTGTGGCCACTTTATTCGCTTCCTGGGGTCGTTATGAATTATCATATTGTACTTCTTTATTCACTCCCCAATTTTAAAACTGGTAGAACCCGCAAAACCTATGCATAGCTTAAACGAAAGACAACGCCAAGCCGTATTACATATAGAGACCCCTGCCCTGGTTTTAGCCGGTGCTGGCTCGGGTAAGACGCGTGTAATCACCGAGAAAATCGCCTACTTAATCCGCAAGTGCGATGTCAAAGCGCACAATATTTACGCACTTACTTTTACCAACAAATCGGCAAAAGAGATGAAAGAGCGTGTCACCAAGTTATTGAAAGATGAAAATACCAAAGGGCTGAATGTCTCGACCTTTCATAACTTGGGACTGAATATCATTCGTCAAGAATATAAATCGTTGGGGTATAAATCAACTTTTTCGATTATGGATGCGACGGATAGTGGGCAAATCCTCAAAGAGTTAATGCTTAAACAAACGGTGGATCCCGAAGTCTTAGATGGCGTGCAGTGGGATATTTCCAGTTGGAAAAATGACAGAGTCTCCCCTCAACAAGCCTTGGAACAGGCAGAAGATGCCGCCGGTCAATCGCGTGCAATTTTATATGCCGCTTACCAAAAACAGTTACGCGCTTATAACGCGGTGGATTTTGATGATTTGATTGGCCTGCCAGTCCAGTTATTCTCCGAGAACCCGGAAGCATTAGAACGTTGGCAAAATAAAGTCCGTTATCTTTTGGTGGATGAGTATCAGGACACCAATGCCTCACAGTATGCTTTGGTTAAATATCTGGTGGGAATTCAAGCGCGCTTTACCGTGGTGGGCGATGATGACCAATCTATCTATGCTTGGCGTGGTGCACAGCCAGAAAATCTGGGGTTACTACAGACCGATTTTCCCGCGTTAGAGTTGATTAAACTAGAACAAAACTACCGCTCTAGTAACCGCATTTTGCAATCGGCGAACCAGCTTATCTCTAACAACCCGCATCTTTTTGAAAAGAAACTGTGGAGCGAGATGGGAATGGGCGACCCACTACGGGTGATCGCTTGTGCCAATGAAAACCAAGAGGCCGAACGTGTTGTTTCGGAAATTATTGTCCACAAGTTTAAGAGCCGCTCTAAAAATAGTGATTATGCGATTCTCTATCGCGGCAACCACCAGTCACGCTTAATTGAACGCGCATTACGTGAACAGAATATTCAGTATGTGATTTCCGGCGGAAAATCCTTTTTTGACCATGCTGAAATTAAAGATGTCATGAGCTATCTCCGCCTGATTGTCAATCCAGATGATGATGCTGCTTTCTTACGTATTGTGAATACTCCACGCCGTGAAATCGGAGCCTCTACTCTGGAAAAACTGGCTACCTATGCAACGGGGCGAGATATCAGTCTGTTTGACGCCAGCCAAGAGTTTGGATTAACCACCATTTTGTCCGAAAAAGCCCTTAAACGCGTGCAACACTTTGGTCAACAGTTACTCGACTGGGCGAAAAAAGCGGATGCGGCCGAAGGTGAAGAGGTCACCTCGTTTGTTCGTCAGTTGATTGAAAATATCGAATATGACAACTGGATTCATGAAAATTCCAACACCCCGAAGGCGGCTGAAAAACGTATAAATAATATCCGCGAACTGACCGTTTGGATTGAACGTATTATCAATAAAGCCAAAGAAGAAAGTGGTGAAGAGAAGCGTTTAGAAACCATTGTCACACACATGCTGCTGATGGATATGATGGAACGTAACGACTCTGAAAAAGATCACGATAAGGTCAGCTTAATGACCTTGCATGCTTCTAAAGGACTTGAGTTTCCACATGTGTTTTTGATTGGCATGGAAGAGGAAATGTTGCCACATAAACAGAATTTGGAATCACCAGGGCTTGAAGAAGAACGTCGCCTGGCTTATGTAGGCATCACTCGTGCCCAACGCACCATGACGATGACTTACGCCACAAAACGCCGTAAATATGGTGAAGATATGACTTGTGATCCAAGCCGTTTTCTAGAAGAGTTGCCTGCGGAGTGTCTAAAGTGGGAAGGCAAACCAGGGGTCGTCGTCAGTAAAGAGGAACAAATGGATACGGGTAATGCACATCTTGCCAACTTAAAGTCTTTCCTTAAAAAAGACTAGATTATTTCTCAAGGGACCTTTGCATGAGTCATGGGTCTTTTCACTGTTTTAAAGTCATTACAATGAGTGGTTAATACAATCAGTATGCACCATCAGCCTACGGAGCCTTCAATGTCGTCAAGCCTATCAGCTACTCAAGCAGAAACCATCCCAAATTTTCAATTTGCACCTATGCCACATATTTATTTTGGCTGGGGGATACGTCAACAGTTGTTAGAGGAGTTATCCACACGTTATTCAGGCAAGGTGGTTTTGATAACGGGGAAAACCCTCTGTACGCCGGGTAACTTCGGTGAGCTCTTATTAACACAGCTACAACGCCACACTACTCAGGTGAAGCATTTTGTGGTCTCGGGTGAGCCCTCTCCTTTATTAGTCGATCAGATTGTTCGACAATGCCCAACTGATACGCAAGTGGTGATCGGTTTAGGCGGTGGTAGCGTGCTTGATGCCGCGAAAGCGGTTGCCGGGTTGATCCCTAGCCAAACCTCAGTAATGGATTATTTAGAAGGTGTGGGGTTAGGCAAACCATTTGACGTGGAAACCTGCCCTTTTATTGCCATACCGACCACGGCAGGCACTGGCAGTGAGACCACTAAAAATGCGGTCTTATCCAATATTGGCCAATTTAAGAAATCCTTCCGCGACGATAAACTACTGGCAAAGCAGGCCTGGTTAGATCCGGAACTATTAGTCAGTTGCCCGAAAGAGGTGCTCTATGCAACGGGTATGGATGCGTTTACCCAGTTGTTAGAGTCCTACACCACCCTAAAACCCAATCCAATGACCGATGCTTTGGCTTGGCAAGGCATGAAACTGTTTAAAGGCGCTTTTGAGATGATTGATAGTTCTGATAAGGTCTTGCAACAAGAGGGTTATAGCAACCTTATGTTAGCGGCATCGCTATCGGGCACAACGCTTGCCAATGCGGGACTCGGAGCCGTTCACGGTTTAGCCGGGCCCATCGGCGCATTCTTTGAAGCTCCGCATGGCATTGTCTGCGCCAAGTTACTAGCACCGATTACCCAGTTCAATATTGAAGCACTGCAAGCCGAGAACACCGCCACATCACAACATACCCTGGCAAAATATGTTTTGATAGCCCAACTATTCGATCCCAGCTTAAGTGAGCAGCAAGCCTTACCAGGCCTGGTCAAAATTTTAAATCGTTTCTCGCAAAAACATACCCCACAAGGTTTAGCGCAATATGGCTTAACAGAAGACAATCTAGAAGCTGTTCTGAAGAACTGCCGCAGTGGCAGTATGCTGGGAAACCCTGTCATTTTAGAGGATGCACAGATATTTAAGGCGTTGAAACAAGCTTTACCTAGTTACAGATAGAATAATTGCATTAATAACAATTCAGAGAGTTGTCAGCACGGCTGTCAATGGCTACCGTCATTTCTGATATCATTTTCAATAGCGCTAAACTCGATATTCGTCAAGATCAAGTAGAAATTCTACACAAGGACGCTCCCGTTCTAAGTGACTTAAAAACAGGACAAGAGATATTAACCACAGGTTACACGGAAGCGTTAGGTGATACGAAAATGAATAAACGTCTATCTTTCTGGCAAAGGTGAAATGGAACCGATTGCAGATAACACTACGGAGCCAGGCCGCCAAGAAAATAGACGTATCCAATTTAAAGTCATTCCTCAGGAGGGGTTACCAGAATCGGCCTCTTTAACCCTACCAAATGGATGGAGAAAAGATAAATGACCCTGAACTTGATGAAAATAAACGCTGTTATCGTTAAGTTTAGACCTCCACTGCAGGTTACTGCACAATAAAATCCACTTTAAATGGGTTTTTATGCCCTTTCTGCTAATACACCTTTTAAATCGTGGACTATTTACCTTAGCCTCACTTTGAGTATTGCCTTTACAATTAACCCCGATAAACTGATTGTATGATTTCACGGTATGGCTTAAATACAGTTAGCTTGTTTCTGATGACGCTTTTTGGCTTAGCCTGGGTGACCGCAGCTGAAACCCCACGCATCGTCTCAGCAAAAGAAATCCAACAGACAACAAAAATCCTTTACCGAGTTGGGTGTGGATTATTTCCAAGGATATTTATATGGCGCGCCTAGCCCATTAAGCCACTAAACACGGATGAATCTGCTTAAACGCATACATCTCTTGACATTATCCAACCAGACCAATATTAAAACCAAAGACATATCGCTTTGAGGATAATAAGTAAAAACAACAAGTAATTAATACAGCTAACCATTTAACTGTAATAAACTACAGCTTAGTTGTACGCGTTACTTACCATAAGTAAGTTCATATAAGAAGGCACAGCGCTCAATGAAACGTCCATTGATTTTTGTACAAGATCCAAATGCATTAAAAAACTGGTTAACGGCTTGCGGAACGGACTCTAAAATCCTCTATGATTTGGATCACTTAGATGAACGTTTTACTGTCAATGAATGTATTGTGTTAATTCAGCTATCTGACTTATCTAATATTGATCAGGTTAAAAGAATTGTTCAGCAAAAATTCGATGTTTTACTCTTCTCTAATGACCCTTCAACAACCGAGGGGTTAGCCCTATTTCAATTTGGCATTAAAGGCTACCTTAATACCTTTGCAACTGTGGAAAGAATTGAACAAGCATTGACCACTATCTCTGCAGGCAGTATTTGGTTAGGCTCTGATATTTTGCTGAAAATGATCCAATCAGTTACTAGCAGTCAAACATTCGAAAACAATTGGAAAGAAATAGTGACCGATAGAGAACAGCAAGTTGCTTTATTACTCCTAGACTCTAAAAGTAACAAAGAGATAGCAGAACAACTCAATATCACTGAACACTCTGTAAAAGCACATATGCATAATATGTTTCAGAAATTTGATGTTTCTGATCGCCTTTCACTGGTACTGAAAATTAAAAACTATTAATAAAACTAATTAACTTAACTTTGTTAAAACATTGAGAGAAGCATCATGAAAACACAATTTCGTTATGCTTAGGATGCTAAGCAACTGATAGGTGAGCAACTTGAGTATGTTAAACAACAGATTAATTTAACACGTGAGACACTCGAAGGGTATCGTAAGCAGTTCAGTTTAGGACGTCGCTCTTTACTTGATCTTTTAAACACCGAAGATGAGTATATCAGTGCTTTAAGAACGCTTGCTGAAAGTGAAAGTGATTATTCTATTGCTGAATATCGCATCTTAAATGGTATGGGTAACTTGATTGAAGTTTTAAATATTGACGTTAAATATGCAGGCGTTGATGTCGATTACTCAAACCAATAAAAACCTCTACTCAACAAACCTAAAAGGCACCTAATTCAGGTGCCTTTTTTGTATCTACTGTTTTTAACAGGCTCTATAAATCATGTGAGAAACGTAAATAAACTTGGCCAAAATTCATGAGTCTTATGATATTTTAATGGCATTGGTTTTCGCCAATCTAATCACTATTGAAGAGAAAGACTGCACTTCACACCCCTTTCTCTTCCATCCTCTTTAGCGCGACTTTTCTCGCTAAAGGGTCGTTAAACAGAGACTACGACGGCAAGATATAATTGCCAAAAACCCATGACCATAACACTAACACCTGCAAAACGTCGTACCCAGAGGTTACGTGATATTTTTGTAAAATAGAAAGCAAAAACACCCATTAATAATAAGTTTGGCAAGGTCCCTAGACCAAACGCCAACATCACTAGCCCCCCCTGTAAAGCACTGCCTGCACTCAATGCCATAATCAACATACTGTAAACTAAACCACAAGGTAGCCAACCCCAAACAAGACCATATAACCAGGCCTGGTGAATATATTTAACGGGCGTAAACTTTGCCGCATAAGGAGATAAGCGCTTCCAAACAGAGCTGCCCACTTTTTCAATAGCCACCAGACCAAACCACCAACCTCCTAGATACAATCCTAACGCAATCATAAACAGGCCTGCTATGACTTGTAACAGTTGTTGTGCAGGTAAAAAGGTCGCAATAGAACTCAGTGATGACCCTAAGAAGCCAAACAAGGCACCTATAATCACATAACTGCTGATACGGCCAATATTATAAGCCAACTGGAACGCTAGCATTCGCCACCAACTAGCTTGAGCCTTAGACTCTAAACTAAAGGTCAAGGCTCCGACAACGCCTCCACACATACCCAAACAGTGGACTCCACCTAAAAAGCCAACCATCAAGGCGGTAATAAGAATTGAATCCATGGTTAATGAATCCTATCTAAGGATCTATAACCCAAAGCTTCTGCTATGTGCTGACTGCCGACTTCGGTCAGCCTGTCCATATCCGCTAGAGTACGCGCAATTCTTAAAATTCGATGATAACCACGTGCTGAGATACCCAGTTGATTGACGGCTTTGTCGAGGATAACAAGACTTAACTCATCAAGAACAACATACTCTTTCAACTCCTTTGGTGCTAAGTCACAATTCAAGCATCCCTGACGTTTTACCTGAAAGGCTCTAACATCCACAACACGGGCTCGAACTTGCGCGCTTGATTCGCCCAAAACACCTTCTCCTTGTAAATCTGATAGATCAACGGCAGGTACTTCTAAATGTAGATCGATACGATCAATTAAAGGGCCCGATATTTTCTTTTGATAACGATGTATTTGATCAGGCGTATCTTTACAGCGACCTAAAGGGTCGTCGGGGAAAAACCCAGAAGGAGAAGGATTCATGGCCGCAACTAACAAACAGTTAGCAGGAAAACTCACTTGCTGATTAACCCGAGATATTTCAACCCGTTTACTCTCTAACGGTTCACGTAATGCCTCTAACACATTGCGAGTAAATTCTGGAAGCTCATCTAGAAACAGTAGACCATTGTGCGCTAAAGAAATTGCACCGGGCCTAGGGATTGAACCGCTGACAGTTTTCATTAAATATGCTACTATCTTTGATAGAATCAATGACTTAGATAAAATCATGGTCAAAAAACCTGCTACTATTATCATTAAAGTTGCTACTACCTTTACATTCCGTCACAAATGATGCTACAAACTTACCAAGCAGGAACATTATGAAATTTTCTCATAAAAATCGCAAAATTGGCTATACCTACGGTAGTTTATCAGGTGTTTTTTCATTTCGAGGAGAAAAGAGCATTTCTTTCGAGTCATCACTTGAAAGAGACTTGTTAAGACTGCTTGAGTTTAATGAATCCGTAATTGATGTTATTGAACAACCCTTTACGATTGAATACATCAATAAAAACAATCGCCCAACAACTTACACACCAGACTTTTTAGTTAACTTTGCAATACGCCCATCCTCTTTACAAACAGCTCCGGATCCAAAGCCATTAATAATCGAAGTAAAGCCAAGAGAAAAAATAATCAAAGATTTTGATACATTGCGCCCCAAATTCCGTGTCGGACTCCGCTTTGCTAAAGAAAACGATATGAATTATCGCATCTATGATGAATCCAGAATCAGGACTTTAGAGTTTCAAAATATTAACTTCTTAAGTCAATACAAACGCAGAGAATACGACCCCTTTGAGGAGAGCAGAATGCTGAACCACCTTAAGGATATTGGTCATACCTCAATTGATTACCTGTTAGCCCATCTGTATGTAACAAAGGAAGGCCGTGGAATCGCTTTAGCCCAAATTTGGCACTTAATTTCTGTTAAAAAACTAGGTTGTGACATTGGACGGCCACTAAATCAATCTACAACTATTTGGTTGAACATCGATCAATCCTACTTGGAAGGA
>Ga0307486_1000717_pt1 | contig 28332 bp, 29 predicted proteins | sample CBIW02metaG_FD_203663 | JGI IMG/M metagenome (GOLD analysis project Ga0307486, IMG submission 203663) | Sea-ice brine microbial communities from Beaufort Sea near Barrow, Alaska, United States - CBIW 0.2 | ecosystem: Environmental > Aquatic > Marine > Coastal | place: USA: Alaska | collected... | reverse complement strand
GACGCGGCGGTGGACGCCTCGTTCTTCGCCGGCGGGAACGTCGTGGGGGTGTCGCCGTCACAGGTGTTGCGGGCCGCGGCCGAGGGGCGGGGCGAGGACTACGTCGGCCAGGTCGCGCGGCAGATTGACTACCTCACGGACACTTTGGGCCGACCGGTCTACTTAGTCGCGCACTCCACGCGGCCGGGCGAGAAGACTCACAACAATGACCTACCCGTATGCCGCCTAATCCACGAGCGAGTCGCGTCGCCCAACATGGTGCTGTTCCCTGACGGCGAGCTGACCTCGCAGCAACTCCGCTCCCTGATTGGTCGCTGTGACCTCTTCGTGGCGTCGCGGTTCCACGCGATGGTGAGTTCGCTCGCGACTGGGGTGCCGACCCTGGTGCTCGGGTGGTCGCATAAGTACCGCGAGGTGCTGGATATGTTCGGCCTGGCAGGGTGGTCCCTCCCGGCCGACGGCGTCGCGCATTCGACGTTCGTGGCGCGGGTTTCGGAGCTAGATGCCCGCAAGACGGACGTGCGTGCGACCTTGGCCGCGCGCTTCCCGGCTGTGCGGGCCAAGGCAATGGAGCAGCTCGACGTGATCGACGCGGTCGCGGCGCAGAAGTCAGCCGCAGTTTCTTAGCCAATCCTCGTGGCGGTCCCTCAACGTACGTTTCACGTGTCCAGATTCCTCTAGCGGTGCGGCTCTTGCCGCACAAAGCCAGCATCTGTTGCTAGCGTGAAGTGCGTCAGCACTCACCCTGCAAAGGAGCCACGCGCGTGACCAAGCGAGCGTCCTACGTTGCAGGCTTCACCGCGCTGGCGCTCGGAGTTCTCGCGCTGGTCGCCTACGTGGGCATGGGGTGGAGCGGCATGGACTCGGCGTGCTCACAGGACGCCGCGGTCCCACCAGGTGTGGACGGCGGCTCGGTGCAGTACGGGTGGTCCTGGAGCCCGCCGGGATTTCAATGTGAGTGGCCGAGCGAGGATGGCGGCTCCGTGACGGTCACCAAACTCTGGTGGTAGTCACCGTCCGGTAAGTGGGCGCTGCCTGAGCGAAGGTCCCCCAGAGGAGTCCACTGGACCGCGGCTATTCGAAGGCCAGCGTCTCAATCGGCTGACCCGTAACCTCCGCGATCAGCCCGAAGTCTTTGTCGACAACAAGGGCGGTGAGCCCACGCTTCTCGGCAGTTGCCGCGACGAGAAGGTCCGGGATGGAGGCTGCCCTGTGCATGCCAAGCACGGCCAGCTCAATCTGAACCTCTAGCGCTCTGGCCTCAATTCCAGGGGACAGATACTCGACTGGCATCAACGACACTGGTGGAGTGGATGGGGCCTCGCGTGCCGCCTTCGCGGAGACCGCTGAATAGCCCACCTCCAGCAGCGTCACGTTTGAGACTCTCAGCAAACCACGTGCAATCCGCGATTCCCAAACGTCCCTGTCTGTTGCGAAGGGAAGGCGAACCAACGCAGATTTGTCGACCAGCCAGCTCGTCACCGCCACGCCGCACCCATCACCTCGGGGTCGGCGAGGTCGGCGTGGTTCGCGGCAAACCGATCCCAATCCAGGACCGTCATGGCGAGGCGTTCCTCCACGGGAGACACTTCCGCCTCAAGAACGCGTCGGAGGACTTCGGCGCGCGAAACGCCGAGCGCGTCGGCTTGAGCGTCGAACTTCGCTACAGTTTGGGCGGAAAGTCCGCGAATCAGAATGTCAGCCATGGGCGCCGCTCCCTCGAGATATGATATCACGATATCAACATGGGCCATCGAGCGCAATGGTCAACGCAGACGAGTCGCCGCAATGGGTGGCTGCGCCGCCTAGCGATCCCCCACAGCATCGGCCATGCCTCGTGGCGGTACCTGAGTGCTGATCTGTCGCGATTCTTGGCACTGATGAACCGCCAGTGCGCAAAAAGGCTTAGGAGCGCCCGCGAAGCTTGTCGATCTGCCGGCGTTCCCGCTTGGTCGGCCTGCCCGCGCCACGGTCCCGCTGACCCGCGAGCGCCACGTGCTCCTTGGGCGGCGGCTTGGGGCTGTGGTCGACGTACGCGGTCGCGGCGACGGGAGCTCCCACTCGCTTGGACAGCAGGCGCATCACCTCAACGATCCGCAGGTTCTCCCCGCCGCGCACTTCAATACGGTCGCCGGGCACCACCGTCGCGGAGGCCTTCGCGCGCTCACCGTTGAGGCGCACGTGACCCGCCCGGCACGCAGCGGTTGCGCGCGACCTGGTCTTCGCCAGCCGCACCGCCCATACCCACGCGTCAATGCGCACGCTCGTCCGGTCCATTCAATGAGGGTACGGCGCAGAACGTAGGCTGACTTGCATGACGGTATTCCTCGAAGCAATCGGCTGGGTCGGATCAATCCTGATCGTGTGGTCGCTCATGCAAGCCCGCGTTCTTCGCTTCCGGTGGATGAACTTCATCGGCGCGTTCATCGCGACCATATACAACGGAGTGATCGGAATCTGGCCGTTCGCGTTCATGAACGCGGCCATCACCATCATCGACGCCTACTGGCTGATGCGGCTGTATCGCGAAAAGCATGACGACCAGGTGTACAGCGTGATTCCTATGAACCCGGAGGACGCGTACCTGCAACACCTGCTTGAGGTGCACATCGAAGACATCACCAAGCATCAGCCCGACTTCGCGCCCCACGTCTCCGACGCTGCGCACAAGCGTTCCACGTTCCTCGTGACGCGCGGTGACGAGGCCGTGGGTGTTGTCGCGATCAGCGACCAGGGCGGCGGAACGGGTCTAGTCGAACTCGACTGGGTGAAGGAACGCTTTCGAGACTTTGCGCCAGGCGAGTTCGTCTATCGCTCGTCGAGTGCCCTGCCAGATGCGGGGTTCTCGCGGCTTGAGATTGAGAGCCACGAGGCACTCGACCGTGAATACTTCAGGAAGATGGGGTTCCGCACGGACCACACGCGCTGGGTACGAGAGCTGTCTGCCTAGTGGCTCTCTGCCCGTGCGGATCCGGCGCCGCGTACTCGCAGTGCTGCCGCCCGTTCATCACGGGACGCGCGCTAGCTCCCACCGCCGAGGCCCTGATGCGTTCGCGCTACTCGGCCTACGTACGCCGCGACGAGTCGTACCTACTACGCACCTGGCACCCCGCCACCAAGCCTGCCGCGCTGGACGTTGACGGCGGTCACTGGCTAGGCCTCGAGATTCTGGCAACGACTAAAGGACAGGCGGCCGATGCATCGGGCACCGTCACGTTTGCCGCTCACTACGTGGGCGACGCCGGCGACAGCGGGACGATGCGGGAGCACAGTCGTTTTGAGCGTTTAGGTGACGCTTGGCTCTACGTTGACGGCGACGTGGCCGACGAAGGGATTGCCTGAGGACTCATCTGGCGCGCGGTTCAGCGGCGCGGTAGCCTGCGAAATATCCACGAATTGCCTGAGAAGTTCCGCATAGCCGTGCGTGGGGTTGTGATGCTCACCAAAATGAACGCCAAACCGAGACAAAGACGCCTCAGTGATGCGCATACGATTAGGGCACGATGGACTACGCGAACGTATCGATTCTCCTCGTGCTTGTCGTCGCGACTGCGCTCGCCTTCGACTTCACTAATGGGTTTCACGACAGTGGTAACGCCATGGCAACTTCGATTGCCACACGCGCTCTTAAGCCCAAGGCGGCAGTGGGGCTTTCCGCATCCCTGAACCTGGTGGGCGCATTTCTTTCCCTCACCGTTGCCGCGACTATCGCGACCGGCATCGTCGACTCGGGGGTGGTGACACTAGAAGTGGTGTTGGCCGGACTCGTCGGCGGCATCATGTGGAACCTGATTACCTGGTATTTTGGCATCCCCTCGTCCTCTTCGCATGCGCTAGTAGGAGGCATCGTCGGTGCCGTCATTGCCGCCTTCGGCACCAGCGACGTGAACTGGGAGGGCCTGTTTAGCAAGGTTCTCTTCCCCGCCCTGATCGCTCCCATCGTCGCCATCGCCGTGGCGTCGATCGGCACCTGGTTGGTGGTGCGCATCACCCGTGACGTTAAGGACAAGACCAATGACCGGATGTTCCGCTGGGGACAGATCGGTTCGGCATCGCTCGTATCTCTCGCACACGGCACCAACGACGCGCAGAAGTCGATGGGAATCATCCTGCTGGCGCTCATCGCATCGGGCGTAGTGCCGGGCGACTCGAGCGTGCCGTTCTGGGTGGTCCTCAGCTGCGCGCTCGCCATGGCACTAGGCACGTACATCGGCGGCTGGCGCGTCATTCGCACGCTAGGCAAGGGCCTGGTCGAGCTCTCCTCGCGCCAAGGTATGGCCGCGGAGACCTCATCCGCGGCGATCATCCTGGTCTCCAGCCACTTTGGCTTCTCGCTCTCCACCACCCACGTTGCGACCGGCTCGATCATGGGCTCAGGCGTTGGCATGAAGGGCGCGAAGGTGCGCTGGTCCGTTGCGGGCCGCATGTTCGGCGCGTGGCTCATTACGGTCCCCTGCGCCGCCATGGTGGGCGCGGTGGCGGTGCTCATCGAGAAGGGGGTCGGCGACCCCGCGGGCCCCTACGTGATCTTTGCCTTGCTTGTCGCGGGCTCCACGTTCATCTTCCTGCGTTCGCGTAGGACCACGGTGGACTCCAAGAACGTCAACGACGACTGGGAGTCCCCGGCGGACAACGAGTCGGTTGTCGCCCACTCTGTGGCCGCGCACAACCCTCAGCTGATGCGCATCAAGAGCAAGCCGCGTAAGAAAAAGGGCAAGCAGAACCACAAGAACAAACACAAGAAGCACAAGAAGAGCGAGAAGGGCTAGGGGGGCCATGTCTGGATTTATCGAATGGGACGCAATCGCCAACATCATCGTGGTGGGCTTACTCTTTGGCGCGGGCCTACCTGCATTGTTCGCCCTTGGCGTGCGCGCGCTTGCCGGCCCAGGGGCGTTACGCGCCGACGGCCAGGTACGTCTGCTGCGCCGCATGGCCGCCTACGCGTGCTTTGCCGTCATCGTCCTCTCCGTCACAGGAGCGATCTTCTACATCGCCAGCGGCGGGCACTAGACGGTTCAACGGCCGTAACGGCCGGCGCAACGGCTGTAGGGGCCCCCCGTCGGCCGCACTAGCCGCACTGCTCCGTGCGCTTACATCGGCGCACGCCTATGCTCCGAAACGTGCGCGGATGTAAGCGCGGGGGCGCTAGGTATCGAGCCGTCCCTGGCGCAGTGCGGAGGCGAGGGTGGGGGCCAACGGCAGCCGCGGTATGAGCGCAGCCTGGATGGCGTGATAGATATCTGACTTGCCTTGCCACACCGTGTAGGAGGGCTCGTTGTCGGGACCCAGCTCGTGAATCCACGACCCAGAGCCGTCGAGGAAGTACTGCGCAGCGTGGTCCCACCACACCGCGTACCACTCGCCAAAACGTGCCTCGGAAGTCGCGCGCCAAAGTGCCGCCGCAGCGCCAATCGCCTCCGTCACTACCCAATGCATGCGCTCGCGAACTACCGGTGCCCCTTCAAAGTCCACCGTGTACACAAAGCCGTCCGCACCATCGACTGACCAGCTATCCCTCACCGCGGCGTCGAAGAGTGAAACCGCTCCGTCGAGTAGCCACGCGACCTCCACCTCGGGCGCGCCCGCGGCGACCTCGGCGGCCCTCGCGTGCAGCGCGAGCCTTGCCCACTCGAGGGCATGTCCGCCCGTAGCACCGAACGGCCGGAACGGGTGTGCCTTGTGATATTCGTTGTAGTCCGGCAGCACGTCCCACGTCGACGTGAAGTGTTCCGGGATGCGCCAGTGCTCGTCTGCCGCGTAACCCATCACGCGTTTGAGCACCCTAAGAGCGCGCGACCGCCATGCGGGGTCGCCAGTGGCGTCGGAGACTGCGAGATACGCCTCGACGGTATGCATGTTCGCGTTGACGCCGCGATAGTCCTCGCTCTTCGTCCAGGACTCATCCCACCCCTCAAGCGCCATGCCTTCGTCTTCACGCCAGAATTTGTCCAGGTGCACTGCCATCGCGTGCTGCAGCAGGCCCGCGGCGCCAGGGCGGCCAGCGACAGTGGCCGATGACGTGGCGAGCAAGACGAACGCATGCGAATAGGCCTGCTTGGAGCGATCTACCGGCCCATCCGCGTTGATGCTGGTGTACCAGCCATCGTTGACCGAGTCTGCGAAGCCTTCCCGCAAGCTCACCAAGCCATGGTCGACGAGGTTCGCGCACCCAGGGCGTCCCTGCAGCGCCCCAAGGCTGAAGGAGTGAATCATCCGACACGTCACGTAGAGGTCGGAGTAGCCCGCCGGATCCGAATTGTCCAGTTGCCCGCTAGCAGAAAGGTTGCCAAAGCCAGTGGGCAATGCGCTCGCTGCACCGAAGCGCAGCAGCCCATCGGAGTGGCCCTCGAGCCAACGCGCGTGCGCGGGGTCGCCCAACCATGGGACTGGTTTCATTTCTTCCATGGGAACCTCTTTGTCGTCACTCGTTGAATTGGCAAACACGCCCGTCTGCTCGTCCATCAGCTGACCGCCAACAGCGTCGTCATTGCGAGCCGCACACCATCGGCACGGATGGCCGTTCGGAACCGCCAGTACGCTACGCGCACTTCAGGCTCACTCCCGAGCGCCCCAAATATCGACTGGACGTCCAGCAGCGCCGCCGCCTCGCCCGCCTCTTCGCGAGCAGCGGCCGCGAGCAATTCCTCGCGCCGCGCATCGGTGATATCCGCGCCCTCGGTAGCCAGCGAATCGGCGAGCCATACGCCCCACGCGGCGAGCGCGAACATTCCGTAGCGGTTGAGAGACGCGGCTTGGAGCGCCGGTATGACGAATTTCGGGAGGCGGTCCGAGGAGTTGACCACCTGGCGCGCGAGCGTGTCACGCACCGCGGCGGAGCCAAAGCGCTCAATCAGCGTGGTGCAGTACAGGTCCAGATCTACGCCAGGTACGGGAAGCAGAGTGGACCGGGCCTCTCGCATCCATCCAGTGAGCAACCCGACAATCTGGTCGTCGTGACACGCGTCGTCCACCCAGGTCAACCCGGCGAGTAGGGCCGGGTAACTCATCACCTGGTGTGAAGCATTGAGCAGGCGGAGCTTCATGAGCTCGTACGGTTGTACATCCTCTACGAGTTGGACACCGGCCGCCTCCCAGTCCGGACGGCCCGCGGGGAAGTCGTCTTCGAGTACCCATTGCAGGTAGGACTCCGCGCGCACGGGCCAGCGATCCTCGAGCCCTATGTCTAGCGCGACATCGTGGCGGATCTTGTCGGTGGTTCCCGGCGTGATGCGATCCACCATCGAATTGGGGAACGCGACGTTGGCTGCGATCCACTCGGCGAGGTCGGGGTCGATGGCCTCCGCGACGGCGAGCAACGCCGTGCGGGCCACACGTCCGTTGTGCTGGACGTTGTCACACGACAACACCGTAAACGGTGCGACGCCGGCATCGCGTCGGCGCCGCAGTGACTCGCTAATCATTCCAAAAGCGCTCGTCGGGACGGTGGCGCCAGCCATGTCGTCACGCGTAGCGGCGTCCACTGGGGTAAACACGCCCGTCGCGTCGTCAATCCCGTAGCCGCCCTCGGTGATCGTCAGCGAGACGATCCGAACCGCGGGGTCGGCCATTTGGCTGAGCACCGCCTCCGGGTCATCAGGTGCGTGCAGATACCGGACGATGCTCCCCACCACACGAGTCTCTTCCTTCGCTGCCGGGTCGACCGTCGTGAGTGTGTAGAGCCCGCCTTGAGGGACGAGAGCGTCACGAGTCGCGGCGTCTGCGGGACGAACCCCTACTCCGCAGATTCCCCATTGCGGGTCTGTGCCCAGAAGGCGGTCGACGTACAGGGCTTCGTGTGAACGGTGGAATGCGCCCACGCCGATGTGCACGATCCCCACTGCAACCTCGCGCCGGTCATACGGCGGTCGTATGACATGCGCAGCGGCATCTTTTAGAGAGTTGGGGCTTAGCGTCGTCATCGGTTCTGCTTTCCGTGTTCCTCAGGGTTGGGAGCCGGGTTCTCTGTCGGCTCACCCGTGACCCGAATGACAAGGTCGGCGCGATCGCGCGACTCGACAACAACGTGTGCGTTGCGCGCGTCAACTTCCGTCACCCAGGCGAGGGCAGCTTCAGGGGAGTCGCCGTGTCCAATGCGGCGCGCCACAATCCGGCGGCACACCTCGTCGATGTCCACATCGACGTACCAAACCTCGTCGAGCGCGCCGCGGACTTCGTGCCAACCGTCCGTCTGGGTCAACAGATAGTTTCCCTCCGTCACTACGAGCGGCGTGGAAGCGGGTACGGGCTGCGCGCTGCCGATGGACTCCTCGAGCTCGCGGTCAAATCTAGGTGCGTAGACGCGGTCATCGCGGTCACGAATGCGGCGCAACAGCGCAACATACCCGGCAACGTCATAGGTGTCCGGGGCGCCCTTGCGATCGCGGCGTCCCATCTCCATCAGCAATTCGTTCGATAGGTGGAAGCCGTCCATCGGCACGACCACGACGTCGCTACCAAGCGAGGTCGTCAAGGCGTGCGTAATAGTCGACTTTCCAGCGCCCGGTGGGCCGGTGACGCCAAGCATGGTGCGGCCGGGACGACCGAGCAACGCTCGAGCACGCTCGATGAGCTCCGTGACGCTCAGCTCGACGACGCGGTCACTTCTCAGTTCCGGCATCATCGCCTCCTTAGAAAAGTCGAATTCCTGTTACCGCCAGGTGTGAGGTTACGCATCCATGACAACGGTGTCAATAACCAGATGACACCGATGTCATAATTGACTATCCTACTGGGAAAGACGACGCTGTCCACGTTCAGAGTTGGCCAGCGGCACACGACGATAAGGAATGGCAATGACCGACTTTGAGCAGCGACCGATTCTAGTTACCGGCGCGACGGGCGGCATCGGTGCCGCCATTGTTCGACAACTGATTGCGGCCAACGCCGACGTGATCGCGAGCGGCCGCACGGCCGAAAGCCTCGAAGAGATCGCTGCTAGCACGGGCTGCCGCACCGTGGCTTTTGACCTGACGTCCGAGGCGGAAATCGCCGATGCGCTTGGGGACCTCGACGTGTGGGGCGTGGTGAACTGTGGCGGCTTTGGCGGCGAGATCGCGACTCCGATGGAGACCGATATCGACGTCTTCGACAAGGTCATGGCCGTGAATGCGCGCGGTACCTTGCTCGTGACGAAGTACACGTCGCGCACGATGATCCGCCTGGGCCAGGGGGGCTCCATCGTCAACATTTCGAGCCAGGCGTCGCTCGTCGCGCTTGCCAACCACATCTCGTACGGGTCGTCCAAGGCCGCCATCGACAACATCACCCGAGTGAGCGCGCTCGAGCTCGGCAAGTATGGGATTCGAGTCAACAGCGTGCACCCCACAGTGGTGATGACCGAGATGTCTGAGTTCTACTGGGGCCGCCCCGAGATTGGTGAGCCTTTCCTGGCAACGATGCCGCTGGGACGTTGGGCAACGCAGGATGAGATTGCCGCGCCTGTAGTGTTTCTACTCAGCGACGGTGCGTCGATGATTTCTGGAGCGCAATTGCCGATTGATGGCGGTTTCACGGCCGTTTAGCAACGTGGCGCTGAGTCAGCGCAACATTGACTGTGGACCCCGAGTGGCCTGAGGAGGCGACACCGAATGGTGAGCATGCACGACGTTGCAAGCGCGGCAGGCGTGTCGATCAAGACTGTGTCGCGCGTACACACAGGAGACCCACAGGTGGCGCCGGAGACACGGGAACGTGTGGAGCGGGCGATCGCCGAACTCGGCTACGTGCCGAACGGTCTAGCCTCGACCTTCCGCAAGGGCCGTTCGCCGGTCATTGGGATCGCTGTGCCTGACCTCAGCGATCCGTTCTTCGCGGCATTGGTTCAGGGGCTCGACGCCGTCGCGGCAAAGAACTCGCTCATTACGGTCGTGGCGTCCATCGCTGACGAGGATCTTGAACGAGAACGGGTCGAGGCGCTACTGAGCCGCCGACTGCAGGGGTTCGTACTCGCGCCCACCAGCCACGACCAGGCGTACTTAGCGCCGTGGACCGCGCAACTGCCGATCGTGTTTGTCGACCGACAGCCGGTGCACCTCACCGTTGATTGGATCGAGTCGGACGACGAACCCGGCGCGCGCAAGGCGGTGAATCACTTGATCGAACTCGGCCACCGCAGCATCGCCTTCCTCAGTGACAACATCGTGGTCTCGACAACCAGTGCGCGACTCGAGGGTTACCGCTCGGCGTTGCGCGGAGCGGGGTTGGTGGCCGACGAGAACCTTGAGGTCTACGTGGACTCGAACCCCGCTGAAGTGCATTCGGCTTTGGTAGCGCTTCGCGCTCTCCCCGAAGCGCCCACGGCCATCTTTGTCTCGAACCCGCGCTCGACAATGGCGTTGGTCCCTTTACTCCGGGATCTGCCCCTCGCCATCGTGTCCTTCGGAGACTTCCCCTTGGCGGAAGCGCTGCATCCTGCCATCTCGGCGATGTCGCAAAATCCACGCCGCATCGGGGAACTCGCCGCCGAGCGTCTGCTCGACCGGATCGAAAATCCCGACGGGGACTTTCAGCGACGCGTTGAAGTTCCAACAACGCTCATAGTCCGCGAATCGAGTAGTCGGCTGTCACCGACCGCTGGCTAGCGACCGGCGACAACCGACTGTCATCGACGTAGTGCGTTAGACGCGATCGACCGCGTCCTGCAGCTCGCGCAGGCGCGGAACAGCGCGCGTTGTGAGCAGTTCTGCACGAACGTCGTGGCTTACCGACAGGCTGTCCTTCCAGAGCGAGCGACCCGCCATGGCACCGCTGGCGCCATTCGCGACTGCGGTGCGCACCTGTCCGATGAAGGTGGTGTGGTCGACTCCCGCGGAAAGCACGGCCCACGGGACACCCTCGGCGGCGTCGTTGACTGCGATGCACGCCTCGGCGGAGCCTGGGTACTGAAGCTTGAGCACCTTCGCGCCGCACTCAACGGAGATGCGCGTGGCATCCGCAATGAGCCCCGGCAATTTCGTTGCGTACTCGTCTTCGCTCTCGCTGTCCAAGCGGTAGGTAAGGATCTCGACGATCAGCAACAAGCCAGCGGCTTCACAGGCCGCGACAAGATCCTTGATCTCCTGGCCTACGCGTGAGTTGGCGTCCTGGCGATCCGGTCGCATGTACCAGAGCATCTTGGCCACGTCACCGCCAAGCTCAAGCACCTTCTGCGGCGTGACGCCTTCGACGAAACGCGTGAAGCGCAGGCCATCTACTTCCTCGAAGCCTGACGCGTCCATGCCGACGACGAGCGCGGTGTCGCGAGAGAGCACGCCGTTATCGGGAATCGCCGGCAGTGCCACCTCGGGGTCGAGCAGGATTGCTGAGGCCTCGTTGCCGAGGTAGCGGACCAGGTCCGCCTTCGCGGCGGCCAGTTCTTCGAACGTGACGGCGCCATCTGGGCCGTCCGTCATGACAGCCTTCATGCCGTTGCGCTGGTCGGCGGCAACAATCAGCATGTTGCCGGCGTCGGTCGAGATCGCCGCCATTGCGCGCTTTTCCCGAGTATTGAGTTCATTCTTAGCCATGGTTTTCTCCATTTGATAGTGGCTCAATTGGTGTGAAAAAAACCTTTTGTTACGGCAGGTCAACCGTGGCAAGGTCGGCCAAGGCACTGGCCGCCATCGCCGCACCAAACGCGGTGTCCTGTGAACGCGTCGAGACGCGCAAACTGGGCAGTACTTGCGACCGCGTTTGGCGGACACTTGACATCGCCGACCATCCGCCTGACAGCAGGGTTGAGGTGGCGGGGGGAACCTCGCGATCCATCGCTTGGAGCAGGATCGCAATCTCGTCATTACCGTGATGCAAAATTGCCCGGAAGGCCTCAGCCGGTGTGACCCCGTCTGCGGGAATCGTCAGCGACAGGACGCCGTCGTCGTTGCGTGCGCCCCGGACAATGACCGAGCCAGAGGGAAGCGCGCCACCCGGCGGTAACGCGCAAACCTGCGCATCAAGACGCTCGCGCGATTCGTGATCGTTGACTCCGAACAGTTGCAGCCCGCGCCGCATAAGAAGTCCGGTCTTGACGCCCGCGACCAGAACAAACTGGCCATCGACAACGTGTCGCACGCAGTTGATCAAATGCTCGGCGAGGCGCTCACGAGCCTCACGCGAAGGAGGCTCCTCGAGCACCCTCAAGATGACCTCGGCCGTGCCCATGGACACTTGGTACTGAGTGCCCGGGATGGTTCCACCCGACACTGCCGCGACCAGATGGTCGTGGCCCGCGACGGTGATGGCCGCGCCTGCCAACGCACGCGGCAACCATGGCTCGTCGGCGGAGCCGAGGAACGTGCCAGCTCCCACCAATGGCGGAACGAAGTCCGCTTCCACGCCCAGGTACTCGAGCATTTCGGGCCACGCATGCCCGGTGTCCTGATCGAGGAGACCCGTCCTGGACGCCAGCGACAGCTCGGCCGCCGGATCAGCGCCGAGCGCCATCGCCACAAACTCTGGCAGGTTGAGCCAGCGCAGGTTCGCAAGATCCAGGCCGTTGTCTCGCAAGTACAAGATCTTCGCTATCGAGACCTGCGCACCAAGCGGCAGGCCCGTTCGGCCCGCGAAGTCGGCCCGCAACTGCTCGGGCATCGCGGCGACCTGCTCGGTGCCACGCGGATCGAACCACGCGAAAGCCGGTGCAACCGTCTCCGCTGCGCTGTCGAGCAAGTACCCGGTCTCGCCCATCCCGGACACGGCGATGGAGACGATCCGCGCATCGGCGTCCCCCGCGTGCTCCACGACAGCATCGGCCGCATGTGTCAGTAAGGAATTCACCACTGACATCAGCGCTGAAGATTCCAGCTCGGTAGTGCCACCGGGACCCGTGACCCATGGGGTGGGGCGCTGCTCAACGAGTAGTTCCGCGCCCGCCTGATCAAGGACGAGTATCTTGACGCCCGTACTGCCCAGGTCGAGGCCGGCTACGTAGTGTGCGGACACAATGGCCCCTTTCATTCGTCGCGGATAAGTTCATGAAGGGTCGGGGCTTGCGCCGCGCCGACCCGGTGACCCTCCCGGCGTTGAACCGGGAGAGCCACCGTAGATCGCCGGGATCTAGCAGGTGGACGCGTACAGCGCCGCCTGGCCTTCGTCGGTACCGAGGGTTTCCTTGGTCACGATGGTGAAGCCAGTCTGGATGTTGGCCTCCGTGGGCTCGCCACGAAGTGCCGCTACTGCCTGCTCAACGCCCTGGTAGCCAATCTGGTACGGCTGCTGAGCGATGAGGGCCTGAACCGTGCCATCTTGGAGTGCCTCAACCTGTGCGGGGCCGGCGTCAAAGCCAACTACCTGCACTTCACCGGCAACGCCAGCCTGCTCGATGCCGGTTGCGGCACCTTCAGCGCTGAAGATGTTGGTGGCAAAGATCGCCTTGAGGTCGGGGTAACGCTGGAGCGTCGAGGTGACGATCTCAGCTGCCTTGGCCGGCTCGTTCTTGGCGTACTGCACACCTACATACTCGAAGGACGAGTCCGCCGCGACAGCTTCCTCGAAGCCCTGGACGCGTGCGTCCGAGGTCGAGATTCCTGGCTGGTTGTCAATGACGAGGACCTGGCCGCCCTCGGGCACCATGTCCTGGATGGCTGCGAATGCCGCAGCGCCGCCACCGATGTTGTCCGATGCGATCGCCGACACTGCGAAGGACGGGTCCTCCACGGTGGTGTCTACCAAGACGACCTTGCTCTCCTTGGCAGCCTCCTCGAGAGGGCGCTGCAATGCGGAGATGTCATTAGGCGCGATGAGGATCGCGTCGGGGCTCGTCGCCATGACCGAGGTGACGATGGGCTGCTGAAGAGCCGGGTCCCACTTCTGACCACCCTGAACGCTGACGTCGACTCCGCCAATTTCCTCGGCTGCGGCACGAACGCCGCATTCCATGGAGATATAGAAGTTGTCGCCGATGACGCCCTGGATGAAGGCGACACTCAACTGCTCGTTGGCACCGGCAGTGGCCTCAGCGGCACTTTCGGTCGAACCCGCGGATGCGGTGGTTTCGGGCTCGCTCGACGATGAGCAAGCAGCTAGCGTGAACGCCATAGCGGCAGCTACAGAGGCTACCTTGATGGTGGTTACGTGACGCATGTCTAACTTTCCTTTCGGTTGTTGTTTGTACTACTTGTGCGGTGGAAAATCCGTTTGTACAGCGACTCTCGAGTGGTTCCTCGAGAGTTCGCGGCTCTTCGCGTCTGGTCGACATAGACGGCACCGACGAGGAATGCCCCGACGACGACCTGCTGCCAGTAAGGCTCGACGCCCAGGATTACGAAGCCGTTGCGAAGCGTGGCCGGGATAAACAGGCCAACAAGCGTTCCGAACACCGTTCCGATGCCGCCGAACAGGCTGGTGCCACCGATGACTACGCCGGCAATCACGTCCAGGTTCGTCAGGCTGTGTCCCGCGATGGTGGTCGACCTGAAGAACGACAGGTTCAGGACCCCGGCCAGTCCCGCGAGGAGACCAGCGAGCGCGTAGACCTTGATGAGCTGGCGGTCCACATTGATACCGACCCGGCGGCACGCCTCTGCGTTGGAGCCGACCGCAGAGGTGCGCAGTCCAAACCTGGTGTGGTTCAGCAGGATGATGCCGAAGATCACTACGGTGGTCGCAATAATCACTAGGCTCGGCACGCCGAATAAGCTTCCGAAGCCAACGGAGTCAACCAAGACTTCGGGCGCGGCGCGCAGGTCAATGCCGCTCGTCAGGACTTGCGAGAGCCCTAGTGCTGCGCCAAATGTTCCCAGTGTGACGATCATCGGTGGCACTTTCGCCTTCGCGACAAGGAAGCCGTTGAGGAGCCCCCAACACAGTCCGGATACCAGCGCCGCCAGGATGCCCGCGATCGCTACTCCCCAACCTTCGCCGTCACCCACGTTCTCCATGACCATGGAGCCGACCACACCGCTGAAGACGAGGACCGAGCCCATAGAGAGGTCGATGCCTCCGGTCACGATGATGAAGGTCGTGCCCACACCCAGAATGGCGAGGATCGAGACACTGATCGCGATATTGCGGAAGTTAGCAATGTCGAGGAACGCTCCCGGGCTTAGCACCGAGAAGATCACCACGATCGCGAGCCATACCAGCACAATCTGCATGGCTTGGGACTTGACCACATGACCCAGGCGAGCACTGAATGGCTGACGAATGAGGCTGTCTTCGCTTGCGCGGCTCTTCACCGCGTCTTCTGTTTGCAGGCTCATGCTGCTTCCTTTCCATCGAGTGCTCCGGTCATCGCACCGACGAGCTCTTCGACGTTCGTCTTCTTGGCGTCCATGACTGCAACGCGCTTGCCGTGGCGCAACACGTGAACGCGATCAGCAACGTCCAGCACGTGCGGCATGGAGTGGCTAATTAGGACGACCGCAATGCCCTTGTCGCGAATACGCCGGATGAGGTCCATCACGCCCTTGGTCTGCACTACTCCGAGCGCAGCAGTTGGCTCGTCGAGGAAGATGACCTCGCTTGCCCACGCCGCCGCGCGGGCGACGGCGATAGCCTGGCGCTGTCCACCGGACATGCCTCCAACAGGCCCGGAAAAGTCACGGACCGTAGCGCCAAGCGCCGAGAACGCGGCCTTGCCTTCGTTCCTCATCTCGCCGCGCTGCATGAAGCCGAGCGTGCCGAGGATCCCCGGCTTCATCAGCTCACGCCCCAGGTACATGTTCTGGATCGGGTTGAGGTGATTCGCGAGCGCGAGGTCCTGAAAGACCGTCTCGATGCCACGCCCGCGGGCATCCGTGGGGTTGTCGAGGCTGATGGGCTCGCCGTTGAACAGGATCTCCCCTGAGTTCGCCTGGTCGGCGCCCGAGAGGATTCGCACCAACGTCGACTTGCCGGCGCCGTTGTCGCCGATCAACGCGGAAATCTCTCCCGGGTAGACGTCAAAGTTTGCGCCTTCCAACGCGCGCACAGATCCGTAGGTCCGGACGATGTCACGGGCCTCATAAATAGGTGTAGTCATCGTTGACCCCTTCCTGAGGTAGTTGCAGCACTAGGCATTTCCATTCCTTTTTCAGTTCGCCAGAGTTAGTCCGTGCCAGGGGACACGGCAGCAGTGAGTTGAGGCTCCGCGTCATACGGAGGTAGCTCGCCCGAACCGCGGACGATGAGGCCCGCGGGTACGACAATCGGATCGGTGGACACTTCCGCGTCACCTGATAGCAGTCGGGCAAGCATGGTGTCCGCCGTAATCTGGCCGAGCCGATGCGGCGAGTGGTCAATGACGGTGACGGCGGGAGTCAGGCTCTCCGCCATGGGGAAGTCTCCGAACGACAGGAACGCCGTGTCCGCTCGTCCGACCAAGTGAAGGGCGGGCACCACTCCCAACGACAGGCGTGTGTTGGTGGCGATGAGTGCTGTGGGCGGACGCTCGAGTGAAAACAACTCGGTAATGGCGTCCCGCACAAAGCCTTCATCAGGGCAGTCATCGCGCACCAAGTCACTGTCGAAAGTGAGCCCGGCCGATTCCATACCGCTCCGGAAGCCAGCGTGACGGTCGCGTGTGGTGGGCACCTCCTGCGAGTCGCTCAAGATGCCGATGCGGCGGTGGCCGTGGCTGAGGAGGTGCTGCGTTGCGAGTCGCGTGAGCTCGAAGTCGTCCGACACCACTGATTGCGAGCCGGCATACTGTCCCACCCGGTCGACAAAGACCACGGGCAGATCCCCTAGCCGCAATCCCACGAGGCTGTCCTCTGTGGTCGGCATGACGATGACGCCCGCGCATCGGCGCTGCTGAAAGTCCTGCACGATCGCGCGCTCACGACTAACGTCCCGGTGGCTCGAGGTGATGAGCACCTGATAGCCCGCGACCGAGAGTCGTGACTCGATGCTAGCGATGAGCGCCCCAACGAACACATCGCCGATGTTCTCGACCACCACTCCCACACTGCGGTCCCTGCCGGCCCTCAGGGAGCGCGCTGCCGGGTCCGGTCGGTAGTCCAGCTCGCTCATCGCGGCGAGTACCTTGGCGCGGGTCAGCGGTGCGACGCGGGGATCGTCGTTGAGAACCCTCGACGCCGTCTTAATAGACACCGACGCCATCATCGCGACGTCGCGAAGTATGGGCTCATTGCGGCCGGTCACGACACGGCTCCTGCGTCACGAGTGGCGGCGATGACGGGGAGTGATGTTGCTACGCGAATGCTGGAAACTAGCACCTTCATCACCCTCCTCGTTGAGGCATGTCATCGTTGTCATTGGGACTGCGGTTCTCATTCTGGGGTTCCATGACACCGTTGTCAAGCCGATTGTGACATCGGTGTCATCTTTGTTACCAAGCCGTGACAGACGGCGGTGCCGGGGCTCGTCCTAGGCGCCCCATCAGCCACCAAAGGTGCCCGGGGGAGTCGAAACGTTACGCGGTCGGTCCGCCCAGGACCGAGGCAAGATGCTCCGCTTGCTGGCGCGCAGCCAGCGCCCCATCGACTTCTAGATGGGGGGCGAGCGGTTGCTCAAGGTTGAGAGTGCCCAGGTAAGCGGCGGGGTCGCGGAGCTTGTCGGCATCCCGCGGCGCACCTCGCGCCGCGAGCCGCTCCAAGATCAACTCGGGGCGCAGGCGTATCCAGACCAAACGAACGGTTCCGCCCGCTTCGGCGAGTCGCGACTCGAGTCGCTCCCACGCCACCAGATCCTCGCGTTCCGACGTGAAGGGTGCGATGAGGATGACCGACACCCCGGAGCGCAAACAGTCGCACGCCACCCGCAGCAGGCACTCGTATCGCGCATCGCGCGTCAACGCCGCGACGCGTGGGTCCCCGTAGTCCGAGGTTCCGATCACGCCTGCCACCACGTCAACCAGTGGATTAGTCATCGAGTCTTGGTCGAGCACGGCGGCCCCGGTGATGCGCGCAAGGTCAGCGGCCGTGGTCGACTTTCCCGATGCGGGTGCGCCCGTCATCAGGACGGCCAATGGTGGTGTGGTCACATTCGTACCCTAGCCGCACCACCCCAAGGCGCCCCAACGGTCTGGACGCTCGGCGGCCCGATGGAATGGGGGACAGACGGGACTGGTTGCCTTGATGAGAAGGATCACTCAATAGGTTAGGAGAACCGCATGTCAGCGCTCATTATTAGCACCAATTACGGCACCGAGCAGGACGAACTCACTGGACCCCTCCAGGCTCTGAAGTCAGCGGGCGTCACCGTCGCCGTGGGTGCCCCGTCGCTGGATCCGATCCAGACCCTCGTGGGCGACAAGGATCCCGGAGAGAGCATCGAGCCGAACATCGAATTGTCCGCCGTTAATGCCTCGGACTTTGACGTCCTGGTCATTCCCGGCGGCACGATCAACGCGGACAGCCTCCGCACTGACGACACCGCGGTGTCGCTAGTAACGAGCTTCATGAAGGCAGGAAAAACCATTGCCGCGATTTGTCACGCGCCGTGGATCCTTACCGAGGCCGGAGCGGCTGAAGGCAAGACGCTTACCTCTTACCCGTCCCTCGCCACCGACCTGAAGAACGCCGGCGCGACCTGGAACGACGTTGAACTCCAGAGGTGCGATGCACTTGGCTGGACCTTGCTTACGTCACGGTCACCCAAGGATCTCGATGCATTCTCGGCAGCTGTAGTTGAGGCCGCTCAGTAGATGCGCAAGCGAGGTGCCGCCGCGCATACGTAAATATCGCGAGCGCGACGGCACCCTAGCGCGGCGATTTTTGCCTCGCCATCCAGGCGGCGAGGTGGGCCGCCGTGGCCCCTGCGCCGCTCGCGACTTGAGTGGGCGTCCCCGTCGCCACGACCGCGCCACCGGCGTCTCCGCCTCCCGGGCCCATGTCGATGACCCAGTCTGCGTCGCTGATCACCGCGAGGTCGTGCTCAACGAGGACTACCGTATTTCCCACATCGACCAGCCGCTGGAGCTGATCCAGCAAGAGCCGAGTGTCCGCGGGGTGCAGGCCGGCCGTCGGCTCGTCGAGCAGGTAGAGCGAGTGGCCTCGGTTGGCCCGTTGCAATTCAGTCGCGAGCTTGATGCGCTGCGCCTCACCACCGCTAAGTTCGGTAGCCGGCTGACCAAGCCTGAGGTAGCCAAGCCCCACGTCCCGTAGGGTCTCGAGGCTTCTCGCGGCGGCCGGCACCTCGGCGAAGAACTCTGCCGCCGCATCGACCGTCATGGCGAGCACGTCCGCAATCGACTGCCCGCGGTACAGGACCTCAAGGGTCTGTGCGTTGTAGCGGGCTCCGTGGCACGTGTCGCACGGCGCGTAGGTGCCGGGCAAGAACATGAGCTCGATGGACACGAAACCTTCGCCCTTACACGCCTCGCATCGTCCACCAGTGACGTTGAATGAGAACCGGCCCGCGTTGTAACCGCGCTCCTTGGCTTGCTCCGTCGCGGCGAACGTCTTGCGCACCACGTCAAACATCCCCGTGTACGTCGCGAGGTTGGACCGCGGTGTGCGCCCGATAGGACGTTGATCCACGACGACAAGGCGGTCCAGTGACTCCACTCCGGACACACCCTCCACATTGACCTCAAGCGCCGCCTCGTCCTCGTCCTCGGGGGTAGCACTCACGTGGTCTCGGACCACGTGCGCGAGCACCTGCGTGACGAGGGTCGACTTTCCGGAGCCGGACACCCCCGTCACGGCAGTCATCACCCCAAGGGGGAACTCGGCGGAGGTCTCGCGAAGGTTATGGCGGCTCACGCCCGTGAGGCGTAGCCAGCCCTGAGGATCGCGAAGGTCGCGCCCCTGAGGTGCGCCCTCGGGGAAGAGGTACTTCGCGGTGATTGATCCCTCGACGTCACGGAGTCCGTCCACCGGGCCCGAGTACACGACATGCCCCCCGCCCTCGCCGGCGCCCGGGCCGATGTCGATCACCCAGTCAGCGCGGCGCACCACGTCGAGGTCGTGCTCCACCACAAACAACGTGTTGCCGGAGGCCTTGAGGCGGTCCAGGACGTCGAGCAGCGGCTCAGCATCGGCAGGGTGAAGGCCGGCGGACGGCTCATCCAGGACATAGACCACGCCGAACAGCCCGGAGCGAAGTTGGGTCGCGATGCGCAGTCGCTGCGATTCGCCGCCGGACAGGGTGGTCGAGTTGCGGCCGAGGCTCAGGTAGCCCAACCCAAGGCCGAGTAGCTCGTCCACCCGGCTCGTGACGTCGTCCGCAATGCGGTGAGCGGCGGCGGTCGTCTCGCCGGCCGATGCCGACGTCCCCCCGTCTACTCCTTCCCGGAGCGCCGTGGCCAAGTCCGCGAGCGGCACCATATTCATCTGGGAGATGGTCAGCCCCCCAAACGTCACCGCGCGGGCCTCAGGACGCAGGCCACTCCCGGCGCAATCGGGGCAGGCGATACTGCGCACAAAACGCAGCGCGCGTACGCGCATGCGGTCACTCTGCGATTGCGTCAACACGTGCATGACATGCTGACGAGCGCTCCAGAATTTTCCGTAGTAGCCGTGGTCGACCCGACCAGGCTCGGGCTCGACGAGCACCGACGGCTGCTCCTCGGTGTAGAGCAGCCACTCTCGATCCTTACGAGGCAGCTTTCGCCACGGCGTGTCCAGGTCAATGCCCAGACCACGCACAATGCTGCGCAGGTTCGCTCCTTGCCAGGCCCCTGGCCAGGCGGCGATTGCGCCTTCCCGAATGCTCAGCGATGCGTCCGGGACCAACAACTCTTCGGTGACGTCGTGCACCGTGCCAAGGCCCTGGCATCGGGGACATGCCCCCGCCGCTGTGTTGGGAGAGAACGCCTCTGCGGCGAGGTGGCCCGCACCCTCGGGGTACGTGCCGGCGCGAGAGTAAAGCATGCGGAGCAGGTTGGACATCGTGGTGATGGTGCCCACGGTCGAGCGGGAACTAGGTGCGCCGCGTCGCTGCTGCAAGGCAACGGCCGGCGGCAGGCCAAGGATGTCGTCGACATCCGGAGCGCCCACCTGGTTCAGCAGGCGGCGCGCATAGGGGGCGACGGACTCGAAGTATCGTCGCTGCGCCTCCGCGTACAAAGTTCCGAAGGCGAGGGATGACTTGCCGGATCCTGACACTCCGGTGAACACCACGAGGCAGTCGCGCGGAATGTCGATGTCGAAGCCCTTGAGGTTGTGCTCGCGAGCGCCGCGAACATGTACCCATCCGTCCACATCATTGCGCGTCATTCATCCACCGTTCCGAGCTGCGGAGTCCGGGGCGTTTTACGTCGCCCCGGGTGCGGCACCTAGGTCGACTCCGGGCTGGTCAACACCAGGCCGGCGTGAAGTGTTCCGAAGTGCGTTACTAATTATGAGTTCGGTGAATCTGTACCGAGCGCTGCCCCTCGTGCTGTGGTGTCATCGCGGACCACCTGCCCCTCGCGACCCGAGGCAAGTAGCGCGAAAGTTGAGGACGCGACATCCGCGCGCAGTTCCACCTTGTGAGGGCCATTCGTCCAGGTCATCACGAGGTCAGAACCCAAGGCTGACGACGCGAATTCGCCCTCAAAGGCCTCGTGCTCGCGGCGCAATCGCAAGGCATCCAGTTGCGCCTTCACTACCGGGCGCGCCAGCGCGTCAGAAACTTCCTCCGGCGAGTATCGATGACGGTTGACATCGCGTCCCACACCTGACGCACGGAGGAGCTCCAGGTCATTGCTGCCAGCCAGTAACCCCACGTAATACACCTGTGGAATTCCCGGCACCATGAGTTGCATGATCCTGGCCAGGAGGTAGCGCGCATCGTCGCTGCCTAGCGCTTCGTAAAATGTGCAATTTACCTGGTAAAGATCCAGGTTCGACGCGGCTGCGCCCGTCGCCGCGCGACTCGTGCCCCCACTCGCGCGGTGGATGTCTTCCACCAGCGCGTCAATCTGAGTCGGGGTGAGTAGACCGGGTACGCCCGGGCGTCGGTCGCTTTCGCCTACGTCGACGATGCCAATTCCGTCGTGAGTGTCGAGCACGGTGACGCAGTTCAAGGGTCTGACCTGTAACCAGTTCATCAACGGCTCGAGGTCCTGCGCGTGCAACGCATGGAGTACCAGCGGTGGCAGCGCGAAGTCGTAGACGTAATCGACAGTTCGGGCAATCTCGACCTGTTCGAGATAGTGGCCGTGGACCTCCAGGAGAACGGTCGCGCCAAGTGCGTGCGCAAACGTCATAATGCGGTTGGTATACGCCTCGGTCGCGGAGGTCATAAAGCAGGACGTGCCCCGCTGCTTGCCTGTGTACCCCACGGCGTCGAGACGAAGCATCGTGACGCCGGCCGACGTGAGGGCTTCGATGACCCCTTCCAGGTACTCCCACGCCATCTCGGAACGGAGGTCGAGGTCGACCTGGTCCGGAGTGAACGTAGTCCAGACGAGTCGGCGCTCTTGCCCCACTGTCATCGCGGTGAAGGGCAGGCCCGGCCGGGGGCGATAGATGCTGGCGAGCTCTGCCTCCGTGGCCCCATCCGGAAACACCGAGGACAGCGTGAGGAACATTGGCGCCCAGCTCGATCCGTCACCGCGCTCAAGGTAGTCCTTAAACATCGGCGAGCGGGTTGAGACGTGATTCACAATCACATCACTCATCACGACGCGCTGTTGCGCAAGGGCCAGCACATCTGACCAGTTACCCAGCCGCGGGTCCACCTGGGTGTGGTCCACGGGGTCAAACCCCGCATCGGTGCCGTCAAAAGGCGTGAAGTAGGGAAGCAGATGCACCCCGTCAAAAGCGTCTCGGAGTTCGTCAGTCAAAAGTGTGGTGACCGCCGGTATTGACCCGGAGAGGCGGTCGGCGTAGGTAATGAGCTGCGGACCATAACGGGGCGCGGACGTCATGACTCGCTCACCGTGCCAGTCACGAGGCACGGCCTAGGAGGCGCCGCAACCACGCGACTCGCGGTCGACGCGCGTCACGCGAGATGCTTGCCCACGGCGCCAGGACGTCGAAGGCATGCGCGCCGCCGGGCCACACATGCAGTTCGGTGTCGCCGCCTGCCGCCCACATCCGAGAAGCAAATTCAACGCACTCGTCACGAAAGGTCTCCGCCGAACCAACATCGATGAATGTGGGAGGTAATCCGACCAGGTCATCGGCCATGGAGGCGGACGCATAAGGCGACGCCTCGGCCCCTCCCAAATAAGCCGCCCACGCCGTGGCATTCGCCGTTGCATCCCAGGACCCCAGCCCAACCATCTGCCTTGCGGAACAAGAATTGGAGCGGTGGTCGAGCATCGGGCACATCAAAAGCAGCCCAGCAAGTGGAGAGGCGCCTTTATCGCGAATGGCTAGAGCCGTGGCGGCCGCGAGACCTCCTCCAGCGCTGATGCCGGCGAGGAGGACCGTTCGCGAGTCGAGTCCCTCCAACGCGCTGGCCGAACGCAACCACGCCAGGGCCGCGAGCACGTCATCCCGAGCCGCCGGATACGGGTGCTCCGGCGCAAGTCGGTAGTTGACCGAGACCACTGCGCAACCGGCCTCGTGCGCCAGCGCGGCCACAAAGTCCAAGTCTGATTCAGCGCTACCGGCGATCATGCCGCCGCCATGTAGGAACACCATGACTGATGCCGGGGTCTCGCTTGGAGGCACGAGAACCACCAGTGAGACCGCAGGTGCACCGTCAAGACCTGGGGCATCGACGTCAATGCGATCGAAGCCTCCGTGAGATGTGGAAGCGAGTGTGGCCACGTCGCCGCCCAGTGCCTTAACTCGCTCGATGTCCGCGGGCACCATCGATGTCACGATGCTATCCCTTTGCATCTCCATCGCACGCTCAATCTCCGGGTCGAAAGGCGGTCGCTTCAGCACCTCACTCATCCCTTCACCGCTCCTTGTAGCAACGCGGCCACGAACTGGCGCTGGAAGACCAAGAACACGATGAGCACTGGCGTGAGGATCAACAGCGAACCCGCACATAGCAGGGGGACATCCGTGCCCCATTGGCCTTGGAACGCACCCAGTGCGCCGGCCATGGTCCGTTTGGTCGGGTCGTCGACCAGGACTATCGCGAGCAGGAACTGATTCCAGGTCCACAGGAAGAGGAGTATCGCGAGGGAGGCGATCGCGGGTCGTGACAGCGGCACGTGAACGCGCCAGAAGAGTTGCCAGGTATTCGCGCCGTCAACCCGCGCCGCCTCGGTGAGCTCCTGAGGCATGTTCATAAAGTGCGCGCTCATCCACATGACTGCGAACGGCATGAAGAGTCCGATGAGCGGCAGGATGATCGCCCATTGAGTGTTGAGGAATCCGTAATCGCGTATCTGGAAGTAGAGCGGCACTATGATGCCCTCGAAGGGAAGCGTGAGACCCAGAACAAACACCACCAAAAGGGTGCGTCGGAAGGGCACCTTGAGGTGGCCAAGAGCGAAGCCTGCGAGAGTGGAAATCACGAGCGCAATGGGCACGACGCCCAACTCGATCAAGACGCTAGAGACCAGCATCTTTCCCATGTCTGCGGACTGGAATGCCAGCACAAAGTTGTCCCAGTGATACTTGTCGGGCAACGTAAGTCCTGAGGGGTACGTCCCCGGCTCGTGGAGGGCGGTGACGAACAATGTGATGAACGGGACCAAGGTGATGATCATCACGAACATCAGGATGCCGCGACCCAGCCAAATTTCTCGCGCGCTGGCGGTCATGATCCCGACCCCATTCTCGAGAGTCGGTTGAGCGGTAGCACCACGGCAAGTACCAGGATCGTAAGCGCAACAGCCAACGCGGACGCTTGCCCAATCTCTCGCTCGAAGAAGGCGAGGTAGTAGATCTCGAGTCCTGGAACGAGCGTGGAGTTACCCGGACCGCCCTGAGTCGAGATGTAGATGATGTCAAAACTTCGCAGTGCGCTGATCACAGTGATGATGACCGCGATGCCCAACTCCGGGCGGATCGCTGGAAGGGTGACGGAGAAGAATTCGCGAATCGATCCGGCGCCGTCGAGACGGGCCGCCTCGTAGAGCGCGGGATCAATCTTGGTCATTCCTGCGAGCATCAAAAGCATGCAGAGGCCGACGTTGACCCAGGCCCCAATCACTCCGACGGCGGGCAAGGCAGTGTCGAAGTCGCCCAGCCAAGCTCGAGAGAGAAAGTCGAGACCTAGGCCGTTGAGAATTTGATTGATGAGGCCATCAGTTGCCATAAGCCAGGTCCACATAATGCCCGCCGCGACCAACGGGATGACCTGGGGAAGGAACAAGACTGTCCGCGACGCGAACGCCATCTTGCTCTGCCCAAGTCTGCGGATGATCGCGGCCGCAACTACTCCGAAGATCACGGGGATGATCGAGAAATAGAGGATCAGTTGAAAGGCATTGAGAATCGGGTTAATGAGCTCCGGGTCGGTGAGGAGGCGGATGTAGTTCTCGACTCCCACCCACGCCGCAACACCAATCCCATCCCAGTCGTAGAACGAGTACTGCACCGTCGCGGCCAGCGGGCGCAAAACGAAGACCCCGTAGAACAGCAGTGCGGGCACCACAAGAACGAGGCCGGGCAGGCCCGCCCGCGGCTCTGGGTGGCTCAGGTCTGGACCTGCAACAGCATCAGAGCGCGTGGTTCGAGTCATTGTGGTGTCAGTTCCCGATCTGCTCGAGGTAGTCGGCCTGCACAGACTCAAGCATGCCCGCTGCGGTCTGTTCTCCCGCGACCATCTTCTGCAGGTTCGGCGTCCAGCTCTTCGCATAGATTGACCCGGTGGCGTTCGCGATGAAGTCCATCGAGCCGTTGTTCTCTCCGACGGTGGCACCGGCGGCGAGCGTTTGAGCCGTCACAGAATCAGGGTCGACCTCGGGCATGTACGCGTCCGACGGGCCCATGGGGTGCGATCCGCCGACCTCTACTGCGATGGTGCGAGCAGTCTCGTCCGTCGCGACCCAGTTGAGAAATGCCGCAGCGCAGTCCGGGTTCGCCGCGTTTGCAGAGATTCCGTACGTGAGCGGTGCCGACATTGCGCCGAGTTGACCGCCCTCTTCAACCGGGGGCATGAGGAAGAAGCCCACGTTTCCGGGCATCTGCGCGTCAAGGTTTCCAGACTCCCAGTCGCCGTTAAAGATGAACAGCGATTCGCCGTCAATGAACCGGCTCATCATCTGCGAGTAGTCGATCGAGTTCACGTCGTCCGCGAAGTGACCCGCAGAGATCCAGTCCTCAAGGTGCTCAGCGGCGGCGAGGTTCGAGTCAGTGTCGATCGTCGCCCCGTCCTGCAGGTAGATCCACGAGTTCACGTCGCCAGGATCGCCGTATGAAGCCATCAATCCCTGGAGCGGGAACGCGAGGCCGCCGGTTGCTCCGCCGTTGAACTGGCTGATCCCCGTTACTCCTGCGTCCTTCGCTGCCTGTAGGTAGCCATCAAACTCCTCGAGCGTCTTAGGCACTTCGTCCATGCCAATCTCCGCAGCCAACTCCTTGTTATAGAAGACGCCGGTCATCGAGAAGTTCACGCCATTCGCGTAAAGCGGTCCACTGCCGCGCTGACCATTCTCGTCTACGCGCATCTGATCGAGCTGCGACGACGGCCATTCGTCCCATCCGAACGCCTCGGCGTAGGGATCGAGGTCAAGAAGCAATCCCTCACTGGCAAGTTCGGACATCTGGGGGAGGCGCATGATGTCGGTCTCAGAGTCAGCAAGAGTGCGTGGCGCGTTCTGCGTGATGACCGCGAACTGATCTTCACGAATGTTGAACGTCACGTTCTCAAACTGGTTCTCAAATTCGGCCGCAAGGTCACCGAAAAGCGGGAATCCTGTCTCGACGTAGGCCTCGAGCACCACCTCGTCAGTGCCGCACGATGGAACGTCCGCGGCAGCAACCATGGTTGGCTCGGATGTGCTGCTGGTGGTCTCCTCAGCCGAAGGCTCGGCGGTTTCTCCTGGGGGCGAGCAGGCCGCCAGAGTGAGTGCACCTGCCATGCCTAGCGCGAGTGACGTGACCGTGCCGCGGCGAGTGCGCGAACCCAAATTCGTTGATGTCTGAGACATCGTTGTCTCCTTCCGTTCGTGGGAGGGCCCGAGTTCTCGGACTCTTTTGCTAAAACGAACTAGCACGAGCCAGATTGCGTCACCGGCATCGAACATGTCAACTCCGGCGCGATTTGGTTGCTAAACCGTTATAGTCGATGTGATGTAACGTGAGCATCCAGTTCGGAGCCTCAACATGCGAGGTTCTCACACAACGCGAGGTGGGAGGCAAAGTGGCACACAAGCGGGTCACCCTCGCCCAGGTTGCCGCTGAGGCTGACGTCGCAGTCTCAACGGCGTCGCTCGTACTCTCTGGGCGCGGCGCACAGGTGAGAATCTCGGCGCGCGTTCAGGAACGGGTGCAAGAAACAGCGAAGCGCCTGGGTTACAGGCCCAACGCAGTGTCTGTGGGGCTCCGTAAGGGTCGCACCAGCACCTTGGGTTTCATCTCTGACTCCGTGGCGTCATCGCGGCTCGCCGGTGAAATGATTAAGGGAGCGATCGAGGCCGCTCGCGACCGCGGATTCATGGTGTTCGTGGGAGAAACGGGTGGCAACGTCACGCTGGAACGACAGTTGCTCGACGCGATGGTGGACCGTCAGGTCGATGGCATTATTCTTGCCTCCCTGCTCACCCACGACCGTGAGCTCCCTGAGCGGCTGGACGAGACGCCCGCGGTTCTCCTCAACATTTCAACGACTGGAACTTGTGAGTTCCCCGTGGTCTTGCCAGACGAGCTTCAGGCAGGCAGGGACGCAGCGCACGCCCTTATAGACGCGGGATTGCGCGACATTCATTTAGTCGGCTCGGGGCCCGCGCAAGACGACGTAACCACCATCTCGGCCGCCGCAGGCTTACGGTTACAGGGGATCCTTGAGGTTCTTGCTGACAACGGCCTGAGCCCAGCGTCAGGCCAAGCGATTGTTCAATGGCTACCTCCAGAGGGTTACAAGGCAGTGGAGCGCATCCTGGCCAAGGGCAAACCAGAAGCACTGGTGTGCTTCAATGACCGCCTAGCCATGGGTGCCTACCAGGCCCTCAACGATGGTGGTCTGTCCGTTCCCCAAGACGTGTCCGTCGTCTCCTTTGACGATTCTTCGATCGCAAACTGGTTGCGACCAGGACTCACCACCGTCGCTCTCCCGCATCGCACCATGGGCAAGAGGGCCGCTGATCTGCTCATCGACGCAATAGAGCAGCACGCTGCCGAGCCGGACTCACCCGAGTCCCCCGGGACTCACAAAATCCCCATGCCGTTGCGTGTCCGGGGGTCAATACGTTCATCCGCTACAAAAGCCGGCAACTAATACGTCCCCGCAGCTCAAGCTCACCGGGACGAAACCAGGACCCCAGCCTCAGCATCGGCCGGCTGAACGCAAGAAAGCCCCAGTCCGAAGACCGGGGCTTTCCAACGGTGCGCGAGGGGGGACTTGAACCCCCACATCCTTTCGGACACACGGACCTGAACCGTGCGCGTCTGCCAATTCCGCCACTCGCGCGAG
>Ga0307486_1000716_pt1 | contig 28332 bp, 22 predicted proteins | sample CBIW02metaG_FD_203663 | JGI IMG/M metagenome (GOLD analysis project Ga0307486, IMG submission 203663) | Sea-ice brine microbial communities from Beaufort Sea near Barrow, Alaska, United States - CBIW 0.2 | ecosystem: Environmental > Aquatic > Marine > Coastal | place: USA: Alaska | collected... | reverse complement strand
GTGGACTATATAGTAAATTTGCATCATTCTAAAAAAATGGAAAAACCTTCTTCAATTATAAAAATTGGCAACGACAGGAGCGTGAAAGTGATACGGGAATAAGATATGCACAAAAACAAAAATTACAAGAAGGCACTCAATAATAAAATATTTAAAATAATCTCTCAGGCTTCTGAAGAACTAAACCTGGAAAGTTATGTAATTGGAGGATTTGTAAGAGACCATTTACTTCAGCGTGGGGACCCAAAAGACATCGATATTGTCACTGTTGGCAGCGGAATTGAACTTGCAAAAAAGGTTTCCGCATTACTTCTTCATAAACCCAAAGTACAGATTTTCAAAAACTATGGCACCGCTATGTTAAGAGCAGATAATTTGGAAATTGAATTTGTGGGTGCCAGAACGGAAAGTTACAGCCAGGATAGCCGCAATCCGGTTGTTGAAGATGGCACTCTGGAAGACGATCAAAACAGACGGGATTTTACGATAAATGCATTGGCTCTAAGCCTCAATAAGGACAATTACGGAGAAATTCTGGATCCGTTCAACGGCCTTGAGGATCTTACAAATCAATTAATCAAAACCCCATTAGGTCCTGATATTACCTATTCTGACGATCCCTTGCGAATGCTTCGTGCCATTAGGTTTGCAACCCAATTGGGATTTAAAATTGAAACCGAATCCCTGCAAGCCATTAACAGAAATAAGGATAGAATTAAGATAATTTCCAGGGAACGCATTGTAGATGAACTGAATAAAATCCTGCTTTCAGAAAAACCTTCTGTAGGATTTAGCCTCTTGCACCGTACTGGTTTGCTTCATCTCATATTGCCACAATTAACGGCACTTGAAGGAATAGAAGAAGTTGATGGGCAAAAGCATAAAGACAATTTCTGGCATACACTGGAAGTTGTGGATAATATTTCGAAAAATACCGAGGATTTATGGTTGCGCTGGGCTGCTTTGCTGCACGATATAGGAAAAGCCCCCACAAAAAGATTTGACGACAAGGTAGGATGGACTTTTCATGGACACGAATTTACAGGTGCAAAAATGGTGTATAAACTGTTTAAGGAAATGCACCTTCCCTTAAATGAAAAGATGAAATACGTCCAGAAATTGGTATTGATGAGTTCGCGACCCATTGTAATTGCTGATGAAACTGTTACCGATTCAGCTGTGCGAAGATTGATTTTTGATGCAGGTGATTATATTGAAGATTTAATGACCTTATGTGAAGCTGATATAACAACCAAAAATCCGAAACGATTTAAGAAATACCACAACAATTTTCAAAAAGTCCGTGAAAAAATAAAGGAAGTCGAAGAGAGGGATCATATACGAAATTTTCAATCCCCGGTTACAGGTGAGGAAATTATGGAAATATTCAACCTAAAACCGTCAAGAGAAATTGGAATTATAAAATCAGCGATCAAAGAGGCTATTTTGGAAGGATTAATCCCGAATGACTATGAGGCGGCAAAGGATTTTATGCTGAAAAAAGGAAAAGAACTGGGATTACAATCCGCCGAATAAAGTCTTCTAAATTAATTGTTATGATCAAAGGACAAAAATCCGTTATAATTTGGCTCTTTACTGGTTGTTTTCTCGTGTTTATTATGGTTCTTGTCGGCGGGATCACCCGGCTTACAAATTCCGGACTTTCCATGACCGACTGGCATTTGGTGACAGAAATACTCCCGCCTTTAAATCATACTGCCTGGGAAACCGCTTTTGAAGAGTACAAGAAATATCCCGAATATCAAAAAATAAATATCCATTATAATTTCACTTTAGAAGACTACCAATCCATCTATTTTTGGGAATGGCTCCACCGATTGCTGGGAAGACTTATGGGAGTGGTGTTTATCATTCCGTTCGTATATTTCCTGATAAGGAAAAGACTAACCAAAGAGACTTTAAAAAATTCTTATGTACTTCTAATTTTAGGTGGTTTCCAGGGATTCTTAGGTTGGTATATGGTAAAAAGTGGGCTGATAGACAGGCCGGATGTAAGTCATTACAGATTGGCTGCACACCTTACCACCGCATTTATCACTTTTGCATATACATTTTGGGTGGCTTTAAACCTGATCTATCCTAAAAAGGAAATCGACAATCTTATATTTAGAAACCTGTTGCGGTTTACATTGATTGTGTTGCTTGTTCAAATTGTTTGGGGAGCTTTTGTAGCAGGATTAGATGCAGGATTGATCCATAATTTCTGGCCTTTTATGAGCGAAGGAAAACTTATCCATGAAACTGTATATATTGAAAAAAACCCGATGTGGAGAAATTTTGTTGAAGGTAAAAGCGGAGTACAATTTGTGCATCGTTATCTGGCATATTTTGTTGTAATACTTATCGCTTTTATTTGGTTTAAGGCAAAAGAAATAAGTCTCACAACTTCTCAAAAGTACGGCATCAATGCATTGATAATTTTGGTCTTCCTTCAGTTTACTTTAGGGGTTTTTACACTGCTGTTGGCAGTTCCGCTTTGGTTGGGTGTTTTGCACCAGGTGGGTGCATTTTTCCTTCTTGCTGCAATGACTTTTTCCCTGCATAGATTTAGCAGATAATGATGCTAAATTTTTTATAAAAAACTATCTTTGACCCCAAAAATTTATTTTTATGATTTACCGGTTCAGAGTTATATTAGATACTAAAGAAGATGTTTTTAGGGATATAGAACTCATGGAAGAAAGCACTTTAGAAGATTTCCATAACACCATTATCAATGCCTTTGGTTTTGATGGAAACGAAATGGCATCATTTTATCTAAGTGACGAAGACTGGAATCAGGGTGAAGAAATCTTGCAATATGATGTAAGCGAAGGAGAGGAATCCGTAAGGTTGATGAATGAAACTACTTTAGACAGTATCGTTTCAAAATCCCAAACCAAACTTATTTATGTTTACGATTTCTTTAATCTTTGGACTTTCCTGATAGAGTTAGCTGAAATCGCCGAAATAGAAGAAGGTCGCGATTACCCCAATTTGATGTTTGTTCACGGACAAATCCCGCTTGAAGCACCAGATAAAGAGTTTGTTGCAGAAAAGGATGAATTTGAGGATGAACTTGATAACGATTTTGACCTGGACGATTACGACGACCAGCAATCTTATGACGATATCTGGAATTAACCGTTCACTGTTTAGGGTTTAGGGTTTAGGGTTTAGTGTTCACCGTAATGTTTTAACTTTTTTTCTCAAATACTCAATACTCAAATCTCAATACTATTTTCTCAAATCTAATATCTCATATCTATAATGATCAACTTATATAACGCCCAGATTGAATCTCTTTCCATTCACAGAGTAGGTAATAAAAGTCGTAACGAAAACATTTTTTTATCAGCAGAGGCTTTTGAACTTAATGATGAAATTATGCCTCTTATCAAAGAGTATTTTTTAAAAGCATTCCGGGAAAAAGAAGAAAATTATTATCAGTTTTTCAACGAAACAGATCTGGAGTTTAACGAACTTTTTAATCTTTCAAATCAAATCTTCGACAATCCGGAAACAGTGCACGAAGTTTCTAAAAAGATCACGACGCTTTTGTTTGAACAATCCAAACATCCGCATATAAAAAACGGGGAAGTTTATGTGGTGTATTTCGATAATCTGTTGCTGGACAATGAAAAAGTTTCAGCAATTGGGATCTTCAAATCTGAATTGAAAAATGATTTCCTGCAGTTTAATGAAAAAGGCAGTATTCTTGAGATGATCGTCCAACAAGGGATCAACATTAACAAACTGGATAAGGGAGCCTTAATTTTCAATAAAAACAGGGAAGAAGGTTACAAGATTCTTTCTGTAGATTCTAATAAATACGATACAAAATATTGGCTTGAAAACTTTTTAGGCGTAGATGTGCTTGCCGATAATAATTTTTACACCAAAAAATATCTAAAATTCTGTCAGAATTTTGCAAAGGATGTTGTCTTGCCTGCTGAAGATAAAAAAGAAGAAGTGATGTTCATGAACCGAAGTGTGGATTACTTTGCAAAAAACGATTCATTTGAAGAAACCAACTTCCTGAATTCGGTAATTGACAATCCTGAGTTGATTCCTGAATTCAAAAATTACAAAGCGGAAAAAGCTCCGAAATATAAAATAGAGGATCTTACAGAATTTCCCATTGCGAATACTGCGGTTACTTCTGCCCGAAAATCTATAAAAAATACTATTAACCTGGACACCAATATTCAGATCAAATTGGACTTTATCAACCCTGAATCTGCAGAGAAATTTATCGAAAAAGGTTGGGATGAAGAAAAACAAATGTATTACTACCTGGTATATTTCAATAAAGAAGAAAAGAACTAATTAATGAATTTGTTAACCAAAAAAAACAAATTCCAAGCAACTATCGGGGAATTAGACCATAATAGATTAATTATTAAGCTAGTATCTTAACACAGAATCAAAATTTATAAACTTTGGAAAGTTTCATTATCTTTAAGAAGATGAAAAATATTCCTAAGTACGAGATCATTATCAATTGGAGCAAAGAAGATGAAGCCTTTATTGCTGAAGTGCCAGAATTAGCCGGCTGTAAATCATATGGGGAGACTTATCAACAAGCTTTGGCAAATGTGGAAGTGGTGATTGATGAGTGGATTGAAACAGCAAAACTGAATGGCAGAGAAATCCCACCGCCAAAAGGTAGGTTGATGTATGTCTAAATCAGAAGAACTAGAATATGACTATTTCATAATAAAATCTAGTTATTCCTGAAATTTTGTGTTGACATCCTCATAATTTCGTTGCACAAACTCTAGTGCGGTTCTCAAAATTTGCCCCATAGTACGAGCTCTTTTAAATCTCATATCATTAGTAAAAACACAAAGGTCTTTTCTGAGTGCTCTAACATTTTCCGGAGTAGAAACGTGATCATTGATCATGCATTTAATCAAATCCTTAAATCTACCTCTCGCGTTTATCATTCTTTTAGCCAGTATGGAACGCTCTTCTTTCCGATATTGTTGGATGGAATTTATTTGTAATTTTTCCGAAACCAACTGTACCATTTTAAAGTTTTCCTTAAAAAATTGAGGTCGATAAACCTTTAAATTCCCTTCATAGCATTGCTGGTCAAAATCTATTGCCCTGATGGTGTAGTTTACGCGATCAAAATCGTGGGTGGGAATTATCACATAATTATAAGAGCGCATATCACCTAATAAACGCAGCATACAACGTTCATTAAACTTGACAAACTGTTTGGCAATCTGGGTTTTTGCGTGCTCATCACAATTTGGCAGTTCCTCTTCAATAAATACATCGCCCGGAATTCCGGCAATGTGTTCTTCAATTAAAGTGTCTTTGTATACTAAAAAAGTGATTCGGTGAGGAGAAAGTATATGTTCAATCTCTAAACCATAAATACGGGAAGCATCTGCAATTTTTACATAGAAATAGGTTGTGACATCATTCAAAACATTTCGAACACGGATACGGAAAGGTTTTGAATTTCCAAATGTGCAATAATCAATGGCATCAACATTCAGAAATTCCAGAGAATCTACATTCCCATCGGAATGTAAGATAGTGTAAATATGTTTTAAGGATTCGTCCAACTCGGTTCGTTCGGAATCTGCATAATAACAACGTACCCATAAAGTGTCTTCCTCATGTTTATCATAAACAACTATGGATCCGGAAAACCTCAGCAAGTCATCATAAAAAACGGGGATCTTTGTATTTCTGTTGTATCGGGCCAGATAAGTTTTAAATCGCTCACTTATGGGAAAAGAAGGCTTTTTACGGGACATTAAATTCTCTTGCATACTGGGATTTTTGCAAAAATACAGTAATTGCTTCATTTATCATGTAACATTATGTTAACTTCAACGTCCCATGTTAAAACAGTAAATAATTTGGATACAATTCTCACACTAAATAAACTCACCAAAAAATTTGGACCACTTACCGCTGTTGACCAGCTCTCTTTTACCATAAAGAAGGGAAATGTTTACGGAATTTTAGGACCAAATGGCAGCGGAAAATCTACTACTCTTGGAATGGTTTTAAATGTTGTAAATCCCAGCGGAGGAAATTTTCAGTGGTTTGATGGCTCAATTTCTACCCATAATGCATTAAAAAAGGTAGGAGCAATTATCGAACATCCCAATTTTTACCCTTATATGACGGCTGCCCAAAATCTGGCTTTGGTATGTAAAATAAAGGGGGTCAAGCTTAATAAAGTATCAGAAAAACTGGAAATTGTTGGTTTATTGGATAGAAAAGACAGCAAATTCAGAACTTTTTCTCTGGGAATGAAACAACGCCTAGCGATAGCCTCTGCCCTACTCAACGATCCAGAAATATTAATTCTGGACGAACCTACCAATGGATTAGATCCGCAGGGAATTCACCAGATTCGTGAAATAATAAGACAAATTGCAGCTACAGGCACCACAATTTTACTGGCTTCACATTTGCTGGATGAAGTGGAAAAAGTGTGCTCGCACGTTGTGATTATTAGGAAGGGCAAAAAATTATACAGCGGCAGGGTAGATGAAATGAATGCCAATAATGGTTTTTTTGAGCTGAAATCTTCTGATCTGGACAAGCTAAGAAGTTTGTTAATAGAACATACTTCTTTTGGAAAAATAAGTATTTCCGAAGGAATGTTGACAGCAATCTTAAGTGAACCCATGGAAGCCGATTATTTGAATTCTTATTTATTGGAAAAAGGAGTGGTATTATCCCATTTGGTAAAACGAAAAGAAAGCCTAGAAGAACAATTTTTGCAATTAATTAATCAAACTTCAAATTAATGTTAAGATTACTGGATATAGAACTTCATAAATTAAGGTACAGCCGTTCTGCAAAGATACTGATGCTAACCTATTTCATTCTCATAACATTCATCGCCTTGTTCGCCTCCATAGAATTTGATTTGGGAAATATTCATTTCAGACTAGCCGATCAGGGGATTTTTAACTTCCCCTTTATATGGCATTTCAACAGCTACATCGCCGCGCTCTTAAAGCTTTTTCTGGCAATTGTAATAGTTTCTATGATGTCAAATGAATACAGTAACAGGACCTTAAAGCAAAATTTAATTGATGGAATGAGCAAAAAGGAATTTGTACTATCAAAATTCTATACCATTCTGCTTTTTTCCCTAATCTCGACTTTATTCCTCTTTACGGTTTCCCTTATTTTAGGCTATTCCTTTTCTGATTACACCGAGTTTTCCATCGTATTTTCAGATATGGAATATTTATTGGGTTATTTCGTAAAAATCACAGGATTTTTCGCCTTCTGTATGTTCCTGGGAATATTGATCAAAAGATCGGCATTTGCGCTAGGTTTTCTATTTATCTGGTGGATATTGGAAAATATAGCTAATGGAATCCTTTCATGGAAGATATTTAATGAAAGCAATATGGCCGAAAAAATTGTTCAATTCTTCCCCCTATCCTCTATGAGCAATTTGGTGGTAGAGCCATTTTCACGTTTAAATGTAATTCAAACGGCAGCATCACAAATAGGATCGGATCTTGATAAAGATTACAGCGTACATTGGTATCAATTACTTATCGTAGTGACATGGACCTTGGTATTTGTTTATTTATCTTACGCCTTATTAAAAAAGCGGGATTTATAGTATCTTAGTTAGAATTCTCCTTAAGAATGAGATTCTTACTAATTCTTTCTATAATTTTCATGATGCTATTTGGGGCACATTCCCAGGCACAAAGGGAAGCTGCCAATTGGTATTTTGGAGATCATGCAGGATTATCTTTTAATAGTGGATTGCCAGTCTCAATTCAAAATGGAAACCTTCAAACTTCCGAAGGTTCCGCTACAATTTCAGATCAGAATGGGAGACTGCTTTTTTATACTGATGGGAGAAATGTATATAACCGGCAACATAACCTAATGCCAAATGGCACTGGATTATTCGGAGACGATTCCAGCACCCAATCAGCCATAATTGTTCCGAAACCCTTAACGCCAGGTATCTATTATATCTTCACGGTAGATAGGCCTGATTATTCCTTCAAAGATAGAGATGAAGATCCAAAAGAAGGAGTAAATTTTACTGAAGTTGATATGTCCTTAAATTTTGGATTAGGCGATGTGGTCCCCAATCGGAAAAACCTCCATCTGATAACTTATGATCCAAATAATGCACTGGAAAATGAATTTAAAAGTTCGGAGAAAATATCTGCAGTAGTCCATAATGATGGGATTTCATATTGGGTAGTAACACAATTGACAAATAAATTTTATTCATTTAAAGTTACTCAAAACGGGGTTCAAACTACCCCTGTAATTTCTATCACCCCGAATTCTGTTCCCCCTTTAATAAATAATTATAAAGTTAATATAACCGCAATTGGGTATCTTAAAATTTCTCCTAACGGAAAAAAACTTGCAGCCGCTTATAGCTCAACAAATTTAGGCGATCCGGTTACCGGAACTAAAAAATCAGGTAAAGTCTTTTTATATGATTTTGACAATTCAACAGGCAAAATAAATAATGAAAAGTTATTGCTTTCCGGGAGTTATCCCTATGGAGTTGAGTTTTCTCAAAAAACCACAAAATTATATGTTACCTCGAATTTTAATGATGAAAGAGATGTTGTTCTAAATAGTTTTTTATATCAGTATGATCTTGAAAGTTCGGATGTAAATGCTTCTCAAACAATTATCCATACTTCCTCAAATGTTGCCGGTGCCTTGCAGCTAGCGATAGACGGAAGAATTTATAGGGCCGGCTACCCACTCTTTGTAGCAAAACACAGTTTGCTTTCAGTAATAAAGAATCCTGATGAAAAAGGAAATGCTTGTAATTATGAGCACAATGTCATAGACATTTCACCAAAATATGTACGGCTTGGACTCCCTCCGTTTATACAATCACTATTTCTGGAAAATTTTGATTTTGAATATTTATGCCATGGAGATGCAACTCATTTTCATATTTCATCTGATGTGCCTTTCGATTCAGTAGAATGGGATTTTGGAGATGGAAATTATTCTACCGATGTAGAACCTCTTCATATATATGCGGAACCTGGGGATTATACGGTGAGCCTGACCAGGATTATAAACGGTGAAGCCTTCAATCCGTGGAGTAAAAATCTCAAAATTGCCGAAATTCCAGAAATATTGCCTGAATATAAATTAATTCAATGCGATTTGGATAGTAATCCTACAGATGGAATTACAGAATTCAATTTGCAGTTGGCAAAAGACCCAATTACCTTCGAAAACCATAGTACTCAAATATATTTTTATGAAACCTCCTCAGCTGCAATAATTGATAGTCTTTATCAGAATGCCTTACCGGAAATTTACCTCAATCAGACTCCCGGTCAATTGATTTATGCCAAAGTGAGTGAATATGGTTCTGAATGTTATGATATCGCTGAAGTGACTTTAAATACCCGGGAGGGCATAAAGCTGAGTCCCTCACCCGCGAAAGCTTGTGACCTCGGAAACGGAGAAGGAGAATTTAATACCAATAGTATTGAAAGTTCCGTAATTTCTGAATTGAATTTACCATCAAATATGAGTCTGACTTTTCACGAGACCGAAAATGATAGGCGAACAGGCCTTAATCCTTTATCGGAAGTTTATATTTCCGAATCAAAAACTATTTTTATTCTTGCCGAAAAGGATGGATTATGTTATGGTTCTGGAAAAATAGATTTAATAGTTAGCCCATTTCCCAACATTTTGGCCTTTAATGAATATAATTTATGTGCAATAGAATTTCCTTTTAATTTAGGTGCGGAAATAAGTTTAGATGACGCCGAAAAATATCGTTTCAAATGGAGTACCGGTGAAACAAGTCCGGGAATAATTGTTTCAGAAGCAGGAAATTATTCCCTCGTTATAGTGAATGAGGAATTCAAGTGTGAAAAAGTCTTTGAGTTCCTGGTAAATGAACTTCTAACTCCTGAAATTACCGATATCGCTGTTGAAAGTAGCGCAGAAAGCAGTGAACTAACTGTATACACTTCCAATGATAATGAAAACCTGTATTCCCTGGACGATATAGACGGCAACTATCAGACATCACCAGTCATAAGAAACGTTCCGGCGGGTTCACATACGATATTTGTCAAAAACCGGAATGACTGTGTAATAAAACAAAAGGAAATAATGGTTTTTGGTTTTCCTCCATTTTTCACTCCAAATGTTGATGGATATCACGATTCCTGGAAACCTTTCAAAATAAATGACCCAGCTTATCAAATAAAAAGCATCTACATTTTTAACAGATATGGTAAACTTTTAAAACAGCTGGATCCTAATGGAAATGGCTGGGATGGTACTTTTAATGATAGAGAAATGCCCGCAGATGATTACTGGTTCAATGTGATTTTGGAAAACGGAAGGGAGTACAAAGGACACTTCTCCTTAAAAAGATAACAATCCCTTTTAAGCCATTTGAATAGGTATTATATTTGCACAAATTCGAAATGTCAAGAGAACCTACTGAATGAAATTTTCTATAAAATCAGATTTTAAACCGACCGGGGATCAACCTCAAGCAATAACACAGTTAGTTTCCGGAATTAAAAAAAATGACCAGTATCAAACCTTATTGGGTGTTACCGGTTCAGGAAAAACCTTTACAATGGCAAATGTCATTGAAGAAATTCAGCGTCCCACGCTAATTCTTTGCCACAACAAAACCCTTGCCGCCCAACTTTACTCGGAATTCAAATCTTTTTTTCCCGATAATGCAGTTGAATATTTTGTCAGTTATTACGATTATTATCAGCCGGAAGCATTTATCCCTTCATCGGGGACTTATATTGAAAAGGATCTTTCCAGAAATGAAGAATTAGAGAAGCTCAGGTTGAGCACAACTTCTTCCTTATTGAGTGGAAGGCGGGATATTCTCGTAGTTGCTTCGGTTTCCTGTTTATACGGTATTGGAAATCCGGTCGAATTTAAGAAGAATGTGATTTCCATTGAAAAGGATATGCATATTTCCAGAACCAAATTGCTGCATCAGTTGGTTCAAAGTTTATATTCCAGAACTGAAGCGGATTTCAATCGAGGGAATTTTAGAATAAAAGGTGACACCTTGGATTTATTTCCAAGTTATGCAGATAATGCTTTCAGAATCCATTTTTTCGGCGATGATATTGAAGAAATTGAAGCCTTCGATCCATTGACTAATGAAATAATAGAAAAATACGATCAACTCACTATTTACCCTGCGAATATGTTTGTGACATCTCCTGATGTTCTTCAAGGTGCTATCAGGGAAATTCAGGACGATCTGGTGAAACAAGTCGATTATTTTAAAGAAATCGGAAAACATTTGGAAGCAAAAAGACTGGAGGAACGGACCAATTTCGATTTGGAAATGATTCGGGAACTTGGTTATTGCTCTGGAATTGAAAATTATTCCAGATATCTTGACGGAAGATCACCTGGAACACGGCCTTTCTGTCTTTTGGATTATTTCCCAGATGACTTTTTAATGGTGGTAGACGAAAGTCATGTAACTATTTCTCAAGTTCATGCTATGTACGGCGGTGACAGATCTCGAAAAGAAACTTTGGTGGAATATGGATTCCGTTTGCCCGCTGCTATGGATAATCGTCCGTTGAAATTTGAGGAATTTGAAGCACTTCAGAATCAGGTTATTTATGCAAGCGCCACTCCGGCCGATTATGAATTACAAAAATCTGAAGGAATTATTGTGGAACAATTGATTCGTCCTACCGGGTTGTTGGATCCTGTTATTGAAGTGCGTCCAAGTCTAAATCAAATTGACAATTTAATTGAAGAAATTCATGTAAGGGCAGAAAAAGATCAGCGCGTTTTGGTGACAACCTTAACAAAGAGGATGGCAGAAGAGCTCACAAAATATCTAACCCGTATTAATGTGCGTTGCCGTTATATTCATTCAGATGTGGATACTCTTGAGCGGGTCGAAATTATGAATGATCTTAGAAGAGGTCTTTTTGATGTACTTATTGGAGTAAATCTTTTGAGGGAAGGTTTGGATTTGCCTGAAGTGTCCCTGGTAGCCATTCTGGATGCCGATAAGGAAGGATTTCTGCGCAGTCATCGTTCACTTACCCAAACAATAGGACGAGCCGCAAGACACTTGGAAGGAAGGGCGATTTTATATGCCGATAAAATTACCAACTCTATGCAGTTGACCATTGATGAGACGAATTATCGTCGGGATAAGCAAATTGCATACAATACAAAACATAACATTACCCCGACAGCTTTGAATAAATCACTTGACAGTGCACTTGTGAGAAAGAAACTTGATCCTTATGAAATCGAATCTGCGCCTACTCTAAAAGCTGCGGAAAAAGAAACTGCATATTTTAATAAAGAGCAACTTGATAAACGCATTCGGGAAAAACGAAAAGAAATGGAATCTGCTGCCAAAGAATTGGATTTTATGACAGCTGCCAGGCTGCGGGATGAAATAAAAATGCTGCAGAATAAAAATAAAGCGTTGGGGAAATAATTTAAAGTAACATCTCTCTGAAATGTTAAATATTCTCCTAAATACCTAAATATCAAATAAATAAATCCTTACATTTAATACTCCTCATTCTATAAATTCCCAAATGCTGGGATAGCTAAAAAACCTGTCGCAAATGAGATATATTGTATTTTCTGTAATATTCCTATGTGGTTTTTTCGCTTATGCACAAGTGGGAATTGGCACCTCAAGTCCGCAGGCACAATTGGATATCGCTCCAAGTTCAGCCGTAAACCCTACAGTATTAGATGGACTTTTAATTCCTCGAATAGAAAAATTCCCTTCCGTGAACCCTGGTTTGAATCAACACGCCATGTTGATATATCTTTCAAAGGCAACCAGCCAAAACCCAACTGGGTTTTATTTTTGGAATGCTCCCGAAACTAAATGGGAAACAATTGGCGGCAATAGTTTTGGAAATTTTTATAAACCCGGAACCATTGTAAATCCTAATAATATTTCTGACAATATGTATAGAATTGGAAATGTTGGAATTGGAACAGACGCTATTAGCGCAAAACTTCAAATCGCTTTAAATTCCCAGGCAGATGTTGCAATAAAGAAAGGTTTGGAGGTGGATAACAACAATCCAGCAACTGATAATTTTGTTACCTATGGAATTTTAAATGATAATAGAAGTGCATCGAATGCCGTAAAATATGGAATCAAAAATAATGTCGGTGGAATGGGAATTGGTGTCCATTACGGGTTTTTCAATGAGGCCTATCAGCTCACAGGTACCAATGATATCTATGGAATTTATAATCGCGTAGGAAATACCTTAGGAGCAAAAAGCGATAACTACGGTATTTATAGTATCATTGGAAGTCCGACAAGTCTTGGAACTATTTACGGTATATATAGTAAAGCCGAAGGCAACAGCAGCGCAAATGTATTCGCGGGATATTTTGCAGGTAGGCTTGGAATTGGCCTTACTAAGGAAGAAGAATATATTTTACCTGCATCCAGAGGTAAAAATGAACAAGTTTTAGTAACCAATGCTACAGGAGATGTAAATTGGAAATATAATAATGTCACGAATTATTCTTCTACCGGAACTGCAACAGGCGCTTATATTATTCCGGAAGAAGTATATACTTTAAGAATTACCAACACCGTTTCAAGTATAACAATTCCCGAAGCTTCTACAAACAAAGGAAGAATTTTAATTCTAACTTCTTTTCCGGGAACTGCAATCAAGTCCTTTAACTTTTTAAGTGGCGATACCTTAAATGATATTGCTACCGGAATTGACATTACATCCATATCAACTGGGAACAGGTATATGATCCAAAGTATTGGAACGAGATGGATTATTCTGTTCAAATAAAAAAGTGCCTGGATGAACACTTATTTAAAATTTTGGAGGATAAGATCTATAAGATCTTAATAAATCGCCTGGGACTATCTTCGTCTTCTTGCAATTTAGGAAGAATAATTTCCAGGATTCCATTAGTGTAGGAGGCTGAAATCTTTTCCCTGTCTACAGTCTCATGTAAACCAAAAGCTCTTCGAAAATTGCTAAAGTTAAAGCCTGTTCTGGTAAATCTTTCATTTTCATTGGTAACATTATTTTCTTCCTTTTCTAAGGATGAAATAATTAACATGTCATTTTCCACCTCAATTATTAAATCCTTTTTTGCTTTTCCCGGCACCGCTACTTCGATTAAAAAATTTCTTTCATTTTCTAAAATATTCACTGCCGGAACTCTGGTTCCAATATTGTTAATTTGGGTGGTTCCTCCTAACCAATCCATTTTTAGCATCTTGTTGATGTCAGAAGGTATCCAATTCGGTTCATTACTTTTGCTCATACTCATAGTCTTAAATTTTAAAGGGTTATCATTAGGGCAATACAAAATATAGTTATCAATAACAACTCCATGTTATGTTAATTGTCAATTTGTCCTTGTTATTTAACATTTTATTTGTATTAGAACCCTAATTTAAAACTTTGTTATTTACATTCTTTCTTTGACTGACATAACTCTTAATTGCTTAATTTTAACTAATACACTAACTGTTATGAAGCAAATCTTCTTTCGATTCTTGGATATGTTTAAGGATCTACAAAATAAAATAGCCTTCTACCCTACTGTTTTTGGGCTTTTCGGAATCATTTTCGCCTTTTTTATGATGTATCTTGAAAACAGAGGAATTTCAAAATATTTGTTAGATCATGCACCTCTTCTGGTTGTTCAAAATGGAAATACTGCCCTTGTCATATTAAGTGCTTTTATATCTGGATTGATTTCAATGATCGTATTTAGCTTTTCAATGGTTATGCTTTTGCTTAGCCAGGCATCCAGCAATTATTCTCCAAGACTGCTTCCAGGTTTGATATCAGACAAAAATCATCAGATAATATTGGGCATATATCTGGCCACGATTTTATATTGCATCCTTATATTATTTTCAATCCAACCCACCGGAGATCAATATCAAGTTCCTGGTTTTTCTGTATTACTTGGAATTCTGGGTACAATTATTAGTATTTCGGCATTTATATATTTCATCCACAATATCTCACAAAGCATTCAGATTAACAATATTCTAGAACGTGTTTATACATCAGCTAAAAAATTGCTCCAAACTTTAATTGAAAATGAATCTAAGATAAATTCAGCTTTCCCCTCAACTAAAGATTGGAATGTATATCACACTGAAAAAAGCGGTTATTTACAGGATCTATCTGATTCCCTGCTAATTGACATTTGTGTTCAGGAAGATATAAAACTAAGATTTCTCCCAGTTAAAGGACAATTTATTCTGTCTGGAAGTCCACTTTTTATGTCGAATAAAAAACTGGAGGATAAAATCGTGAAGGATATTTTAGCTGCTTTGGAATTTTCACGAAATGAACTCGTAAGAAATAATTATGTTCTGGCATTTAAACAGATCACCGAAATAATAATCAAGGCAATGTCACCGGGAATAAATGATCCAGGTACAGCTATTAATGGGATAGATTACCTTATTGAATTGTTTGCGCTGAGATTAAAGAAAAAGGATAATTCACTAATTAGTAATAAAAATGAAGTCTATATTAAGGTTTCCACAGTGAAATTTGAAGATTTATTGTACAATGTTATGGCTTCCATCCGCACTTATTGCAAGCAAGATATTATTCTGATCCAAAAATTGTTACTGATGTTGAAATTTTTAAAAACTCAAGATGTAAAAAAACAAAGCTATTTAGTTTGCATAGACACTGAGATAAAAACTCTATTAGACGATGTAAAACTATCAGTTAGCAATCAAAGGGATCTTGACACCGCTTTAAAAATTGCAAAAAATTAAACCAAATTGAATGAATGAATTGATGAAGATTTATCTAACTCCATATTTAAACCCTTCTATAATTACAAGCTATTGCTGTTTTTTGGCAAGCTTCTTTCCTCAAGAAGTGCTGGACTGCTTGAGGAATGCCTATAAAATTTCTGATTTCTTAGAATCGACCCAATTCTGTACCATTTCTTCCAAAATGTTTAATGGAACTGCTCCGTTCAACAATACTACATTATGAAATTCCCGGAGGTCAAAATCTTTGCCCAACTGAACTTTCGCCTCCTCCCTTAATTCTATTATTTTGTTCATTCCAATTTTATAAGCTGTAGCCTGGCCTGGCATTACGATGTGGCGTTCCACCATTTTTATACAATCGCTTTCGGCATTGGGAGTATTTTCTTCATAATAATTAATTCCCTCTTCCCGTGTCCATTTTTTAGAATGAATTCCTGTATCTACTACCAATCGGCAGGATCTCCAAAGTTCCATTGCCAAACGACCAAAATCGGAATAAGGGTCACTGTAAAAACCAATTTCCTTTGGAACAAACTCACTGTAAAGTCCCCAGCCTTCAATATAGGCAGTATATCCTCCAAATTTTCTAAACATTGGAATGCTGTCCAATTCCTGTGCGATGGCAATTTGCATATGATGTCCGGGAATTCCTTCGTGATAGGCAAGTGCTTCCATTTGATAGGTTGGCATAGCGCTCATATCATATAGATTTGCGTAAAAAGTTCCAGGCCTGGAGCCATCAATTGCCGGCTGTTGGTAAAAGGCCTTTCCTGCGCTTTTTTCCCTGAAAGGTTCAACAGCTTTTACTACAATATCTGCTTTAGGCTTGGTGAGGAACAATTCGTCCAAACTGCCTTTCATGGTATTTATAATTTTGGTTGCTCCCGCCAAATATTTTACTTTCCCTTCATCCGTATTTTCATAATAGAACTGCTTATCGGTGCGCATAAATTCAAAAAAATCCTGAAGTGAACCTTTAAATCCGACCTTTTTCATAATCTCCTCCATTTCCCCGTGAATCCTTGCAACTTCACTCAGGCCTATCTCATGAATCTCATTTGCTGTTAAATCGGTAGTGGTAATTCTTTTAAGACGATTAGTGTAGAATTCTTCTCCGTTGGCAAATTTCCAAACCCCATCTTCTGTGGTTGCCCGTTGTTGCTGATCTTCTAAAGTGGCAATTAGATTTTCATAAGCCGGCTGGACAGATGCGACTAAAGCTTTTTCAGCTTCTGCAATAAGATTTAATTCCTCCTTCTCAGGTAAATTCAGTTTTTCAACTTTGGTTTTAAAATCATTTAAGAGCGTACTGGTTTCCTTAGAACTTGCAAAGGGTTTTCCTTTAATCACATTTCTTGAATCCTCCAGCACCTTTTCAAAAACAAATTTGGGAGGTAAAATCCCATTTTTCTCCCTTATTTTTAATTCTTCTACAATCTCGTCAAAAACTTTAGGCATTCCATTCAATCTGGAAATATAGGCTTGCGCATCAGAAACAGAATCTATCCTGTGCATATTTATAAGAAATGCCGGAAGTGAAGAATGATAGCCATGCATTTGATTAATAGGATAATCATAAAACCTGAAATCATAATCGGCAATTTCATTTTCCTGATCCTGTTTGAATAATTTATAACTCAAGCTTGTGCTTTTGTCAAGCATTTCCTCCTCTACATTTTCCTTAAGGTACTTCAGGCGATCTTTTGCCTTTTCCAGATCATTTGTGTATTTAAGAGTCGAAAAATCATCCCATTTCCCATAATCGGTTTTTCTTCCCAATTGGGTTTGAAACATTGGGGATTCGGCGACATCTTTTTCGAATTCAGCATCAAAATAGTTATTCAATTTTTCGGAAGCTTCTTCAATTTCGGTTTCTGAATAGTTCTTTACATTTTTTTCATCCTGACAAGAAAACATTCCGACAATCGCCAGAATGCTTACCGATAATTTCAATTTCTTCTTCATAAAAATTTACTTTTTAATAACAGAAAAGTTAATAAATGAATCACCATACACTGTGTGAGTTTGCTTAGTAAAATCTTCTTTTTTGGCTTTAAAGATATTAGGCACAAATGTTTGAGGATTTAAATCGATGAGTGGAAACCAGGTACTTTGGATTTGAATTTGGAATTTATGTCCCTTTTTAAAAGTGTGGTTTACATCCTGTAATTGGAAATTAACATTGGTTTTTTTGTTTGGCTCGAAAGCTTCGGGTTTTTCAAAACTATTTCTAAATCGACCACGAAGTACTTCACTTCTCACCATCATATAATAATTGCTCATTTTTAAATGATCCTGAGTTTCTTCATAATCTTCCGCGTCCGCTGGATACACATCTATTATTTTCACAATCCAATCTGCATCTGTTCCAGTAGTTGCAACTTTTAAATGAGCTTCTATCTCACCAACCAAACTCATATCCTCTTCCAAAACGGGAGTTTCATACATCAGAACATCTGGTCTTCGTGCAGCAAATCGCTGATCATCCGTCATATATTTCCGTGGCGTAAAAACCATTTTAATATCTTCGGAATATGGAACCGGCTTCTTAGGATCGCTTATAAATGAAACTTCGGAACTGGATGCACTCTCACTTAATTTCTGATCGTCTCCCAGATAATATCTTTTGCTTTCGGCACTTTTTGGAGGCCAGGTCTCATAAGAATTCCATTCCCGATTTCCTGTATCATAAACATAAGCTTCTGGCAAACCAGATTCTTTTGTTCCGCTTCCCTTTAAAAAGTGATTGAAGAATTTAGTTTCAATATTTTCCTGAAAATCTTCGGAAATATTATCTCCGAAATAAATATTACCAACCGACTGACGCTCCTTTTTCCCAGCCCAATCGCCGTGACTCCAGGGACCGAATACCATTGTGTTGTAATTATTGCTGGTCTTTTCAATAGTTTTGTACGTATTAAAAGGACCATACAAATCTTCGGCATCAAATAGGCCACCAACAACCATCACTGCTGGTTTAATGTTTTTTAAATATTGAATGATTCCGCGGGATTTCCAGAATTCATCATAACTGGAATGTTCTTTTAATTGCTTCCAGAATAGATTGTCCTCTTTGTAATATTTATCTAAATTGCTTAACGGGCCATTATCCAGGAAGAATTGGTATTGGTCTTCTGTTCCCAATTCCGGAAATTGATACCAGGATTCAGTTGTAGGCTTTTCTTTCTCATAACCAAACAATGCGGTTGCCCTCCAATAACTCAACAAGTAAGCTCCGTTGTGATGAAAATCGTCAAAAAAGAAATCGCCAATCCCAGCCTGCGGTGAAACGGCTTTTAATGCAGGGTGAGCATCGATAAGTGAATAAACAGCATAGAAACCGGGATATGAAATTCCCCAGGTTCCAACTCGCTTGTTGGTGTTTTTAACATTATTTATCAACCATTCAATAGAATCATAAGTATCGCTAGCTTCATCAATTTGTTTTCCTTTTTTCTTGGGAATATAAGGCCGCATATTATCATAAGTACCTTCACTCATCCAGCGACCGCGGACATCCTGGTAAACAATAATATTTCCTTGCTTCATCAAGAATTCATTGGGTCCAATCTTAGACCGAAATAGATCTTCACCATATGGACTTGAACTATAAGGTGTACGTTGAAGGAGAATAGGGTATTTTTTTGAAGTGTCTTTTGGAGAATAAATGGTAGTATGAAGTTTAACGCCATCGCGCATGATGATATTTACTTCCTGTTTATTATAATTTTCTGAAACCTCATAAACATCATTTTCTTGTGCGATCAAGGGAAACGATAACCAAATGCTAATCAGAAAAATAAAGGGGAACCGAATTAATTTCATACTTAAGAGTTTTTTTGGAAAAGCTAAAGATAGAAATTAACAATTTAAAACTAAAGAAAAATTACTTTACAGCCATATTTTGAAATTTTTTCAAACCTTCTTTTAACCAAGTCAAATATTCACCGGCAGCGGGAGTATAACCTGCCGTTGGGTTTAACAAATTCACATCCGAATCCAGCAATACATAGAACGGTTGAGAATTATTTCTGAAATTTACAGTTTGAAAAGTTGCCCATTTATCGCCTACGGTTCTTATCTTTTTAATTCCTCCATTTGGCCGAACATAATTAAATTGTTTCGGCTCCTTCAATTCCAATCTGTCATCAACATAAAGGGAAATCAAAATATAGTCGTTTTTCAAGACTTCAAAAACTTCTGGATCGCTCCAGACCTGCTCCTCCATCTTACGACAATTCACACATGCCCAACCTGTAAAATCGAGCATAATCGGCTTGTTTTCATCTTTTGCAGCTGCAAGTCCTTTATCCCAATCTTTATAGGCTTTGAGGCCTAAGGGTCCTTCGGTTCCTTTTTCATAAACACTATAAAATAATGGAGGAGGAAAACCGCTGAGCAATTGTAAATTAGCAAAGCTACTGTTAGTGAGCCCCGGAAAAAGATAAAGCACAAATAGAAAAGTCAGCGCCCCAAATCCAAATCGCGTCTTGCTGATTTTCTTTTTAGGTCCATCGTGAGGGAATCGGATCAGTCCAAATAAATACAATGCCAGGCCAAGTGCTATCACTATCCAAATTCCTATAAAGATTTCACGTTTTAAAATTCCCCAATGTTCAACAAGATCGGCATTGGATAAAAATTTGAAGGCCAAACCTAATTCAACAAAGCCCAAAACAACTTTTACGGTGTTAAGCCAGCCGCCGCTTTTGGGAAGTGAATTCAGCCAGTTTGGGAATAAGGCAAATAAAGCAAATGGCAATGCCAACGCAAGACCAAATCCGCCCATTCCAAAAGACAATTGTGTTGCACCACCATCACTGCTCAAAGATCCTCCCAACAAGGATCCCAAAATTGGACCTGTGCAGGAAAACGACACAATAGCCAGGGTTAAAGCCATAAAAAAGATACCCACGACTCCACCAATACTTGAAGCTTTATCGTCCATTTTATTGCTCCAGGAACTTGGCAGGGTGATCTCATAATATCCGAAAAACGAGAAAGCAAAAATTATGAAAATGACAAAGAATATGACGTTAAGAGTCACATTGGTGGAAATGTTATTTAAAATTTCAGGAGATAAACTATCCAGTAAATGGAAGGGTAAACTGAGTAACAAATAGATTAAGAATATAAAAACCCCATATAAAATAGCATTGAAAAGGCCTTTTTTAGGAGTCTTGGCCCCTTTGGTAAAAAAGGAAACGGTTAGTGGGATCATAGGAAAAACACAGGGAGTTAACAATGCGATCAGTCCTCCAACAAAACCTAAAAGAAAAATAGTCCAAAAATTGTTTCCTTCTTCCTCGACTGGCTGATACTTATCCCAACCCTGAATAGAGATATTTAAAGCCTCAGTTTTTTCAATATCTAGCGGGGTGACATCCGCATTTGCATAGGCTTTTGTGACTTTGTCACTTTTTGCAGAAACTTGAAATGGAACGATATCGGGAGGTAGACATTGTGAGTCATTACACACCATAAATTCCACCTCAACTTCAATTACGGCATCCAGATCATGAATATTCAGAGATTGGACAAAAACAGCTTCATCCTTGAAGTATTTAATATCCATACCAAAAACATCATCGTACACCGCTGGAATATCAGGTTCTGAAGTGTTCCCTATCAATTCATATTTTTCCGGGGAGGAAGTAAAACTGAAAGTGGTAGAGATTGGACCATCCTCACCTATTTCCTGAGCATAAACATGCCAGCCTTTTTCGATCTTTGCGGTAAAGACAAGATTATAAATACTGTCGTTTTGCTTATCCAAATGGGCATCCCATTTAACTGGATCTTCGATCTGATCTTGTTCTTCTGTGGAATTGAATACCTGAGCCTGGGTGTTAAAAAATGCAACTAAAAAAAAGAATGGGATCAATAAATATTTCATACGGAATAAGTGATTTTTATTATTTTTTGTGAAGGATCTGTAATTGCAAAACGGGCATCAGCCCGGTGGTTAACTACCCAAACAATTTTACCTTCAGAACAAAGCAACCATATATTTTCCTTCTCCGGCAAAGACAATTTTTCGTCCTTAAAGAAGTCGCTTAACTTTTTCTTTCCTTTCATTCCAAAGGGATAAAAAATATCGCCTACTTCCCATTTCCTCAAGGTAAGAGGATATTTTAAATATTCCCTGGCAACATAGATACAATTGAGGGGAGTTTCAGAGATCTTTTCAACATCATTAAAGCTAAAAGTTCCCATTGGAAGCATTTCAAATTCTTCTCCTTCCAAGATGCTATAAACTTCATTTTCCATTAATTCTGGTTTCTCCGTCAGAATTAAAAATTCCCTGTCTTTTATCAATCTATGGGTTTCAGAAAAAACCATTTTTCCCGGTTGTGCTTCCAAAAGATGATGAACATCATCCCATTCAGTAAATCCGTAAGGTTTTAATAATTGGTACAAAACTGCTTTAGGATTGGGTGTTTTTTTTAATATGTCAATTTTAAACTGGAGGCCATAATTTGTTTTTGAAACAATTTCCGGATATAGAAGGTCTATATAATCTTCGATTAAATCCATACTCTCATTCAAATGAATCTGAGTTTTAGCAAAACTTTCCAGTAAATGCGGATTGATCTCTTGCATCACAGGAATAATTTGATGCCTAATCTTGTTCCGGAGATATTTGGAAGATATGTTGCTGCTGTCTTCCGTCCATTTGATGCTATTCTGCGAGGCATAATCCCCAATTTCCCTTCTTGAAAAATTTAATAACGGTCGTATAATTTTATTATTTTCAGGTTTTATCCCAGTCAAACCTTCCAGCCCTGTTCCGCGGATCAAATTTATCAGAAAAGTTTCCAGATCGTCGTTAGCATGATGTCCTACCAAAATATAATCATAATTTAAAGCAGAACTCAAATCCTCAAACCAATTGTATCGCAATTCCCGCGCTGCCATTTGAATAGAAATTCCTGCATCTTCAGCATAAGATTTGGTATCAAAACTTTCTGTAAAAACCTCCACCTCCAAAGCATCGGCCAAATCGACCACAAAATTTTCATCGGCGTCACTTTCGTCCCCGCGCAGATTAAAATTACAATGAGCCATGGAAAACTTCAATTTGGCCTTTTTACAAAGATGTGCCAGCACAACGCTGTCTATTCCGCCGCTTATGGCAAGCAACAATTTAGTGTTGCACAAATAAGGAAATTCTGATTTTATGAGGTTTTTAAAGGCTTTTTCCATAGAATTCAAAGATACAAAATCCAAAAGTCAAAAGTCAAATTCCAAATCTGGGTATTTCGTTTTAATTTGTGAAATTTGAGTTTTCTGTTTAGGGTTTAGGGTTTAGGGTTAAAAATAATACTGAACCAAAGCAAACGTACACAATCCGTTTTAATCCACGCAATTCCTGTTTTCTGTGTTCTTTTTACTCATTACTCAATACTAAATTCTCAATACAAATTTCTTCCAAATTTTGAATTTTGAATTTTACATTCAGAATTTTGAATTCAACGAATCCCGCATCGCTTTGGCCTTGAGCAAACACTCCTCATATTCCAATTCGGGAATAGATTTGGATGTGATTGCCCCACCTACCGAAAAAGACACATATTTCTTTTTTGAACTATAAAGGATGCTGCGAATCACCACATTAAAATCAAAATCACCATCAGGAGTAAAATACCCAACGGCTCCGCTGTACAATCCACGTTTGGTTTCTTCAAGTTCTTCGATGATCTTCATCGCTGATATTTTTGGTGTTCCCGTCATACTTCCCATCGGGAAAGTGGCCCGTAAAATTTCAACCGGTGGAATTTGAGGTTCTATTTCTGCAGATATGGTGGAAATCATTTGATGTACCTGATTAAAGGAATATACCTTACAGAGTTCTTCTACTTTTACGCTTCCCCTCTTTGCTATTTTGGAAAGATCATTGCGCACGAGGTCCACGATCATCACATTTTCTGATACTTCTTTCGAATCCTTTGACAATGCTTCCGCAATTTTAGCGTCCTCCATTATATCATTTTCCCGCCTTGCCGTACCTTTAATAGGTTCTGAAGTTATTTTTAATCCTTCCTTTTTTAAATAACGCTCAGGCGATGCCGAAAGCAGGTAATTATTCTCCAGTTTCAAAAAAACCGCAAAAGGAGAGGAAGAAATTTTATTTAATTTTTCAAAAACCCCTATCGGATCAATTTCCATGTTTTCTGCATAAAACTCCTGACAAAAATTTGCTTCGTAAAGATCGCCGCGATGAATATAACCCAGTAATTTGTTTACTTTCTGAAGGTACGCCACCCGTGAGATCCTGGCGTTAATTGCTTCTGTTTGTTGTCTATTTTCTAATATCTCATCTCTATGATCTACTTTCTCACCTCTAACATCTCCATTCTCATATCTATTGACTTCCTCAAAATCATCATCCATTTCGTCGTCCACCATTTTTAAATAGTGAAGTTCCAATTTGTCGTCTTTTATCAGAAATATTTTTGCAGGTTGAAAAAAATAAAGTTCAGGAAACTGGAGTCCGTCAAAATTATTCGAAGTTAAATTTTCAGTGTCATTTTTGAGATCATAAGAAAGATAACCAAAGATCCAATCCTTGGTAGATTCCTGATATTCTTGAAGCCGATCAAAAGCACCCTGAGCATCAGTTTTTATTGCAGTAAAAGCTTGAACCGCTAAAATTTGATCAAAATTTGAAGTTTTTTGGGGATAATTATTGCTGTCCATCCAAACAATTTCTTCAAATTGATCACTCCAGTTAAGCAGTTTTTTTTTAAATTCTGTGGAATTACTTAAATGATATTCTTTTCTAGTACGCACTTAACTTTCAATTTCGTGTGCAAAGGTAGTCAGGACATCTTCTATCCCCAAATCCAGGATCTCATTTAGCACTTTATCATCTTCAAAATTATCTTTAAACGAAGGGAAACTAAAACTTTCTATCACCTGGCCACCAAATCTGGGTAAGATCTCCTTGGTATACTCCAAAGCTGCTGCAGCACCCCGAACACCATTTGAAGTGCTTGTAAGCAAAATTTTCTTTTCAGCCAGAAAATTCCTGTCTATTCTCGAAAGCCAATCGATGATATTTTTAAAGAATGCAGAAACATTCCTATTGTGTTCATTTACAGAAATAATTAAAGCATCATGTTCATCTATTAAATTTTTTATTACCTGTACATCAACGGGAAACCTCCTCTCCTTTTGGAGATCGACACTGAACATTGGAATTTCAAAATCGGTAAGCCGGATGATTTTAATCTCATGGCCCTGAATCCGATTTGCAATATGAGTTAGAAATTGATGGTTGATAGAAGTACTGCTATTTGATCCGGCAAAGGCTAGAATTTTTTTCATACAATTTATTTGAAAGTCTTCAAAAATACCTAAAATTTTTTTAGAGTTGAAAAACAATCATCTGATTTTTCAATTCTGAAAATTCATTTTTATCAGATTAAATTGTTTTTAAAGTGATTTGGAATTTTAAAGCCTCTAATATAGTTTCTCTTCAAGTTTTCGCTTTTATTAACCGCAAAGAAAGCGAGTAATTCATTGCGGCCTTAGATGTTAAAAAAAAGAATTATTGAATATTTTTAGAAAAATAGAAGAAGTGAATTCAACCTAAAGAAAATTCGAAATTGTTGATTTTAAGACACTTTTAATTTTTCTACCTTTTTTTTGACTCATTCTTTAAAATCAAGACTTATCTTTGCCGTTAATAAAAAATAGAATCCCTTTGACTTTTCACGATTTAAATTTAAATACGCCCCTCTTAAACGCTTTAGAAGATCTGAAGTTTGATACGCCAACTCCTATTCAGGAACAGGCCTTTTCTTCAATAATGTCCGGGAAAGATATTGTGGGGATCGCACAAACGGGTACAGGTAAAACTTTTGCCTATATGCTTCCTATTTTGAGGATGCTAAAATATTCTGAACAAAAAAATCCACGTGTACTTGTTTTAGTTCCAACACGGGAACTTGCCGTTCAGGTTGCCGAAGAAATTGGAAAACTGACAGCTTATATGAACACCCGTGTTGCGGCGGTTTATGGTGGAACAAACATCAATACTCATCACCAGGATATGCTACAAGGCCAGGATATTGTGGTGGCCACTCCGGGTAGATTGTACGATCTTATTTTAAGACGGGCAATTCAGATGAAGTCCATTCAAAAATTAGTTATTGATGAAGTAGATGTAATGCTGGATTTGGGTTTCAGGTTTCAAATTATCAATATCCTTGAATTATTACCACTTAATAGGCAAAACATCATGTTTTCGGCGACTATGACAGAGGCCGTGGAGGAATTGATAGATGCAAACTTTAAAACTCCCGAGAAAATTTCAGTGGCAATAAGTGGAACTCCATTAGATAATATCGAACAACGGGGATTTAAGATCCCAAATTTCAATACTAAGGCGAACTTTTTAAAACACCTTCTTTCCGATAAGGAAACTTATACAAAAGTGCTTATTTTCGTTGCCTACAAACGCAAAGCCGATCGTCTTTTTGAACTTTTATCTGAAAATTTTCACGAAGACTGCGCTGTAATACATTCAAATAAAAGTCAGAATTACCGATTGCGAAGCATTCGACAATTTGGGGATGGATTTAACCGTATTTTAGTAGCTACGGATGTGATGGCCCGCGGATTGGATATTGAAAATGTGTCACACGTTATAAATTTTGATACCCCTGAATATCCAGAAAATTATATGCACCGGATTGGGAGAACAGGACGTGCCGAAAAACAAGGAATATCAATTCTGTTGACCACCGAAAAAGAAGCAGAAAATCTTGAGAAGATTGAGCATTTGATGGAGATGAGAGTTCCTCAATTTGAATTGCCGGAGGAAGTGGAAGTTTCAACCGTATTAATTCCGGAAGAACAACCAAAGATCTTTGAAGGAAACAATCCGGGAAAAAAAGGTGATCTGGATGCTCCGGGTCCTGCTTTTCACGAAAAATCAGAATTAAACCAAAAAGTTAACCTCGGTGGCTCTTACCGTAGAGAAATTGCAAAAAAATACAAGAAACCTAAAACCAGGGGTGACAAAAATTACAACAAAAGGAATAAAAAATAAATAGGTTTTTTGATCTTAATATGGAGTTGGAAGTAAACAAATTGCTTGTATATAAGTTACAAAATGAGAAGTTAAGCATTGGCGTAAAATTGACAGGTGCCGAATTGTGCAGCATCAAAAACATCAAAACCGGAACTGAATATCTCTGGCAGGCAAATCCTGAAATATGGAGTAGCCATGCTCCTAACCTTTTCCCGATAATCGGAGAATTGAAAGATGGAGAATTCTTTTATGATAATCAAGCCTACCATTTACCCAGACACGGCATTATCAGGAATAATAGCAATATTCAGCTAAAGGAACAAAATTCTGATTCCTTGATTTTCTACCTGAAATATTCCGAAGAAACTTTAAAAAGCTATCCTTTCAAATTCAATTTTGAAATTAAGTTTCAGCTAAAGGATAAATCTCTGACTGTTTTCTATAAAATCACCAATTTAGATTATAAACCTATGTATTTCTCGGTTGGTGGACATCCGGCTTTTAATGCTCCCTTAAGCGAAGGAGAGAATTATGAAGATTATTATTTGGAATTTGACCGGAACCTGGATCTGAATACCTATTTGTTAAATGAGGAGGGATTGATATCTTCGGAAACCAGAACTGTAATTCGAAATAACAACAAAATTGGGCTTCACAAGCATTTATTCGATACTGATGCTTTGATCTTTAAAAATATCGAATCTAAAAAAGTGGCTTTAAAGAGTAAGAATTCGGGAACGGTTTTGACAGTGGAATATAGAGATTTTAAAGATTTAGGCATCTGGGCCAAACCAGCAGCGCCATATGTTTGTATTGAACCTTGGTTGGGATATGCAGATATGGAGGGAACTTCGCAGGATCTAAAAACAAAAGAAGGCATTATAGAATTAATGCCTTCTGAAACTTTTAATGCCTCATATACTATTACAATAGCCTAAGGCAATAAGATTTATAATTAGCTTCTGTTTTTCTTTTTCGCTTCTTTCGCAGCGCGTTTCTCTTTTAAACTCAACACAGGTTCCTTCTTAGCTGAATTTTTTGAAGGGGATTTTTCTTTTGCCATGATTTCTGATTATTTCATTTAATTAATTAAAAGTATGAAATCTTATGATATCTCCACAGAAATTTTTAATATTTCAGAAATAAACTACTCAATCCTGACCTGGTATAAAATAAAGCAAAGGCAAAAAGAACCTTAAATTTTAAATAAATTATTCATAAAAAATCCCGGAAACTATGTTTCCGGGATTTTTTATGAATTTTGAATTTTGAACTTTGAACTTTGAATCTTGAATCCCCTAAATATGCATTGCTCTGTCTCCGGTAGCTGCCATTGCTGCTTCCTTTACGGCTTCAGCATAGGTTGGATGCGCGTGGCTCATCCTGGCGATATCTTCGGCAGAAGCTCGAAATTCCATAGCTGTTACTGCTTCAGTAATCAAATCAGCAACACGGGCACCTATCATGTGAACCCCTAAAACCTCCTCGGTCA
>Ga0307486_1000715_pt1 | contig 28339 bp, 11 predicted proteins | sample CBIW02metaG_FD_203663 | JGI IMG/M metagenome (GOLD analysis project Ga0307486, IMG submission 203663) | Sea-ice brine microbial communities from Beaufort Sea near Barrow, Alaska, United States - CBIW 0.2 | ecosystem: Environmental > Aquatic > Marine > Coastal | place: USA: Alaska | collected... | reverse complement strand
GGCAGCAAAGGTAGCGTTGGGCATGTCAAGGTCTTCCGGATGGTCAGTGTGAGAACTTCCATCCTGGAGGACCTTGACACCCAACTCAAAGCCAACGCCCGCGACAGGCCTACACTCTCATCTGCGAAGAGCCACATATGGGAATCATCCAATTTCTCAGATCGATTTCGCAGTGACCAGCGAGCACTTGACCGATGGACGAGTAAAAATCAAGGTATCTCAATTGCACGCTGGGGAGTTGACTTGACCACATCCGGCGAGTCTGGAGGACATTCGCCGACATGCTTTGCACGCCACGTGATAGAAATGTCAGACGCACAATCTATGGTGATTGTCCATGAGGGAAAACTTGCTAACTACGAGCGAACATGAAGAAGTCGAGCGAGTGCTCAAAAACTTCGAACGGGACTGGGCGCCGCGAATGTCGGGGGTTTCCCTCGTCACGGAACTAAATGTTCCGCGAGATGAAGTCAATGCCCTGCTCGACGCTTTTGGCACGCTGATGAATCATCGCCGGAGTCTACTCCTCGGCGGCGTAAAAAGCGTTCCTGCGTGCGTCGCCGTGGCCCTCACGGCTTCCGCCGTAGAAGCCTACGAAAGCGGAGGTTTCTGGCCAGGGTTCTTCGGGAGGCTCGAGTGCTATGGGGGCGCGGAGGCACAAACGGCGTGGGGCGGTGCCTTTCTCTACGCAGTAGACCACTTCGACCTACCTCCATTTAAATCGGATGATCGCCGTTACATAGGTCCGATCGTGGCTCATGCCGGAATCCCGAACTATTGCCTCTCCGACTACTTCTTGGCACTGGATATGGCTATACGTCGAGTAGGTTCCGATGCAGACACAATTGCGTCCTGGGCGGTACCGCGCGTCGACACCGCACTCGCCAACATTGATCGCCCAGTGAGGACGTTCCTCGCGAGGGGCGACGAATTTTCCGTCGACTTCATTGACCGCAGCATCGACCTTCTCTTGCGGCTCAATCGTGACGAGGACCCTTCCCAAGCACAGCTCCCCGAAAGGGTTGTTGTCGCTGCTCGTCAACACCTTGAAGGGCTCGCAAAGCGTGGCAGACTCCCGCGTTCGATGAGTGATGATCTAGTCGAAGCCCGAGCCAAGCTTTCCCTGGACCCGTTGGAGGGGGAACTAACGCTCACGCTGCCTGCGATTCCGCGAGTGGACGAAGATCTCGTTTGGAACATAGCTAGTAGCGACACGGTCGACGTTGTAGTTCCGGCGAAGCAAATGGGTGGTCGGCACATCGGCGTTCGGGAAGCTACGTTCGCGATTCGCCGACCATCGCGCAGTCTGACAATCACGGCGCATGGCGTCGATCGCGTTCAAGAAATCGACCTCGTTGACCCCGACGATCCAATTCTGTTCTTCAATGATGCGGGCGAGCCAATCTCTGCTCACCTTCCGCTACCCGGCACCCAAGTCTGGGCACTTTACGCCCCGCCATCTACCGGCCTGGACCCCGGACTCGAGGCGTGCGTCTTGCAAATTGCCCCCGCCCCGCTGGGATGGACTGGGTGGAGCCTCGCACTCCTGGACCTAAAAGGCGTATCAGCCATCAGCCTCGGCGACACGAAGCCGTCACACCCGATACGCAACGACTGGCGGGTATCACTCGAGACTCATGCCACTGCGAGTCATGTCCGTTCCAGCGGGCTTCCGATCCACTCTGTGCGACCTACTGTCCATATACCCGATGGGGTCGACGCAGTTTGGCGTTTGACCGTCGTCGACATTGCCACACATGCCACCGTCACAGCACGCGACGTCCGGTCGAGTGCGGATGTTCACGACACAACGGATCCGTTTCTGGGCTTGCCGAGTCCGGTAGTCGGTACCTTCGCCGTGAGCATGCGCGGCCCGCTGGGTAAAGGGATCTCGCGCACTATCGCTATTGCGGAAGGCCTTGTCGTCGAATGCTCGACTTCGCTGCGACTCTTTACCCGTGATGGGCTGTCTGCAGCCGAGATGGATCTGTCTGGTGCCGATCTGAATGTGGCTCACCCAGTGCTCGGCTTCACCGCTCAAGACGTCGAGAAGTCAACCACCATCGCGTCAGGCGGTTTCGAACTTGAACTGTTGGCCACCCCGCCGGCGATGGCAATCGCATTGGCGTTGAGCGGAACCCCAGGGCCCTGGGAGCACACGGCACTTCGCTGCGCCAGTGAGGACATCGCGAGCACCGAACTCATTCTGCGGCTGCCGCGGTCAGCCGCGACAAGCCTCAGAGTTGTTTCGGACGACGGGCGCACTCTCTACACGCTCGAAGAGACGACCGCTACCTCGAAGGCAGGAGACGGCCACCAAGCGCAGTTTAAGCTGAGAGCTATCGCTGACGTCGTAGCGACCGCTGGCTCTTGCACAATCGAGCTCGGAGACGAGCGACGCATCAGGCTGCTCCGCATCGCTCCGCGAGTCCTCGCCCACGGCGCACTTGAAACCCAAGCCGGGGTGCAACTGGTCGATTTTGCCGGTGGCAGTGTCTCTGCACGCGTGTGGTCTCTCTTTGAGCCGTTGATAACGCCGGTTGATTTACGGGTTCCCGCCGACGGCCACCTCGTGTTCCCATCGGAGCTAGCTGAATGCGGCGCGGTCGCGATCGCACTTACCCCTATAGATCCGTGGACTCCATCGGCTCCGCCGATAAACCCTCGCAGGTTCGAGGATCACTACATTTGGCGAACGGTTCCGGATTTCGGTAGAGACAGCACGCTTGCGCTCGCGGGTGCTGCGTCCACGCCGATTGCACTATCTTTCGACGAGGCTTGGGCTCTGCTTGGCGTCCGCGCGCACGCGCCGCGACACATGTATAAGCACGATGTCGTTGATGTCCTCACGTCCGAGCTCCGGCGACGCCCTACAGAGGCAATCGCTTCGCTAGGTGCGTCGCCTCATTCTGGTGCGGAAAGCGTCGCTCTGCTCGTTGCCTCGGGGCTGATCTGGACAAACGTCGAAAGCCGCGATGAGGTCGAGAGTCTGAACCTTTCCGATGAAGATCTCGCAACGGCAATAGCGGCAAGCCCTCTTGCGGGCGCACTTCTTGCTACACGATATCTCTCTGGCGACGATAGCCCCGAGAAGTTCACAGAAAGCTGGGCGGCGGCGGTCGAGAACCTCGGTGACGCCTTTCGCGAAATACTCACCGGCAAGCCTGACCCACATGCCTCGGACGGTCGACTCGCTGACACACGATTTCTCGACCGAAAAGACCGCGAGGAGTACACGCAGTTGGTCGCGCAACTGAATGTGGTTCCAAGGGCGGCCCTCGACGCAGATACCCGGTTCGCGGGCGCTCTGGAAATCTTCGGCCAACGGCGTCGCACCTCAGTTACCAAGGCCAGCGGCGATGCATGGACACTCGCGAATGCAGTTGTTGGCAAGTTAGAAAAACTTGGGGCGACTCCACTTGCTGGGGCAATATCGGCGCGCACCGTGGATCGTCATGCCGAACTGCCGGTAGCGAGCCTCGGCACAGTGTCGCTTGCGTTCGCCGTGCTCGCCCGCCTCGCCTCAAGAGGGCTGACTGAGGCTATCACTGCCATCCCAACGCTTCGCCCTCACCTTGAAACTCTTAGCCGGTATGCCCCCCGTCTGCTTATTTCCGACATCATTTTGGCAGAAGCACTTGTGTGTGCACTTCTTGCCCCTTCACATCCCACATTCACGCAACTCAACGCCAAGGACTCCGCCCAATGACACACTCACAATTGGATCCCATCGAGACCTCCAATGCCATATCGCGGGACTACCGTCGCTATCTGAATTCCCTGCTTCCGCTGCGTGACGCTGCGCTTGGAGGGGCGCTCACCAGGACCATCGAGTCAACGCCGATGCTTACTCGCGGCCCCTATCTCGAGGCAACACCCCCGTACAGTGCTGGCGCATCACTTCAGGAACTCATCACCGAGGGCGTCCTGCCGGACACGATGAAGCGCTTTGACAGCCCAGAGCTACCACTCAACCGTCCGCTTTACTCACACCAGGAATCCGCGACTCGCAAAGCTCGTGCAGGTCGCAATGTGGTGGTCTCCACTGGCACTGGATCAGGAAAGACCGAGAGCTTTCTTATACCGATCCTCGGGTCACTGGCTGACGAGCTTTCGCAAGGAGACATCACCCCCGGAGTACGCGCGATCCTCCTCTACCCAATGAACGCGCTCGCGAACGATCAAGTTAAGCGGCTGCGAAAACTGCTGGCTAACACCCCCGAAGTTACCTTCGGACGATACGTGGGAGATACCCCTCAAACCGCGTCCGACGCACAGGCACGCTTTCAGGATCAAAACCCGGGCGAACCCCGGCTTCCCAATGAGTTGCTCTCACGAGACGAGATGCAGGTTACCCCGCCTCACATCCTGCTGAGTAACTACGCGATGCTCGAGTATCTACTGTTGCGCCCATCCGACATGGATCTCTTCGAGGGCGCTCACGCTGGAACCTGGAAGTTCATCGTGATCGACGAAGCCCACGTTTACGATGGAGCACGCGGCTCCGAACTCGCCATGCTCATGCGTCGTCTGCGTCAGCGTGTGGCTGGGGAGACAACACTGCAGTGCATCGCCACAAGCGCGACGGTTGGCGCCGACACGAACCCCTCCGCTGTCACTGACTTTGCATCCAACTTATTTGGGGAGCCGTTCGAATGGGCGGGGGACGTTTCCTCGCGGAACGACCTCGTTGTCGCGGAGCGAGTACCGATTCCCACTGGAACTTGGGGCCCTCTCAATCCAGATGATTACTTGATGCTCGGAGCGGCCGAGAACTTGGATTCTGCGATTCTTGACCTCGTACCAGCCAGTCTCGAGTTCATGGAAGCTGCTGAGGCACTGCGCCACGAGCACTCCATGGTGACACTTCGCACGATGTTGAAATCACGTGTCGCGGACCTTGAAAAGGTCGCAGGGCGCCTGGGTGGTGCGTGGACGCCGCACGACTTGGTTCCCCTCGTAGACGTAGGTGCTCGCGTAATTGACGCCTCAGGGGTTCCTGTCCTCTCGGGTCGCTATCACCTATGGGTGCGTGCAACTGAGGGGGCATTCACATGCCTCGATCCAAATAAGCCACACCTCACCCTGGCCCGTCACGAGGAATGCGAAACATGTAATCGTCCTAGTTACGAGTTGGCGGGCTGTGTACGATGCGGAACCCCCTATGTCCTCGGGATTGAGAAGCCTCAGGGCAAGGGATTGCCGCCAATCTTCACTCCAAGGCAAACGGCAACAGAAAACCGATCATGGATCGCACTGTCGGAGATGTCAGGCGAGGTCGACGAAGACGACGATGCTTGGGGCGACGATGCCGCAGACGTCAAAGACTCGATCGAACTCTGCGTCGACTGCGGGACGATTAATACACAGGGATCAGTTTCATGTGCGGCCTGCAACCGGAGCTCCCTCCGTCACGCGCGGCTCGCCTCCTCCCACAGCTCGGAACTCCGCGGGTGCGTCGCCTGCGAGAGTCGGTCACCGAATGACGTCCGCCGTCTTGACTCCGGTCAAGATGCCTCGACCGCCGTGGTCGCCACATCGCTGTACCAGCACCTCCCCCCAGACACCGGTGCAGCCCAGGACCTGCCGGGCGAGGGGCGCAAGTTGCTAATCTTTAGCGACTCCCGTCAAGGCGCAGCGTTCTTCGCCCCGTATCTCGAGACGTCGTATCAACGCATCCTCCAGCGCCGCCTGCTGCTGCATGGGATTCGCGGAGCTAGCGCACGCGAGCAAGCCCCCGCCCTGCTCGATGACGTAGTGGCGGTTGCTTGTGATGAGGCCACATCATATGGCCTCTTTCAACGTCGTGATTCGCGGCAGAAGAAGGAGCGCCAGGTCGCTCTTTGGCTTGCCCAGGAACTTGTGGCGATGGACTCACGGCAGTCACTCGAGGGTCTGGGCCTAATCCGATTTGAACTTCACGAGCCCGAAGAGATCGCAAACTTGGAAGTGTGGGCGTCGCTGGGACTCAGTCCGCAGGACGGAGTTGCTCTCGTGAGTGAACTTCTGCGCATCGTTCGCCTCCAAGGCGCGGTGCGGTTCCCCGACAACGTCGATCACTCAGATGAGGCCTTCGCACCACGCCTCGGCCCCGTCTATATCCGCAACTACGAAGCGGATACCAAGTTGCTCGCATGGAGCCCAGCTTCAAAACGGAACAACAGGCGGCTCGATTATGTCTCACGCTTACTTGCACGTACGAACTCTGACGCCGACCCCGCCGAAGTCCTTGAAGGGATCTGGAAGTACCTCGCCCGTTCCGCCGACGATCCGATCCTCGTCGCGAGCAATCACAAGAAATTCGGAACGGTGCGCCAGATCGACTACACATGGTTGACAGTGTGCCCCATCGAGGCTGGTGAAACCACCTACGTGTGTGATGTCTGTAAGCGACCGGCATCAGTGTCAGTCCTCGGAATTTGCCCTGCATATCGCTGCGAAGGAACTCTCGAGTCACGCATTGTCAGCACCCCAGAGGAGGACGAGAGTCACTATCGATCGCTCTATCGTGACTTCGAGCCTATCCCGCTAACCGTCAAGGAACATACTGCGCAGTGGACTTCAGAGCAGGCAGCCGTGATCCAAAATGACTTCGTTAAGGGACGCCTCAACGCGCTGAGTTGTTCGACCACATTTGAACTTGGCGTGGACGTGGGCGAACTCCAGGCAGTACTCCTGAAGAACGTCCCCCCTCGAACTGCCAATTACGTGCAACGTGCGGGGCGTGCGGGACGCCGCACCGCTAGTGCCTCACTCGTGGTCACCATGGCTCAGCGCCGCAGCCACGACCTCGCTCAGTTTGCCGAACCCGAGAATATGATCTCAGGTGTAGTTAAGCCCCCAGTAGTGCCACTCGGCAATGCGCGAATTGACCGCCGGCATGCACATTCGGTTGTTTTGTCAGCATTCTTCCGTTGGGCATTTCTGGTCCGCGCCACCAAGTGGCGCAAGTCCGGAGAATTCTTTTACCCTGATCCCGCGGCACCCGATGCGCTGGAATTGCTTCCCGGGTTCATCGCCGAGAACGGTAGCGAGTTGCGCCTGGAGCTTGAGGCGGTGTTGCCGCGATCGGTTCAGGATGAGCTGGACGTCGCTAACGCAGGTTGGGTCGAGATCTTGCTCGGAGCGCTTGCCGACGTGCGGGCTGAAGTCGAACAGGAGATCGACTACTTCGAGGCTGCTCGAAAACAAGCCTTCGAGGAACATCGAGATCAAAGTTCATCTGCCTATGGTCGAGTTATCAAGACGTTGCGGGAGCGGGACCTACTAGGGTTCCTAGGTTCGCGAAACATCCTTCCCAAATACGGCTTCCCCAGTGATGTTGTCGAACTCAAGACCAATCTGAGCGGCACCACGCAAGGCAATAACCTCGAACTCAATCGTGATCTAGCGCAAGCGATCTTCGAGTTTGCCCCTGGATCTCAGCTTGTTGCTGGTGGTTTGAAGTGGACCTCAGCCGGCGTCTACCGGCTTCCAGACAAGGAACTCGTGAGTGGATGGATGGCCATCTGCGGTGAATGCGGGCTCTTCACCAAGGCGCTCACTCCGATAGAGACAGGCTGCACCGACTGCGGCGCTGCGTGGAAGCCTGCGGAGTACGCAGTTCCCGAACACGGATTTGTTGCGGACCGGAAGACCGAGAAGCCAGGCCTCAAGCCGCCACAACGCACATGGAGCGGTGACACCTACCACCTGGGGGGAGGTGCCGCCATGGGCGAAAGGATCGACGTAACACTTTCGAACGGGCAGACTTGGACGATGCAGGCGGAGGCTCGGTCTCGTCTGGTCGCCGTCAGCACCGGCAATGGAGGCGGGTTTGTCATTTGCGACTGGTGCGGCCGTGGCTGGGCGCATGGGGCTAAGGGGTTCCCTAAGTCCCACCGGCACGCTTGGAAAGACAAGGACTGTACCGGCCCCCTCAAGCGTCGCTGGCTCTCACATGAGTACGAGACCGATGTGCTAACAGTGACCTTTGGTGGTCAAGCGGCTAACAACGGCACCCAATGGAGCACGCTCTACGCCCTTCTCGAGGGTGCGGCTGAGGAACTTGGAATCGCGCGAGACGACCTAGACGGCACTATCGCCACTAGCAAGTCTTCGACGCGACTCGTGCTCTTCGACACTGTGCCTGGTGGCGCAGGCGGAGCTTTGCGCGTACAGGAATCTTTCGCCGCTGTCGTGAGACGCGCGCTGTCCAAGGTGACCAACTGCGAGTGCGGTGAGGAAACCTCGTGCTATTCGTGCCTGCGTGGCTTCCGAAATCAAACGCGGCATGAGGTCCTGTCCCGCGGAGCAGCAATGGAAGAACTTCAGTTGCTAAGCGAGGCCCTGCGATGAGGTGCACCGCTAACGTCCACAACACGTCCACCCAGAAAGGTCGATCATGACGAAGGTTCCCGAGATCCTAGAAAAAACACGACAGGCTGAGGCGGTCGCACTCTTAAAACGCTATTTCGCCACGAAGGACGGACAAGCCACCCACACGGGGTCTCATTTCGACATTGTCGGCCACCCATGGAACGACCCCGCCCACGCAGACGAGATCACGTCGAGCGACTTGCTTGCGCTATCGACGCTCTCGGTTGCGGTGAAGGGCCGCTCGGCTATCGCCGCGACGAGCCCCGACTTTCAAACGCGAACCTCGGAATTATTGAAGCAGATTCCGCTGAACGCATCGCTGGGAGACCCCGAGGCATTTGACGAGTATCTCGCAGAGAATGGGCCAGGCCGAGAACTCTGGCGCTGCGTGGACGATGTCTGGGGTTTCGCCGGCACCTACACGAGCAAACTGCTAGCCCGAAAGCGCGCAAATCTATTCCCTGTCTACGACAAGAAAATCAAAGCGGCGTGGGCTCTTACGGGGCCCGGGGAGATATGGCGGCCGATGCACCAAGCTCTCAGTGCCGACGGTGGCGCACTAATGAAATATGCGGAAGAACTTCGAGTCGAGGCCGAGGTTAGTGAGGCAGTGTCCCCGTTGAGAGTTCTCGATTCCATTGTGTGGAGATGGCAAAAGGATCAGGACCGGTAACTAGCACCCGAAGAAAAACTAGCCGTTGGGGGTCGCCACCCCTGTTGTCGACCCCCAACAAACAAGACATTCCCGGCGCCAGTCAATAATGTCAGTTACCCCCGATAGGTTGAGTCCTGTGAACATCAGTGCTGAGACCAACAAGATCAACGTCGCCCCCGGCTCCACCGTCGTCATCCGTGACGAGGAATGGCTCGTTACCAACGTCGTCGAGACCGGCGACGGCCAGCTCCTGCACGTCCAAGGCATGGGCGAACTGGTACGCGGCACCACCGCTCAGTTCTTCGTCTCGATCGAGCAGCAGCACGGCACGGGCGTGACCGTCCTAGACCCGGCCGATGCCACCGTCACTGCCGACGGTTCCGCGAAGTATCGCGACAGCCGCCTCTGGGTGGAGGCGATGCTCCGCAAGACGCCGGTCCCCATCACGGACGATGCGCTCACCGTCTCGCCCCACATGCTCGCCGACCAACTCCCGTACCAAGCGGCAGCAATCCGCAAGGCTCTGGACCCGGACAACCTTCGTCCAAGAATCCTGCTCGCCGATGCCGTGGGCCTGGGTAAGACCATCGAGATCGGCATGATCCTGTCCGAGTTGGTGCGCCGCGGCCGTGGCGAACGCATCCTGATCGTGACCCCCCGACACGTGCTCGAGCAGATGCAGCAGGAGATGTGGTCCCGTTTCGCACTGCCGTTCGTCCGCCTCGACAGCGCGGGTATCCAACGCGTACGCCAGCAGTTGCCGGCCACCCGGAACCCCTTCACCTACTACAAGCGCGCAATCATCTCGATGGACACCCTCAAGTCCGACCGCTACCTCGCGCACCTTCGCAACGTGAAGTGGGACGCCGTCGTCATCGACGAGTCGCACAACCTCACCAACACGGCCACGCAGAACAACCGCCTCGCGCGCACGCTCGCCCCTACGGCCGATGCTCTGATCCTCGCCTCCGCGACGCCCCACAACGGCAAGCCCGAGTCCTTCGCGAATCTGGTCAGGCTCCTGGAGCCCACAGCAGTACGCCCCGACGGCACCCCTGACCCGGAGGAGACGAAGCGCCTGATCATCCGGCGCCACCGCAACAGCGACGAAGTCGCTTCATTCGTCGGCAGCAACTGGGCAGAACGCCTCGACCCCATCCACAAACTCATCGAGGCATCCCCCGCGGAGAACGCCGTCGCGCTGGAACTCGAGAACACCTGGCTTCACCCCGCGGGCGGCGCCAGCCCCTACTCGGGCAAGCAGGACGCGCTCTTCGGCTGGACCCTCGCCAAGGCGTTCCTCTCCAGCCCCGTCGCCCTCGATGACTCCATCACCAACCGCCTCAAGACCCTCGAGAACGCAAGCAGCGAGCGAACCACCGACGCCACCCAGACCGAGCGTGCCGCCCTGACCCGCCTCAAGGACCTCAACAACACCTCCCAGAACGCGAGCGCCAAGTTCGACGCCCTCGTGAAGTACCTCAAGGAGATTGGCGTCGCCAAGCGCTCGCCGATGCGCGCGGTCGTCTTCGCCGAGCGGGTCGCCACCCTCAAGTGGCTCACTGCAAACCTCCCCAAGGCACTCGGGCTCCCCGCGGACGCGGTCGGCATCATGCACGGCGCGCTGTCCGATGAGGAGCAGATGCGCCTCATCGAGAGCTTCAAACAGGAGTCCTCTCCCATCCGCGTGCTCGTCACGGGCGACGTCGCGTCCGAGGGCGTCAACCTCCACGCGCAGTGCCACCAGCTGATCCACTACGACATCCCGTGGAGCCTGATCCGCATCGAGCAGCGCAACGGCCGCATCGACCGCTACGGCCAGAAGCACTCCCCCCAGATCACCACCCTGCTGCTGAGCCCGGACGCCAACAAGTTCAAGGGCGACCTCAAGGTCCTTCGCAACTTGCTCGACCGCGAGCACTCGGCGCACACCGCGCTTGGTGACACCGCCTCACTTATGGACAAGTACTCCGTGGGCGACGAGGAGGAGGCCATCAAGCGCGTCCTCGCAGACAAGGCGAAGTTCGAGGACGTCGTCCGCACCGTCGACCAGGTAGTCGAGGAGGACACCATCGCCGCCCTCCTCGGGCTCGGCGCCGCGACCAGCGCACCGAACAGCACTCCAACCAGCGCCAGCCCGACAACGGCGAGCACCACCCAATCCACCGTCCACCCCGTCTCCTACCTCTACCCAGACTCGCTGTCGTACCTGCGCGACGCCCTCGACGCGGCGTTCCCCGACAAGACCGCGGACCTCACTGACAAGCCCGGCGAGGGCGGGGTGAAGTGGCGCGAGCACAAGGAGCACGGCATCGTCGAGTTCGAGCCGCCGCGCGACCTCCGCCAGCGCCTCGAGGCGCTTCCCCAGGACTACCTCCGCGATCGCGACGTGAAGACATCGTTCAAACTCGCCACCACAACAACTCACGGCAACCTCGAACTCGCCCGCGCCGTCAACGACGCCAAGGGCTCCAGCTGGCCCGCCGCTCACTTCCTCAGCCCGCAGCACCCGGTCATCGACTGGGCCACGGACCGCGCCCTCGCCCGCCTGGAGCGCAACCACGTTTACGCGATGCGCGGCGAGGTCGACTCCCCCACCGTTCTGCTCGTCGGCACGCTTACCAACAAGCGCGGCCACGTCGTCGCGACTAGCCACATGAGCGCCTTCCGCCTGACTCCCTCCTCCCAGCAGTGCGCGATCAGCACCTACCGCGACGCGGTGGACATGCTCGCTGAGCACGGTGTCACGCAGACAAGATCAAACAAGGGCGGCATCGCCAACCCGGACAGCCTCAAGTCTCTCGTCGGTGCCGCGGTAAGAGACTCCCGCGCGGCACTCGAGACCCAGCTCGACTCCGCCCGCCAGGCCACCACCGACCGCGTGGAGCGCTGGGCAGCTCGGGCCAGCACGTGGGAGGACGAGGCCGCAGCCCTCGACCAGACCCTCAACATCAAGACCAACCGCGTCACAGTCCAACATCTCGAGACTCTCATTGAAGACATGAGACCAGACCGCTTCCTGGTGCGCCCGCTGCTCGTCGTGGTGCCCGAGGACTACACCGGAGAGGACGCCTGACATGCCATCGTTCGAGTCGATCATCAACGAGGGCGACTGGGTCGGGGAACACTTCCTCACCTCCGACGGCAAGGCGTCGTTCAGCTCGCGCGTCGCCGAGCGCACCAAGCACTGGCGCGAGCAGGAGTCATCCCCGCTCACCCGGTTCTCCGCGTCACGCGGAACCATCGAGACCGCCCTTCAGGGATTCGGCGAGCAGGGCCTGAATGCTCAGAGCTCCAGCGGCCGGGGCTTGAGCGAATACAGCGCCGATGCCGACGCCACCGAGTCGCTTCACCGCCTCTACCTGGAGACCCTTGGGTACACGGGCGCCGGCTATTCCCTCAGCGAGTCGGGCCACGTCACGCGCGTAGGCTCCCCCGGCTTGGGCGACGCCGCGCCCCTGGCCATCGTCTCCGCCCGCCCGGCCGATGCTATCGAGGACCTCCGCGACAAGGGTCGCGACGGCCTGTGGTCACCCTTCGAGGGCAGCGACGGCAAGGAATCGCTGTCCCTCCCGGGGCTCGTCTCGCAGCTCTTCGCCGAGCCGGATGGCCCCACTTTTGTCCTGGTCCTCGCGGGCCGCTGGGCGCTACTCACGGAGAGCGCACGCTGGGCCGAGGGACGCTTCCTAGGAGTGGACCTGCAACTCGTGTCCGAGCGCAACGACGCCAAGCGCGGCGGCGAGATCGAGACCGCACTGAGCATTCTCAGCGCCGACTCGCTGGCGCCCGACGCCGAGGGCAACATCTGGTGGACCGGTGTCATCGAGGACTCCGTCAAGCACACCGTGGGCGTGAGCAAGGACCTGCGCGAGGGGGTGCGCCTGTCGATCGAGATCATCGCCAACGACGTGGTCTCGCGCCGCGCGCTGAAGGGACTCGACCCGCTGCCGCCCAGCGAGGCGCAACCGCTGGCCATGCAGTCGCTGCGGTATCTGTACCGAATCCTGTTCCTCCTCTACGCCGAGGCCTCACCAGAGCTGGGCGTGCTCCCGACGGGCACCGACGAGTATGACACCGGCTACAGCCTCGATCGTCTTCGCGAGTTGATCCTCACTGACCTCACCTCTCAGAAGTCAACCGAGGGCACGCACCTCTACGACTCCCTCGGGGTGCTGTTCACCCTGGTCGACCAGGGGCACTCCCCCGCCAAGCGGTCCGAGGACTCGGGGAACGACTCGCTCACGTTCGGCAGCCTCCGCGCGGACCTTTTCCTGCCCAAGGCCATCGGTCACATCTCAGCAGTCGGCCTCAGCAATGGCGCCCTCAAGGACGTGCTCGAGCGCCTCTTGCTCACCAAGAAGCAGAAGAGGCAGGACCGCGGCTTTATCTCGTACGCGGAGCTCGGAATCAATCAGCTCGGTGCCGTCTACGAGGGCCTGATGAGCTACACCGGATTCTTTGCCCAGGAGGACCTATACGAGGTCGCCAAGAACGGCGACGCATCCAAGGGCTCGTGGGTAGTGCCGACTCACCGCGCTGACGGAATCTCTTCGGCCGACTTCGTCACGTCCGAGGACCTCAAAACCGGCGAGATGAGACCGGTCATTCACCCAGCGGGGACCTTCGTGTACCGCCTCGCGGGACGCGAGCGCCAACAGTCCGCGTCGTTCTACACCCCCGAGGTACTCACCCGCTTTACCGTCAAGCAAGCCCTCGAGGAGCTACTCGACCAGGAGGGCGGCGTCACGACTGCCGAGGAAATCCTGAGCCTGACCGTCTGCGAGCCCGCTCTCGGCTCAGGCGCCTTCGCCATCGAGGCCACACGCCAGCTCGCCGCCGAGTACCTCAAGCGCCGTCAGAAGGAGACCGGGAAGGACATCCCGCCCGAGGACTACCAGCGCGAACTCCAGCGCGTCAAGGCCTACATCGCACTCCACAACGTCTACGGAGTCGACCTCAACGGCACCGCTGTGGAACTCGCCGAGATCTCGCTGTGGCTCGACACCATGGTCGAGGACCTGAAGGCCCCATGGTTCGGGTTGCACCTGCGCCGCGGCAACTCGCTGATCGGCGCGCGCCGCGCCGTCTACTCGCGCGACACCGTCAACTCCAAGGCGTGGCTCAAGCAGCCACCCAAGGACATCCCTGTCGCCGAACTGCTGGAAAACGCCGCGCAGGGGAAAGTCGCGGGCCAGATCTCCGGTCAGATCTTCCACTTCCTGCTGCCCGCCGAGGGATGGGGCGCCGCAAGCGACTCCAAAGAGGCCAAGGCCCTAACGCCTGAGGCGACCAAGGCTCTCAAGGACTGGCAGCGCTCCATCCATCGCAAACCCACGCGCAAGCAACTAGACGACCTCCAGGAGCTCACGTACCGCGTCGAGGCGCTTTGGCAGATGGCCGCTCGCAGGCTACGGATCGCGAACGATCAGACGCGGCGCGGTATCGACGTGTGGGGGCGCGAGGCCACCGAGCAGGTCGCTGTAGTGTCGCGCGAGCAGATCGAGGGGTCGCTCGCGGATGCCAATTCCGCTTACCGCCGAGTCCGCACCGTGATGGACGCCTGGTGCGCCCTGTGGTTCTGGCCCATCGAGTCCGAGGTCGCGCCCCCAAGCCTGGACGAGTGGATCGCGACATGCTTCTCGCTACTCGGTCGCGCACCCGAAGCCCGCTTGCGCGGAAATTTTGCCACCGACACCCTAGGCTCAACGGACTCGTGGGAGGAATTGGACCAAGCCGAGCTGACCGACCTTGGACTAGCAGGTGCAGTCACTTTTGAAGCCACCGTCGAGAAGAGTCCTTGGCTAGGCATCGCGGTTGCAGGTTCGACAGATCAGGGCTTCTTCCACTGGCAGTTCGAGTACCCGCAGGTATTTGCCCTCGGCGGATTCGATCTTCAAGTCGGAAACCCCCCATGGGTACACCCAACATTCTCCGAGAACCTTGAGCTCGCCGAGTTCGATCCGTGGTGGCAGTTGAAAGGGGATGTTCCTGCAAGCGCACTCAGGGCGCGTCGTGAACTAGCCCTAACGGACGTCGCCGTCCAGCAGCATCTAGTTGAGGAAGAGTCGAAGATGTTGGCGACGCGTCAGTTCCTAACTGCCGTCGCGTACTTTCCGCTGCGCGGAGGAGGCTCACCCGACCTGTATCGGTCATTCATGGAGATCTCGTGGCGCAACGCGCGACAGATCGGAGTCTCCTCGCTAATCCACATGGACTCGCACTTCACGGACGAGAAATCGGGCGCTTTACGCAGGGCCACCTATAATCGGCTCAAAAGACACTTTCATTTTATAAACGAGTTCCACCTCTTCGAGATTCAGAACCAGCGAATGTTCAGCGTAAATACGTACGCTCATCCAAGACGGCACGTGAACTTCCTTCACGCCGTCCGCCTCTACCACCCATCGACTGTTGAACGCTCGCTCTCCCATGATGGAAGCGGCCCCGCTCCCGGAAGCACTGACACATTGGGCAACTTCGACGCGTCGCCTCATGCCTCGCGTATCAGTGTGGTCACCGACGAGACGCTATCGATATGGGCCGGAGTTTCTTCAGTCAATGACGGCGATATGGCTGCACCAAAGATGCTATACGTATCCAACGCCGAACTCACTGACGCAATCTCGAAAACGGTAGGATCTCCGACCCTTCTCGATTTGAATCCAAGGCTTGACAGCGGCATTGGGGGCGAAGCAGCACTCTTACCCGGAGCCCGCGTTGAATATGCGCGCTCTCATAGTTGGACCGAGACCCTGCTCGATGGCTCGCACATTGGCGTCAGTTGCCCCACTTTCAAGTGGCCAATCAAGGGTGCTTCAAATCCTCAGCACTGGAAGCTCGAAGATCTTGAGTCACTTCCAGTTCCATATGGGCATGTTTCGGCAGTCAAACTGCATGCCCGCTCAAGCAGTGAACCCTCTGATAGGTACCGTGTTGCATGGCGGCGGATGGCTGCCCCTACCGGCGAACGCACACTCTTCGCTACCATTCTTCCCCCTGGCTCGAAGCACTCCGACGGAATCACCTCGGCCGAGTTCAAACAGATCCGCGACCACGACATCTTGGTCGCGGTTGGAACACTGTCGTCATTGCTCATTGACTTCCGGGAGCGAGTCTCGGGCAAAGCGAACTTGCAGCCAAGTTCAGTTTTAGGTACACGAGCACTTTTCGACTCGAAAGTGGCGAGTAATATCGCATTGCGCGCTGCTCGACTGAACTGTCTTACCGCTGACTTTTCCGACCTATGGGCCGCGGCGTGGTCCGATCGTTGGGCTGCGGTCGAATGGAAGAGTGAAGATCGACCAGGTAGAGCCGCTTCCGAACTCGGTGCGACCTCAGCAATGTGGAAACGCGAGTATGGCCTCACTCGTGCGGATGACAGGAGGCAAGCTCTTCTTGAGAACGATGTTCTTGTCGCAATTGGGCTCGGGGTCTCGATCGACGCCCTCTGTCTCGCGTACCGAGACAATTTTGGAGTACTCAAGAGGTACGATCTGGCCCACCATTATGACGCCAACGGCAGACTCGTACCCAAAGAAGTCCTGAAGCTCTACAAGATTAAAGGCGACCATCTCACTCCCGAGGAACGCACCTCCGCGTACCTGGGCAGCGGAGTCGATTACACGTACGAGTTCCCTTTCGAGATTCTCGACCGCGAGCAGGACATGCGCGACGCCTACGCGAGTTTCGAGCAAGAGTTTGGCCATTCCGAATGAGCGAGCTCCTTCCCTCCCTACAGGCCGGCAGCATCCGCGCGGGCCTGCTCGACTACCTGGCGACGACGTTCGCGCTGACCGACGGCGACGCGCAGTCGGCTCTCCGCGAGTTCCTAGAGGACAGTACCGACGGCATCTTCAAGGGTCCGTTCGCGCGGCTTCGTTTACCCTTCCGGGCTGCGGAGCCCGGCTGGGAGGACTCGCTCGGCTGGATCCCCGAATGGTTCCGGCCCTACGGCCACCAGGCGGCCGCCTTCGAGCGGCTGTCGAGCAGCACCCAGGAGCGCCCGCGACCCACCCTCGTCACCACGGGTACCGGCTCAGGAAAGACCGAGGCGTTCCTCTTCCCCATCCTCGACCACGTGCGGCGAGCGAGAGCGAATGGGCAAACCGGCACCAAGGCGCTGATTCTGTACCCAATGAACGCGCTGGCAAACGACCAGGCGAAGCGCCTCACCGCGCTGCTCACCTCGGAGCCCGCGCTCGCCGGCATCACCGCCGCGATCTACACGGGCGAGGACTCGGGCAAGCGCACCATCGTCTCGGCCAACGGCCTCATCACCGACCGTGAGGTCATCCGCAGCTCGCCCCCTGACATCCTGCTCACCAACTACAAGATGCTCGACCAGCTGCTGCTACGCCCCAAGGATCAGTCGATCTGGGCCGGCAGCGCGCACTCGCTCCAGTACCTGGTGCTCGACGAGTTCCATACGTACGACGGCGCCCAGGGCACCGACGTCGCGATGCTGCTGCGCAGGCTCGGCCTCACCCTCCGTAGTTACCTGACCGGCGACGCCGCAGCCGTCTTCGACGAGCGCCCGCTCGGGAACATCACCCCCATCGGCACGTCGGCAACTCTCGGCGACAAGGGCGACCCAAGCGTGATGGTCGACTTCGCGCGCACAGTGTTCGGCGAGGAGTTCCCGCCCGAGGCCGTCGTGACCGAGTCCCGCATGTCCGCCGACGAGTGGACCGCGAGCGCGCGGGCCGACTCTCCTCATGCGAGCACAACTAGACTGGCACTCACCAACGACGCCATTCGCGACGCAGTCCTCGCCTGGCGCGAGTCTGCTACCTCCGCCGATGCCGCGGATTTCACCCGCGTTGTCCTCGCTCGCCTCGCTGGTGTGGACTCCGCAACCCTCGACGACGAGGCCGAGCAGTTACTGTCCAGCGTCGTCGTGTTGCCGCTGGTCCACGACCTGGTTGGGAACTGCTCCGAGGCCATCTCTCTCGCGGATCTGGCGCAGGCAGTCCTGCCGGCGGAGCCACCCGCGGGCACCTCGCCCGAACAGTGGGCCGACGCCAGCCAGGAGTTCCTGCTCTACGTGTTCGCGGCGCTGAGCCACGTGCGCGCTCTGTGCGGACCGGCCCGCCTGCCCATGCTCAACGTCGACCTGCACCTGTGGATCCGCGAGCTCACCCGCATTGACCGGCGCGTGGGACCCATTCCCCGCTTCATGTGGAGTGACGACGGCTCGGTCATCACCGGCAACGACGCCGCGCTCGAGGACGACTTCGAACGCCCCGCGTTCCCTTCCATCTACTGCCGCCACTGCGGCCGCTCAGGCTGGGGCGTCACTCTCGCCCCCACCGGGCACGCCGTCGAGGACGATCCCGCACAGGTCCGGCGCAAGCACCTGTCCGGGGACTCGCGTTTTCGCGCGCTGCTCTACGCACCTGCCGAGGCCGACGCCGCGCTGTATCAGCAATCGGCAGTTCCGGGCCTCGCGCACTGGCATGTCCGCGACCGCGAGCTCATGGGGAACGCGCCGAGCGACGACGACGAGGCGCTCCGCGACGGCTGGGTGCTGCCGGTCCTCACCCAGACGGGCGAGGACGCCGACGACGCCTCCCGCGACGACAACTGCCCCAGCTGCGGCGGCAAGGACGGCATCCGCTTCCTCGGCTCTGCCATCGCCACTCTGCTATCGGTGTCGCTGTCCACGCTCTTCGGCTCGACCGGACTCGACCAGGAGGAGAAGAAGGCACTGGTCTTCACGGACTCGGTGCAGGACGCCGCACACCGCGCCGCCTTCGTCGAGACCCGTTCCCACGCGCTCACTCTGCGCTCCCTGCTGATGGACGCGGTGCCCACCGACTCGTCGGTGACGCTCGAAGAACTCGCGGGACGCATCGTCGCATCGGCCGGAGACGACCAGGTGGCGCGCTACCGCATCCTCGCCCCGGAACTCGCCGACCACGAACTCTTCAGCGAATTCTGGAGCGCGCGCCAGGTGTCCAAGGTGCCCACCAAGGTGCGCGAGCGCGTACGCGAGCGCCTGCTGTTCGACGCGACTCTTGAGTTCGGACTGCAGTCCCGCGTGGGTCGCACTCTCGAGCTCACCGGCTCCGTGGTCGCTCACGTCGACGCCGGGGACCAGGCACGGCTCGCTAAGTTTGCGCGCAAGGCACTCGAGGGCTCGGATATTGAGGTGCTGGGCTCGATCGACGACGCCCAGTTGACCCGTTGGGTGCGCGGCGTGCTGGTCTACATGCGCCAGCAGGGCGGCATCCACCACCAGTGGCTCGACAAGTACATCGCCGAGGACGGAAACCGCTGGCGCATCTGGGGCGGACGCCCCAAGCACAAGGGCATGCCCGCGTTCCCGCTGGGCCGGCCCGCGCCAGAGTTCCCCCGCGTCGGCAGTTCCCGCGCGGCCACCAAGTACCCCAACCTCATCAATGTTTCGAGTGCCCAGAGCTGGTACTCGCGATGGGCGCAATGCACCCTGCAGGTACCATCCAACGCGGCCTCCGTGTTCGCGCGGGAGCTCTTCGCGGTGCTCGGCGACGCCGAGGTCCTGCACGCATCGGCCGTCCTCGACTCGGGCGCGGCCGTGTACTCCCTCGTGCCGTCTCGAGTGATCCTTGCCCGCGTGAGCGAGGAGGAGTTGCTGTCTGGCGCGACGCTCCTGGCGTGCAGCGTGTGCGCGAACGTGGTGCCGGGTTCGGCTATCGCGGTCGATCAACTCGACGGTGCGCCATGCCTGGTCATCCGCTGCCCTGGAACCCTCAAGCACAAGGCGCAGACCGAGAATTTCTACCGCTCGTTCTACGCGGATGCAGCGATGCGGCGCGTGGTCGCGCGCGAGCACACGTCGTTGTTGGAGGACAAGACGCGGCTCGAGTACGAGACGGGATTCAAGGAGTCGGGCGAGCGTCCCGATGCGCCCAACGTGCTGGTCGCGACGCCCACCCTGGAGATGGGTATCGACATCGGCGACCTCTCCACCGTGTTCCTGTCCTCGCTCCCCCGTTCCGTTGCGTCGTACCTCCAGCGCGTGGGTCGCGCGGGCCGTCTGACCGGAAACGCGCTCAACCTGGCGTTCGTGACTGGACGGGGCGAGCAGCTGCCGCGGCTGCAGGACCCGCTCTCCGTCATCAACGGAGAGGTGCGCCCCCCGGCGACGTATCTTGACGCGGAGGAAATTCTCCAGCGCCAGTACCTCGCGCACCTGGTGGACGCCACGGCCCGCGACGGCGAACGTGCCCACCCGGAGAAAGCATCGGGCGCCCTCCAGTCCTCGGAACCGGGGACGTTCCTCGGCGAACTCATCAGCTTCGCCGAGTCCGACGTCGACGGTCACGTCTCGCGCTTCCTCGGGGCGTTTAACTCGCTCACCGAGGACACCCGCGAGAGCCTGCGCGCCTGGGCTCGGGCCGAGGGCGGCCCGCAGACGTCGGGCGTGGCTCGGTTGCTTCACGACGCCTCGCACCGGTGGTCGACGACGCTGGAGGGGCTTGAGTACCGGCGTAAGGCAATTGAGGAGAAGATCCCTGAGCTAGACGAAATTGCGCACTCCCCGGCTGCCACCCAGGATCAGATTCGTGACGCGCGGGTGGCTCACGGGTCGCTGCGGATGACGACGGCGCAGGTCGCGAACATGAAGAAGCAGTGGTGGGTCGCGGCCCTCGAGGAATACGGGATCCTGCCCAACTACACGCTGCTCGACGACTCGGTGGATCTCGACATTGCGCTCAGCTGGGTCGACGAGGACGATCAGTATCAGTCCACCCCGGTGACGTACAGCCGCGGGTCGCGCTCGGCGCTCAGCGAGTTCGCGCCCGGTGCCGTGTTCTACGCCGGCGGGCTGGAGATCAAGATTGATGCGGTCGACCTGGGAATCGACGGAACCGGCATTCGGACGCTCGCGCTCTGTTCGGCCTGCGGGTTCACGGAGGATGCCACTGGTGTCGACGGCCCCTCGTTGTGCCCCCGCTGCGGAGACCATGGCATCGCTGACGTCAGCCAGCGGATCGAGACGCTCGACTTCACCCGCGCCAGCGCGGAGGTCCGCCGGGACGAGAACCGCATCGCGGACCGCAGTGACGACCGCACGCGGACCAACTTCGCCGTCGTCGCCGCACCCGACATCGACGCGCAGTACGAGAAGGGATCCTGGTACGTCGACGGATACGACTTTGGTGCGCGTTACTTCTCGCACCTGACCATTCGTTGGCTGAACCTCGGCAAGGGAAACACCCAGGGCTCCCCCGTCTTCGTGGCGGGCCGCGAGGTCGCAGCACCGATGTTCACGGTCTGCGAGGGATGTGGGAAGCAGGACACGACGCCCGGTGCGAACAACCCCTGGGAGCACCGGACCTGGTGCCGTCACCGCAACTCCCCCAAGGAGCAGAGCCGCACCATCGCCCTCACGCGGACGCTCACCACGCAGGGAGTGCTGCTGCGCCTGCCCATGCCCGTGACCGTCGGCGACGACTTCGCGGTGGCGAGCCTCAAGGCCGCGATTCTGCTGGGACTGCGCGAGGAGTTTGGCGGGTCGCCCGACCACATCGATGTGACTGTGACCGTGGACCCGCAGTCCGCGGCCCTTGGCGGAGCGCCGGCCGACGCGCTGTTGCTCCATGACATCGTGCCTGGCGGGACTGGCTACTTGGCGGACCTCACTAACCCGGCGAAGGTGTGGAGCCTGCTGCGCCGCGCTTGGGAAGTGCTTGACAACTGCGAGTGCGCGGACAGCGACCGACTGGCGTGCCACCGGTGCCTCTTGCCATTCGCCCGCTCCCACGAGGTGTCGAGCGTCTCGCGCGCTGCGGCCGCCAAGCACCTTCACGACATCCTGTCCTCGGGCAAGACTGAGGCAGCCGAGCCTCCTATCGACGCCGCCTGGACAACCACCACCGAACCACCAGTCGAGCTCAATACCGAGAGCTACCTTGAGCAGAAGTTCCGCGCCACGTTGCAGAAATCCCTCGAATCCGCGAGCGCCAAGGTCACTCCGGTTCCCGGACCGCACGGGACCAAGCTGCGCGTGGCTTTCCCCAGCGCCAAGCGCACGTGGATCGTAGAGCCCCAAATCTCTATGCATGGTTGCAAGCCAGACTTCGTGGTGTCGTCGACAAATCCCCAGGATGGCAAACTCGCGGTGTTTACCGATGGCTACACGTTCCATGCGTCGCCGCTACACAACCGACTCGCGGACGATGCTGGCAAGCGGCAGGTACTCCGGGACAACGACGTGCGCGTACTCGCCGTGACTGCCGATGACGTGGATCGTTGGGACGCGGAGACTGTCGAACGGCCCGAGTGGATGACGAGCCCGGTCACCGAGCACCTGATGAAGAAGGGCGGGGCGGCGTTCGGCGCTGCCGATGCCAATGCCGTCGCCGAGGGCCCCATCGCGTTCCTGTTGTCGTGGATGAAGGATCCGCGCCTGGTCGAGCGACGGAGCTTTGCCGACGAGGCCGGCTACTACTTCCTCCGCCCGGCGAAGGTCCACTACGCCCCCGAGAGCGAGTCGGCTTTTGAGAGCGTGATGCTTTCGGCGCTGCGCGATCGACTTCTGCCTCCTGCGGCAACACCACCCAAGGCATGGCTATGGGAAAGCGGGGTGTGCGTGCTCACTACGCATGAGACCGCTACCAAGAAGCTTCGCGTCACGCTCGCGCTAGACGACACAAAGTCCGCAGTCGAGGATGCCGCGTTCAAGTCGGCCTGGCGGGAGTGGCTGCGGCTCTCCAACCTATTCGGCCTGCGCGAGACTCACACGACGATCACGACGCTCAGCCTTCTCGAGGCCACGGCCGCAGCGGGTCAGGTGGCGAGCACCGGGGAAACCGGCGCCATACCCGTAGTCCTATCGGCCGTGTGGCGAGATGCACTCGACCTGTGCGAGACGGACGCCGAACGCGACCTGGTGCTGACAGCATCGGCCGTCGTCAATTCGACCCCACCGGAACTCGGCCATGAACTGTTTGATGGCGACGTTGTGGTGGCCGGATGGCCAGATCTGATGGTCGCCGTCGACACGGGTCTCGGTGAAGATGTCATAGGCAGGATAAAGAATGCTGGGTGGACGGTCGTGGGACCGGATACGGATTCACTCACGCGCGTATTTGAGGGAGAGGTAACCGCATGACAGTACTTGTTTGGGCCAACAAGCAGCAGAAACTCGAGAAGAACCTGAAAGCCAAGGTTTACGACTTCCTAGAGAAGTTGCAGACAAACGACGCGCTCCCAGGACTTCACATCGAGCCGATGCACAATCCTGTCAACCCGCATGTGCGGACCGGACGAGTTGACCAGAACTGGCGCGCGGTTCTTTTCAAGTTGACGGGGGCTAAAGACGTCACGTACTTCTATATGGGCACGTGGAACCACGACGAGGCCATCGAACTCGCGCGGAAGATGACCATCACGGTCAACCCCGTGGGCGGGTTCACAGATTGGGAAGTCGTCGAGGATGACGTTGTCGATGTTTCCGTTCCCGAGCCGGCGGCGCCGGTCGCTCAAGAACTGTCACTCCTTGAAGGCTGGGGATACAGCGCCGACGACCTCAAAGGGAAGCTGGGACTCAAACCAGCCATCGTGACCGCGGCTATCGCCGCTGTCGATGAGGATGCCCTGCTCGAAGTAGCCGTCCGGGTCGACGGCTGGCAAGGCGAAGCTCTGATTCTGCTCAGTGACGGTATGAGCATCGACGATATCCGCTCGAAGTTTGGCCTCGATACCCCGGTCGAGCAAGATCCGAACGCGACGGAGGCGGAGAAGCTCCTCAGGGGACTTAACCACCCCACAGCACAAGCTTCCTTCAGCTATGTCGAGAACCAAGAGGAGCTGAAGCGTGTCATCGAGGCAGGCGACTTCGGTGCGTGGCGCATCTTCTTGCACCCTGAGCAGCGCAAGTACGCGACGCGTCACTACAACGGTGCCTTCCGCCTGTCTGGTGGAGCAGGGACGGGCAAGACGGTGGTGCTCGTGCATCGGGCGCGGAACCTCTGGCTCGAGAACCCCGAGGCACGCATCGTCCTCACGACCTACACGCGCAACCTTGCCGACATGCTCCGCCAGAACATTCAGCAACTGGATCCGGACGTGCCCATTGCATCCAAGCTCGGCGAGCCCGGTGTTTATGTGAGCACCGTGGACTCCGTGGTGTCGACCGTATTGAAGAACGCGGGAATCGCGGTCGGGGATGCTTCGGAGAAGGTCCTCGGCCATCCCGCGACGCACGTCACCAATCGACCGGACAGCGACGGCTGGGACGCCGCGATCGCGAGCAGCGGCGACGGGTTGCCTGACAACCTCAAGGCTTCAGCCTTCTTTACCGCCGAGTACACGATGGTCGTGTTGCCCAACCGGATCACGTCCCGCGCGGACTACTTTGGAATCGCCCGGACCGGTCGTGGAGTCGCGCTCAACCGTGCTGGACGTTCTCGGGTGTGGTCGGTCATCGAGGCCTACCGCGCATCGGCGAAGGTCTATGGGACTGTCGACTGGGAGGAAGCAGCTGCTATCGCGGCCGCACACCTCGATCTCGGCGGCGATGCTGCGCGGGTCGCTGACCACGTGCTCGTTGATGAAGGCCAGGACCTCTCCCCCGCCCGTTGGCAGTTGCTGCGGGCGATGGTCGCCCCGGGGCCCGACGACCTGTTCATCGCGGAGGACTCGCACCAGCGCATCTACGGCCAGCGTGTGGTGCTAGGGCGTTATGGAATCCGCATTGTTGGCCGCTCGCAGCGGTTGACGTTGAACTACCGCACCACGGCGCAAAACCTCGATTGGGCCGTGCAGATTCTATCCGGCGCCGACTACGAGGACGCCGAGGGGGATGCCGCTACGACGCTGGGCTATCACTCTGCGCGCCAGGGGCCGGTTCCGGGACTGGTCGCATGCGCGAACGTGGTCGAGGAGTTCGACGCTATCGCGGCACGCATCAAGGGGTGGCTGGAGCCCGAGGACGTGGAGCCCGAGTCTCTCGCGGTGCTAGTGCGCGATCAGCGTCAGGCTGCGCGAATGGTGACGGCTCTTGCTGAACGCGGCGTGGTTGCAAAGACCATAGACGGCAAGTCAAAGATCGGTTCCGGGTATCCAGTAATCCTGACGATGCACCGGGCCAAGGGCACTGAGTTCGCGAAGGTGGTCCTTGCGGGCGTGTCGGACGGTTCCGTGCCGGCCGCGCTCGACGGTGAGAAATATGACGACGATGCATGGGCTGATGCGATGTTGCGCGAGAGGTCGTTGTTGTATGTGGCGGCCACGCGTGCGCGGGATGAGCTCGTCGTGACGTGGAGTGGAAAGAGGAGTATCCTCCTATGACTAAACCCCGAAGCGCACATTCCGTAACCATGCTGGAAACTACGCGGACAATGGAGACGAACTAATGGCTGTACCGGTACGCGCCGCATTCGGCTTAGTTGGCGCGGGAGTCTTATTCACCGCACACTTAGTGTCAAAAGCCAACCACTTCAAGAACAAATCTGTCCTAATCGTCGGCCCGGTGGAGACCGGTGTCGATTCTCTCACTCGTATATTGAAAAGGGATGACATACCACTTCGAATTCCTCGTTTTGGTAAATGGATGGTGACCGATACCCTACTTGGAGAACTAGCTCTTGTAGTGACCCCACCAGAGAGCCACAAACTCGGCGGCTCCATTGAATCGATCCGTCTACACGCACACCAGGTTGATTTGATTTGCCTTGTTGTACCCGAGGAAGCTCTAGAGTCAACTGAAAGAAACACCGATGCTGAAAGACTGGCAAAGTTGGTCGGCGAACTTGCTGGCAAATCCACAAAGTGTGCGCTAATCATTAGTTGTGAACGCGGCAAGCCGCAAGATGATCGGCACCGTTCCAGTCGGATGCAGTCGGCCAAACGACTGCGTCATTTGCTGGACGCGACAATAGTCCACTCTTGCGACCTGCACGACCAGCAAACTTGGGGCATCACAGCAGGGGCAATTCTCAGTGTCTTCCAACCCGCCAAGGACCCGAATGGGGAAACAAAATGACCTCTCTCGACACCCCACAAGATCGCCGCGTAGTTGTCGCGTTTTCTCAGGCAAAGTGGGATTCGCTCGCTTCAGAAATCAAACGCAACATGGCGGGAAATCCTGGACTGGCTGTGCTTATAGTCGATGGAGAATCACACCTGGATCCTGACGTCACCCAGAAACTGCTGAGCGCGTACACGATTAACGGCGGCGACGTATTGGTTCAGAATCCGTATAGTACCTCTCGCTACTTTCTGGAAGAGGACGCCGCGGTCGAAATCGCGCTCGAAAAGACCCTATGCGTTGCGGAAGTCTGCCACCTGCTCGGGGCTCGGAAATTCGAAGTTAACTCGGTGCAGAACGCGACAGATGGCACCGAATGGAACGCGGTTGGCGGCGGCGGAGCGAAGGGGATCGTAGGGAAACTAAAGGCGAACGGCGGCCGGTCACAACAATTGGCGAGAAAGATCACTTTGGCGGACAGTAGTTCGGGAGGGGCACCCGATGTCAATGCGGCGCGTGAGTACCTCTCTCGACACAACCTCGAGTCCGACAGTATGTTGCGATCACTTGTCGACATGGCTGCATTCCCGGGAAATTCGATAGAGAGCAGATCGCTCACAATCGATGTGAGCCGCGAGGCAAAAAGTACGCTCAAGCTCGCCTTGGAGATCAATGCAGCGAACCAAGCCGCCGGGACGGCCTCCGGCGGACGCGAAAAGAGAAACGTGGATCAATTTACGGTCCAATATACGATTGAGTTCCCAAATCACGAGCCGAGCGCCCCGGATCACGATAGATCCTCCAAATTATGAGTCCAGATACGAGATGTACACAAATTGTGGCGATCAACGAATACTTCATAGGGCGGCATGGTCCACGGCCCGCGGGAACTCAGTCCACCCTTTCTGAGACGCCTGGCACCCGTGGAAGGGGTTCAAGTCCTTACCGCGCACCCCGGTTCGGCCACCACAATCAACGAGGGGCCTGAGGCGTTCAAAATGGAAAAGTACACGGTCCACCAGCAAGCGGTGGGAACCATTCTCAGCTGGGTGGAATCCGGCCAAGTCGCGATCCCCGAGATCCAACGACCGTTCGTTTGGAACTCGACAAAGGTCCGCGACCTCATCGATTCTCTCTACCACGGATATCCGGCTCTTCACTATGGATCTTGTGGACCGGTTGGTCTGGCTCTTTGAGGGACGTGGCGGCCCCGGCTCGGTAGATGCAGGATGGTCTGGTGGGCGGGTCTGACTCACGGCTCTTCTGACGTCACCGGATGGTGGCTGTCCTGCATGCGACGTGTCGACCGGCTTGGCTCACTTTTCGAAGTGCAGCCCGGCGGGCCGTCATGTCCTGATAGGAGTCTGGCGAGTCCACGATAGTGAACTGACTGGCGCCCGGCCGGCCGATTGCGATACACACACCGAATTGCTCGACGCGACAGGAATCAGGAAACCGACCACTCCTACTTCAGCAATAGACTCATGAAGCTTAGTGTCGGCACTTATACCGGCTCTTCGCAGATGAGAGTGTAGGCCTGTCGCGGGTGTTGGCTTTGAGTTGGGTGTCAAGGTCCTCCAGGATGGAAGTTCTCACACTGACCATCCGGAAGACCTTGACATGCCCAACGCTACCTTTGCTGCCCCCGATCTGACCACGTTTTGCCGCCTTGACGAGCTCGGCCTCGTCGCGGTGGCTCAGGACCTGACTCCTGGGCGGGCGTTGATCGAATGCCGTGTCCTCGACACGGATCCGTGGTGTCGGGGCTGCGGCGAAGAAGGAGTCATGCGGGACAGCGTGCCCCGCAAACTGGCGCATGAACCCTTCGGGCACCGGCCCACGACACTGCTCGTTCGGGTGCGCCGCTACCGGTGTCCACGCTGCTTGAAAGTGTGGCGTGAAGACACCTCCCAGGTTGCACCACCACGGGCCAAGATCTCCCGTGGTGGTCTGACATGGGCGCTCAAAGCGATCGTGGTGGACCACCTGTCGATGTCTCGTGTCGCCGCACACTTGGGGGTGTCGTGGCATACCGCCAACGACGCTGTCCTGAATGAAGGACGCCGGGTGTTGATCGACGACCCTGCCCGCTTCGATGGCGTCAAAATCATCGGTGTCGACGAACATGTGTGGCGACACACCCGGTTCGGCGACAAATACGTGACCGTCATCATCGACCTCACCCCAGTGCGCAACAAAACAGGTCCAGCCCGACTCCTCGACATGGGGTCAAGTCCCGTGAAGTGGATGCTCCTATTGTTGTCAAGCGGTCTTGCGGGAGCTGAGTTGGTCGAGCGCGTGGTGTGCTTGGTGTTCGAGTTTGGTGTCGCCGCGGGTCCCGATTTCGAGTCGGCGTAGACGCTGGTAGG